>Ga0302311_10007048_pt1 | contig 11511 bp, 9 predicted proteins | sample III_Palsa_N1_3_FD_200449 | JGI IMG/M metagenome (GOLD analysis project Ga0302311, IMG submission 200449) | Peat permafrost microbial communities from Stordalen Mire near Abisko, Sweden - III_Palsa_N1_3 | ecosystem: Environmental > Terrestrial > Soil > Palsa > Peat permafrost | place: Sweden...
GACCTCAAGTAGCGACTGTGCCTTCAGCCGTTGCTGCCAAAGCGGCGTGCGCTTGCCCGGCCGGGCGCGAGGGATCATCAGCGCCCGCGCGGCGTTCTCGCGGAAGCGGGCACCGAACAGCGCGCTGGTTGAGAGCTCACCGACAACTAGGTCCTCCAGTTCGTCGGGGGCGATCGCGACAAGCTCGGTCAAACGGTCGGGGTCGAGCTCGTCGGCGTCAGGGAGGTGGACGATGATCCCGTCGTCAGTTGAGATCGCATCTGACTCAAGACCGAGCTCGTCACGCAAGCGCGCGGCCAGCGCCATCCCCCAGGCGGAATGGACGCGGGCCCCGAACGGGCTCAGTACGCACAGCCGCCAGTCGCCGATCTCGTCACGGAAGCGCTCAACGACGATCGTCGTGTCGCTCGGAATCACGCGAGTCGCCGCGCGTTGCTCGGCGAGAAACTCGATCAGGTTCTGCGCGGCGCGCTCATCAAGGTCGTAGTCACGGGCGAGCTCGCTCGGGTCCGCGTCGACAGCCCAGCGGCTGAACTCGCCGATCGCGGCGCCGAGCTCGGCCGGACGCCCGATGCTGTCGCCCTTCCAGAACGGGACGGCGCCGGGCAGGCCCGGGGCGGGGGTGACGATCACCCGGTCACGTTGGATCTCCTCGATCCGCCAGGTCGAGGCGCCGAGCAGGAACGTTTGCCCGGCGCGCGCCTCATAGACCATCTCCTCGTCAAGCTCGCCGACCCGGCGGCCGTCGGGCAGCGTCACCGAGAACAGCCCGCGGTCGGGGATCGTGCCGGCGTTGGTGACGGCAAGCATCCGCGCGCCGGGACGCGGGCGGATCGTGCCGGCGATCCGGTCCCAGATGATCCGCGGTCGCAACTCGCTGAACTCGGTCGAGGGGTAGCGGCCGTCAAGCATGTCGAGAACGTTTTCGAACACCGGGCGGGTCAGCTCGGCGTAGGAATAAGTGCTCGTGACCAGCTTGAACAACTCGTCGGTTGACGGCGGCGCGTCTTCCGGCGCCGCCGCTGCGATCGCCACCAGCTGTTGCGCGAGCACGTCCAGCGCGTTGCGCGGCACGACGGTCGTCTCGATCTTGCCTTCACGCATCCGCTTCGCGACGACCGCGCACTCGAGCAGATCAGCGCGGAACTTCGGGAAGATCCGTCCGCGGCTGACATCGCCGACGTTGTGGCCGGCGCGGCCGATCCGCTGCAGCCCGCTTGCCACTGACTTCGGCGACTCGACCTGGATCACCAGGTCAACAGCGCCCATGTCGATCCCGAGCTCAAGGCTCGAGGTTGCAACCAGGCAGGGAAGCGTGCCGGACTTCAGCAACTCCTCGACGACGGTCCGCTCCTCCCGCGCGAGTGAGCCGTGGTGGGCACGGGCGATCTCCTCCGCGCCACCCGCCTCGGCACTCGCAAGCTCGTTCAGACGGAGCGCCAGCCGTTCGGCACCGCGGCGGGCGTTGACGAAGATGATCGTCGAGCGGTGCTCACGCACCAGCTTCAGTAGCTCAGGGTAGACCGCGGGCCAGATCGACTTGGTGGTCTGCTCGCCCCCCTCAAGCGGATCGAAGTCGGGGGCCGGCGTGTCCTGCGGGAACTTCATCGACTCGACCGGCACGTGAATCTTCAGATCGAGCGGCTTGCGCACGCCGGTGTCGACGATCCGGCACTGCCGGTGGGGCCCGACCAGGTACTTGGCGACCTCCTCCAGCGGGTTCTGAGTCGCTGACAGTCCAATCCGTTGGGGCTCGACCTTGGTCACAGCGGTCAGCCGTTCAAGCGACAACGCGAGGTGGGCGCCGCGCTTGCTGCCGGCGACCGCGTGGACCTCATCGACAATGCACCAGCGGGTCCCCGCGAACAGCTTCTGGGCCTGGCCGGTCAGCATCAGATACAGCGACTCCGGCGTCGTGATCAGGATGTCCGGCGGCGCCTTGAGCATCGCCTGACGCTCCTTCTGCGGAGTGTCGCCGGTACGCACGGCGACCGTCAGCTCCGAGTTGATCCCTCGCAGTGGGACCCGGAGGTTGCGATCGACGTCGTAGGAGAGCGCCTTCAACGGGGAGACGTAGACAAGCCCGATCCCTTCACGGGCCGGAGCGGCCGTGAGCGCATCGATTGCGTAGAGGAAGGCGGCGAGCGTTTTGCCCGAGCCGGTCGGCGCGCTGATCAGGACGTGCTCGCCTGAAGCGACCGCCGGCCAGGCCTGCAGCTGGGCTTCGGTGGGCGCGGCAAACGCCCGGCTAAACCAGGTTTGCGTCGCGGCGCTGAACGCGGAAAGCGGATCGCCGTCGGCAGGCTGAGGGCTGCTTGATCGGATCGACCGAGCGTACCGCCGGAGTTGTACGGTGTCAGGCGTGTGCCGGCTGTTTGGGATGAGCGGAGGAGAGCAGGCGCTGAGCGCCGAGTTCTGGCTCCTGCAGGCCCCCGATGCGCTCGTCGTTCAAAGCCACCGTGAACCCGACGGCACCGGCCTCGGCGCGTTCGCCCCCGACGGCACGCCGATCGTTGACAAGCAGCCGCTGGCGGCCTACGCAGACCGTGAGTTCGCGAAAGAAGCGAAGACGGTGCGATCACGGACCTTCGTGGCGCACATCCGCTACGCCTCGACCGGCGGCCTGGTCGCGCAGAACACACATCCGTTTGAGCAAGACGGGCGGTTGTTCGCGCACAACGGCGTGATCGAGGGGTTGCCGGCGCTGGAAGCCGAGCTCGGGGATGCGCTTGCGCTGGTCAAGGGCAACACGGACTCCGAGCGGTTCTTCGCGCTGATCACCCGGCGTATCCGTGAGGGCGCCGATGTCGGAGAAGCGATCACCGCGGCGGCGGACTGGATCGCCAAGAACTGCCCCGTCTACGCGCTCAACTGCATCCTGATCACGCCGACTGAGCTGTGGGCGTTCCGCTACCCGGACACCCACGACCTGTTCCTGCTTGAGCGTGACGCGGGCGGTCATCGGGGCAACGCTCCCCTCGACCACAGCGGCAAACCGCATGAGATGCGCGTCCGCTCCGAGAAGCTGGCCGAGCACCCAGCGGTCGTGGTCGCTTCAGAGCCGATGTCGTCGGACCCGGGCTGGCAGCCGATGGCGTCCGGTGAGCTGGTTCACGTTGACCCCGATCTGAACGTGACGCGAACCATGGTGCTGAAGGATCCACCCGCACACCCGCTGTCGCTCGCCGATCTTGGTCTGAAAGCCGCGGCCTCGCAGGCACCAAGCGCTCCGGGCCAGTGACGATCGGCGCCGACGAGCTCGCCGCGGCATTAACCGACTCGTTCGGGCAGTTCATCCCGACGATCGCCGGGGCGTGGGCGGCCTCGCTCGACGGGATGTTGACGGCCTATTCCGGGGTTGGTGTGCCGACGCTCAACGGCGTCTGGGTTGCGCGGCCCGACTGTGAGCGAAGCGCGGTGGGCGCGCAGCTTGATCGGCTCGCCGAGACCGGGCAGGTCCACTGCCTGTCGTTTCGTCCCGGCGCGGCATCCATGCTCGAACCGATAGCACGAGACCGCAAGCTCGTGCGCCAACGTGACATGCCGCTGATGCTGCTTGAGCCCGGGCCGAATTATCGCCCGGTCGAGCCCCCCAAAGGACTACGGATCCGGGAGCTGCGCAACGACCAGGTCCGGTTGCACGCGGAGGTAGCCGCCCGGGGCTTCGCCGCTCCGCTTGAGATGTTCGAGCAGCTGATCACCGAGGACGCGCTGAACTTGCCGGGTACCCGTTGCTACCTCGGCGAGGTCGATGGCGAACCGGTCGTGACCGGAATCGCCCGCCTGCTCGATCGCAAGGTCGGAGTGTTCAACATCGCGACCGTGCCGGAGCAGACCCGGCGCGGCTACGGCGCCGCGCTCACCTCACGCGCGTGCGCCGATGCCGGGGCCGACGGCGCACGCGGCGTCTGGCTACAGGCATCGGCCGACGGTTACCCGGTGTACGAGCGACTCGGGTTTCGTACCGTCGAGAATTGGCAGTGCTGGATCACGGCGGCTCCGGACTCATGAACGCGATCGCGGGCGACAATCCGGCACTCGGCCGCAGCGTCGCGATCCGCCTGCCGGGCTGAACCGCCGAGCGAATCTCCGACAAGTTCTCGCCGAGCTGCTCGGCCAGCTGCTCGAGGCTGATCACGACGATCACCAGTCCCCAAAACTCAGGCTCATCACCCGCCAGCTTGGGGTTGTGCACCAGCTCGAGGATCGCCGGTCCAACCCGCCGGAAACCTTGCTTGCCACGGCCGATGTCCTGGGTCCGCTTCAGCGGCAACCCGGCGCGCTTCAGCGCCTCGGCGGTGCGATCGAAGTCAGGGGTCATCAGCACCACGTGATCAAGGCCCGTCGCGCCGTTCGGATGCGTCTTGAACGGTGGCGGATTCAGGACGCGCGGCACCGGGGTCGGCAGGCCGTCGATCGAGCCCATCGCGTTGACGCGGCGCAGCGACCACGAGACGATCCCCTGACCCTTGGCACCCAGCCGGATCCGGACGCCGCCGAGATCTACGTGACCGTCCTCGTTGTCTTCATGGACCTCAAAGCCGACCGCGCGCCACGACTCAGAGGCGTCGGCGATCGCCAACTCGGCCAGTTCAGGTTCACGAGGTGCTTGCCACATGGCTTGAACATGATCGCTGCTCGGACCGCCACACCGCCTGCTCCCCGCGCAAAGCGCCGCTACTGGATGAGCGCACGAGCGCGCGTAAACACCGCATCGAGCATCGGCTCGGTCAGCCGCCCGGTGAACGTGTTCTGCTGAGAAACGTGGTAGCAGCCAAGCAGGGTAAGCCCGCCAACCACAACCTCTTCGCCGTGGCCGAAGCCCCGGCGAGGCCGCGGCGCCGCAAGGGTCCGCAAAGCGGCATCCCAGGCGAACGCGCCGAGACAGACGATCACTCGTGCGCGCCGCAGCGACTCCAGCTCGGGTGCCAGCCAGGTCGAGATGCACATATCTCGCTCCACCGGCGTCGGCTTGTTCGCCGGCGGCGCGCAACGTACGGCCGCTGTCACCCAGCAGTCGTTCAACGTCAACCCGTCATCAGCTGAGACCGACGAGGGCTGCGACGCGTACCCCGCCCGCCACAACGCGGCGAACAACCAATCGCCCGAGCGGTCGCCGGTGAACATCCGCCCGGTCCTGTTCGCGCCGTGCGCCGCCGGCGCCAGCCCGAGCACGACCAACCGGGCTGAAGGATCCCCGAACGCCGGCACCGGCCGGCCCCAGTACTGCTGATCGGAGAACGCGGCCCGGCGCTCGGCCGCCACCTGCTCACGCCACTGCACGAGGCGTGGGCAGCGCCGGCACTCCGCTAGCGGCCCAGGACCTGGTATTTCGCCTCCGTCTTGGCCTTCTGCGGCCGCCACCAGTCGGCGTGCGTGCGGTACCACTCGATCGTCTCGCGCAGCCCGGATTCAAAATCGGCAAACGCCGGCCGCCAGCCGAGTTCGTCGCGCAATCGCGAGGCATCGATCGCGTAGCGCAGGTCATGCCCGGGCCGGTCGCCCACGTGCTCATAGTCGAAGCGGTCCTTGCCCATCAGCGCCAGGATCAGCTCAACGACATCCTTGTTGTTGCGCTCGCCGTCGGCCCCGATCAGGTACGTCTCACCAAGCGTGCCGCGCTCGAGCACGGCTAACACACCGGAGGAGTGGTCCTCGGCATGGATCCAGTCGCGAACGTTCAGGCCCGCCCCGTAAAGCTTCGGCCGGCGCCCGTCGAGGATCTCGGTGATCTGGCGCGGGATGAACTTCTCGACGTGCTGGAACGGGCCGTAGTTGTTGGAGCAGTTTGAGATCGTCGCCTGTACGCCGAATGAGCGGACCCAGGCCCGCACCAGCAAGTCAGAACCGGCCTTGGTGCTCGAGTAAGGCGAAGACGGGTTGTAGGGCGTCGTCGGTTTGAAGCGAGCCGGATCGTCAAGCTCGAGGTCCCCGTAGACCTCATCGGTCGAGATGTGATGGAGCCGCTTCTCGTGCCCACGGACCGCCTCCAGCACTTGGTAGGTGCCGATCAGGTTCGTGTGCACAAACGGCCACGGCTTGTGTAGCGAGTTGTCGTTGTGCGATTCGGCCGCGAAGTGAACGACCGCATCGCAGCGCGCGACCGCCGCCTCGATCGTGTCGAAATCAGCGATGTCGCCACGAACCAGCGACACCCGCTTGGGATCGAGTCCCGCCAGGTTCGCTTCGTTGCCGGCGTAGGTCAGCAGGTCGAACACGACGATCTCCCAATCGGGCCGCTCGCGCACTACGTGGTGGACGAAGTTTGAGCCGATGAAGCCGGCGCCGCCGGTGACGAGCAGTTTCACCGCGGCGCCCTCGCTCGCGCGGCCCCGACCCGCGCGGCCTCGGTCCGCGCCGCCATGTATTGCGCCAGGCCGGCCCGCCACTCCGGCAGCTCAGGTGCCCCGCGCTCGGAGCGCAGCACGCTGTAGGCGGGGCGCGCGGCGGGACGGCGGAACTCGGCGGTCGTGCACGGCCGCACGTGACAGTCGAGCGCCGCCGAGGCGACCAGCGCGCGCGCGAACTCAAACCAGGTGCAGGCGCCACCTCCGGCAACGTGCGCGAGGCCAACCAACGATCGCTCCGACGCCAGCCGCACCAAAGCCTCCGCCAGGTGCGGCGCGAAGGTCGGACAGCCCAGCTGATCATCCACCACGTTCAACGATGGGCGCTCGGCAGCCAAGCGCAAGATCGTGTCGGGAAAGCAGGGCCCGCCAACCCCGAACAGCCACGACGTACGCACGATCGTGTGAGAGTCGATCGCAGCCTCCGCCACCGCCTCTTCACCAAGCAGCTTCGACGAGCCATAGACCGACCGCGGCCCAACCTTGGCCGACTCCAGGTACGGACTAACCGCCGTACCGTCGAACACGTAGTCGGTCGAGACGTGAACGAGCCAGGCACCAGCCCCGGCAGCAGCCACGGCAACCACCCCGGCGCCGTCCCCGTTGATCGCGTTCGCCGCCGCCTCGTCGGTCTCGGCGCGATCGACGTTGGTGTACGCCGCGCAGTTGATCACGGCGTCCGGGCGCGCCGCCGCAACCGCCCGCGTGACGGCATCGAAATCGGTGATGTCCAGCTCCGCCCGGGACAATGCAATCACCTCGTGCCCGGCAGCCGACGCGGCGAGCTTCACGTCAAGGCCGAGCATCCCCGCCGCCCCGGTGATCAGAACGCGCATTCGGCTGTAGGGTAACGGGAATCCCTGCAAGTTCAGCGCAGGCGAAACGCGGGTAGGTTAGCCAGACGGCCAAGGACGGCAACCCCCGATTGGCCCCACGGGCCTCGCCACGATGGGCGCAAGAGACTTAAATCACATGACGATGGCCACTGAGCTACTAGCGATCGACGGATACACGGTTCCCGTGGGCTCAGTCGATGAGCTACTCGAACGCGACGGCACCCCCCGCCCGCACGTCCAAGCGCTGCTGGAGACGCTTCAGCGCCTCGGGCCTGAGGCGCTGCTGGAGGCCGGCGAGCGGCGCGACACGATCTTCATGCAGCAGGGGATCACGTTCGAGGTCTACACCTCAGACGGCGCCCGCCGTGACCGCCCGTTTCCGCTTGACCTTGTCCCGCGCGTGCTGACGGCCGCAGAGTGGACGGTGATCAAACGCGGGCTCGCCCAGCGGATCCGTGCCCTCAACCACTTCGTTGACGACGTCTACCACGCCCATGAAATCGTCCGCGCCGGGATCGTGCCCTGGTCTTTGATCGTCAGCCGCCCCTGCTTCGCCCGCCCCGTACATGGTGTGCGAGCGCCAGGCGGCGTCTACACGCATGTCTGCGGCTGTGATCTGGTCCGTGGCGGCGATGGCCTCTGGCGCGTGCTCGAGGACAACGTCCGCACCCCGTCCGGCATCAGCTATGTGCTTGAGAACCGTCTGGCGATGACCCGCCTGATGCCCGAGTTGTTCGCCGGCCACCGCGTCCGCGCGGTTGACCACTACCCGTCGCTGCTGCTTGAAGCGCTGAAGGCGGTCGCCCCGGGCGTCGAGTCCGAGCCAACCGTCGTCCTGTGGACCCCGGGCCCGCTCAACGGCGCCTACTTTGAGCACGCGTTCCTGGCGCGGGAGATGGGGATCGAGCTGGTTGAAGCGAACGACCTGGTCGTCCGCGACGCGACCGTCTACATGCGCACAACCGCCGGGCTGCAGCGCGTCCACACGATCTACCGCCGCCTGGACGACGACTTCATCGACCCGCTCGAGTTCCGCCCCGACTCGCTGCTCGGCGTCCCCGGTCTGATCCGCGCCTACCGGGCGGGCACCGTCGCGATCGCCAACGCGGTTGGTACCGGCGTCGCCGACGACAAGGCGATCTACCACTACGTCCCGGAGATGATCCGCTTCTACCTCAGTGAGGAGCCGATCCTCGAGAACGTCCCGACCTACCTGCTGTCCGACGACAAGCTGCGCAAGATGGTGCTCGAGCGCCTGGATCAGCTGGTCGTCAAGCCGACCTCGGAGTCCGGCGGCAAGGGCGTCTTCATCGGCCCGCACGCAAGCGCCGCCGAGCTCGAGGAGGAGAAGCACCTGATCCTCGCCGACCCCGAGCGGTTCATCGCCCAGGAGCTCGTTCACCTCTCGACCGTCCCGACCGAGACCGGCGACGGCCGCCTCTCGCCGCGCCACGTTGACCTGCGCCCGTTCGCCGTGTTCGGCGACGAGATCAGGATCGTCCCCGGCGGCCTCACACGAGTCGCGCTGAAGGAAGGCTCGATGATCGTCAACTCATCGCAGGGCGGCGGCTCAAAGGACACCTGGGTGCTGGACGACGGCGAACCCGGCGACTTCACCCCCGGCACCCTGCCGCTGCGCCCGCCGCCGCGGCTCCCCGACATCCGTTATGGCGGCTGGCACGGCCAAGCTCAACAGCAGCAGCAATCTGCGCCGGAGCCAGCTAGCTGGCTTGGCTCCGGCGACAACCGCTCCGCGGCCGACTGATGCTCGCCCGGATCGCTCAGGAGCTGTTCTGGCTCGGCCGCGACATGACGCGCGCTGAGCAGACCGCACGCATGCTGGACGGCGCTTTCCACGCCGATGTCACCGGTAACTCTTCTGACGGCGGCGGCGGCGTGACGCTGAGCTGGGCAGGCGTGCTGGCGGTGATCGGCGCCAAGCCCCCCGTACCAGGCGAGGAGGAGCGTGAGGAGGAGGAGGACGCCGAGCGAATCCCGCCCGCCTACCTTGGACGCAGCGAGATCGCGCCGCTACTGACGCTCGATACCGACAGCCCGGCATCGGTCGTCTCCTGTATCTCCCGCGCGCGTGAGCGCGGCCGCACACTGCGCGACGTGATCTCGACAGAGATGTGGGAGGCGCTCAACTCCTTCTACCTGTCGCTCGGTCATTACGACCTGCAGGCCGCGCTGCTGACCGGGCCGTACTCGGTCTACCAGGAGGTGAAGGAGCGCTGCGCGCTGTTCTGGGGCCTGGTTGAGCGGACGATGCTGCGGGACGAGGGACGCTCGTTCCTTGAGGCGGGCGGGCGGATCGAGGAGGCCGACATGGTCCTGCGAATGTTGCGCGTGGCGATTCCCGCCGGCGAGACCGACGCGGACGGCCATGAGGCCGAAGCATTGGCGCTGTTGCAGGCCGTTGGCGGCTTTCAGGCGTACCGGCGCTCGGTTCGCGAGGTGCCCGAACTGCGCCGGGTCGGCCGTTTCATGCTCTATGAAGGCGCCTACCCCGGCTCGGTCGCCTCATCACTGGAGGACCTCCGCGGCGCCCTCGAGACCGCCGATGCCGCCCCGCGCTCCTCGCCTCCGGTGCTGCGGCTCGGCCGAATGATCGCCGACATGGAGCTCCAGCGCCGGACCCCGGAGGTGCTCGGCTCGCTGAATGAGCTGCTGGTGCGAATCCAGGACGAGCTCGAGCTCGTCGACCACGACATCGACGAGCGCTACTTTGCGATCGCGGCACTGGCGGCGGTGCACCTGTGAGCGACGATAAAGCCCCGGAGATGAACTTCTCGATCACCTACGTCAGTAAGTACGAGTACGACGCCGAGGTCGTCGACAACCACAACGCGCTGCGCGTCAAGCCGGCCGCGAACAGCCGTCAGCGGGTCGATGAGTTCTCGGTCCGGCTGAGCCCGGAGGCCCGCCTGCACCGCCATGCGGACTACTTCGGGACTGAGGTCGTGGAGTTCGAGATCCCGCGGCCCCACAAGACGCTTGTCGTCGATGTCCGCGCGCGCGTCACGACCCAGGCGCCATCATCTCCACCGAAGTCGACCTGGGAGGCGCTGCGCAAGCCCGCCTACCGCGAGGCCGGCGGAGAATTCTTGTTCCAGACCGACTCGGCGCCCGGGCATCCGCTGCTTGACGAGCTGATCGCCGCCACCAGCCAGACGGCCGATCCGGTCGCGTTGGTAATCGCTGTCGCCGAGCTGATCCCCGACCGCTTTGAGTACCGCAAGGGCGCCACCTATGTCGACTCACCGCTGTCCGACGTGCTCGACGGTGGCGCAGGCGTCTGCCAAGACTTCGTCCACCTCGGCCTGTTCCTGCTGCGCCATCACGGGATCGCCGCTCGCTACGTGTCCGGCTACCTCTACTCGACGGAGAGCGAGGAGACGCACGAGTCGATCGAGGTCGACACCCATGCCTGGATCGAGGCGCTGTTGCCGGTAGCGCGCGGCGAGCCGACCTGGGTCGGTGTCGACCCGACGAACCAGGGCCTGACCGCTCAGCGCCACGTGAAGATCGGCCACGGCCGCCACTACGCCGACGTGCCCCCAATCAAGGGGGTCTACCGCGGGATGGCGAACGCCGAGCTCGACGCGACCGTGACGATGACCCGGCTTGACGAGGCTGACCCGGCCGCGATAGCGCGCGCCTAGTCTCTCAGCGCGCTTAGACTCTCAGTCGTGAGACGGTGCTTGGCGGTAGTTGCATTGGCGGCTTGCGCCGTGGTGATCGCCGGTTGCGGCGGCTCCTCCTTGGTCCTCCACGGCCATCCTCAAACCGAGGTGGCGCTGGCCGGTGAGGTCGGGCCTTCAGGTTCCTCAAACGCCGGCGGCGACAGCTCCGCCGGGGTGTCGGTTGATATCCCAGGCAGCTCCGGCAACGGCGCCAACCTGCCGCAGCCTGAATCCAATACAGCAGTCCTGGCGGAGCTGCAGGCCAGCGGGATCTCCGCCAACCCAAATGTCGCGACGCTGACGCCGGGCGGCTTGGCGATCGCCCCGATCAACGCTCCGGCCGCGATTCAGAAGGCGATCAACGCCGGCGATGACATCGCCAAGCTGCCCTACATCTGGGGCGGCGGCCACCAGACATACGAAGACACCGGGTATGACTGCTCAGGCTCGCTCAGCTTCATTCTCGCATCCGCCGGTCTGCTTACCGGCACCGAAACCTCCGGCGAGTTCATGAGCTACGGCGCCCCTGGGCCCGGCAAGTGGATCACGATCTACGCGATGAACGGTCACACGTTCGCCTACATCGCCGGCCTGCGCTTCGACACCGTCGCGCTGGCCGAGACCGGCAGCCGCTGGTCCAAC
>Ga0302311_10007050_pt1 | contig 11508 bp, 14 predicted proteins | sample III_Palsa_N1_3_FD_200449 | JGI IMG/M metagenome (GOLD analysis project Ga0302311, IMG submission 200449) | Peat permafrost microbial communities from Stordalen Mire near Abisko, Sweden - III_Palsa_N1_3 | ecosystem: Environmental > Terrestrial > Soil > Palsa > Peat permafrost | place: Sweden...
TGGTCTGGGAGATTTCCTTGATCTCTTCGTCGTCCATCAGCGCGAACAGCTTGGCGGCATGTTCCTCGCCGATGGCGAGCATCAGGATCGCGGCCTTCTCGGGGCCGGCAAGCGTGCGGAAATCCTCGCGAACGCGCATTTTCTAGCTCCGGCCAATCATGGGCGGGGTCGCCGCTGTCGGAAGTGCGGTCATCTTCATCACGACGCCTGGTACATCCAGCTGCGGATGATCGCGACCGCCTCTTCCGGATGCTTGTCGACGATTTCGCCGATCTTCTTCATCGACGAGGCGCGGACGCGGCCTTCGACCTGGCTGATGTCGATCATGCTCTCTTCGTCTTCCATCTCGGCGAGTGCCGTGCCGGGTCCGCCCGGCCCGGCGATGGCGCCCATGGCGCCCATCGGGCCGGCAAGCGCGCCGGTGCCGCCCATCGCCTGCTCGGCCAGCGCGCGTTGCTGGGCCAGCGCCGTCTCGCGGGCGGTTTCCAGCGCCCTCGTGACCAGCGGCCGGACCACCAGCAGGATGACCAGGACGGCGACGATCGCCAGCACCAGGGTCTCGGCGGCGCGGAACAGATCGGCCTTGTTCAGGCCCAGCACGATCGGCGGCGCTTCCGGCACTTCGTCGGCGGGGGCGGCGAAGCGCAGGTTGACGACCTCGACCTTGTCGCCGCGCTTCTCGTCGAAGCCGATGGCCGATTGCACCAGCTTGGTCAGCTGCGCCAGCTCTTCCGGCGGCCGCGCGGCATAGTCGTGCAGCCCGTCGGCGTTGAGCTTGTAGGTGCCGTCGACCAGGACCGCGACCGACAGGCGCTTCACCACCCCGGTCTCGCGGATCAGACTGGTCGTCTTCTTGGTGATTTCGTAATTGGTCGTCTCTTCGTTGCGATTATGCTTCGACTTGGTGCCGCTGCCGGCGCCGCCCTGGGTCGTCTGGCCATCGGGCAGGTTGGTCTGCACGGTCACCGGATTGTCGCCGGCATCGCTGTCCTGGTTCGCCTCGGTCATAGTCTGGGTCGAGCGCACGACCTGACCATCGGGATCGTAGCTTTCCTGATTGGTCGTCATCCGGTCGAAATCCATGTCGGCATTGACGTCGACGCGGACATGGCCATAGCCGATCGAGCGGTCCAGCATCTCCTCGACCGAGCGGGACAGGCGGTTCTCGTAGGCGACCCGCTGTTCCTCGGCCGTGCTCGATCCGCCCAGGCCCTGGTTCGGATCGTCGGTGCCGCGCGCCAGCAGGTTGCCGTTCTGATCGATGATCGAGATATGGTTCGGACGCAGGCCCGAGACCGCGGTCGCCACCAGGTTCTGGATGGCGACGACCTGACCCTTGGTGAGCGTCGTGTTGCCCCGGACCTTCAGCACGATCGAGGCGGACGGGTCCTGGCGGTCACGGGTGAACAGCTCGCGCTTCGGCAGCACCAGATGGACCCGGGCGTTCTCGATGATCGAGATCGTGCCGATCGTTCGCTCCAGCTCGCCTTCGAGCGCGCGCATCTCGTTGATGCCCTGGACGAAATTCGTGGTGCCGAGACCCTCGGGCTTGTCGAACACCTCGTAACCGATCGAAGCGCCGTGCGGAATGCCGGTTTCGGCCATGGTCAGCCTGAGGCGGGCGACCTGATCTTCCGGCACCATGATGCTGGTGCCGTTGCCGCGCAGTTCATAGGGAACGCCCAGGCTGTCGAGCTTGGAAACGACCTGCGCGCTGTCCTTGGTATCGAGGTCTCCATAGAGCAGACCCAGCGACGGGCTGGTCAGCCGCGTGGCGACGAAAATGAAAAAGCCGAGGATGACGACCAACGCCACGCCGATGGCGATCAGGCGGACCGTTCCGAGCTTTTGCAGCGTCTGAAGTAAGGAACCCACGGGCTGGTTTCTCCGCTCCCATGTCGATCGCTCGTGGCGGAACGCTGGAATCAGCGCCGCAATCCTGAGGTATCAGACAGGAGGGAAATTAACCCTTCTAGGTAAACGGGACCTTAATCCCGGCAAAAATTGCCTAGTGGCCGGGAAAGATTGGATTTTAGGCGAATTATTCGCTCTTTTCGCCGCCGGCGCGATAGTCCTGCAGCCGCGTTGCGCGCAGGCCTGCCAGGCCATGGCTTTCGATCAGCCTCTGCCAGGACAGGAACTCTTCGATCGACAGTTTATAGCGCCGGCAGGCCTCTTCGAGACTGATGACGCCGGAGCGCACGCCGGCCACGACTTCCGCCTTGCGGCGGATAACCCACCGTTTGGTGTTGGGCGGGGGCAGGTCGGCAACGGTAAGGCCCCCGAACGCGCGTCCGGAGGGCACTCGCTGCGGCGGCATCGACATACTGTCCGGGCCGGCCGAAAGGATCTTTTGCGACGGGTTCGACATAGGGGCCGAGTGTGCGTCCTCGCCGCTTAACAAACCGCTAAAGCACGAGAGTGGCGATCCTTTCCACACTTTTACCGCCGTATCCCGGCGGCCGCCTAAGAGATCACCTGAACCACATTGGCGGCCGGTACGATCACCCCGCCGATATGAAGATTGACGACGCCGTCGGTGGTATCGATACCGGTGACCTCGCCGGTCTCGTAGGTGGTGGCGGTGATGGCCGTGCCGTTCGCGTCCTCCGCCTGCACCTGGAAGGTGTAGGTCCCGGCCGGCAACTGATCGCCGCTCGCATCCTGCCCGTCGAACGTCTCGCTATGGGCGCCTGCGCTGGTATCGACCGAGATCTGCCGAACGGTCTGACCGGAGCTGTTGATGACGTCGAGCGTCGCGGTCGAGGCCGTACTGGCAAGCGAGTAGGCAAGCGTCGGCGTGTCGCTGCTGGTGCCGTCGAGCTGGAAGCTGTCGCCGGTCGCCTGCACCGTATGGCCCAGATACCCCAGCGCGCTGTTGACCTGGCCCTGGCTCTGGGCGGTGACCAGCTGTTGCAGGTACGAGTTGGTCTGCAGGTTCTGTTCGAGCGCCGAGAACTGCACCAGCTGGCTGGTGAACTGGTTCGTATCCAGCGGCGAGGTCGGGTCCTGGTTCTGCAGCTCGGTCGTGAGAATGGTCAGGAACGTGTTGTATTCCGACTGGACCGAGGCCGAGACCGCGCTCGAGCTGCTGCTCGACGACGAGGCACTGCTGGCCGAACTTGACGAGCTGCTGCTTGAGGCGAGGCTGCCGAGAATGCTCATGATGGGCTCCGTCAGGCTTTAAGGTCGTAGAGGCGATTGCTGGCGATCGTCGGCTGTTCTGCCGCGTCCGTGCCGTCGAGGGCGGCGGTCGCGCTGCCGGCAGTCTGACGACCCTGGCCGTTCGATTGATTCTGTGCGGTACCGCTGTTCGGGTCGCGCAGCGAGAAGCTGAGCGAGGCGCCGTTGGTGTCGACGCCGGCGTTCTGCAGCGACTGCAGCAACTGGTTGGAATCCTGCTTCAGCATGCCCAGTGTCTCGGCATGCTCGACCACGAAATTCGCGGTGGTCTTGCCCTTGCTGTCGACCTTCAGCTGTACCTCGACCGAGCCCAGCTTTTCCGGCGACAGTTTGATCGTGAAGTTCTGGCTGCCGTCGGTGCCGACATTCTTGTTGATCGCGATCGCCAGCTGTTCGGCCGGCAGCTGCAGCGGGGTCTGGCTGGTCTGGCCGTTTTGCGATGGGGTCGAGGCGGTTTCGGCGCGCGACACGGTCGTGCCGGCATTGAAGGTGGCGAAGCCGGCCGTGGTCGGCGCGGACGCGCTGGCGAGGGTGGTCGTGCCCGAGGCCGCATCGGTGCTGCTTTGGGCGAACAGCGAACCATGTTGCGTCGTCCCGGCGGCGACGGCTGCTGCCGTGGGGTCGGTATCGGCCGTCGTGGTGACGGCCGTGGCGAGCGCTGCGGCTAGATCGGTCGGGAAGGCGGTGGGCGCGGGCGCGTCGGGCGTCGGGTCGCCCGGGTCGGTGTCGGTATCGGCATTGTCGGCAGCGACATTGGCGGCGGCTGCTGCGGCGGCCGGGTCCAGCGCCACGGTGGTCGGATCGGCCGGGGCCGCGTCCTCGGCATCGACATCCAGCGGCAGGGCGGTGGTGAGCGCGCCCGGCTTGACTGCGGCCGGCGCTCTGGTCACCGAGACATTGGCAAGTGCGATCTTGCCGTTCGACGGCGGCACGCTGGTGCCGGCGCCCGGGACCGCGCTCCGGCCGAGACCGAGCGTCGCTAGCGCTGCAAGGGCCGGGTCGGTTATCGCGGTGTCGTCGGCGGCCGTTGCTGCCGCCGTCGCGGTCGTCGTTGCCGTCGTGGTTGCTGTCGTCGTGGCGGCCGTCGTCGATGCGGCGTCGCCGGTGCCGTCGGCGGCCGTGCCATCGGCGTCGGTCGTATCGCCGGTTGCGGTCGCGGGCGTCGCGGCCGCCGTCGTCACAGGGGCGGTCGTCGCGGGCGTGGTCGTCACTGGGGCCGGCGCCGCATCGGCGGTCGTCTGCGTGCTGTCGGTCTGGCGGTTCGCGTGATGGTGGCCATGCGCCTTGTCGCTCCCGTCCGTCTTTTGGACGTCCGTCTTGCTGGCGTCGGCGGTCTTCGTGGCGGTCTTGGCGCTGTTGCTGCTCTGGCTCGCGGACGGGTGCTGATCGGCGGCAGCGGCGTTCGCCGCATCGGCCCGCCGGGCCTCGTCGGCCTGCTGCTCGGATTGGAGCGTGGCTTGGGCATTCAGCTGCGCCTCGTCCAACAGACGCGCGAAGTCGCTGTTGGTCGCTGTCTTGCCCGCCGCCGCATTGATCTGGGCGGCGATGTTCTGGGCGCTCGTTGCGTCGAACTGTGCGATCGACATGCCGTGTCTCCGTTGCTCTCTAGATCGGCGTTGCAAGCCAGGGGCCGTTCGGTGGGCGGCTCTACGTACTTGAATACGCTCGATATTTTTGCTCAGGCTAAACTTCAATTCGGTACCGGTCGGCAGAATTTGCCGGGTCAGAAGACCCGATTGACCGCGACCGGCGGTGCTGTGTACTGGGCGCGGATGCCATGGCCGAGGCGGGTGCCGCCATAGCTGAAATTCGGTTTGGCGGCGGTCGCCGCCGCCTTGGCGATCAGGTCGAGAATGCGGCGGTTCGCCGTCATCTGCAGGCGCAGCGCCTCGGCATTCTCGCGGGTGACGCCATCCAGGCGACGGACGGCCAGGACCAGGCGCTGAGCCGTGGCGGGATCGGCCTTGATCTCTGCCGGCGGCCGCTTGCCCAGCGCCCGCACCATCGTGTCGTAGTTGGTGGCGAGCTTGCTCTTTTCCGGACCGAGCCGTTGGATGTCGGCGAAGCGCGGGACCTTGAGCGCGTCGGTTTCTTCGATGACCACGTTCGACAGGCGCTCAGTCACGCGGATCAGCGCGTCGACCAGGCTGGCGGTCGTGGGCGCCGGCACGTCGGGTGCGGCCAATTGATCGACCATCGGGTCGTACATCAATGGACCTCCTGCATCCGGATCATGGCGCTCTTGATGGAATCGGCGATACCCAGCGTGCCGCGCTCGGCGATCGCCTTGCCGTATTCCTGGGTCATCAGGCTGCGATACATGTCCTCGCCCGAGCCGCCGCCGAACATCTTGTCGGTCTTGATGCCGGCGAACATGCTTTCCAGCATCGCGCCGACGAAGCCGGCCTCGTAGTCCTTGGCGGTCTTGTCGATCTGCGCCATCCGGGCCGGCGAGATCTTGCTGGCCGGATCCGCGACGGCACCGTTCGGGCCATAGCCCTTGAGGTAGGTCGTGGTCGGCGGGACCGAGTTCGTGGTGATGTTCATGTCAGTGAACCTCCAGGTCGGCCTGCATGGCGCCGGCCGCCTTGATGGCCTGCAGGATGGAAATCATGTCGCGGGGACCGATGCCCAGCGCGTTCAGGCTGTTGACCAGTTCCTGGATGGTGATGCCCTGGGGCACGACCGCCAGGCGGCGATCCTTGCCGGTGTCGGCCTGGATGTCGGTGCGGGGCACGATCGCGGTGGTGCCGTTCGACAGCGGGCCGGGCTGCGAGACCTGCGGCGTCTCGGTGATCTTGACGGTCAGGCTGCCCTGGGCGACGGCGACGGTGGAGATCTTGACGTTCTCGCCCATCACGATGACGCCGTTCGCATCGTCGATGATGACCTTGGCGACCTGGTCGGGCTCGATGCGCAGCTGCTCCAGGCGCGTCACCAGACTGACGATATCGGGCCGCATGGCGGCCGGGATGGTCAGCCTGACGGTGCCGTTGTCGGTCGCGAGCGCCAGATCGCCGTGCATATAGGCGTTGATGGCGTTGGCGATGCGCTCGGCCGTGGTGAAATCCGGATTGCGCAGGGAGATGTTCATCGTCTGCATCTTCGACAGGTCGAAAGCGACCTCGCGCTCGATGATGCCGCCATCCGGCACGCGGCCGGCGGTCGGAACACCCTGGCTGATCGAGGCAGAGGCACCCTTGGCCGAGAAGCCGCCGACCGAGACCTGGCCTTGGGCCACGGCATAGACCTCGCCGTCGGCGCCCAGCAGGGGCACGCCGACCAGCGTGCCGCCCTGCAGATCCTGGGCGTCGCCCATGGCCGAGACCGAAACGTCGATCCGGCCGCCCTGGCGGGCCGATGACGGCAGCGTCGCCGTCACCATCACGGCCGCGACATTCTTGGTGCGGACCGTCAGCTGGGCGTCGCGGGCGTTGACGCCCAGACGGTCCAGCATACCGATCACGCTTTCCCGCGTGAAGATCGACTTGGTCACGTCGTCGCCGGTGCCGTGCAGGCCCACGACCAGGCCGTAACCGACCAGCAAGTTGTCGCGGGAGCCCTCGAAAGTCACGATATCCTTGAGTCGCACGGCTGCGTCCGCCTGGACGCTGCCGATTCCGGCCGCAAGAAGGGCGATGAGGGCGAGGAGGGGGCGGGAGATCGTGCTCATGCCATTCTCCTAGCGAGCGGCGTGCCAGCTAAAAATAGGCGCTAAGTCTTTGAGTTTTATGGAGTGGCTCCGGGGCGGTCCCCCTGGGCGCCGATCAGTTCCTGCCTGGTGCCCCGGCCGCACGGCAGTTTTTGCCTGGCATCGGGGCCTGGAGTTAGTCAAATCTAAAGCCGGACCGGTGCAACCATGCCATCATCGGTTCCGAGGAGTGACGTACCCGCGATGAAGATCGAGTCCAACCGCCCCGTCGGCCCTGCCGGCATCCGCAAGGATGGCAAGCGGAGCGGTTCCAGCGGTTTTGCCGATGCGCTTCGGCCCGAGGAGGCGACCAGCACCCAGGCTGTCTCCGCTCCCGCCGTGCTGAGCGGCATCGACGCCCTGTTCGCGCTGCAGGAAGTGCCCGATGCGGCGGGCGAGCGCAGCAAGCAGTTCGCCCGGGCCGATGAAATGCTCGAACGGCTCGAGGATTTGAAGCGCGGTCTGCTGCTGGGATCGATCAGCCCGTCGAAACTGACCGACCTCGCGCGCCTCGCCAAGGAAGGCTCGGCCCAGATTGCCGATCCCAAGGTTCGCGAAGTGCTTCAGGACATCGAATTGCGCGCCCGCGTCGAGCTCGCCAAACTCGAGCCCCGCGACGACTGACCGGTCCCTGATTTCGGGCGCGCGGTACCCGAGTCGGCGGGCCGAAGCCCGGATGTTCCGTCCGATCAGCGACTTGGGCCCGTTTGCTGTGTCCTAAAAGCCCAGGTTTCGTGCCACTTGCAACAATCCGGCCGCCGTAGCATCACGCACACTTGCTGCACCTAGGTTCGATTCATATACTCCGCCCGCATTTTGACCTTTCGGGGTGCACGGAGTACGTGATGCGGCCTACGCTTTCACCCGATTATCGACCTTCCGACGACGAAGAGTTCATGAACCCTGCGCAGCAGGAGTATTTCAGGCAAAAACTGCTGCGTTGGCGGGCTGAATTGCTTGCTGAATCGTCGGAAACTTTGTTCCACCTCAAAGAGGAAAGCCTGTCGGAGCCGGATATCACCGACCGCGCCACCCTCGAAACCGACCGCTTCACCGAACTCAGGACCCGTGACCGCGAGCGCAAGCTGATCGCCAAGATCGACTCGGCGCTGCAGCGGATCGAGCTCGGGACCTACGGTTTTTGCGAAGAGACCGACGAGCCGATCGGCGTACGCCGTCTGGAAGCCCGCCCGATCGCGACCTTGAGCCTGGAAGCGCAGGAACGGCACGAAAAGATGGAACGGACCCACCGCGAGGATTAGCGGCGGTTCGAGTGGCATCGAGACTTCCAAGGCCGGCGATCCATCTGATCGCCGGCCTTTCGTTTGCGGGTTTTGTACGATGTCCCTTCTGACCGTCGAGCTGTCGCATCCGGAATTGCCGGCGGCGGCCGGCCTGATCGACGCGCTGTCCGGCCATCTGCTGCGCTACTATGGTGGCGACGGTCGCGCCTCGTTCGGGGTTTGGGGAGCGGCGCCGGCGCGCTCGGCCTTCGTGCTGGCCCGCGCCGACGGCATCGCGGTCGCCTGCGGCGCGATCCGCCCGCTTGATGATGATTGCGCCGAGGTCAAGCGCATGTATGCGGTGCCGGGCCATCCCGGTGCCGCCGCCGCCGTGCTCCAATTTCTGGAGGCGGAGGCGGTACGCCTCGGCTACCGGACCCTGCGGCTCGCAACCCGTCATGCGAACGAACGCGCGGTCGGGTTCTATCGCAAGCACGGGTTCGTGCCCTGCCCGAACTATGGCGCCTATGCCGGCCGGCCCGAGAGCGTCTGCCTGGAAAAGCCGTTGGTTTAGGCTTCCGACACGCCTTCTTGCGGTGGCGTCACCGGTTTGGCGAAACCGCGGAGCGACCTGACCACTTTGTAGCGAGGCTCCATGCGCTCGTGAAGCACGCGCAGGACGACGGTTCCCATCGTCCCATCGGACAATCGGCCGGTTGAATGATAAAGGCCGTGCGCGGCGGCGCCACGCCGTCCGGCCGCCAATTCAAGATGGAAAAGCCGCACGCCCGGACCGAGCTCGGATCGATCGAGCGATCCCGGGTGGTGTGAATCGTCACGGATCATTTCGATGCCTCGGATGAGGATCTGCTGGTAGACCGCCAATTGATGCGTTCCGAACGTCTTGAGCGTCTCCCTGAAGACGTCCTTGATATCGCGCTCGGCAGCCTTGGTGATCTCGTACGTCACGCCTCGAAATGCTCTCGCCGCACTTCCTCGGCAATGTCACTCACGGTCTTCGTCGAGAATCGCCCTGCGGCGGCGTCTTCGAGACCAAGATTGATTTCGCGGCGCAAGATGGCGAGCTTCTCGGCTTCGAGGGCTTTGTCATGCTGCAGCAGCCGCAGCGCTTCGCGAACCACCTCGCTCGAAGACGAATAGCCGCCTCCCGCGACCTCATTCTCAACGAAATCAACCATATCGCCCGGCAGACTGACATTCATCGTGGCCATGGCTTCCTCCAGATCCGTGCCACATCGATATCGCGATTGGCAAAAATTGTCAATTTGGCCCACGGATTGCTCGAATTCCAGCGTTGCCGATCTCACCTTGCTCGGGGGGACATCGAATTGGCTGTTCGAGCGGGTTCGAGTTTGGATAGGCTGCGGCGGGCGAAATCAAGAAACGTCGGGGGAACGACCAATGCGCACAAGCGCGCGTCTGAAACAGCTGCTATCGGCCGGTGCGGCTCTCGCCGCTTTGTTGAGTGCCGGCGGCGCGCTCGCCGGGCAGAGCGCCATCAAGATCGGCGTGATGATCGACGGCTCCGGCTTTGCCCAGGATATCGGCGGGGCCGGTGCGGTCACGGCAGCCGAAATGGCGGCGGCCGATTATGGCGGCAAGGCGCTGGGCAAGCCGATCCAGATCATCTCCGCCGACATGCAGAACAAGCCGGACGTGGCCTCATCGATCGCGCGGCAATGGTTCGACCAGGATCAGGTCGATGCGATCACCGACCTGCCGGTCTCCTCGGTCGGGCTGGCGGTGCAGCAGGTCGGCAAGGAAAAGAAGAAGGTGCTGCTGATCTCGGCGGCGGCGACGGCGGAGCTGACCGGCGCCCAATGTTCGCCGACCTCGATCCAGTGGGCCGACGATACCGAGGCGCTGGCCAATGGCACCGCCAAGGCGATCGTCGCCAGCGGCGGCAAGAAATGGTTCTTCATCACCGCCGACTTCGCCTTCGGCGCCGCGATGGAGGGGGCGGCGAGCGCCGTCATCAAGGCCGCGGGCGGCGAGGTCGTGGGCGACGTCAAGCATCCGCTCGGCACCAATGATTTCTCCTCCTATCTGTTGAAGGCCCAGGCGTCGGGCGCCAACATCATCGGGCTCGCCAATGTCGGCCTGGATTCGATCGCGACGATCCGCCAGGCCGGCGAGTTCGGCCTCACCCAGGGCGGGCAGCAGCTGGCCGGCTTCATCGTGTTCATTTCGGACATCCATTCCCTGGGCCTGAAGACCGCCCAAGGTACCTATGTCACGACCGGCTTCTATTGGGACGACACTGACGCAACCCGTGCCTTCGCCAAGCGCTTCTTCGACAAGCGCCAGCGCATGCCGACCAAGGAACAGGCCAATACCTATGCCGCCGTGCTGCATTATCTGAAGGCGATCGATGCCGCCAAGACCGACGATGCGGAAAAGGTCACGGCGCAGATGAAGGCGATGCCGACCGATTATTTCGGCCGCCCGGGCTCGATCCGCCAGGACGGCCGGGTGCTCTACGATCTGGCGCTCTATCAGGTGAAGAAGCCCGAGGAGTCGAAATATCCTTGGGACTATTACAAGAAAGTCCGCGACATCACCGCGGCCGAAGCGTTCCGGCCGCTGGCCGCCGGCGGCTGCCCGTTCGTCAAATAGCGGCGGGCAACCTCAGTTCCTGAGCCAGGCGAGCGCGTCGGCTTCGTTGGTGAACGCCCGGTGACGGGCGTTCACGAACAGCGCGCTCGTGGCGAGGATCAGCGTGCCGAACATGCTGTTGCGCACCATATAGGCGACCCGCGTGGGGCCGGACGGGCCCGTGCCCCAAGGCGCCAGCGTCTTGACCTCGCGGACCGCGGCCCAGTCGACCGATCCGATGAAGTGGCTGAGGTCGACCAGCGCCGGCATGCTGGGGGTGATCCAGCCGGCGGCGACGCCCTGGCGGAATGCGGCGACCAGGCATTCGCCCGGTGGATCGCCCTCGACCGAGACCCTGAGGATACCCTCGGCCAGCGCGACCGAAACGCGGCCGGCGCCGGTGCTTTCGCTGATCGACAGGGGATTGGAATCAGGCGCCACTATGCCCCGCGAAGATGCTTGCTTCTGTGCCGATGGCGGGGTCGGCCGCACCATCTGATTGAGTGTATTACACCTCAGACGTGCCGTGGCAATAAGTCATACGACAAATCTTTATGACAGCGTCACGAGAAGCGCGTGCGCACGCCGCCGTATCGGTTGACCATGGAAATCGGCAACGCGAAGAAGAACAGATGCACGGCAAAGCTGGTCGCGATCAGCGGCGCTTCGGTCGTGGGTTTGTAGGTCACGGCCGACAGCGGCACGACGACATAGGTCATGACGACATAGACCAACGCGCCATAGACGAGGCCGGCGAAGACATAGCGGTGGACCAGGACCGGCCAGATCCGGCTG
>Ga0302311_10007052_pt1 | contig 11508 bp, 10 predicted proteins | sample III_Palsa_N1_3_FD_200449 | JGI IMG/M metagenome (GOLD analysis project Ga0302311, IMG submission 200449) | Peat permafrost microbial communities from Stordalen Mire near Abisko, Sweden - III_Palsa_N1_3 | ecosystem: Environmental > Terrestrial > Soil > Palsa > Peat permafrost | place: Sweden...
CGCAAGCCCACTGCGCTGGACGCGCCAGACGTCCCGCTCGACATCGTGGGCACCGCCTTCCAATGGAAGGTCTGGAAGGCCCTGACCGAGATCCCGGCCGGCCAGACCCGGACCTACGGCGAGATCGCCCACCGCATCGGGGCGCCCAAGTCGGCGCGCGCCGTGGGCCGCGCCTGCGCCACCAACCAGGCCGCCGGCGTCATTCCCTGCCATCGCGCGGTTGGTTCGACCGGAGCGTTGACCGGTTACCGCTGGGGCGTGGCGCGCAAGGAGCGGCTGCTGGCCGAAGAACGCCGGCGCAGCAGCACGTAGAAGGCACCGCTGCCGCCATGGCGCGGATGGGCCGCGCGCAGGCCCGCCACCAGCGCGCGGTTGTCGGCGCGTTCGAGCCAGCCCGAGAACTCCGCCCGGATGCGGCCGCCGAACACGCGGCCGCCTTCGAGGCGCAGGCCCTTGCCGGTGACGATCAGCACGACGCGACGGCCTTCGGCGGACGATTGGGCGAGGAACCGCGCGACCGCCCGCTCGGCCGCAACCAGGGTCATGCCGTGCAGGTCGAGCTTGGCCTCGGGCGCCCGCTTGCCGCGCGACAGGGCCCGATCGACGTCGCGGTCGAACGGCTGATCGACCACTGCGCCAGCGGACACCGCGCCGGTCGATGTGCCGACGAAGTCGGGGGTGTCAGCGAGGTCCGGAGCGGCCGCCGGCCGTGATCTTTCGGGGACAACCGATCGTTTCTCGTCCTGCGGTTCCGGCGCGACGACGGGCTTGCGGCGGCCCTTCAGCGGCGCCACCCCCGCCATCGCCTGGGCGAACAGATCGACGTCCTTTGCCATGGCAATTCGTGTAGCCTTGGCTTCCACTCGGGTCTACACAGCCCGCCATGGCGACCGCCCCCCAGACTCCGGGTCAGCAACCCGATCCCGATCTGCAGACCGGCCTGCAGTATTTGCGCGCCGGCTGGTTCGACCGCGCCGAGCCGCTGTTCCGGGCCGCGCACGGCCGTTACGGCGACCGTCCGGACATCCTCCATTACCTGGCCGTCTGCGTGTCCCAGCGCGGGGCGCTGGGCGATGCCGCCGATCTGTGGCGCAAGGCGCTGGCCAAGGACCCCAACGAGCCGATGCTGTCGTACAACCTCGGCATCGTCATGCGACGGCTGGGCCAGCTCGACGAGGCGGCGCGGCGCTTTCGCGACACCATCCGCCGCAAGCCCGAGCATATCGAGGCGCGCCTGTCGCTGGCCTCGATCCATATCGACCAGAACAAGTTCGCCGCCGCCGAGCGCGAGCTGGCCGACATCGCGACCAATCTCGACCGCGCCATCGAACTGCCCGAGGGGGCGAGCTTCAAGCCGCTGCAGGCGCGCACCCGCAACATGCTGGGCCATGTCCTCTATCGCCTGGGCCACTATGCGCCCGCCCTCGAAGTGCTCGAGATGGCCGCGACCGATGCCGGCGACGACACCAGGCGCAACGCCCAGATCCTGGGTGACCGCGCGCTGACTCTGGGCGGCCTCGGCAATCACGACGAGGCGATCGACACGGCGCAGAAGGCGCTCGAGATGTGGCCGGAGAACGCCAGCCTCAATCACGTGCTGGGCTTCGTCCTCTATTTTGCCGGCAAGGTGTCCGACGCCATTCCACCGATCCAGAAGGCAATCGAGCTCAATCCCGGCTTCACCGCCGCGCTGCGCACCCTGGCGCTCGCCCAGAAGGCGTCGGGCAAGTCCGACGAGGCGATCGATGCCCTGCAGCGGGCGCTGCGTCATCATTCGCTCGACCGTGATGCCGTCCTGCAGCTCTCGCTGATCCATATCGAGAAGGAACAGTTCGAGGCGGCCCTGCAGGTGCTGGCGCCCTATCTCAAGGCGATGCCGGACGACGTGAGGGCGCTCAACAACCAGGGGCTCGCGCTGCGCGGCCTGCGCCGCTTCGACGAGGCACGGAAGGCCCTGAAGCGGGCGTCGCGTCACGCAACCGACGATCCGCTTGTGCTGACCAATCTTGGGCGGGTGCTGCTCGATCTCGGCCGCGCGACCGAGGCCCGATCGCTGCACGAGCATGCGCTGCGTTCGCTGCCGAACAATTCGGTGCTGCTCACCCACTACGGCACCTGCCTGGCGGCGCTCGGCGAAAAGGACAGGGCGCGCGAGACCTTCGAGGCCGCGATGGCTTCCGATCCCGACAACAAGGAGGCGCTGGACGCTTTGACAGCGCTACAGACATGAGTGACGGCAGCGACCATCTCGCCCAGGTAAAGGGACGCATCGCCGAGGCGGCACGCTCGGCCGGCCGCGATCCGGCCGCCATCACCCTCGTTGCGGTGTCGAAGACGCACGGCGCCGACAGGGTGCGCGAGCTGCTGGTCGTGGGCCAGCGCGTGTTCGGCGAGAACCGCGTGCAGGAGGCGCAGGAGAAGTTTCCCGCGCTCAAGGCGGAGTATCCGGATCTCGAACTGCACCTGATCGGCCCGCTGCAGACCAACAAGGCGCGCGATGCGGTGGCCCTGTTCGACGTCATTCAATCCGTCGACCGCGACCGGCTGGCCTCCAGCCTCGCCAAGGAAATGGAGAAGGCCGGCAGGCATCCGGCCTGCTTCATCCAGGTCAACACCGGCGAGGAGCCGCAGAAGGCGGGCGTGTTGCCGGCCGACGTGGACGCCTTCGTGGCGACCTGCCGCGACACCTACAAGCTGACGGTCGTCGGACTGATGTGCATCCCGCCGGTCGACGAGGAGCCTGCGCTGCATTTTGCGCTGCTGACCAAGATGGCCGCCCGCAACGGCCTCGCGCAGGTCAGCATGGGCATGAGCGCCGACTACGAGACCGCGGTGAAGCTCGGCGCCACCCATGTTCGCGTCGGCAGTGCCCTGTTCGGCGCCCGCCCGCCCCTCTCGCAAGAGCATGCCTGAGCTTCCCGAGGTCGAAACCGTCCGGCGCGGGCTCACTCCCCGCATGGCCGGCCACCGGATATTGAAACTTCACCAGCGGCGCCGTGACCTGCGGGTGCCGATGCCCAAGCGCTTCGCCGAGCAGCTCGAGGGCCGGCGCATCGAAGCCATCGATCGCCGTGCCAAGTATCTGTTGTTCCGGCTGGAGGGCGGCCAGACGCTGATCGTCCATCTCGGCATGTCCGGCCGGATGACCCTGCACGACGCCAAGAGCGCGTCGGAGCATCCGTTCGGCCGGCACGATCACGTGGTCTTCGACATGGATGACGGCTGGCAGGTTCGTTTCAACGACGCTCGCCGCTTCGGTCTCATGTTGTTGGTACGAAACGAAGACCTGGCCAGGCACAAGGCGTTCAAGGGTCTGGGCCCCGAACCGCTCGAGGAGGCGTTCGATGGTGCTACACTGGCCGCGCGGCTGAAGGGCCGCAAGACGCCGATCAAGGCCGCCCTGCTCGACCAGAAGACACTGGTCGGCGTCGGCAATATCTACGCCTGCGAGGCGTTGTTTCTTTCCCGCATCTCGCCGCGCCGCTCGGCCCATACCGTGCAGGGCGAGCGCGCCGACAAGCTCGTGGCCGCGATCAAGCACGTCCTGCTGCGCTCGATCGACGACGGCGGCTCGACCTTGCGCGATCATGTCCAGCCGGGCGGCGAGCTGGGGTATTTTCAGACACGCTTCAATGTCTACGACCGGATGGGCGCGATCTGCCCGACGGAAGGCTGCGGACGGATCGTCAAGCGGCTCGTGCAATCGGGTCGCTCGACGTTCTATTGCACACAGTGCCAGCGCTAGAGTTAGCTAGAGGCAAATCGGCGGAGGAAGCAGTGAGCACGACATACGAGAACATCCAGACGGAGACCAAGGGCCGCGTCGGCATCATCCGCCTCAATCGTCCGAAGGCGCTCAACGCGCTTTGTGCAGACCTTGTGCGTGAGCTCGGCGAAGCGCTCGATGCCTTCGAGAAGGATTCGAACATCGGCTGCATGGTGCTGACGGGAAGCGAGAAAGCTTTCGCAGCCGGTGCAGACATCAAGGAGATGAAGGACAAGTCCTATCAGGACGTCTTCCTCCAGGACTTCATCACCGTGGGCTGGGAGAAGGTGAGCCAGGTCCGCAAGCCGATCGTGGCCGCGGTGGCGGGCTTCGCCCTGGGCGGCGGCTGCGAGATGGCCATGATGTGCGACTTCATCATCGCCGCCGACAACGCCAGGTTCGGCCAGCCCGAGATCACGCTCGGCACGATTCCGGGTGCCGGCGGCACCCAGCGCCTGACGCGCTTCGTCGGCAAGTCCAAGGCGATGGATATGGTCCTGACCGGCCGGATGATGGATGCGGCCGAAGCCGAGCGCAGCGGCCTGGTGAGCCGGGTCGTGCCGCTGGCCGCGCTGATGGACGAGGCATTGGCGGCGGCGGAGAAGATCGCGGGCATGTCCCTGCCGGCCACGATGGTGGCCAAGGAAGCCGTCAATCGCGCCTTCGAAACCACCCTCGCGGAGGGCATTCGGTTCGAGCGTCGCACATTCCATGCGACATTTGCCTTCGACGACCGGGCCGAGGGAATGGCGGCTTTCGCCGAAAAGCGCAAAGCAGTCTGGAAACATCGGTAATTTGGCGCATTCTGGCGGGGTTGACCGGCCGCCAGCCGGTTCGTATAAGCGCGCCCTTCCGAGGAACGAGGAATAGATGGCCAGTCACAAGTCGGCAGAGAAGCGCGCGCGCCAGACCGAGCGCCGCACCGCCGTGAACACCAACCGCCGCAGCCGCATGCGCGGGTCCGTGAAGAAGGTCGAGGAGGCGATCGCCTCCGGCGACAAGAAGGCGGCGGCCGCCGCCCTGCGCGCGGCGCAGCCGGACATCCAGCGCGGTGCCAAGGCGCGCGTCGTAGCGCCGAACGCCGCCGCCCGCCGGGTGTCGCGTCTCAACGCACGCATCAAGGCAATGAGCTGAGCTTCACCTCCGCTCTTGTGCTAACATGAACGCCGCTCACACGAGCGGCGTTTTCTTTTTTGTGATGCGCGCAAAAAATTTCGGAAAAAAAATTTAGGCTGCTTCGACGAAGAACGTTTGGTTCGGATTTCGGCGAACAACATACGATTCGCGTTTATCGGAGTGCGGCAGAGCGTGAGCGCTAGATGTAGGGCGGCGTCACGAATCGAAAGCGTCCAAGAGGCCGAGGGAAATCGGTTCGCCAGAGTTGTCAATCGACTCGACCGGCGAACAATCTGAATCACGGGTCTTCTTCGAGATTCGATTCGTTGCACAGCCTATCGAGTCTGTCTAAGAGTCGAACCGTCGCGATACGGGGCGTGGGGCACTGGAACGCGAGCCAAGGTGGAGTCGAGGGGCTTCTTCTCCGCCGGAAAAACGAAAGAGGGAGAGCCACAGCAAGCGACACGAACGGCGATCTATGAGGCAGCGTCTCTCTATGAAGACGCGCCAATCCAAAAAAATTTTCGCCGCGCGTGTCCTGCTGTGCATCTTCCTACGATCGATGGCTCGCCGTCTGTGTCCCGCTTCGACGAACGAAGAGCGGGGGCCATGTCGAAAGACAACAAGATTGCCGGCGCGTACGAAGTTTCCCCCGCATCAGGTTACGCCGGGGACGTCGCGCCGAAGACAGCCTGGAAAATCCTGAGCGAGCATGCCGGCGCGATCCTGATCGACGTCCGCACGCGCGCCGAATGGAACTTCGTCGGCACGCCCGACCTTGCAAGCGTCGGCAAGAAGCCTGCCTTGCTCGAGTGGCAGGTCTTCCCGAGCATGCAGCCCAATCCGGATTTCGTGGCCGCGCTGGCCGGCGGTGTCGCCGACAAGGACGCACCTCTGCTCTTCCTCTGCAGGAGTGGTGCACGGTCGGCGGCGGCGGCGAAGGTGATGACCGCGGCCGGATACACCACATGCCTCAATGTATCCGACGGCTTCGAAGGCCCGCTCGACGGCGAGGCCAAGCGCGGTTCGTCGGGCGGCTGGAAAGCATCGGGACTACCCTGGAGGCAGACATGAGCCGTACGCCGACGCAGCTGCCGGGCAACCTGGAAGCCAGCTTTAATCAAGACAATTTCGCGGGGGCAATAATGAACGACGAGGTGCGGAAAGAGCTGGAAGCGCAATGGCAGCGCGTCTGCGACCGCCTTCGTAAGGAGATCGGTGACAAGGCTTTCAAGACCTGGTTCGGCGAAGTCGAGATGGGTGAGCTGAAGGCCGGCAAGCTCCGTCTCTATGCTCCCACCCGATTCGTGCGCGACTGGGTCGGCCGCCACTACGGTGATCGCGTGCTCGCCTATTGGCAGGCCGTGAATCCCGAGGTGAAGAACGTCGAGGTCAATCTCGTGCCGCCGCCGGCACCGCGCCGGCCCAACGAGGTGATCGCCATCCCGCCGGTCCCGTCCTCCTCGCAGAACTACCAGCCGCCGATGCCCCGCATGGGTCCGTCGATCGGCCGCGGCACCGACGACCTCTTCCAGGCGCCGGAAGCCCGCTACACCTTCGCCAACTTCGTGGTCGGCAAGCCGAACGAATTCGCCTACGCCGCTGCGCGCAACATCTCCGAGCAGGACAAGCCGCTGCCGGAGCGCAACCCGCTCTATATCTTCGGCGGCGTCGGCCTCGGCAAGACCCACCTGATGCATGCGATCTGGCACGCCATCCGCGAGCGCGATCCCAAGACGCGCGTGCTCTATCTCACGGCCGAGAGCTTCGTGAACCGCTTCATCCAGGCGCTGCGCACCAAGAACACCAACCAGTTCAAGGAGCTGTTCCGCAACGTCGACGTGCTGATGGTCGACGACGTCCAGTTCATCTGCGGCAAGGAAGCCAGCCAGGAAGAGTTCTTCTTCACCTTCAATTCCCTGGTCGAGCAGAACAAGCAGATCGTGCTGTCGTCGGAGAAGCCGCCGTCGGAGCTGCAGGACATCGAGGAGCGCATGCGCTCGCGGCTCGGCAGCGGGCTGGTGGCCGACATTCATTCGTCGACCTACGAGCTGCGCCTGTCGATCCTGCAGACCAAGGCCGAGAACGCACGCGTGCCGGTGCCGATGCAGGTGCTGGAGTTCGTCGCGCACAAGATCAGCACCAACATCCGCGAGCTCGAGGGCGCGCTCAACCGCGTCGTCGCGCACGGCCAGATGCTGGGCCGCGAGATCACCGTCGAGATGGCGCAGGACGTGCTGCACGACCTGCTGCGCCAGGCCGACCGCAAGGTCACGGTCGACGAGATCCAGCAGCGGGTCGCCGCGCACTACAACATCAAGCTGGCCGAGATGAGCTCGCCGCGCCGCGCGCGGTCGGTGGCAAGGCCGCGCCAGGTGGCGATGTATCTCGCCAAGCAGCTCACGACCTTGAGCCTGCCGCAGATCGGCAAGCGCTTCGGCAACCGCGACCACACCACGGTCATGCACGCCGTCCGCAAGATCGAGGAACTGAAGATTTCCGATCTTTCGATTGCAGAAGACGTCGAGTTGCTCAAGCGACAGTTGCAGGGCTGAGGCCCCGGAACGAAACGAAAAAGAACGGGGCCGGACAGGCCCCGTTTTTCATTGCCGAATCAGGGCTTAAGCGCCTCAAAATACGAGCGAAATCGCTTCCGGCGGCCGGTCCGTGTGCTATACTCCGCAACCGTTCCTCACCGGCCCTTTGGGGCTGGTGAAACGGGGTGTCTAAACCGCTTATTTTGGCCCCTCGCTATGGCGACCAATCCATGAAATTGACGATCGAACGGGCAGCGCTTCTGAAGGCCCTGGCCCACGTGCAGAGTGTCGTCGAACGTCGCAACACGATCCCCATTCTGTCCAATGTCCTGATCACCGCGGCAAAGGGGCGTCTCAGCCTCGCCGCGACCGACATGGACCTGGCCATCACCGAGACCGTCGAGGCCAACGCCTCCAAGACCGGTTCGACCACGGCCCCGGCCCACACGCTCTACGAGATCGTGCGCAAGCTGCCCGACGGCGCGCAGGTCGAGCTCGAGAGCGCCGCCGACGGCAATAGCCTCACCATCCGCGCCGGCCGCTCGCGCTTCACGCTGCAGTGCCTGCCGCCCGCCGATTTCCCGGCGATGACCGAGGGCGACCTGCCGCACCGCTTCCAGCTGCCGGCGACCGACCTCAAGGGCATCATCGACCGCACGCGATTTGCCATCTCGAACGAAGAAACGCGCTACTACCTGAACGGCATCTATTTCCATGCCGCCACCGCCGGCGGCACCCAGGTGCTGCGCGGCGTCGCCACCGACGGCCACCGCCTGGCCCGCGTGGAAGTGCCCCTGCCGAAGGGCGCAGGCGACATCCCGGGCGTGATCGTGCCGCGCAAGGCCGTGGGCGAGGTCCGCAAGCTGCTCGACGAGAGCGACGGCTCGGTCGACATCGAGCTTTCCGACACCCGCATCCGCTTCGCCACCGGCAACGTCACCCTGGTCAGCAAGCTGATCGACGGCACCTTCCCGGACTACGAGCGCGTGATCCCGACCGGCAACGACAAGGTGCTGGACGTGCCGTGCAAGGAGTTCGCCCGCGCCGTCGACCGCGTCTCGACCATCTCCACGGAGAAGTCGCGCGCCATCAAGCTGGCGGTCGCCAAGGGCATCGTGACCCTCTCGGCCACCAGCCCCGACGCCGGCAGCGCCACGGAAGAGATCGAGGTCGAGTACAAATTCGACGCCATCGAGATCGGCTTCAACTCGCGCTACCTGCTCGACATCACCGAGCAGATCACGGGGGCCGACGCGCGCTTCCTGATGGCCGATGCGGGATCGCCCACTCTGGTGCGTGATGGCGCCGACGAAAGCGCCTTGTACGTCCTCATGCCGATGCGGGTATGACGGCGCCGGCCACAAGTGTCCTCGCCTATCCTTCCGACGCCGTAAGCGGCGCAGCGCCGGCGCTTCTCGCCGTGCGCCAGCTTCGGCTGACCAACTTCCGCAACTATCAGCAATTGCGCCTGGACTGCGACGTCACCCCGGTCGTGCTGGTCGGCGACAACGGCGTAGGCAAGACCAACCTCCTCGAGGCGCTGTCCTTCCTGGTGCCAGGACGTGGCCTGCGGCGTGCCCGGCTGGACGAAGTCGGCCTGCGTGCCCTTTCGACGACCGCGCCCGGCCTGGATTGGGCAGTTGCAGCGACGCTCGATACGCCTGAGGGCCGACTGACCGTCGGCACGGGACTGGAATCCCCCAAGAGCGAAGGGGGCCTGCTGCGTCGGGCGGTACGCATCGACGGCCGCCCGGCCACCAGCCAGACCGCGCTCGGCCGCCATGTCGCTGCCGTCTGGCTGACGCCGCAACTCGATCGGCTGTTCCTGGACGGTTCCAGCGAACGCCGCCGCTTCCTCGACCGACTGGTGACGGCGCTTCATCCCGAGCATGCCGGCGACGTCGCGGCCTACGAGAATGCGCAGCGCCAGCGCGCCCGCCTGCTGGCGGAAGGCAATCGCGACCCGCACTGGTTCACCGCGCTCGAAGACACGATGGCGCGCCACGGCGTGGCGCTCGCCACCAACCGCGCCGACACGGTGCATCGCCTCGATGCCGCGGCACGGCTGGGCGTCGGCCCCTTCCCCCGGGCGACGCTCGCCATGAAAGGCGAGGTTGACGGCTGGGTGGCGACAATGGCCGCGATCGACGCCGAGGATCACCTGCGCGCCCGTCTGGCCGCCGTGCGCTTGCGCGACGCGGAGGCCGGCACCACATCTGTCGGGCCGCATCGCAGCGATTTCACCGTCTGGCATCTCGATCTCGATTTGCCGGCCGCGGAAGGCTCGACGGGTCAGCAGAAGGCCATGCTGGTCTCCATCGCGCTGGCCCATGCACGGCTGGTAGCGCTGTCGCGGGGCAAGCCGCCGCTGCTGCTGCTCGACGAGATCGCGGCCCATCTCGATGCCGAACGACGCGAGGCGCTGTTCGACGAGGTGGTGGCGCTCGGCGTGCAGAGCTGGATGACGGGCACCGACGCCGCACTCTTCAAGCCGCTGGCCGGCCGGGCGCAGATCCTGCGCGTGACGGGCGGATCGATCGCGGCGAACTGATTCTTCAAGGACAACGACCATGAGCGACAACGAACTGAACCGCGCGACCGCCGGCAATGGCGAGGAATACGGCGCCGATTCGATCAAGGTGCTGCGCGGCCTGGAAGCCGTGCGCAAGCGCCCGGGCATGTATATCGGCGACACCGACGACGGCACCGGCCTGCATCACATGGTCTACGAGATCGTCGACAATGCGATCGACGAGTCGCTCGCGGGCTTTTGCGACCGGGTCGAGGTGATCCTGCACGGCGACGGTTCGGCCACGGTTCGCGACAACGGCCGCGGCGTGCCGGTCGACGTCCACAAGGAAGAAGGCATTTCCGCCGCCAACGTGATCTTCACCCAGCTCCATGCCGGCGGAAAGTTCGACCAGAATTCCTACAAGGTCTCGGGCGGCCTGCACGGTGTGGGCGCCGCGGTCGTCAATGCGCTGAGCTCCCGGCTCGACCTGCACATCTGGCGCAACGGCAAGGAGTACTTCCTGCGCTTCCGCCACGGCGAGCCCGAGAACGACCTCGTGCTGATCGGCGATGCGCCCGAAGGCAAGCGCGGCACGGAGGTCACTTTCCTGCCCTCGACCGGCACCTTCACCCAGACCGAGTTCGACTTCGCGACGCTCGAGCATCGCCTGCGCGAGCTGGCGTTCCTGAATTCGGGCGTGCGCATCGTGCTGACCGACGAACGCGCGGCCGAGCCCAAGGTCTCCGAGCTCTATTACGAGGGCGGTGTCGAGGCCTTCGCCAAGTATCTCGATCGCAACAAGACCGTGCTGCACCAGACCGTGTCGATCCGTGGCGAAAAGGACGGCATCCTCGTCGAAGTCGCCATGCAGTGGAACGACAGCTATCACGAGACGATGCTGTGCTTCACCAACAACATCCCGCAGAGGGACGGCGGCACGCATCTCGCGGGCTTCCGCGGCGCGCTCACGCGTACGCTGAACAAATTCGCCGACGAGGGCGGCATCTCCAAGAAGGAGAAGGTGAGCCTGACCGGCGACGACATGCGCGAGGGCCTGACCTGCGTACTGTCGGTCAAGGTGCCGGATCCGAAGTTCTCGTCGCAGACCAAGGACAAGCTGGTCTCGTCGGAAGTCCGGCCCGTCGTCGAATCGGTGGTCGGCGACAAGTTCGGCCAGTGGCTCGAAGAGCATCCGACCGAGATGCGCAAGATCCTGACCAAGGTGGTCGAGGCGGCCGCCGCGCGCGAGGCTGCAAAGAAGGCCCGCGAGCTCACCCGCCGCAAGGGCGCGCTCGACGTGAGCTCGCTGCCCGGCAAGCTCGCCGACTGCCAGGAACGCGATCCGGCGCTCTCCGAGCTGTTCATCGTCGAGGGCGATTCGGCCGGCGGCTCGGCCAAGCAGGGCCGCAACCGCGCCAACCAGGCGATCCTGCCGTTGCGCGGCAAGATACTGAACGTCGAGCGCGCACGCTTCGACAAGATGCTGTCCTCGGCCGAAATCGGCACGCTGATCACGGCGCTCGGCACCGGCATCGGGCATGACGATTTCACGCTCGACAAGCTGCGCTACCACAAGA
>Ga0302311_10007061_pt1 | contig 11500 bp, 10 predicted proteins | sample III_Palsa_N1_3_FD_200449 | JGI IMG/M metagenome (GOLD analysis project Ga0302311, IMG submission 200449) | Peat permafrost microbial communities from Stordalen Mire near Abisko, Sweden - III_Palsa_N1_3 | ecosystem: Environmental > Terrestrial > Soil > Palsa > Peat permafrost | place: Sweden...
CGGACGCCTGCAGGCGCGACTGCATCCCGGTCATCACATTCTCGCGCACGGTCATTTCCTGGAACATGCGGATGTTCTGGAACGTGCGCGACAGGCCGGCGCGGGTGCGCTTCCAGCTGGGCAAGCCATCCAAGGGCGTGCCGGCCAGGATGGCACTGCCCGAGGTCGGCGGGATCAGGCCGCTGATCAGGTTGAAGCAGGTGGTCTTGCCGGCGCCGTTCGGGCCGATCAGCCCATGGACCGTGCCGGCTTCGACCTGGAAGCTGACATGATCGACCGCGACCAGCCCGCGGAAACGGACGGTCAGGTCCTGGATATCGAGCAGGGGTGTCATCTGGGTCATCCCACGCGTCCGATACGCCAGATCAGCAGTCCACGCGGCATGAACAGCACGGCGATGACGATGATGAGGCCGTTCACCACCAGTTTGAAATCATGGAGGGCGGTCAACAGCTCCGGCAGCACGGTCAGGATCACCGCCCCCAGCACGGGGCCGAACGGCGAGCCGATGCCGCCCAGGAGCGCGAACGACAGGATCGTCACCGCCTGGTCGAAACCATAATCGTTCGGGCCGATGAAACTGTTGGCATGCGCGTTCAAGGCGCCGGCGAGCCCGGCCAGCATGGCCGAGACGATCAGCGCGCCCAGCTTCATCACCGGCAGGTTGACGCCCATCACGCCGGCCGCGACCTCGTCCTCGCGCATCGCCTCCATGGCGCGGCCCAACCTTGAGCGCGCCACCAGGACGAAGCCCGCGAGGGCCACCGCCAGAATGCCGTAGATCAGGCCGAAGCTGGTCTTGTTCGGAATGCCCGACAAGCCCAAGGCGCCGCCGGTCACGTCGGAGGCATTGCAGAAGATGCGCAGGATTTCGCCGAGCGCGATGGTGGCCAGCGCCAGATAGACGCCGGTCAGCTTCAAGGTCGGACCGCCGATCACCAGGGCCGCCAGTGCCGGCACGACCATGGAGGACAGCAGCACGGCCGCGAACGGCCAATGGGCGTCCAAGGTCAAGAGCGTCGAGACATAGGCGCCGATGCCCATGAACGCCGCCTGGCCCAGCGACAATTGGCCGACCGCGAGCACGGTATACATCGACAGCGCCAAGAGCCCGTTGACGCCGACGGCGAAGATCAGCGCCTGGTAGGAGAAGAAGAAACTATCGAGCATGAATTCTCCCCTCCGGTCAGGCGCGCTTGACGGGCGCGCGGCCGAACAGGCCGACCGGACGGAACCAGAGGGTGGTGACCAGCAGGATGAAGCCCACGGCATCCTTGTAGTTGGACGAGATGAAGCCGGCGGTGAGCACCTCCAGCACGCCGATGACGATGCCGGCGATCAAGGCACCCTTGATGTCGCCCAACCCGCCGATGATGATGACGGCGAAGCCCTTCAGCATCATGCTCTCGCCCATATAGGGCTGGATCGCATTGAAATTGAGCCCGATCAGCACGCCGGCCGTGGCGCCCAGCCCGCCGGAGATGAGCGAGACCAGGCGCACGACCGCGTCGGTATCGACCCCCATCAGCTGGGCCGCCTCGCCGTTCTCGGCCAAGGCCCGCATGGAGAGGCCGAAGCGTGTGCCGCGGATCAGTGCCAGCAGGGCGGCCACGATCGCGACCGTCGTGCCCATGACCAGGATCTGCGACCAGTTCATGCGCACGCCGCCGATGACGATGGCGGCATGGCTGATGACGGCGGGCGGCAACCGGCGGATCTCGGTGCCGAATGTGGCCGTCATCAGCGAATAGAGCAGCAGGGTGGCACCCAAGGTCACCATCAGCGACGCCAGCTCCGGCGCCTTCTTGCGGCGGAGCGGCGTCAAGAGGGCGGCATCGAACAGGATGGCGATGAGGCCGGTCAGGAGCGCCGCCGCCGGCAGCGCCAGCCAGATCGGCAGCGCCAGCATCTTGGTGCCGTAGAGCGCCAGGAACGCGCCGGTGGTGAAATAGAAACCGTAGGTGAGGTTGATCACGCCCAGCACGCCGAACATCAGGGTGAAGCCGAGGGCGAACAGGGCATAGGTCGAGCCCAGAACCAGGCCGTTCAAAAGCTGCTGGGGAAGCTGCTGGAGGATCTGCGCGAACATGGGAAAGGTGCCGGGTCCAAACGAAGATCGGCGGAACGTGGGGTCCCGCCGATCGTCCGTTGCTGGGGGTGGTTACTTGAGGATCTGGAACTTGCCGCCCTTCATCTCGAGCACCACGACACCCGAGCTGTCGGCCGGATCGCGATGGTCGGTGAAGGAGAACGGGCCCATCACGCCGGTGTATTTGGTCGCCTGCAGGGCCACCTTGATCTTCTCAGGCTCGGCGGCGCCGGCCTTGTCGATCGCGTTCGCCACGATATGCAGCGTGTCATAGGCCTGGGCCGCGAACTGGTCCGGGTCGTCCTTGTACTTGGCGCGATAGTCGGCGACGAACTTGGTGTTCATCGGGTCGGCCTTGGCGATGAACCAGGGGCTGCCGACCAAAGTGCCGTCGGCGGCCTCGCCGGCGATATCGCCCAGCTTCGGCGAATTGAAGCCGTTGCCGCCGATGAAGCGGATCTTCTCATCAAGGCCGATCGAGCGCGCGTCCAACAGGATGCCCGACGCCGGCTCGACCAGGCACGAGACCACGATCGCGTCCGGGTTCATGCTCTTGATCTTGGTCAGCTGGGCCGAGAAATCGCTGTCCTTGGAGCCGAAGGTCTCGGTCGTCAGCGTCTGGATGCCCAGCTTTTCGAGCGAGGCCTTGAACACGTCATAGCCGGACTTGGAGAAGGCATCGTCGTTCGCGTACATGACCGCGACCTTCTTGATGCCGAACTTGGCCTGGGCGGCTTTCAGCGTCACCGGAATGACGTCGCTCTCCGGCAGCGAGGTGCGGAACACATAGGGGCCGATGTCGGTGATGCCGGCGGCGGTGGTGGACGTACCGACGATCGGAATCTTCTGCTCGTTCGCGACCGGGCCGGCGGCGAACATCTCGTTCGACAGCGTCGGACCCAAGAGCAGCGGCACCTTGCCGATGCCGATCAGCTTGCGCACGGCGTTGACCGCCTGATCCTTGTTGCCGGCCGAATCCTCGTATTGGATGACGAGCTTCTTGCCGCCGAGGATGCCGGTCTTGTTGACCTCGTCCAAGGCCAGGTCGAAGCCGTTCTTGATGGCGACGCCGTAGCGGCTGTTCGGGCCGGTCAGAATCTCGACGGCGCCGATGGTCACGTCCTCGGCCTTGGCCGGTGCGGTCCAGATCGCGGCCGCCGCGGCGAGCGGCAGCAGGGCTAGGCTAGCGAGAGTCCGTTTATTCATCGGCAGGTTCCCCCTTGGACATAAATTTGCGCGGGGGCCGCCTTGCGTCGGCAGCCCTCATTCGGCGGGCACCTTAACCGAGCAATGGGGGATCGCCAATTGGCTTCTATAATCTTGCCGTTTCGCCCTTTCCTCATGTCCGCCGGCGGATGGTACGCCCGCGATCGCCGGGGCAGCTCAGTCTTCGATGGCGGGCCGATCCGCGTTTCGAGGCGGCGTGGCCATGCGGTGGCGCAAGGCCACGAAGCCGCCCAGGACGATGAGGGACAGGATCGAGCCGCCCAGCATCGGTGCCGGAGCCGGCGAGGCGCCACCGGTGCCGACGTCGCCGCCGGTGCAGACCTCAACGAACAGAACGACGGTGCAGGTCTGAACCCCGAGGCTGGCGGCCTCGGCCGGGGCCGGCGCGGTCAGGGCCAAGGGGACGAGCACCAGCGGCGCCAGGGCCATCATGCGGGCGAAACCGGCGATGGATTGAACGATGCGATCGAGTGCCACGGCAATCTCCTTGGGGTTACTATCCACGGACGTCGCAACTCAAAGGCCAATCGCCATTTCAACTTTGCCGTTCTCTGATGGCCGGGCGCACGGAAATCGCTAAACCCCCGGTTACACGAGAAAATTTGAAGCCAAGAACAATCGGATGGTACCGGTCGCGCCGGCCCCACGGTTCGGTTGTCAATCCGGGCTTAACCATGGTTGGCGCCGCGAGCGGCAAATTGCCTGGGAAAATCAGGAAAAATACCTGTCGATTCGCGAATCACCGGTGCCTGACCCTGTGGCGGCACCCAGGGCAGGGCCGCCAACTCATACGAATGTTCCGGACACCCCTTGGCGGCCCGTGGCCCGGCCCGATACGATGGGCCATTGCCAGGAAATGGCTTCATGCTTGGGGAGGAGACGGCAGTGACGGAACGACTCAGCGGCAAACGGGCGCTGGTGACGGCGGCGGCGCAGGGCATCGGCCGGGCCTCGGCGCTCGCCTTCGCCCGCGAAGGCGCCAAGGTCATCGCGACCGACGTGAACGAGGCGAAGCTGGCGGAGCTCGCCGGCATCCCGGGGATCGAAACCCGCCGCCTCGACGTTCGCGACAGTCAGGCGGTGCAGGATCTGGCAGCCGATCTGGGCACGATCGACATCCTGTTGAACGCGGCCGGCTACGTTCATCACGGCACCGTGCTCGAATGCTCAGACGAGGATTGGGAATTCAGCTTCGACCTCAATATCAAAAGCATGTACCGGATGATCCGGGCCTTCATCCCCGGTATGCTGGCCCAAGGCAAAGGCTCGATCGTCAATATCGCGTCCGGCGCCTCGTCGGTGCGCGGCATTCCCAACCGGTTCGTCTATGGCACGACCAAGGCCGCCGTGGTGGGTTTGACCAAATCGGTCGCGGCCGACTTCATTCGCAAGGGCATTCGATGCAATGCGATCGCCCCCGGCACGATCGCGACACCGTCGCTCGACGACCGGATCAACGCGTTCGACGACCCGATCGCCGCCCGCAAGGCCTTCATCGAGCGGCAGCCGATGGGGCGCTTGGGCGAGGCGGAAGAGGTGGCCGAGGCCGTGTTGTATCTGGCGAGCGACGAGGCCGCCTTCACCACCGGTACGATTTTGCTGGTCGATGGCGGATTCGCGTTGTAACCGACGACAGACGACGCGAAGGGTGGGCGACGCCGCCCGTCCTTCGCACCAACCACAGGACGAGACCATGCCCGAGGATGTGAAGACCCTGCCCGCCACCCCGACCCCGGTCGCCAGGCGGCTCATTCATCCGGTCATTCTCTCGGGCGGCTCCGGCACCCGGCTCTGGCCGATGTCGCGCGCCGCCTATCCAAAGCAGCTGCAGCCTTTGTTGAGCGAGCGCAGCCTGCTGCAGGATTCGGTGACCCGCGTACTGGCCGCCGAGGCGTTCGCGGCACCGATCATCCTGGCGAACGAGGAACATCGCTTCATCATCGCCGAGCAGCTGCGCCAGATCGACGTCAAGCCGCAGACCATCATGCTGGAGCCGATCGCCCGCAATACGGCACCCGCCGCCGCCGCCGCCGCCTTGTGGCTGGCCCAGCGCGAGCCCGATGCGCTGATGCTGATCATGCCGTCCGACCATGCCATCGCCGATCATGCGGCGTTCCTGCAGGCGATCGAGATCGGCGCGCGCACGGCGGCCTCCGGCAAGCTCGTGACCTTCGGCATCGAGGCCGACCGGCCCGAGACCGGCTATGGCTATATCCGCCGCGCGGCACCGCTGGCCGAGGACGGCGCCTTCGCCGTCGCCGCCTTCGTCGAGAAGCCGGACCAGGCACGCGCTGCCCAATATCTCGCGACTGGCGAATATACCTGGAACAGCGGCATCTTCCTGTTCCCGGTGCAGACCTATCTGGCCGAATTCAAGGCGCGCCACCCGGACAGCTATGCCGCCGTCGAGGCGGCGGTTGCCGGCGAGCGGAGCGATCTGGATTTCCACCGTCTCGACGCCACGGCCTTCGGCCGGGCCGCCAATGAATCGATCGACTATGCCGTGATGGAGCACACATCCAATGCCGCCGTGGTGCCGGTCGCCATGGGCTGGAGCGATGTCGGCGCCTGGGATGCGCTCTGGGAGATTTCGCCCAAGGTCGGCGACGGCATGGTCCAGATCGGCGATGTCACGGCGATCGATTGCCGCAATTCCTACTTGCGCACCGAGGAACGGCTGCTGGCTGCGGTCGGGGTCGAGGATCTGGTCGTGGTCGCAACCAGCGACGCGGTGCTGGTCGCACCCAAGTCCCGTGCCCAGGACGTGAAGAAGCTGATCGACCGGATGAAGCTCGACAAGCGCGAGGAGCTGACGCATCTGCCGACCGTGCACCGGCCCTGGGGCACCTACCGCTCGATCCATAACGGCGACCGGGTCCAGGTGAAGCACATCATGGTCAAGCCCGGCGGCAAACTGTCGCTGCAGATGCATCATCACCGCGCCGAGCATTGGATCGTGGTCAGCGGCACCGCCAAGATCGTGCGCGGCACCGAAGAGCTGATGCTGACCGAGAACCAGTCGACCTATATCCCGCTCGGCACCAACCACCGCCTGGAAAACCCCGGCCGCATCCCGCTGCATCTGATCGAGGTGCAGTCCGGCAGCTATCTGGGCGAGGACGATATCGTCCGCTTCGAGGACATCTATCAGCGGGCGTAGGGCAAAAGTCCCTACCCCTGCCGCATGCCGGCCAGGAACTGCCCGGCGTCCGTGCGCAGGCGGGCCACTTCGCCGTCGAGGCGGGCGGCGGCTTTGGCCATTTCGGCGGCGGAGCGTCCGGTGCCTTCGGCGCCGCGGCGCAGCTCGGCGACGGTGCGGTTGACCTGGGTCGTGCCGCGTGCGGCCTCCTGGGTGTTGCGGGCGATCTCGCGGGTGGCGGCACCTTGCTCTTCGACCGCGGCGGCGATGGTGGTCGCGATTTGATCGATTTCGGCGATGGTCGCGCCGATGCCGGTGATGGCGCCGACCGCCTCCTGTGTCGCGGTCTGCATACCGGCGACCTGATCGGTGATATCCTCGGTCGCGCGGGCGGTCTGGTTGGCTAGGCTCTTCACCTCCGTCGCGACCACGGCAAAACCCTTGCCGGCCTCGCCGGCGCGCGCGGCCTCGATCGTGGCGTTCAAGGCCAGCAGGTTCGTCTGGCTGGCGATGTCCTTGATCAGGCCCACGACCTCGCCGATCTTCTGCGCCGCCGTCATCAGCCCTTGGACGGTCGCGTCGGTCCGGCGCACCTGGTCGACGCCGTTGCCGGCGACATGGGCGGCCTGGGACACCTGCCGGCCGATCTCCTGGATCGATGCCGAGAGTTCTTCCGCCGCACCCGCCACGGTCTCGACATTGGCGGCGGCCTGTTCGCTGGAGGCGGCGACGGCCAGGGTCTCCTTCGTGCTGTCGGCGGCGGTGGCGGACAGGTTTTCCGCCGATGCGCGCATCTCGGTCGCGGCGCCGGCGCAGGAATCGAGCCCGGTGATCAGGCTGGCCTCGAACCGGTCGATCAGACCCTCGACCGCGATCCGGCGCTCGGCGGCGGCCCGGCCGTCCTGGTCGGCGCGCTCGGTCCGCAGGCGGTCGGTCTCGACCAGACTGTCCTTGAACACGCGCACGGCCTCGGTCATCTGGCCGATTTCGCCGCCTTGGCGATAGCTGGGAACCTCGACCGCCAGATTGCCGGCGGTCAACTGCTCCATGGTCGCCTCCAGCCGTTGCAGCGGCCGCAGAGCCGCGCGCAGCGCCCAGAACAGCGCCAGAGATGCGATCAGCGCCACGATCACGCCGGTGATGATGGCGCTCTGCTGCAGGGCGTCGACAATGGCGAAGAATTCGCTCTGCGGCACGCCGACATACCAGATGCCGATCACCTTGCCGCCGGCGTCCAGGACCGGATCATAGACCGTGAAGAAACGGCGGCCGAGAATGTCGGCCTCACCGCGATAGGCCTTGTGGCCGACGAACACGCTGTCATGGGCAGCGCCCGCGGCCAGCTGAGTCCCGACGGCGCGGCTGCCGTCCGGCTTCTGCACATTGGTTGAAATGCGCGTTTCGCCCTGGAAGATCGTGGCCGTGCCGCCGGCGATCGCCTTGACCTGGTCGACGATGTCGAAATTTCCGTTGGCGACATAGTCGCCGAACATCAGCTTGTCGCCCTCCAGATGTGCCGGCCCCTTCTGCTTCAGCAATGTCAGGCCCAGCTTCAGATTGACGTCCAGGCTTTGTTGCGCCCGGTTCGCCATCTCATCGCCGACGGTGGACGAGATCCGCGCGATGACCAGCGCCAGCGCCAGCACGATCGTGATCGCGGCCAGCAGCGCCAGGCGGCTGGGCAGGCTGAGACCGGTCCAAAACCGGCGCAAGGTGCCAATCGCAGAGGATGCCATGAGAAAATGCTCCGACATTATCAAACGGGTGCGTCTTCTGGCAGAGGCGATGGTGTTTGTGTGCCACCGAATCTCGCAAGCCCACGCTGATTACTCGGAAAGTCCGAATAGTGATGGCCCGAACCGTGGGCAAGACCTGGATCCTAGTCCTGCAATATTATATAAAATATGAATAAATCGGCAGGTCAGGCGCAGTCGGCCGCCTGGGCCAAACGCGCCTCGACCCGGCGTTTCAGCCGTTGCAGGGTGCGGTCTTCCAGCCCCAGGCCGGCCAGGGCCTCGGCGGTCTTGAACAGATAGTCGGTGCAGGGACCGAGCCGGCCGACCGCGGTCGCGACCACGCGGACGATCTCGTCCTCGGCGAGCCGGCCGGCATAGCGCGGATTGGCCGGATCGATGGTGAAGGTGATGGCGTCGACCGGCCCGTCGGCCGTCGCGACGCGCACCCAGCGCGGTTTATAGGCGCCGCTCAGCATTTCGCGGCGCCAGACGATGTCCATTTCCGAGGCGACCTGGTCGGACGCCAGGCGGAACGCCATGCCGGTGCAGGCGCCGCCGCGCTCCAATCCCAGCACCAGACCGGGCTGTTCCGGACTGCCGCGGCCCAACGGCGTCCACAGACAGAAGCGTCGGTGCCAGCCATGGATGCGGCCCTTGCGCCGTTCGGTGAAATGAAAGGCCGGGTTCCAGATCAGCGAGCCATAGCCGAACAGCCAGAGATCGCCGCTCCCGTCGCTGTTCGCGGGCCGTGCCGCGAGCGTGTCGGTGATCGACGCCGCGCGCTCCGCATCGGTCAACACGCGCAGACCCTGGGCGCTCACCATCTTGATGACGGTGCCGGCCTGGATCGATTCCCGGGTCAGTTCGACGGTTTCAGGCGGTCGGCAAGGGTCGTCCATGACATTACCCAGCAAGCGGCGGTGGTTCCGCCCTTGCAAGAAGTGGGCGCGCGGCAGCCGGAAGACGTATCATGACGCGGTCTGGCTGATCGGCCGCCGGTGCATGCCGGCCGGCACGTGCCGTGCGAGCCAGGGCGCGAGGTCGCCGCGCGGCCCGATCTCGATGTGCTCCAGCCCCAGCCAGCGCGCCATGTCGGTCAGGCTCGCGAACAGTTCCGGCGCCACCTGGGCCGGGTCGGCATGGCCCTCGACATGGGCGGCCGGGACCAGCAGCGTGCGGTTGGCGCGGTCGGCCTTGAGATCGACCCGCGCCGCCAGCTTGTCGCCGAGCAGGAACGGCAGCACGTAATAGCCGTGCACCCGCTTCGCCTCGGGCACGTAGATCTCGATGCGATAGCGGAAATCCCACAGGCGCTCGGTGCGCGCCCGCTCGAACACCAGCGGATCGAACGGCGAGAGCAGCGTGCGGGCCTCGACCTTGCGCGGCAGGCGGGCGGCCGGGTCCAGATAGGCCTGCTGGGACCAGCCCTTGACCGCGACCGGCAGCAGCGCGCCGGCCTCGACCAACTCGGCCACCCGCGCCTTGCTGTCTTCGGGACGCAGGCGGAAATAGTCGCGCAGGTCCGGCTCGGTCGCGATGCCGAGGGCCCGCGACGAGATCATCATGAGTTGGCGCTGCGCCTCCGCCACGTCCGGCACGGGGGCGTCGAGCACGGCGCGCGGCAGCACGCGCTCGGTCAGGTCGTAGAGCCGTTCGAAGCCGCGCCGGGTCGCAGTCGTGATCCGCCCGGCCCAGAACAGATATTCCATGGCGCGCTTGGCGTCGCTCCAGCCCCACCAGCCGGCCGAACGAGGCGTCGCATCATCTTCGCCCTCGAGTTCGCCGGCGCCGATCGGGCCGCGCCGGCGCACCTGGTCATACATGCGCTCGACATAGTCGGGCTTCTCGCGCGCGATGCTGGCGAGCCCGCCATAAATGTCGGTGCCGGATGCCGCCCGCTCCATGCGCCAGCGCAGCAGCGGATAGGCCTCGACCGGCACGTAGGACGCCTCATGGGCCCAATATTCGAACAGATGGCGGCGTCGGCCGGCATAGGCGGCCTGGTGCAAGAGCTCGGTCTCGTAGCCGCCGAGGCGCGAGAAGGCCGGGAGGTAATGCGCGCGGGCCAGCACATTGACCGAATCGATCTGGACCACGCCCAACCGGCGGGTCAGCTTCTTCAGATGGCCGGCATCGGGCGCCTCCGGCCGCGCCTGGCAGAAACCCTGGGCCGAAAGCGCGATGCGCCGGGCCTCGGTCGGGCTGAACCGTTCTTTTGGTTTCAAAACGCCATCCGCGGAAGCAGGAAGAGGGGCAAGAGTGTGAGCGCTCGACAGCACCTCCCTCTCTGCCCCATCGGGGCGGAGAGGGTCGGGGTGAGGTGGGGAACGCTCGAACATATCATAGTGCTCAAAGCCAGCTCCGGCATTGACACCCACCTCATCCTAAATCCTTCTCCCCCCTGAAGGGCGGAGAAGGACTTTTAGCGGAAACATTGGTCGAACACGAACGCGATCAGTCGACGCCTGGTCGCGTCGGCGGGCGCGATCGAATGCAACGACATAGAGCCGGCAGGGTTCAGACAGACCGCGACGCGTTCGGTCGCTGTCGCGCGGTGCATGGCGCAAAACGCGCCATAGAGGTGGTTGCTGTCCTGCCGGTCGCTGGAGATATCGATAAATTCCTCGCAGCCGTCGAACGTACCGCGATAGCGCACGGAGAATTTTGCGGCTTCGGCGTTGAGCCGCTCGATCTGCGCAGGAATTGCGTCGGATGACAGCGGCTTGACGGCGAAAATCCGATCGCCGACCTGGACGACGTCGAGATCCTGGGGAATCTCCACGGCGATGGCAGGCCCGGTCAGGATAGCCGTGCCGAGAACCGCTATCACTAGTCGGGCTTTCGTCATACGGGCCTCATGAAGAAGGGCGGCGGGATTGCTCCCGCCGCCACCCGCATTAGTACATATGCTGCCCGCCGTTGATCGACAGGGTCGATCCGGTGACGAAGCCGGCATCGTCGGCGACCAGGAACAACACGCCGCGCGCGATCTCGCTCGCGTGGCCCAAGCGGCCGACCGGGATCTTGGCGACGATCTTTTCCAAGACGTTGGGCGGGACCGAGCGGACCATCTCGGTGTCGATATAGCCGGGCGCGATCGCGTTGACGGTGATGCCCTTGGCCGCACCCTCCTGGGCTAGCGCCTTGGTGAAGCCATGGATGCCCGACTTGGCCGCGGCGTAATTGACCTGACCGTACTGGCCGGCCTGGCCGTTGATCGAGCCGATATTGACGATGCGGCCGAAGCCGCGCTCGCGCATGCCGTCGATCACGACCCGCGCCGTGTTGAAGCACGAGGTCAGGTTGGTG
>Ga0302311_10007068_pt1 | contig 11495 bp, 14 predicted proteins | sample III_Palsa_N1_3_FD_200449 | JGI IMG/M metagenome (GOLD analysis project Ga0302311, IMG submission 200449) | Peat permafrost microbial communities from Stordalen Mire near Abisko, Sweden - III_Palsa_N1_3 | ecosystem: Environmental > Terrestrial > Soil > Palsa > Peat permafrost | place: Sweden...
GCCATGGTCGCCGCCGGCACGGTGGACCTGGTGGTCGAGTCGCGCCTGAAGAGCTGGGACGTCGAGGCGGCGGTGCCGGTGATCGCCGGCGCCGGCGGCCTGGTCACCGACTGGACGGGCGCCCCGATCGGCCGCCACGGCGGCCAGATGGCCATCGCCGCGGACCGTCCGCTGCTGGACGAGGCGCTGGAGGCGCTGCGGGGCGCCGCGCGCTAGGGCTTTTGCGCCCCCTCCGTCTCGTCGCGCTAACGCGCGCCGATCCACCTCCCCCGTTTCACGGGTGAGGAGCAGGATCGAGCCATTTCGCTCCTCCACCGCGCAGCGGGGGAGGGGGACCGCGACGCGAAGCGTCGTGGTGGAGGGGGCGCAAGGCCGCCGCTACGGCGCCACCACCGCCGCCAGCGCGTCGAACTCGCGCCAGAAGACGGCGCGCAGGTCGTCGGTCTCCTGCAGGATCTCGTGATAGGCGCCGGCGATCTCGATGTATTCGCCGCGCGGGAAGCGGTCGGTGACCAGGCGCAGCACCCGGTTGTCGACCAGCCGGTCCTCGCCGGCGGCGACCACGGTCACCGGGATGGTCACCTTGGCCGGGCCGTCGCCGCGCCGCAGCTCCTCGATCGCGGCGAAGGCGAAGTCGAGCCAGCCCCAGGTCGGCGGACCCAGGGCGAGATCGGGGTGGGCCGTCACCTGCTCGACGTTGCGGGCGTAGCGGGACGGATCGTGGGTGAGGACGTTGGTCGCGAACGGCTCGGGCGGGGCGGCGAGGCTGGCGCCCGGCACGATCGCGCCGCCGAGACCCAGGTGGCTGAGCGCGGCGGCGATCGCCCGCGTCACCGGCGGCGGCAGCGGCTTGGTGAAGATGCCGAACATCGGCGCGGTCAGCACCGCGGCGGCGAAGCGCGGCTCGCCCTTGGCCAGCGCCAGGGCGGTGAGGCCGCCGCCCATCGAGTGGCCGACCGCCAGCCGCGGCTGCGGCAATCGCGCCTCGAAGGCGTCGATCAGCGCGCGATAGTCGGCCAGCACGTCGTGGAAGCCGACCGCGTGGCCCTTCAGCCGCTCCAGCAGCAGGCGCTGCGACAGACCTTGCCCGCGCCAGTCGTGCGCCACCACCACGAAGCCGCGCGCGGCGAGCTCGCCGGCGACCTCGAAGTATTTCTCGATCGGCTCGGTGCGGCCGGGACTGAGCACCACCGAGCCGCGCGGCCGGCCCGCGGCGGGGAAGAACCCGGCGCGCAGCCGCGCCCCCGCCGCGCCGACGAACCACTCGGCCGCCGCGCCCGACGGCGCCGGCGCCCGGTCGGTGGCGAAGAGCGGCGCGGCCTCGCCCACGCCCGCTACTTCAGCTTGGAGAAAAGCGCCTGCATCTTGCCTTGCAGCCCCATGGCGACGCCCATGTCCGAGAGCTGCAGGGCGCCGCTCATCACCGCGCTCATCGGGTCGAGCCGGCCTTCGCCGAGCGCGATCAGGTCGTCCATGCTGATGGTGAGGGTCAGGTCGGCGGGCTTGTCGTCATTGGTCACCGTACCGCCGTCGATGTAGACGAAGCCCTCGCCCTTCAAGTTGAATTTCAATGTCTTGCCGAGACCGGCGTCGGTCCCGACGGCCGTCTTCATGCGTTCCGTGAGTTCGTCGAGGCGCGACATCGCCTGTTCCTTCTTGCGTTGACACTAGGCCGATGACGGCGGCGCGTATTTGGCCGGGCCGCGCCTAAATGTAAACGGCGTTCAGCCCGCGCCCGGCGAAGCCTCGACGCGCCGCTTGTCGCCGCCTAGGGTCGCGCCAAACCATCCGGAGGAAGCCCGCCATGCGCCTTGCCGCGCCCCGCATCGCCCCGCTCCAGGACGACGAACAGACCGACGAACAGCGCGCCGCCCTGGCGCCGATGAGCGCCGGCGGCCGGCCGCCGCTCAACATCTTCCGCACCCTCGCCCGCGCGCCCAAGGCGCTGATGCGGTTCAACGAATGGGGCGCCTACGTGCTCTCGCGGCGCAACAGCCTGCCGGCGCGCGAGCGCGAGATCGTCATCCTGCGCGTCGGCTACCTCTGCAAGTCCGGCTACGAGTTCACCCAGCACACCCGGATCGGCCTGAACGAGGGGCTGACGGCGGACGAGATCGCCCGGATCAAGGCCGGCGCCGACGCGGGCTGGTCCGACGCCGACGCGGCGCTGATCCACGCGGCGGACGAGCTGGTGGGGAACCACTTCGTCAGCGACGCGACCTGGGCCGCGCTCGCCAAGCACTTCGACGAGAAACAGCGCATGGACGTGGTCTTCACCGCCGGCCAGTACACCCAGGTCTCGATGTTCCTGAACAGCTTCGGCGTGCAGCTCGACGCCGGCCAGACGCTGGATCCCGACCTGCGGGCTTAGCGGCCGCACCCACTTGAACGTCTGAAAACCCACCCTACCTCATCGCCCGAAGGCGCTGGATGTCCGGGCCTTCCGGGTCACGCGCGAGGCCAGTCGGCTCGCGGCCGATCCGTACACATCGCAACCTTGCTCCCGAAGGAGGATGTTTCATGCGCACCATCGATTTTTCCCCCCTCTATCGTTCCGTCGTCGGTTTCGACCGGCTGGCCGACCTGCTCGACAGCGCGGCCGCCGAGACCGCCACCGGCTATCCGCCCTACAACATCGAGCGGACCGGCGAGAACGAGTACCGCGTCGAGATCGCCGTCGCCGGCTTCAAGCCCGACGAGCTTTCCATCGAGGTGAAGGAAGCCCTGCTCATCGTCCAAGGCCGCAAGGCGGCCAACGACCACGAGCGCCGCTTCGTCCATCGCGGCCTCGCCGAGCGCAACTTCGAGCGCCGCTTCCAGCTGGCCGAATATGTGGTCGTCACCGACGCCCAGCTCGCCGACGGCCTGCTGGCCATCAGCCTGAAGCGCGAACTCCCCGAAGCGCTGAAGCCGCGCCGCATCGAGATCGGCACGGGCGCCTCGACCCTGATCGAGAAGGCCGCGTAACCCGCGCCTTTCCGATCCGAAGCTTCGAGAAGGGCGGCGCGAGCCATGCGCCGCCCTTTTTCGTGGCTAGCGGCGTTGCACGAGGCCGACGGCGCTGGTGATGTCGGCGCCGCGCAGGCTGAGGCCGGCGATGACCGCGCCGGTGAAGTCCGCGCCGCGGACGTCGGCGGCGTCGAGGACCGCGCCGGTCAGGTCCGCGCCCTGCAGCTGGGCGTAGCGGAGCTGGGCGGAGGTCAGGTTGGCGGGGCTGGTGCGGTCCGGCCCCAGCGGCAAGCCGGCGAGACAGGCCGAGCGCAGGTCGGCCTTGGTCAGATTGGCGCCGCCCAGCTTGGCGCCGCGCAGGTCGGCGCCCTTCAGCGAAGCGCCGCGCAGGTCGGCGCCTTCGAGGTTGGCGCCCTGCAGCTCGGCGCCGGTCAGGTCCATGCCGACCAGGCACGCGCCGTGCAGGTCGACGGCGGTGAGCCGCGCGCCCTTCAGCCGATCGCGCAACGGACGCAGATCCTCGCCTGTCAGATGCGCCGGCGCGCCTTCGCGGCCGCCGGTGCGCCGCCAGGCCTCGTGGGCGTCGATCGCGGCGCGCAGTTGCGGCGCGCGGGCCGTGGCGGCCTCCGAAGGCGCCGTGAGCGCGCCGGCCATCCGGGCGCCGAGGGTGCGGGCGCGGGAGACGTCGACGCCGGTGAGCACCGCGCCTTCCAGGTTGGCGTTCTCGAGATTGGTCCCGCCAACCTCGGCGCCTTCCAGGTTCGCGCCGCCCAGATTGGCGTCCTTCAGATTGGCGCCCCCGAGTTTGGCGCCGCGCAGCGAGCAGTCGGTGAAATCGGCGGCGAAGGCGGACGCGCCGTCCAGCCGCGAGCCGTCGAGCGTCGCGCCCTTCAGGATGGCGCTGTCGATCATGCCGACGCGCGACTCGTGGCGCAGCGTCGAAAGACCGGCCTTGCGGTCGGACACGGTCACCTGGCCTTCGCGGAAATCGGCGTCGGTCAGGTCGGCGTTGGTGAGGTTAGCGCCGCGCAGGCAGGCGCCTCTGAGATCGGCGCGCACCAGCGAGGCGCCGCGCAGGTCGGCCTTGCTGAGATCGGAGCCGAACAGGCTGGCGCGGTCGAACTTGGCGCCGGCCATCCGCGCGCCCTCGAACACCGAGGCGGAAAGGTCCGCGTCGCAGAGGTTGCGGCGGCTGAAATCGAGCCCGGAGAAGTCGATGAAGCGCAGCGCCGCGCGCTTGCCGCCCGGCCGGCCGGAGACGTACCGCTCATGCGCCTCGATCATCATGTTCAGTTCGGCCTGGCCGAGGACGCGGCGGCTGGCGGGGGGTGCGGCTGTGAGCATCGGCCTAGAGCACGTCGAGGCCGCGAACGCCGCCGCGGATGGCGTCCGTCACATCGACGCCCTTCAGCAGCGCGCCGGTGAAGTTGGCGCGCGACAGGTCCGCGCCGATCAGCACCGCCTGGCGCAGGTCGGCGCGGGCGAAGTCGGTGTTCTTCATGATGGCGCGGGTCAGATCACAGGGCAGCGGCCGCTCCGGCGCGATCAGCAGCGGGCCCAGTTGGGCGTCGCGCAGGTCGGAGCCGGAGAGCTTGGCGCCGGAGAGCCGCGCGCCGCGCAGGTCGGCGTGGCGCAGGTTGCAGGTGCGCAGGTCCGCGCCCTCCAGCCGCGCGCCCTGCAGCTGGATGCCGGACATGTCGAGGCCATAGAACACCGCCCCGCGCGCCGAGAGGGCGGTCAGGTTCAGGCCGCGGATCGACTTCAGCTGGCGCAGGTCCGCGCCGTCGAAGGTCGACGGCTTGCCGTAGCGGCCATTGCTTTCGCACCAGACGGCGTGGGCGCGCAGCATCTCGTCGAACGGCAGCTCCTCGATCGACTTGCCGGCCGGCTCGTCGGTGAGCACGCCCGCCATGTTGGCGTTCTGAACGTTCCAGGAATAGGTCTTGGCCCCCACCAGCACCGCGTCGTGCAGGTCCGCGCCCGACAGGTCGGCGCCGGAAAGGTCCGCGCCGGCCAGGTTCGCGCCGGACATGTTGGCCTGCTTCAGGTTGGCGCGGATCAGCTTGCAGTCCTTCATCACCGCGTCGGTGAAGTCGGCCTTCATCGCCACGACGCCGGAGAGGCGCGAGCGCTCCAGGTTGGCGCCGGCCAGCACCGCGCCCTGGGCGTTGGCGGCGCGTTCGGTCGGCTCCAGGATGCGCAGGCCCAGTTCGCGGTCGGCCGCGGCGATCGTGCCTTCGCGCAGGTCCGCCTCGAACAGATCCGCGCCGGAAAGGTCCGCGCCGCGCAGGCAGGCGCCGCGCAGGTCGGCGCGCCGCATCGAGGCCTCGCGCAGGTTGGCGTTCTGGATGTCGGCGCCGAACAGATTGGCGTTGTCGAGCCGCGCGCCCGCGAGGTTGCAGTCGGCGAGAATCGCGCCGGTGAAATCGGCGTCGCACAGATTGCGGCCGGAGAGGTCAAGCCCGGACAGGTCCTTCCAGGTGAACACCGCCCGCGCGCCGCCCATCCGGGACGACCACAGTCGGTCATGGCGCACGCAGATCGCGTCCGCCTCCGCCTGCGTCAGCTTCCGATGCTGTATGATCTGCGTGGCCAGTTCGCCCATTTTGGGTCCAGCGCGTTCTGGGACAATCCGCCGTTAAGCTTACGGATCGCGGCTTAACGACCCCTTCACGGGCCCTGCGGCGCGGCGCCTCAGGCGGCGGGCAGCGGCTGGGCGCGCCCTTCGTCCAGATAGCGCGCGGCGGTGGGACGCAGCGCCTGGCCCAGCTCGATGACCAGCGGATTGCCGGTCGGGATCTCGAGCCCGGGAATGGCCGCGTCCGACACGCCGAACAGCAGCTTGACGATAGCGCGCAGCGAATTGCCGTGCGCGGCGATCAGCAACCGCTCGCCGGCCGCCAGCCGCGGCGCGATCTCGCCGTCCCAATAGGGCCGCACCCGCGCCAGCGTCGACTTCAGGGTCTCCGTCGCCGGCACGTCGACGCCGGCGTAGCGGCGGTCGGCGGCGAAATCGAACGGTCCGCCCGGCGCCAGCGGCGGCGGCGCGATGTCGTACGAGCGGCGCCAGACCCTCACCTGCTCCGCGCCGTGCCTGGCCGCCGTCTCGGTCTTGTTGAGGCCGGTGAGGCCGCCGTAATGGCGCTCGTTGAGCCGCCAGTGCTTCTCCATCGGGATCCAGAGCTGATCGGCGGCGGCCAGCGCCAGGTCGGCGGTGCGGATCGCCCGCGTCAGCACCGAGGCGTAGGCGCGGTCGAAGTCGATCCCGGCCGCGGCGATCAGCTCGCCGCCGCGCCGCGCCTCCGCCTCGCCCGCCGGCGTCAGGTCGACATCGACCCAGCCGGTGAACCGGTCCTCGAGGTTCCATTGGCTTTGGCCGTGGCGCAGAAGGACGAGGGTGGTCATCGCGGGTCGGGGAACTCCAGGGGTTGGGGCGCCTGATCGCACTTTCGCGCCATGCCCCGCAAGGCGCGCTCTTTCGGCCCGGGCGCCGGACGGCTATAGGGGCCGCTCATGCCTGACAGCCTCGCCCTCGGCGCCGTCGCCGTCATCGCCGCCGGTCTGATCGCCCTGGCGCTGGTCTGGCCGCAAGGCCAGGGCGCGCGCTCGCCGCCGCCGTTCGGCCACCCGCTCGCCGCCACCGCACCGCCGGCGCCACCCGCGTCCTCGACGCCCCCGACGCTGCGCGGACCCGTACACGCCGGCCCGGGCGCCAAGGCGCCTAAGCGCCGCCCCTGAGCCCTTCGCACCCCGGAGCCTTCGTTTGCCACCCATCCCCCGCGCCGACCTGACGCCCATGACCGTCGCCTATGAGACGACGCCGCTGGTGAAACCGACCGGCTTTCGCGAATACGACGCGCGCTGGATGTTCGGCGCCGACCTCAACCTGATGGGCGTGCGAGCGCTGGGCCTGGGGCTGGGGACCTATTTCGCCGAGCGCGGCGAACGGCGCGTCGTGGTGGGCCACGATTTCCGCTCCTATTCGCTGTCGATCAAGCAGGCGCTGATGCTGGGGCTGGTCGGCGCCGGGTGCGAGGTGCTGGACATCGGCCTGGCGGTGACGCCGATGGCCTATTTCGCCCAGTTCGACCTGGAGGCGCCGTGCGTCGCCATGGTCACCGCCAGCCACAACGAGAACGGCTGGACCGGGGTGAAGATGGGCGCGGCGCCGCCGCTCACCTTCGGGCCGGACGAGATCGGCCGGCTGAAGGAGATCGTGCTGACCGGCGCCTGGCGCGAGGTCGGCGGCGGCACGCTGACCGAGATCGAGGGCGTCGCCGAGCGCTACATCGCCGACGCCGCGACGCGCTGCACGCTCTCGCGGCCGATCCGGGTGGTCTGCGCCTGCGGCAACGGCACCGCCGGCGCCTTCGCTCCCGAGGGCCTGCGCCGCATGGGCGCGGAGGTGATCCCGGTGGATTGCGAACTCGACTGGAGCTTTCCCAACTATAATCCGAACCCGGAAGATCACGCGATGCTGAGCGCGATGACCCGGGCGGTGCGCGAACACGGCGCCGACCTGGCGCTCGGCTTCGATGGCGACGGCGACCGCTGCGGCGTGGTGGACGACACCGGCGAGGAGATCTTCGCCGACAAGATCGGCCTGATGCTGGCGCGCGACCTCGCCCCCAACCATCCCGGCGCCAAGTTCGTGGTCGACGTGAAGTCCACCGGCCTCTTCGCCACCGACCCGGTGCTGAAGTCGGCCGGCGCGACCACGGTCTACTGGAAGACCGGCCACAGCTACATCAAGCGCAAGACCGCCGAGATCGGCGCCCTGGCCGGCTTCGAGAAGTCCGGCCACCTGTTCTTCAACGATCCGCTGGGACGCGGCTACGACGACGGCCTGGTGGCCGCCGCGGCGATCCTGGCGATGCTTGACCGCCATCCCGGCGAGAAGCTCAGCCATCTGAGGAAAGCGCTGCCGATCGCGTTCACCTCGCTGACCATGTCGCCGCATTGCGACGACGAGACCAAGTACGAGGTCGTCGCCCGCGTGGTCGCCGAGTACGAAGCTCTGGGCAAGGCCGGCGGATCGATCCTTGGACGGAAGATCACCGACGTCAATACGGTGAACGGCGCGCGCGTCTCGCTGCAGGACGGCTCCTGGGTGCTGGTGCGCGCTTCGTCCAACAAGCCGGAGCTGGTCGTGGTGGTCGAGAGCCTGCGCTCCGAGGACGACATGCGCGCCCTCTTCCGCGACGAGGTGAAGCCGCGCCTGGCCAGGCAGGCCGGCGTCGGCGCCTACAACCAGGAGATCTGAGCCCGGCGGCTAGCTTCCCACCGCGATCCAGGCTTGCGAGGCCCAGAGGGTCCCGATCCAGAACGCCGCGCCCATGGCGGCCACGAACACCATGCAGGCGATGCAGGCGCCCCCACTCTTGCTGCGGGCCATGATCGCCGCCGGGGGCGCCCAGCTGGGCTCGTGAGCCATGTTGTCTCCCTAAGCGACGTCTTCGTTTCGGCGCGCCGGTCGAGCGACGCACTCAAGGGCCAAGGTTAAGGTCGGATTCAGAATCCTGTCCAGTCTGTAATGTTCGGCCGCCGCCGCGGGTCCATGCTAAGCTCGTTTCCGGGAAACGAACGGCGAGGGAACACCGATGGGCCGACACCTTGGCGCGGCGCTTGCGCTGCTGGCCGCCGTGACGCTGGTCGGGTGCCATCCGGCCGCCGCGCCGGCCAATTCGACTCCGCCCGCGCCGGCCGCCAACGCGGTCGCCCCGCCGGCCGCGCCGACACCCAGCGCCGATGCGGCGGACGCCGCCGACGTGAAGGCCTTCCTCGAAGGCCTCTTCGCGCACTACAAGAACAGCAAGGACACATTCCAGCCGTTCGACGCCAACGCGCGCCAGGTGTTCGACCCTTCCATGATCGCCCTGTTCGCCGCCGACAAGAGGGCGCTGAAGGGCGACGTGGGCGTCCTCGACGCCGACTGGGTGTGCAGCTGCCAGGACTTCGTCAGCATTCAGGCGACCATCGCGGTGCAGTCGGCGACGCCGACGACCGCCGAGGCGACCTCCGATTTCCGCGACACCGGCATGACCGACGACAAGCCCCGGCACGAGAGCTTCGACCTGGTGAAGGTGGGTTCCGGCTGGCGGATCCACGACATCCACGCCCCCGACACGCCCAGCCTGCGCAAGGCGCTCACCGACGAGATCAAGAACCCCGCCGGCGACGCCGCCAGCAACGCGGGCTAGACCCGCCGGCGCCACTGACGCGCCCGGGCGTCAATGCGGCTATGACGGGGCGACCACCAGCCGAGAGCCACCATGCGCCAGCCCAGTGATCCGACCCTGCGCCGCAAGCCCGAACGGGCGCAGTCGGTCGGCGCGTGCGTCTGCGGCGCGGTGCGGCTGGAGATCGAGACGCCGGCGGTGTGGGCCTGGCACGACCACTCCGCCGCCAGCCGCCACGCCCAGGGCTGCGCCTACGCCACCTACGTCGGCAGCTGGAAGAGCCGGTTTCGCATCCTCGAGGGCGAAGAATACATCACCCGCTTCGAAGACGAGACGCGCGGTACGGCGCGCAGCTTCTGCGCCCGCTGCGGCACGCCGCTGATGTATGAGCGGCCGCGCGCGCCGAAGATGGTCAACATCCCGCGCGCCCTCTTCGCCGGCCGCACCGGCCGCGAGCCGCGCTACCACATGTTCCTGGCCGAGGCCGCCGACTGGACCTACATGGGCGAGACGCTGGCGCCGCTGAAGGGCTATCCCGGGGTGATGTGGGAGCGGCCGCGCAAGAAGAAGCCGCGGCCCGAGGGGATGTTTTGATGGCCCCGACCCGCGCCGACTTCGAGCCCTGGCTGACGCGCTGGCGGCTGGCGCCGGACGGCGCCGGCTTCGCCAGCCTGGGTGGGCGGCTGCTGCCGGTCCGGCATCAGCGCGCGCCGGCGATCCTGAAGGTCAGCCATGCGCCGGAGGAGATCGCCGGCGGGGCGCTGATGGCCTGGTGGGCCGGCGACGGCGCGGCGCGGGTGCTGGCGCACGAGGCCGAAGCGCTGCTGCTGGAGCGGGCGACCGGCCCGCGCACGCTGGCGCAGATGGCGCGCGGCGGCGAGGACGACGAGGCCTGCCGCATCCTCTGCGCGGCGGGGGCGCGGCTGCACGCGCCCCGCGCCTCACCGCCGCCGGCCAGTCTCCACCCGCTCGAACCCTGGTTCCGGCAGCTCTGGCCGACCGCCGCGGCGCGCGGCGGGCTGTTCGCCAAGTCGGCCGCCGCCGCCCGCGCCCTGCTGGACGATCCGCTCCCGCCTTGCGTGCTGCACGGCGACCTGCACCACGGCAATGTGCTGGATTTCGGCCCGCGCGGCTGGCTGGCCATCGACCCCAAGGGCCTCTTCGGCGACCGCGGCTACGACCACGCCAACATGGCCTGCAACCCGGACGTGGAGACGGCTGTCGCGCCCGGCGCCCTCGCCCGGCGCGTCCGCGTCATCAGCCAGGCCGCCAACCTCGAACCGCGCCGCCTGCTGCGCTGGATCCTCGCCTACTGCGGCCTCTCGGCCGCCTGGACCCTCGGCGACGGCGAAGACCCCTGGCGCGCGCTCGCGATCGGCGAGCTCGCCGCGGCCGAGCTGGGGGTCTAGGCGCCGGCGCTCGGCCGCCTGGTCGCGCTCGACGCCTTACCTGGCCCTTTCACCCAGTCCGTTCTGGCGGCTGTCAAAGCGCTCCAGTCACGCAGAGCGGCTTGATCGGCGGTTCATGCTGACGTGCAAATGTGCAACTTAAGGTCAGACTCCCTTCGGCTCCTGTCGAAAGGCATCACCGATGCGCGTCATTTCCGCAGTCCTGGCGGCCGCCCTTCTGGCGGTCGCGACCACCGCCTGGGCGCAGGCGGACCAAGCCAAGCCCGTCGACAAGCCTGAGGCCTCGCCCGCCTCGCGGGTGACGACGGCCTCCGCCAAGGACGATCCCGACGTGGTGGTCTGCATCAACCACCCGCAACTGGGTTCGCGCATACCCGGCAAAAAGGAATGCCGCACGCGCCGCGATTGGGATCGGATCACCGACGATTCACGGCGGGCGCTCGAACGTCTGCAGGGCATGACCATGCAGCACGTCCAATGAAAGCTCGCCGCGTCGTCATGTTTCCGATCTAGGCTCCGTCAGCCTCGCCGGCTACTGTCGCGTTCCGGCCGCGTGGATCGTCTATTGGTCAGGAATCATAGCTGGAAGCGCATCCATGAACGCCAAGACCGAGACGCTGACCCCCGCCATCCAATTGGCGCGCGAAAACCCGGCGCGGGTTCCGCACGAGAGCGCCGAGTATCGCGCGGCGCGGATGGCGCTGCTGGCCGAGGAGATCGAGCTGCGCCGCCACGTCGAGCGGGTGGCGGCGATGCGCCGCGCGCTGCCGCCGGGCGCCCTGGCGCAGGGCGACTACCGGTTCATGGGCGAGGCGGGCGAGAGCGACCTGACCGGGCTCTTCGGCGAGCATGAGACGCTCCTCGTCTTCAACTACATGTTCGGCCCGGAGCGCGCTCGCGCCTGCCCGATGTGCACCGACCTGCTCGACGCGTGGAATGCGATCGCGCCCAGCGTGAC
>Ga0302311_10007070_pt1 | contig 11493 bp, 4 predicted proteins | sample III_Palsa_N1_3_FD_200449 | JGI IMG/M metagenome (GOLD analysis project Ga0302311, IMG submission 200449) | Peat permafrost microbial communities from Stordalen Mire near Abisko, Sweden - III_Palsa_N1_3 | ecosystem: Environmental > Terrestrial > Soil > Palsa > Peat permafrost | place: Sweden...
GCGGCGATCGAGAACGCCATCGCCCTGTCCGAGCGCAACAAGGTCATCATCGTCAACCGGCGCGACGAGTTCGATCGCGCCAAGGCGGCCAACAACGCCGCCGTCCTCAAGGCCATCGCCGACGGCCGCATCCAGTGCTTCTACAACAGCGGCCCACGCAAGGCCGAGGACCAGGCCGAACGGCGTCCGCGCGGCGTGCTGGTGCTGAACACCGCTTCGGGCGAAGTGCACCTGCCCTGCCACCGCGTCATCGCCCGCCTCGGCGCAACGCCGCCGCGCAAGTTCGTCGAGTCCTGCGGCGTGGTCTTCCCCACGCCCGACCCGACCAGCCTGCCTGCAGTGTCCGGCACTTACGAATCGAATGTGCCGGGGCTGCACATCATCGGCGCCCTCGCCGGCTTCCCGCTGATCAAGCAGGCGATGAACCAGGGCTACGAGGTGGTCGAATTCATCCTCGGCAACAAGGTTGAACCGGCCGATGAGCCGCTGCTGCGCAGCAAGTTCGGCTCGCTGCCCGGATTCACCTCGGTCGATGCCGCGCTGGATCTGGTGCAGCAGCGGGTGCCGGTGCTGGCGCCGCTGACACGGCTGCAACTGCGCGAGTTCCTGCTCGACTCGGACCTGCGCACGCCGCAACAAGGGCAAACCATCTTCGAGCGCAACGACTACAGCGACAGCTTCTATTCCATCGTCGAGGGCCAGGTCGAGATCGAGCTCTCCGCCGGCGACCGCTCGCGCACGGTCACGCTCGGCCCGGGCGAGTTCTTCGGCGAGATGAGCCTGATCTCGGGACGGCGCCGCTCGGCCACGGTGCGCGCCGGGCAAGGCTGCGTCCTGGTGGAAACGCCACGCCGCTCGATGAACAAGCTGATCTACTCAGTGCCGGCGGTGAAGCGCGTCGTCGACGAAGCCTTCCTGCGCCGTGCCATTCTCGCCAACATCGCTCCCGACGCGCCGCCGGAAACCGTGGCGCAACTGGTATCGAGCGCCTCGGTGCTGGCCTACAAGCCGGGGCAGACCTTGTTCCGTGAAGGAGAGGTCGGCGACTGCCTGCACCTGATCCGCAAGGGCTCGGTCACCATCTCGCGCCACATGGACGGCCGCGACGTGGTGCTGGCCTATGTGCCCGCCGGCCAGTACGTCGGCGAAATGGCCCTGGTCAGCAACCTGCCGCGCTCCGCCACCGCCACCGCCGCGGTGGCTACCGAAACCATCCGCATCGAGGGCGAAGCTTTCAAGGCACTGCTCGCGCGCATGCCCACGGTACGGGAACGCGTGCAGGAAAGCTACAAGACCCGCCTGGCGCGCAATGTGGCGGCGCTGCAGCAGCCGGAGCGCGGCGGCGTCATCGGCTTCCTGATGGCGCAGGGTATTGGCGAAGCCACCGATGTGCTGCTCATCGACGAATCCCTGTGCGTGCGCTGCGACCAGTGCGAGAAGGCCTGCTCCAACACCCATGGCGGCCTGTCGCGGCTCAACCGCGAGGCCGGGCCCACCTACGAAAACCTGCATGTGCCGACCTCCTGCCGCCACTGCGAGCACCCACACTGCATGAAGGACTGCCCGCCGGACGCGATCAAGCGCGCGCCCAACGGGGAAGTCTTCATCAGCGATTCCTGCATCGGTTGCGGCAACTGCCAGCGCAACTGCCCCTATGGCGTGATCCAGATGGGGGTGGAGGATAAAAACAAGCCCAGCCTGTGGCGCTGGATGCTGTTCGGCGGCCGCGAACCGGGCGCCGCCGATCACGATCACCACCACCATCATGGCGGCACCCCGAAGAAAGCGGCCAAGTGCGATATGTGCAAGAGCCTGCCCGGCGGCCCGGCCTGCGTGCGTGCCTGCCCCACCGGCGCGGCGCGGCGCGTCAGCCCGGAACAATTCCTGCGCGTCGCCAGAAAAGACTGACCATGGCTGCCGAAACCAGCACGGAGCCGACGGCGACCGTCCACCAGGGCTTCCTGGTCCTGGAGCGGTTCCGCTATCTCAAGCTGGCCTCGCTGCTGTGCGTGCTGGCGATCGTTGCGTACTGGTGGCACCAGCCGGCGAGCGGACCCGGCGGCGGCACCTGGCTGGGCTATACCCTCGGCACCATCGGCGCCCTGCTGATCCTGTGGCTGACCTGGCTGGGACGGCGCAAACGCAAATACGCCTCGCGCCTGGGCACGGTGCGTGGCTGGCTGTCGGCGCATGTCTACCTGGGCCTGTCGCTGCTGGTCATCGTCACGCTGCATACCGGCTTCCACTTCGGCTGGAATATCCACGCCCTGTCTTATGTATTGATGCTGCTGGTCATCGCCAGCGGCATTTACGGCATCGCGGTCTACGCGCGCTATCCCAGCCTGATCACCGCCAACCGCGACCATGGCACGCGCGATGCGTGGCTGGCGGAACTGGACGAACTCAACGAGCAATCGCTCAAACTGGCCGACGCGCTCGATACCCAGGCACACCAGGTGATCGTGCGTTCGATTGACCGCATTCGTATCGGCGGTGGGTTGCGCGCGCAGTTGTTCGGGCCGCGTGAGGCGGTACGCAAGGCTTTCGCGCGTGTGGAACAGGAGTTGGGTGAAACCACCAGCTTCATGGCCAGCCAGATCCGGCCCGCTCGCGGCGCGGCGGCGATCTCGCCGGACGCCCATTCCACCGTGATGTTCATGGCCGGGCAGCTGGCCAGCAGCACCCAGGACAACGAGAACGCGCAGAAACTGCTCGACCTGATCGCGCGGCGGCGCGATCTGACCAGCCGCATCAACCGCGACATCCGCCTGCACGCGCAGATGCAGATCTGGCTGTACGTCCATGTGCCGCTGACCTTCGCCCTGCTAGCGGCGCTGATCGCGCACATTCTGTCCGTCTTTATTTATTGGTAGCCGCTACTGTGACTGAACCTCATCTCACGGCCGCCCTCACCCCACCGTCCGCTCCGCGGACGGCCCCCCCCTCTCCCCCGGGGGGGAGAGGGACGGTGGTCGGCTACGCCGGCGCACGGAGAAACCTGTGCGCTTTCTAATCCGCACCTGGACCCGGCAAGGCGGCGAAAACGTCTCGCACGACCGCGAGCTGGACATCGAGCGCCTGCGCATCGGCCGCGGCACCGACCAGGACATCGAGCTGCCGGACCTGCGCATCGCCATTGCCCACGCCGAGCTGGTGCGCAGCGGCAAGAACGCGATGCTGATCGCGCGGCCCGGCGCCAACCTGCTGATCAATGGTGCGCCGTCGAAAGAACACCGGCTGCACGGCGGCGACGTCGTCATGCTCGGCCGTTACCAGCTGACCATCCTGCCCGGCAGCGCCGGCTGCGACCTGCAGATCGATGTCGAGGAAAAGATCTCGGCGCGCGACGAGAAGAGCCGGCGGCAGACGCGCCTGAGCATGACCCTGGGCGAAGTACTGTGGACGCGGCGGCGCCTGGCCTGGCTGCTGTTCCTGCCGGTTTTGTTGATTGCGCTCGCCGTGCCGGCCTGGCTGCGCTTCCACACCGCAGCGGCACCCCAGCAAATCCAAAGCCAAAACCTTGACCAAGCCGAATATCAACCGCCGCTTCTGCCCACCGGTGCGGCCAAACTGATACCCACGGATCGCTGGTGGGTATCCGGCCAGTCGAGCAGCGCCCACGCCTATTTCCAGAACGACTGCGCCAAATGTCACCGGACGGCGTTCGACAAGGTCCCCAACCAGGCCTGCCTGAGCTGCCACAAGGGCACCGCGGAACATGTCAACGATGTGCACTGGCTCAAGCTGGATGATTTTGCCAAGGCGCGCTGCGGCGGCTGCCACCAGGAGCACAAGGGCGACACGGCGCTGGTGATACGCAGCAGCGCCGAATGCACCGCCTGCCATGCCCAGCCGCAACTGCGCTTCCCCGGCATCAAGCTGCAGCCGGCGGCGGATTTCTCGCAGCACCATCCCCTGTTCACGCCCAGGGTGGCGCGCTACGACTCCGTCACCCGCAGCTTCCGGTGGATCGAGGCCAACCAGGAACAGCCGATCACCCTACACTCAGACACCAACCTGAAGTACCCGCACGACAAGCATCTCGATCCCAAGGGCCTGAAGTCGCCGGACGGCAGGAAGGTGCTGGCCTGCGCCGCCTGCCACGAGCCGGATGCCTCCGGCGTGTCGTTCAAGCCGATCGACATGCAGAAGCACTGCGCCGCCTGCCATCGCCTCGACTTCGACCCGGACGATCCCGATCGCACCGTGCCGCATGCGCAGCCGGCGCAGGTGGTGGGTGTGATCCGCGATTACTACGCCCGCGCCGCGCTGGCCGGCGGCGTCACCAAGCCGGGCGCTCCCGAAATCGTGCAGCTGCGACGCAGGCCGGGTGAAGAGCTGACCCCGCCGCAGGCACGGGCGGCGCTGGAGTGGGCCGACCAACAATCCGCCGTCGTCATCGACGAGGTATTCGACAAGCGCCTCTGCGGCTACTGCCACATCGTGAAGCGCAGCGACGATCCGGCCCTACCCTGGGACGTCGCGCCGGTAACCCTGGCGCAGCACCGGCTCGACCACGCCAGCTTCAGCCACAAGGCGCACCGCAGCGAGAAATGCGACAGCTGTCACGCCGCCGCCACCTCCAGTCTCAGCACCGACGTGCTGATGCCCGAGATCAAGCGCTGCCGCGACTGTCACAGCGATCCCGGCGGCAGCGCCAGGATTCCATCCAGCTGCATCGAGTGCCATGGCTATCACATTTCCAGGGAACACGAGATGGGCGTGGCGGACAAGCCGGAAATGCCGACGACGGTAAACGCAGCCGCTGCCACACCGGCGCAGCAGCCATGAAACGCTGCTGCCTGCCGCGGGCGGCGCTGAGCGGCAGCACAGGGTGTGCGCCGTGCGCGGTTCAGTGAAGCGTACCGTGCTGTTCAGCGCGGTTGGCAGCCTGTTCGCGGTGACGGCACATGCCGCGGGTCCGGCGGCGGCATCCACTGCCGCGCACATCTATGGACCGGTGCGGCCCAACGAAGACCTGACACAGGTCGCCAACGCAGTGCGGCCGGGATCGACCCGCTTGAGCACCTTCCAGACCATGCTGGCGCTGTACCGCAGCAACCCCGGTGCTTTTGCCGGATCGCCCGGCAAGCTCAAGTCAGGCAGCATGCTGCGCGTTCCACAAGCGGAGGTCATCCTCGCCATGCCGGCGGCGGAAGCCTACGCGGTGTACCGCACCACCGCGGCAGGGGCGTCATCCGGCGTAATGACGGCCAACACAACGCCGGCGTCGGTATCCGTGGCGCCGCCTGCGGCAAGCCCTGCCACGCCCGAGATACGCCGTCCCCCCGGCGAACAACGCCCGGTAGTGGAAGACACCCAGCCGCTGCCGGACCCGAACCGTATCGGCCGGCTGGCGCCGGTGGCCGCGCCGGATGCCTGGAGCGCCGCGGAGATCGCGCCGGTTCCCGACCGTTGGCGCCTGCTCAATACCCTGGGCATGGTGCCGCAGCACTGGTACGACCCCTACAACCAGAACACCTGGAAAGCGGACAAGCCGATCCGCAACGGCAACGAGTTCATCAACCTCTCCGCCATCTCCGACTCGGTCTACGAATACCGCATCGTGCCGACGCCAGCCGGACCGAGCGAGAACCGGCTGTTCGGCCGCGAGCGGCAAATGACGTTCGCAACCAACCTGATCCTGTCGGCGGTGTATTACAAGGGCGATACCACCTTCAAGCCGCCGGAGTACGAATTTCACCTGACGCCGGTGCTGAACTATAACTACAACAAGGTGCAGGAAGACGGTGTGCTGTTCGCCGATCCGTCGCGCGGCCGCGAACGCTCGGACCAGTTCATCGGCCTGCAGGAAGCGTTCGTCGACTACCACCTGCGCAATGTCTCGGACCGCTACGACTTCGACAGCGTGCGCTTCGGCATCCAGCCCTTCTCCAGCGACTTCCGCGGCTTCCTGTTCCAGGACAACCAACTGGCGCTGCGCTTCTTCGGCAACCGCGACAACAACCGCTGGCAGTACAACGCCGCGTGGATCCGCCGCCTGTCGAAGAACACTGACAGCGGCCTCAACGACGTCACTGTCGGGCCGCGCAACGACGATATCTTCCTGCTCAATCTCTATCACCAGGATTTTCCATCGCCGGGATTCACCTCGCAGCTCACCCTGGCGCACAACCGCAACCGAGAGAACGGCACGCCGTTCTTTGACGACAACGGCTTCCTGCAGCGCCCCGAACCCGTCGGCAGCGAACTGCCGCGCAAGTACCAGGTCACCTACCTTGGCTACAACGGCGACGGCCACTTCGGCCGCCTCAATCTCACCGTATCCAGCTATGTCGATATCGGCCACCAGGATCGCGGCGTCTTCACCGACCAGGCCAGGCGCATCCAAGGCGAATTCGGCGCGGCGGAAGCCTCCTGGGACATCGACTGGCTGCGCCTGCGCGCCAGCGCCGTCTATGCCAGTGGCGACCATGATCCGCACAACGGTGTCGCCACCGGCTTCGACGCCATTTTCGAAAACCCGCTCATCGCCGGCGCCGACACCAGCTTCTGGATCCGCCAGGGCATCGCCCTGCAGGGCGGCAGCGTCAACCTGACCCAGCCCAACGGCGTGCTGGCCGACCTGCGCTCCAGCAAGGATGCCGGCCAGTCCAATTTCGAGAATCCCGGCATCATCCTGACCGGCCTCGGCGCCGACGCCGACCTGATGCCGCAGCTACGCCTGTCCGGCAATTTCAACCACCTGTGGTTCGACAGCACCGAAACGCTGGCGCTGGCGCGCGATGTCCAGTTTCGCTCCAACAGCATCGGCTGGGATCTCTCCACCGCATTGATCTACCGACCGTTCTTCACCCAGAACATCATCGTCCGCGTGTCCGGCGCCATGCTGGTTCCGGACGACGCCTATCGCACCCTGTATCCCGACAAGTACCAGTACTCGGTGCTGGGCAACCTCATCGTGACGTACTGACCATGCGCAGCCTACGTGCCCTTGCCGTCATCGCCCTGTCCTTCGCCGGCGCGGCCCACGCCCACGACAAGGAAGTGCCGCGCAACATTCTCTATATCGACGCGCTGGCAGCACCGCGCTTCCAGACCGCGCAGCAGGCACAGGACAAGAGCGCCGGCTGCCGCTCCTGCCACACCGACACCGATCACGCCAGCATGCACGTCAACCCGGCCGTGGTGCTGGGCTGCACCGACTGCCATGGCGGCAATGCCGGCGTGGCCCTGGGAGGCGGCATCAAGCCGGACGATCCCGCTTACCGCAAGACCCTCGATCAGGCCCATGTGCAGCCGCGCTATCCGGACACCTGGCATTACCCGTCCAGCGCCAACCCGCAGGACAGCTACACCCTGCTCAACCGTGAGTCGCCCGAGTTCGTCCGCTTCATCAATCCCAGTGATTACCGCGTGGTCCGCGAGTCCTGCGGCGCCTGCCACCTGCCGCTGATCGAGGCGGCGGAGCGCAGCCTGATGAGTAACGCCGCAATGTTCTTCGAAGGCGCCTCGTACAACAACGGCATTCTGCCGTTCAAGCGCGGCATCATCGGCGAGGCTTATACCCGCGACGGCCAGGCGGCGACGGTCGAGGATCCCGACGGCAAGCCGGACGCCAATGCCGCCGCCAAGGGCGTGCTGGCCGAGCTGTTCCCGCTGCCGCCGTGGGAAGTGGTGCCGCCAGGGGACGTTTTCCGCATCTTCGAGCGCGGTGGCCGCAATATTTCCAACGTATTTCCGGAAACCGGCCTGCCCGATGCCGGCGGCGAGTTGCAGAAGCTGGAGGAACCGGGGCGCCCGGACTTCCACCAGTCCAATCGAGGCCCCGGCACCGGCAGCCGCATCTCGGTGCCGGTGATCAACCTCACCAAGAGCCGCCTCAACGATCCCTACATGTGGTTCCTCGGCACCAACGAGCAGCCCGGCGACTACCGCTCCAGCGGCTGCGCCGGCTGCCATGTGGTCTACGCCAACGACCGCGATCCGCTGCATTCCGGGCCGTACGCCCAGTTCGGCAATGACGGCACCACCCAGACCATCGACCCGACCATTCCGAAGAACGAGTCCGGCCATCCGCTCAAGCACGTCTTCACCCGCTCCATCCCCACCGAGCAGTGCATGGTCTGCCACATGCACCAGCCCAACATCTTCCTCAACTCGATGCTCGGCTACACCATGTGGGACTATGAATCCGACGCGCCCAGTATGTGGCCGGCCAAGCAGAAGTACCCAACCGACCACGAGATTCGCCAGATCAATGAGCGCAATCCGGAGGAGGCGGCGATCCGCGGCAAGTGGAGCGATCCGGACTTCCTCAGGAACGTCTCCGGCCTCAACCCGACATTGAAGGACACCCAGTTCGCCGACTATCACGGCCACGGCTGGAACTTCCGCGCCATCTTCAAGCGCGACCGCAAGGGCGATCTGCTCGACAAGGACGGCGCCATCGTCGCCGACGATGATCCGCACAAGTTCGACAAGAGCAATCCGCATGGGGCCGTACAGCTCATGTCAATTCACGTCGAGAAAGGCATGCAGTGCACCGACTGCCACTTCTCGCAGGACATGCATGGCAATGGCCATATTTACGGCGAGGTGGCGCAGGCGGTCGAGATCGATTGCCAGGACTGCCACGGCACGGTGGACAGCTATCCGACCCTGCGCAGCTCCGGCCCGGCCGCGCCCGCGCCGAAGTGTCCGGAAGGCTCAACGCTGCAGCCTGGAGCCGCGATCAAAGTCGCCGGCATCGCGCCGCCGGCGGTGCCGGGTTACGCCTGTGTCCAGGCGGACGGCACGCAGACCCCGGCCCCTCCCGCCGGCACCGATCTCGCGGCGATGCGCACCCAGGATGGCCGCCTGCGTTTCGAGTGGGTCAACGGCGAGCTTTGGCAGCGCTCGTCCGTGACGCCGGGCAAGGAGTGGCGCATTCACTTGGTGAAAGACTCGGTCACTCCCGGCAACAAGGACTACAACGCCAAGGCCGCCCGCGCCAAGCTAATGAGCACCGACACGGCCAGCTTCGCCTGGGGTTCCGACGTGGCGCCAGCCAGCCGCGCCCACCAGGACAGCAAGATGCTGTGCGTCACCTGCCACAGCTCCTGGACCACCTCCTGCTTCGGCTGCCACCTGCCGATCCAGGCCAACTGGAAAACCGACCGCCACCGCTTCGACGGCGAGGAATCGCGCAATTTCGCCACCTACAACCCGCAGGTGGCGCGCGACGATTTCTTCATGCTCGGCAAGCACGGCGAAGCCAAGGGCTTCCGCATCGCGCCGATCCGCAGCTCCTCGGCGCTGGTGCTGTCCTCCACCAACTCCAACCGCGAGCACATCTACGTGCAGCAGGCGCCGGTCTCGGCCAGCGGCTTTTCCAGCCAGGCCTTCGCGCCGCACTACCCGCACACCGAGCGCACCGTCGAAACCAAGACCTGCTCCGACTGCCACCTGTCGCAGGCCGACGACAACAACGCCTGGATGACCTCACTGCTCGGCATGGGCACCGGCTTCGTCAACTTCATCGGCTATCACGCCTATACCGGCCTCGACGGCGGCATCGCGGCGGTGCAGGTGACCGAATGGGATGAGCCGCAGGCGGTGATCGGCAGCTACCTGCATCGCTATGCCTATCCCGACTGGTTCGCCGAGCACCAGAAGAACGGACAAGAACTGCAACACGCCGAGACCCACGCCACCGGCGACGCGGTCGGCTGCCTGCAACTGCGCGGCGAATACCTCTACGTGGCGCAGGGCAGCAAGGGCATGCAGGCCTACGACGTGGCCGCCATCGGCAACAAGGGCATCTCCGAGAAGATCATTACCGCGCCGTTTTCCCCGCTGGGCCACGACACGCATATCGCCACGAAGGACGCGAGCTGCGTCGCCCTGCCCACCAACCAGCCGATCAACCTGGGGCGCAACACCGAGAAGATGCGCCAGGACAACCAGGAGCAGGCGTTCCACCCGATCTACCACTACGCCCTCATCACCGACCGCGTCGAAGGCCTGATTCTGAGCAACGTCGACACCCTGCAGGACGGCGAACCGCGCAACAACTTCCTCGAGCGCGCCCTTACCTACAACCCCGGCGGCCTGCTCAAGGGCGCGCGCCACGTCACCATCGCCGGCGACTGGGTCTATATCGCCGCCGACGCCGGCCTGGTGGTGCTGAACCTGGCCGACCCGCTCAAGCCGGAGGTGGCGGCAACCCTGCCGATGCAGGACCTGCGCAGCACTGCGGTGCAGTTCCGCTACCTGTTCGCCGTCACCGGCCAGGGTCTGCAGGTGGTGGACATCACCCATCCGCAGGCGCCGCATCTGGTCGAGGGCGCCATGGTGCCCTTGAGCGACGCCCACCGCGTCTACGTTGCCCGCACTTTCGCCTACGTTGCCGCCGGAAAGCAGGGCCTGGCCATCGTCGACGTGGAGAATCCGGAGCAGCCGAAGCTGTACCAACTGTTCGACGCCGGCGGCAAGCTCGACGACGCCCACGACGTGGTGGTCGGCTCGACCAATGCTTCGCTGTTCGCCTACGTCGCCGACGGCAGGAATGGCCTGCAGGTGATCCAGCTCACCGCGCCCGACACCCAGCCCAAGTTCTACGGCTTCTCGCCCGATCCCAAGCCGGCGCTGATCGCCCACTACCGCACTTCCAGCCCCGCCCTGTCGCTGTCGCGCGGCCTCGAGCGCGACCGCGCCGTGGACGAGAGCGGCGGCCAGGTGGCGGTCTTCGGGCGCATCGGCTCGCGGCCATTCAACGTCGAGGAGATGCAGAAGATGTACATGAACCCCGACGGCACGCCGTGGTTCGTGAGCGACGCGGTGGACACACCGCTACGCCGGGGACCGAAAGCCGCAAAGCAGGCAAAATCGAAATAGAGCTAGAAATAGAAATTCCATCTCCAGGCCCGGCGTAACGCAGGTGCCGATGCGCCCGGCCTGAATGACCCGGCCGGCTGACGCCACCTATAATTGGCCGACTGTCGAAGCGTAGGCGGCTATCAATCACCGACCCGGCTGCTGTAGGCTGTGAAGCTGTGCAGCAGCCCATTTGCGAAGGCTGACAAGCGACCACTATCGGGACCCAACGATCCGCAGCATGGCTCAGCCCCATTTGTTCAATAGACGGTCCCGCAGACAGTCCCGGTATCGCTCCACCGGCGAGTCCGCACCCCTGACCCTGCTCGCCTTGTTCCTGGTAGCCGCCGTTCTCACGGCGGTACTCCTGCCGACCTACCGCGATTACACCTTGCGCGAGCACAGCAAGCTGGCCCGGGCCGTGCTGATCGAGGCCGGCCAACGCCACCAGGATTGGCAGGAGACCCATCCGGCGAAGAGACTCCTGTCCCTGGAGGATCTCGGTTATCCGGCGGCCGCGGTGTATGTCTCCTCCGATGGCACCGTCGACGGTAGCGCCAGTATCAGTTCCATCTACCGAGTCAGCCTGTCGTATCCGTCCATCCCGACCGCACCAAGCTGCGGCCTGGTTGCCGATGATGCGCAAACCGGATTCATCCTGGTGGCACAGCCGGT
>Ga0302311_10007079_pt1 | contig 11481 bp, 9 predicted proteins | sample III_Palsa_N1_3_FD_200449 | JGI IMG/M metagenome (GOLD analysis project Ga0302311, IMG submission 200449) | Peat permafrost microbial communities from Stordalen Mire near Abisko, Sweden - III_Palsa_N1_3 | ecosystem: Environmental > Terrestrial > Soil > Palsa > Peat permafrost | place: Sweden...
GGATCACATCCAGGGCCTGGGTGCCGATCGAGCCCGTCGAGCCGAGCACGACGACATCGCGCGGCTGGGCGCTGTGGGCGGCCGCGCCGCCTCCCGAAGCTTCCACGGGACCCATTCTGGCCCGCCCGCGGCCCGGACGGCGACTGGCGACCCGAACCGCGTGTTCCCGCGTCGTCAGCTGCCCGTGCTGGCCGTGGGCGTGGGGGCGGGCAGCAGGCTGATCCGCTGCCAGGCGGTCTGCCACTGCTCGTAGGTGGTGCAGCCGACCTGCCCGTTGCCGCAGTCGCCGACCGGCAGGTGCTCGAACACGATGTTCCGCGCCACCGGCAGGCTCGACTCGTGGTACTGGCTGCAGTTGGCCGCGGCCGCGCCGCGGCAGGCCGCCGGGTTCGCCGGCGCGGCGCTGGTAAAGGCGGAGACGCCTTCCTGGACGGAGGGCGAGGCCGACCAGGACAGCCATTTGTACATGCAGCTGCTGTTCGGGGCCTTGGCCGTCATCATCCACGACAGCACGTCGGCGACCGCCGGCCCCTGGCCGGTGGTGGCCGCCGGGGCTGGCCAGCCGGCCGTGGGGAGTCCGGCCCGGGACATCTCCTCGATCTGATGGTCCAGTACGGCGCCGAGCACGTACTGGCCATCCCCGAGCGGGCCGACCACATCGCTGTCCTGGGACCAGAAGGATGCCACGCTGGGCCGGATCGCGATCACAGCCTGCTGCGCCGCGGCCAGCTGGGGCTTGGTGAGCTCGAAGGGATCGGTGATACCCAGTGACGGCTGGGCCGACTTGAGGTAGAGGGCGGCCAGCGCGAGCGTCACCGGGGAGTCCGGCACCGTTATCTTGTGCGCGTAGCGCGCGGCGGAGGCCGGCTCGAACAGCGTGCCCCAGCTCTGCGGGGCGGGTTTTACCACGGTGGGGTCGTACCCGGTGACGTAGGAGTCCCAGCTGTAGGGCATCCCGTAGAGCTTGCCGCCGTACAGTTCGCTCGGCGCGGCGCGCAGCTGCGGGCTGAGCTGCGGGTAGCCAGTGATGCGCTGGACGTCGAGCGGCTGAAGGTTCCCGGCCCTGGCCAGGGTCCCGAGGACCTCCGGTGAGCCCAGCACCCCGTCGTAGTAGGAGCGGCCGATGCCCCGGTTGACGTCGTTGATGGCCAGGGCGTCGGTGCCGGCGTCCCTCAGCTCGACCTGGCAGCCCGTCTGCTGCTCGAACGGCGTCACCCAGTCGTCCCGCGGATCGATGTTGCCGGTCTGCACGGGGCCAGCCGGGACCACCAGCCGGAGCACGCCGTTGTCGGGCACGGCGGACGCAGCTCCCGACACGGTCCCGGCCGGGGAGGCGCTGGCCGCGGGCGAGGGCCCGGTACTGGTCCCGGAGCAGCCCGCCAGCAGGATCAGGGCCCCGGCCAGAGCGGGGCAGACGGCGGCCAGCCGGCGCCCGACCGGGCGCGGCGCACGCGGCCCCGCGCCACGGCGGCCCGCGCGCTTGGCGGGCCGTCCGCGTCGCGCGTTCAGCGCTTGTCCGCTCACGGAACGATGAGCTTATCCGGCCCTGGACCGCTACGGCTCGCGGACCCGGCCATACTGGGCAAAACGCCGGCCATTTCCGGGCCCGGGCCGGGCGGAGGCCGGCTAGGCGAGCCCGGAGATGAGCCGGGCCATGCTGAAATCGGCCGCGGTGAGCCCGCCCGCCGAATGCGTCGACAGGGTCAGCGTCACCTTGTTCCACTGAATGAGGATGTCGGGGTGATGATTGGCCTCCTCCGCGAGGAACGCAACCCCGCCGACGAAGATCAACGCGTCCTTGAAGTCATGCCGTTCGACCGTCCGGCTGATCTCGCTTCCGGCGAGGGTCCAGCCCGGGGTTTCGGAAAGTTCGGCCGTGATCTGATCATCTGTCAGAAGTTCCATGCGACCGGCATACCATTCGGACGTGCCAGGATCACCACCCAGCCCGCCCGGAGCCGCCGGCGCGCCGGCCGGCTCCGCCGCGCCACGCCCGACGCCGCTGCTGCCCGTCCACCAGGAACTGGGAGCGTCGCTGACCGGCTTCGCCGGCTGGCTCATGCCGCTGCGCTACCAAAGCGAGACCGCCGAGCATCTGGCCGTGCGCCGGGCGGCGGGCCTTTTCGACCTGTCCCACATGGGCGAGATTACGGTAAGCGGCCCGGGCGCGGCGGCGGCCCTTGACCACGCGGTCGTCGGGCAGCTGTCCGCGCTGGCGGCCGGCCGGGCCCGGTACACGATGATGTGCGCCGAGGACGGCGGCGTCGTCGACGACCTGGTGGTCTACCGGACCGGCGGCGAGGAGTTCCTCGTGGTCGCGAACGCCGCCAACACCGCGGTGGTCCACGCCGAACTGCGCCGCAGGTCGGCCGGCTTCGAGGCCCGGATCACCGACCGGACCGGCGACTACGCGCTGATCGCCATCCAGGGCCCGGAAGCGGCCGCGATCCTGGGGCCGCTAACCGACGCCGACCCCCGTGAGCTGAAGTACTACGCCGGCCGCGACGCCATCGTCGCCGGGCACCCGGCGTGGCTGGCGCGCACCGGATACACCGGCGAAGATGGGTTCGAGATCTTCTGCCGGCCCGAAGCCGCCGAGGCGATCTGGAATGCGCTGACCAGCGCCGGGACACCGGCCGGCCTGGTGCCCGCGGGCCTGGCCGCGCGCGATACGCTCCGGCTCGAGGCTGGCATGCCGCTCTACGGCAACGAGCTGGGCCCGGACGTGACGCCTTACGACGCTGGACTGGGGCGAGTGGTCAAGTTGGAAAAGCCGGACGGCTTCGTGGGCGCCTCGGCGCTCGCTGAGCGGGCCCAGGCGGAACCGCGCCGGGTCCTCGCCGGGCTGGTCCTGGCCTCCCGCCGGATCCCGCGGCACGGCTACCCGGTGCTGGCCGACGGCCGGACCGTGGGAACCGTGACCAGCGGTGCGCCATCGCCGACCCTGGGCAGGCCGATCGCGATGGCCTACCTGGAGCCGGCCGCCGTCCGTGACCCGAAGCGCGGGCTGGCCGTGGACATCAGGGGCCGGGCGGAACCAGCCGACCTAACTGAGCTGCCTTTTTATAGGAGATCCCGAGCATGAGCGTTCCTGCTGAACTGCGCTACACCGCAGAGCACGAATGGCTGGCCGTCGACGGGCCGACCGCGACGGTCGGCATCACCGAATTCGCCGCGCGGTCGCTGGGAGATGTGGTCTACGTGTCGCTGCCCAGCGAGGGCGCGTCCGTCACCGCCGAGGAGCCGTGCGGGGAGGTCGAGTCGACCAAGTCGGTCAGCGACCTGTACTCGCCGGTGGACGGCGAGGTCACCGACGTCAACGCCGATCTGGAGGACGACCCCGGTCTTGTCAACGCCGACCCCTACGGTGCGGGCTGGATGTTCAAGGTCCAGCTGGCCTCCGGCTCGGGTGCGGACGACCTGCCGCCCGGGCTGCTGTCGGCGGCCGAATACGAGGAGCTCATCAAAGACAGCGATTGACTACTCCCCGCCCTGAAGGACGGGGATTCCAGCTCTCACGGGCTGGGGTTCCTGTTTCACAGCCGACCGCGGACGGGGTGTCCCGTGCCGTCTGACGTCAGCTCCGCAGGCATCGCCGGGGTTGCCCCCAGCTACGGCAAGACCTGCCGCAAGTATGCTCTTCGCGGCGTTGATGTCCCGGTCGTGCCGGGTGCCGCAGGACGGGCACTGCCACGTCCTCGTGCTGAGGCTCAGGGATGCGAGCAGGTGCCCGCATACCGAGCAGGTCTTGGAGCTGGGGTACCAGCGGTCGACCACGGTCAGGTGCCGTCCCGCTTTGGCGGCCTTGTACTCCAGCATCTGGCGGAAAGTGCCCCACCCGCAGTCGGTGATGGACTTGGCCAGCGACCGGTTGCGGACCATGCCCGCCACGTTCAGGTCTTCCACCACGATCACGTCATGGCCGCGGACCAGCCGCGTGCTGGCGCGGTGGAGGAAGTCGGCGCGGGACGCGCGGACCTTCCGGTGCGCGCGGGCGACCTTGGCCTTGGCCTTGGCGCGGTTCGCGGAGCCCTTCTGGCAGCGGGCGAGCCTCCGCTGGTAGCGGGCGAGAGCCTGTCCCCGGCGGGCCAGCTTCTGCGGGTTCGCGATCTTCTCCCCATCCGAGGTGACCGCGAAGTCCTTGATGCCGAGGTCCACGCCCGCAGCGCGGCCCGTGGCGGGAAGTTGCTCGGGGCCAGCCACCTCGACGGCGAAGGAGACGTACCAGCGCCCGCACGGATCACGGGAGACAGTCACCGTGGTCGGCTCGATCGCCGCCGGGTCAATGTCCGGCCAGGACCACACGAACTCCAGTGGCGTGTCCATCTTCGCGAGCCACAGCGCGCCGTCCCGGTACCGGAACCCAGACCGGGTGTACTCGGCGGCCTGCCGGCCGTTGCGGGACTTGAAGCGCGGGTAGCGGGCACGCTTGGCGAAGAAGTTGGTGTACGCGACCTGCTGGTGCCGGATCGCCTGCTGAAGCGGGACCGACGACACCTCGTTCAGCCACGCCAGTTCTTCCGTGGCCTTCATGGCAGTCAGGAAGGCGTTGGCCTGCGTGAAGCCCGTCTTGACGTGCTCGCCATAGTATCGCTGGTGCCGCCATGCCAGCGTCCGGTTCCAGACGACGCGGACGCAGCCGAACGTGCGGTTAAGTACGCTCGCCTGCTCCGGCGCCGGATACGCCCGGCACTTGTACGCCGTCCTCACAACAAGCAAGGTTATCCGATTGCACCGTCTCGGATAAGCGTGACACGCGAGAGGGAACGGCGTTTCCTCTCTGGCCTGAAGGCCGGGGTTTCCACGCCGCGATTTTGATGAGCAGCCGTTCGGTTCCGGCGGGACGGAACGGTGCTGGGCCGGTCTCCCCCGGCGGGAGACCGGCCCAGCACGTCAGCTACTCAGCTCCAGCCGTTCAGCGGCGGCGGCGCCAGATCACCAGCGCGACCACCCCGGCCACCACCACGGCCCCGCCCGCGGCAGCCAGTCTCGGGTCCACCGCCTGGACGCGCTGCCGGAGGTCCACCGCCTCGGCCTTGACGCGCCGCTGGAGGTCCACCGCCTGGGCCTGGACGCGCTCCCGGAACTGGTCGGTGGCCCGGCGGGCCACGTTGGCCGGGCGGACCTTGTCCGTGATGGCGTCGATCGTGCGAGCCAGATCGTCCCTGGCCTGCTCGATCTCCTGGATGGTCGGCTCCTGCCCCACCGCCTTCGGCGCCTGGTCCTGACTGGCCATCACTAGCTTCCCTTCCGCCATGCCTGCCTCAGAAATTGGGTTCGACACCGTGGTGACGTCAGTCTCTCAGGTCAACTGGCGCTTTTCCGTCATCTGGCTGCCGGGTCAGCGCGTCTGGTCAGGACGATAGCGGCACGCGGCGGCTGATGAGCTGGGACAGCCAGCTCGGCTCGGCCTCATGGTCCCCGAAGATAGCGGTGATCCCCCGGCGCCGGAGGGCCTGGGGATCACCGTTAACCGCCGTTGCGGCCGGCTGGCTAGCAGCTGCTCTTGTACACGGCGGCCTGGGCGGCGGCCGAGTTCTGGTTGGCCTGGGTGATGGCCGTCAGCGGCGTGCCGATGCTGGCGGTGACCGGCTTCCCGTTGGCCGCGTTCAGGGCCTGCTTGACGCCATCCTGACCTTCCAGATACGGGCTCTGAGCGATGGCCAGCTGGATGGTGTTCGACTTCAACGCCGCCATCTGCTGCGGGTCGGCGTCGAAGGTGGCCACCTTGACCTTGCCCGACTTGCCGGCGTGCTGCACGCCGGTCGCTGCGCCCTGCGCGCTGAGCACGTTGGTCGCGAACACGCCGCTCAGGTCGGGGTGAGCGGAGATGTCGCTGGAGACCTGGCTGGCCGCCGTGGCCGAGCTGTCGTTGTCGTACTGAGTCGGCAGTACGGTGATATTCGGGTACTTGGCCTTCATCTCCTGGTCGAAGCCCTGGATGCGGGCGTCGGTGGTGCTGATGCCCGGCGCCACGTTGATCACGGCGACGGTGCCTTTGCCGCCGATCGCCTGAGCCAGGCTGTCCGCGGCCAGCGCGCCGCCGCCCACGTTGTTGGAGGTGATCCGGGCTACGCCGAGGGAGGAGTCGCTGGAGGAGGTGTCCACGAACACGATCTTCGTTCCCCCGCTCTGGATCCGCTGCAGTTCGGGATCCAGGGCCGCGGCGTCGGTCGGCGCCACGATCAGGGCGTCCGGCTTGCTGACCGCCACCGCGTTCAGGATCGGCGCCTGCTCACTGACGGAGAAGTCGGCCGGGCCGTTGACCGTCAGGTGGGCGCCCAGGGCCTTGGCCTCCGCCTCGGCCCCGCACTCCATCGTGACGTAAAAGTCGTCGCTCTTGGTCCCGACCACCAGCTCCAGGTTGTTCTTGGTGTAACCGCCGCTGGCACTGCTGCTGAATCGAAAATAGGAGCATAGATGGGCGTGCGGCAGCATCCGGCGGAGCGCAGCGGAGCCGGATTGCAGCGGAGCCGGATTAGGGTAGGCGGTTGGTCAGGCGGTGGCCTCCTGGAGCAGAACCTTCTTGCCGGATAGCCGTTCGAGTTCGGCGACGAGCTGGCGTTTGCGGCGCAGTGGGGCGAGCCGGTCGTGCCAGTTGGGGCCGAGGTCGGTGAAGCGGGCATCGGGGTCAGACAGCAGGTGCCAGGCGATGATCAGGATGGAGTTGCCGACCGCGACCAGGGCGCGCGGTTTGCCGCGGCGGCGGGCGAGCCGGTGGTAACGGGAGCCGAGGAAGGTCTTGGTCCGGGCGGCGCCGATGCCGGCCTCCCCGAGGGTGCCGCCGATCCACGGGTTGCCCTTGCCAGTGGTGCCAGGTTTGTTCTTGCCCGCTGACTGCCGGGCCTTGGGCGCGTACTTGGCCCAGGAGACCAGGTGGCCGGCGGTGGGGAAGCGGGTCATGTCGGTGCCGATCTCGGCGATGAGCTCCTGGGCGCCGGTCTTGCCGATGCCGGGGATCTCATCCAGCTGGGTCACCTGGTGCGCGAAAAGGGCGATCGCCTCATCGATCCGCCCGGTTAGCGCCTCGATCTGGGCGGTAAGCGCGTCGGTCCGGTCGAGCATCATCTTCAGCAGGTAGCCGTGGTGGTCACGGAAATGCCCGGTGAGCGCCTCCTGCAAGACACTCTTCTTGCCGCGCATCGAGCCGCGGGCCAGCTCGGCCAGCACATGAGGGTCACGCTGCCCGGCGATCAGCGCGTCCAGCATGTCCCGGCCGGACTTGCCGAAGATGTCGCTGATCACCGACGACAGCTTGATCTGGGTGTCCTCCAGCAGCTTTTCCGCGCGCTGCTTTTCCCGGGTCCGCTCCTGGATCAAGGTCCGCCGGTAGCGGCACAGGTCCCGCAGTTCCCGCTGCCAGGGCGGCGGTACGAACGACGGCCGCAGCATTCCCCGCTCGGCCAGTTTGGCTAGCCAGACCGCATCCAGCCGGTCGGTCTTCGGCCGCCCGGGGACGTTCTTGACGTCGCGGGCGTTGACCACCCAGCACTCGATGGCGTCTTCGAGCAGGTAAAACGGCGGCTTCCAGTAGGCGGAGGTGGCCTCCATCACGCACAAGGTCACCCCCTGGCAGGTCAGCCAGTCCCGCAGTTCCAGCAGCGACCCGGTGACCGTGGCGAACGTGCGGACCTCCTGCCGGCGCCGCCCCGGCTTGTCCTCGTGCGGCACCCGCACGCACGCCGTCAGCGTTGCCTTGCCGATATCCAATGCGGCCACCCGCGCCACCGGCTCGGCTTCTTCTTCTTCCCCGAAGATCTCCTCCACCAGGCTCCTCCTTCACGTCCAGCCCTCAGATTCCGGCGGCTGCCCGCAGGAGCCAGCAGGGACAACAAGGCGGAATCGCGTGCTCTACGGCAACAATGCAGGACCCTGGAGACGGCTCCCAGCGATCAGACTCTTAGACGGGCTCAGGCACCAAGCGTGTTCGACGTCAGCGGGCAACCACACCCAATTTTCACTCCCGCAGGACATCACCTACAGGGGATACCAGGGACTCTTAGCAGGCCTGGTCAGCGCTAGCCCGAGTTTCCGGTGATCATGGTCTTCTGACTCCTGGCCAGGGGCTCGGCTTACCTGTTTTCCCTTGTGACACGCGCTTGCGGTGCTTGACTGCCTCTGCGGTCTAGCCTATGACCTAAATTCATGGCGAGCCTGTACAAGAAGGTGATCAGCGGAAAGCCGTACTGGTACCTGCGCGAGATGGGCTGGGTGGACGGCAAGCCGAAGATGATCTCCGAGCGGTACGTGGGCACCGCGGCCGATATCGAGGCGCTGCTGGACGCCCGCGAGGAACAGATGCTGCCCGAGCGGACCCGGCACCTGGACTTCGGGGCGGTGGCCGCGGCGTGGGGGCTGCTGGCGGACCTGGGCGTGGCCGCGATCATCGATGAGGAGACCGGGGCCAGGCCGCCGGGCCTGCCGCTGTCACCGGGCACCTACCTCGCGCTGGCCGCGCTGAACCGGGTCGTGGATCCCTGCTCCAAGCGCGCCTTCGCGGACTGGTGGCGCACCACGGCGGCGGACCGGTTCACCAAGATCGGCGCCTCGGCGCTGGATCACCGCCGGTTCTGGGACGCCATGCACGCCGTGCCGCTGGAGGCGCTGCCGCGGATCGAGGAGAAGCTGGCGCTGGCGGCGTGCGCCCGGTTCGGGCTGGATACCAGCTCGGTGGCGCTGGACATGACGAACTTCGCGACGTTCATCGACACCGGCAACGCCAGGGCGCCGGTCGCGCAGCGGGGCAAGGCGAAGCAGAAACGCGCGGACCTGCGGCTGGTCGGGCTGGGCCTGGTAGTGACCCGGGACGGCGGCATCCCGCTGCTGTCCCATGCCTACCCCGGGAACAAGCCCGATGTCACCCAGTTCCCGGAGATGATCACGACCCTGGCCGCCCGGCACGCTGCCCTGGCCGCCGCGGCCGGGCAGGACGGCACCGAGATGACCGTCGTCTTCGACGCCGGGCAGAACTCCGAGGCCAACTTCGCGCTGCTGGCGGGCACGAAGCTGCACTACGTGGGGTCGGTGCCCGCCAGTGACTGCCGTGACCTGCTCGCGGTGCCCGCAGATGCCCGGGCCGTCGTTGATGAGGACCGGTTCGGCCAGCTGACCGCCTATGACACCCGCCGTGTCATCTACGGCACCGGGCGCCGGGCGATCTTGACCCATTCCCCTGAGCTGCACCAGCATCAGGCCCGCGGCTTCGACGGCACCACGCTGGCCAAGGCCACCCGGCAGCTCGATGAGCTGGCTTCCACCTTGGCCCGCGGCAAGACCCGCCGCCCCCGGCCCAAGGTGGAAGCGGAGATTACCAAGATCACCCATGACGCCTGGGTCCGCCGCGTCATCACCTGGGAGCTGACCGGGGATACCCCTCGCGACCTGCGGCTCACCTGGTCCATCGACGTCGCCGGGCGCGCCGCGCTGGAACAGGAGATCTTCGGCAAGCACGTGCTGATCACCGACCACGACGACTGGACCGCCGCCGAGGTCATCGCCGGCTACCGGTCCCAGTCCGAAGCCGAGTTCTCCTTCCGCCAGATGAAAGACCCGCACGCGGTGTCGTTCTCCCCGATGTTCCACTGGACCGAGCACAACATCCGCGTCCACGTCCTCACCTGCGTCCTGGCCCTGCAGATCGCGCACCTGATGCGCCGGCAGGCCCAGCGCGCCGGACTGCGCATGTCAGTCCGCGAGTTGCTGACCCAGCTCGCCGGCATCGGCGAGACCATCCTGATCTGCCCCGCCGCACGAGGCAGGCCCAAAGCCCGCCGGATGCTCACCGAGACCACCGGCATCCAGGACAAACTCAGCCAGGTCTTCCAGCTCGACCGCCAAGCACCCAAAGTTAGGTCATAGGACCAAACGGCCCCCTGAACCCCTCCCTGCCAGGCAGAACACCCTGGCACGGAGCATGATCGTCGGAAACTCGGGCTAGGTGGGGCGGGTGGGGCTCGAACCCACGACCGGCGGATTATGAGTCCAGTCCGCCTGCGGGCCACGTCAGGGCTGCTGACCTGCACAAGCGCGGTTTGGCGTTCCGTTGCTCAGGCCGCTTTGGGCACGTATTGGGCATGTTGCGACGCGTTGTCGCACGTATTGAGTGAGTACGTCGAAGGAGGCTGGCTGATGCCAGGGACGTAATCCGGGCAGTGCCCATAGCCCGTCCCCGCCCTGATGCGCGTGGCAGGGTCCTGCCCTGCCGGGTGCAAAGCTCAGGGAAAAGCCCGAGGGTCCCGTTCCGCCGGGGGCCACAGGCGAGGGGAAGGCTGGCTGGGGTGAACGACAGTGAACCTTTGCTGATGCCTCGTGAGATACACATCCTGGGGCGGGTCGTAGTCCAGGGTGACAGGGGCTGGCCGCTGAGAAGCGGCAGGCGGCGGCCGGGGACATGCATCGGTCGTGCGGGCACCGCCGCCCCCGGGGTATAGAAGGCACCCGATCCAGCCGTAACTCATGCGTGCGGAACGTGACAACCGTGCGCCACGAGGCGCCTGTGCGCCGTGAGGCGCTGGGAATCGAAGGAGGTGCAAGACCTCCTCGCCAGGCTGTCGCAGCAGCCGGGTGGGAGCTGAGCGCAGTCTGATCCGGGAGACGCCGGGCAGGGCGGGAAGCAGCGCTGACAAAGCCGGGACGGTTTGGTACTGCCAGACGGGCCGGGTCCGGCAAGCAAGACCGGACGGTATACGAAGAGGAATCAGTGGTAAAGCTCCGTAAGCGTGGCACCGGCTCAAATCTGGTGGATATGGGCCGGGATGCAGTGCACGGCCATCCGATATGGGTGGCTGACTCCGTAGTCGGCTTGGCGTGCCGGTGGGGAGGTCACGGTGAAGGCCTGCGGCGTAACCGTGGCGATGCTGCCGGGGCAAAGCTGGATGCCAAGCCGGTCAATCGATTTCCAGTGAACACGGGAACCATCTGGTGCCGTTCCTGCTGCCCGGGATCCGCCCGGGCCAGCAGGATAGGCCCGTCGTCGGCCGAAGGTGCCAGATGGGGCGGAGGCCCCGTAGTAGTCCGGGCACGTGAAAGACGTGCGCATGGCGAAGGGGGCCAGCAAGTCAGCAGCAGAGGTCAGGGAAGACCAGGAGGCCGCCGGTGAATACCGGCGAACCGGAGTTGCCGGGGCTGTATTCAGCCGGGCGCCGGGTACTGGAGATCCAGGCCAAGCTGCACCGTTGGGCCGGTGATGATCCTCATCGCAGGTTCGATGATCTGTTCAATCTCGTCGCCGATCCCGCGTTCTTGCTGGTTGCGTGGGATCGGGTGCGGGGAAACAAGGGAGCACGCACGGCCGGAGTGGACGGCGAGACCGCCCACTACATCGAGTCCGAACGCGGGGTCGAGGGATTCCTGGCGGAGTTGCGGGCTGATTTGAGGGCCCGTACCTTCCAGCCCTTGCCGGTCCGGCAGCGGGCGATTCCCAAGACGGGCGGGAAAGTCCGCTATCTGGGGATCGCCACTATCCGGGACCGGGTCGCCCAG
>Ga0302311_10007080_pt1 | contig 11480 bp, 12 predicted proteins | sample III_Palsa_N1_3_FD_200449 | JGI IMG/M metagenome (GOLD analysis project Ga0302311, IMG submission 200449) | Peat permafrost microbial communities from Stordalen Mire near Abisko, Sweden - III_Palsa_N1_3 | ecosystem: Environmental > Terrestrial > Soil > Palsa > Peat permafrost | place: Sweden...
TGACGGCGGTTTCCTCAATCGTTTTTTGGATAGCAATCGATCGTTTGTTTGCTATGACATGCTAGAACGGGCCGTTCCGGTTTGACAGGAGGTTCCGCGCCTCCGATCATCCGGGCAACGAAAACGAAAATGCGTTCCAGGGAGGATAACCGGCCATGGCCGAGGGTATCGAGCGCAAAATCCAGCGCGTCGCCTGTATCGGCGGCGGCACGATCGGGTCGAGCTGGGCTGCCTATTTCCTGGCGCGCGGCCTGGACGTGACGCTCTACGATCCAGCGCCGAACGGCGAAGAGGTCGCCCGGCACGTCATCGACGGAGCCTGGGGCACGCTCGAACGGCTGGGCCTGGCGCCCGGCGCCTCGCCGACACGCTGGCGCTTCACCGCCGATCCGATCGCGGCACTCGACGGCGTCGATTTCGTGCAGGAGAGCGCGCCCGAGCGCTACGAGATCAAGCTCGACCTGCTGAAGCTGATTTCGGCGGCACTGCCGGCCGACATCATCATCGCGTCCTCGTCCTCGGGCCTGCTGATCAGCCGGCTGCAGGCGGTCTGCACCCATCCCGAGCGCTGCGTGATCGGCCATCCGTTCAACCCGCCCCATATCGTGCCTTTGGTCGAGGTGGTCGGCGGCAAGCAGACGGCGCCGTGGGCGATCGAGGCGGCGATGGCGTTCTACCGGACCATCGGCAAGCACCCGATCCATATCCGCAAGGAGGTGCCGGGCCATCTGGCCAACCGGCTGCAGTCGGCGCTGTGGCGCGAGGCGGTGCATCTGGTGGCCGATGGCGTCGCGACCGTGGCCGACGTCGATGCCGCGATCAGCGAAGGCCCCGGCCTGCGCTGGGCGCTGATGGGGCCGCACCTGACGTTTCACCTGGCGGGTGGCATCGGCGGCATGGCGCACTACATGGACCATCTGGCCCCGGCGATTTCCGGCTGGTGGCCGGACCTGGGCAATCCGGTCCTGACCCCCGAGCTGCAGCAGCAAATTATCGACGGCGTCGCCGACGAGGCCGATGGGCGCTCGGTCGAGGACCTGGCCCGTCGCCGCGACGAATTCCTGGTCCGCGTGCTGGAAGCCCGGCGCCTGACCGACCAAGCAACCCAAAAGCCCTAGGAGCCTCCATGCGCAGTCTGATTTTCAATCGCTTCGGCGATCCGTCCGAGGTGTTGACGCTGGAAGAGGTGGCGTCGCCGGAGCCGGGTCCCGGCGAAGTGCGCGTGCGCGTCGGCGCCCGCTCGATCAACCCGTCGGACGTGCTGACCGTGCGCGGCCAATACGGCCGCCGCCCGAAGCTGCCGGCGACGCCCGGCTATGAATCCGCCGGCACGATCGACGCGGTCGGCCCCGGCGTCACCCACTGGAAAGTCGGGCAGCGGGTCATTCCGTTGGGGATCGAAGGCACCTGGCAGGAGCAGCTGATCGTGCCGGAACAGGCGATGATGCCGACGCCCGAGGGCCTGCCGGACAAGATCGCCTGCCAGCTGCTGGCCAATCCGCTGACCGCCCAGCTGCTGCTGTTCGAGGTGCTGGACGCCAAGGCCGGCGACTGGGTCGTGCAGACCGCCGCCGGCTCGACCCTGGGTCAGCTGATGATCCAGCTGGCGAAGCTCAACGGCATCAACCTGATCAACGTCATCCGCAGCCGCCGCGGCGTGGAATCGCTGAAGGCGGCCGGCGCCGAGCATATCGTCGTGACCGAAGACGAGGATATGGCGGCCCGCTTCACCGAGATCGCCGGCAAGAACCCGATCACCAAGGCCGTCGATGCGGTCGCGGGCGAGACCGGGGCCAAGCTGGCGAGCGCGCTGGGCTTTGGCGCGACCCTGGTCGTCTATGGCGCACTGTCGATGGCGCCGATGCCCTTGGATGCGGGCCGGCTGATCTTCCGCGGGCTGGTGGTGAAGGGCTTCTGGCTGACCGACTGGTTCCGCACGTCCAGCAAGGAGACCAAGGAGAAGACCTTGGGCGAGGTCGCCAAGCTGCTGGCGAGCGGTCAGCTCGTGCCGCCGGTCGAGGCGGAATATGACCTGGCCGATGTCCATGCGGCGATCGTTCATTCCGAGCGGCCGGGCCGCACCGGCAAGATCGTTCTCGTAGGCTAGCCCAAGCGGGGCGCGGCCGGCGGGAACACCAACCGCACGGTCGTGCCCCGATCGGGCACGCTGTCGATCGCGAAGCTGCCGCCGTGCAGCTCCATCAGCCGGATGACGATCGACAGGCCCAGGCCCGAGCCTGCGCCCTCGCGCCGAGCCGTCATCACGCCCAGCTTGCCGAACGGCTCGAGCGCGCCGCGCAGCGCATCGTCGGTCATGCCGATGCCGGTGTCGGCGACCTCGACCGAGGTCCCGCCGGCCGGCGCCGGCTGAATGTGTACGGTCACCCGGCCCCGCGGCGGCGTGAATTTGACGGCATTCGACAGAAGATTGAGCAGGATCTGACGGAACGCCAGGTCGTCGGCGTGGATCAGGGCCGCCGGATCGACCGAGACGGCGACGTCCAGATCCTTGTCGTCGATGTCGGCCTTGATCAGCCGCACGCAGGCCTGGGTCAGCTCCGCGCCGTCGAGCCGGGTCGGCGCGATCTCGCGCTTGCCGGCCTCGATCTTGGACAGGTCCAGGATGTTGTTGATCATGCTCAGCAGCAGATTGCCGCTGCGATGGATGTCGTCGATGTAGCCCAGATAGCGTGGATGGTCGAGCGGGCCGAACGCCTCGGACAGGATCGTGTCGGAAAAGCCGATGATCGCGTTCAAGGGCGTGCGCAGATCGTGGCTCATCGCGGCCAGGAACAGCGACTTGACCCGGCTCGCCTGTTCGGCCTGGTCGCGCGCGACCGCCAGCTCGCGGGCGATGCGCTCGTTGCTCTCGATCTCGGCTTCGAGCTCGTCATTGATGCGCGTCAGCTCCGCCGTGCGGGTGGCCACGCGCGTCTCCAGCTCGGCATTGAACCGGGCGAGTGCCGTTTCGGCCTCGGCCCGGGCCCGCAGTTCGTCCGACAATTGCCGGTTGGCCTGCTGCAGCTCGGCCCGGCTGGAGGCCGCCAGCAGGCGCGGCATCATCGGCCACAGCGTGACGGCGGTCGCGAGCGAGACCAGCGCGGTCGCAGCCTTGATCAACCCGTCGAGCACATAGATCGGGACCCAGTAGGTCACGACCTCGACCACGTGGCTGAGGCCGCACAGCAGGATGAAGGCCGAGAACAGCAGGAAGGTCGCCGGCAGGGTCAGATCGCGCCGCCGGACGACCAGGACGATCAGAAACGTCGGGATCGAGAAATAGGCGAGTGCTATGCCCAGATCGGAGATCACGTTGAGCGCGATGACGCGATCGTCGCCGGTCAGACAGAAGGCGTGCGGGAGAAAGCCGTCGGTCGACAGCAGCCAGGTCAGACCCTGCGAGAGCATTTCGATCCCTTCGCGAAGCGCGCGCCGGCTTGTTCGAAAGCCTTACGCCCTCACGGTACCAGGATGGGTTGTCGCCACACTCCCGGCGCGAGACCGTCACGCCGCCTGAAAATTCAACAGACGGTGTGACTGTAGGTCGCGTTCAGCGTGAAATTCAATCCAGAATTCCGTCGGAAGCTGTAGTAGGCCGCTGCTCAAGTGGGCTTGCATTCCTGCAACTGCTCGGCCGGCCGCGTCCAGACCTGGCTTTTGCCGAGCCACGGCACGCCGATGAAGCCGCGCACGCGGAGCGTGCCGTCGTCCTGCAGCACCATGCGCGACTTGTAGGTGTCACCATCTTCCGGATTGTAGATCCAGCCGTCTTCCCACTCGCCCTTGTCGGTATGGTTGAAGGCGCCGAGCATGGGCAGCTGGCAGATCGGCCGCGTCTTCAGCTTCGCGTCGGGATTCTTCGCATCGAGCTTTTCCTTGCCGGCCGCGTCCATCTGCTCGCGCATCCAGGCGACCCTGCCGCACAATTGCTGGCCGCACGGCTGGATCAGGATGCCGGCGCGCTTGGTCTCGTCGTACCACCAGCCGGTGATGTCGTCGCCGGCAGCCCGCGCCGGTGCCGCGAGGATCGGCAGGGCGGCGCCTGCGACCAGGGCCAAAGCCAGAATCAGTTTGCGAATTGTCGCCTCCCTTGGCTCATTCCTTCGGCCGCCGGGCGGCCTGCTCCTTGACTTCCATCCGGGCGATGGTGCGCAGATGCACCTCGTCCGGCCCATCGATGATCTGCAAGGCCCGGCCCCAGGTCCATAGCGCCGGCAGCGGCGTATCCGGCGTCAGGCCGGCGGCGCCGAAGGTCTGGATCGCCCGGTTGCAGATCGCCGTCTGAATCCGCGGCACGATCACCTTGATCAGGCCGACCTCCTTGCGGGCACCCTTCGTGCCGTACTTGTCGATCAACCAGGCCGCCTTCAAAACCAGAAGCCGCGCCTGCTCGATTTCCAACCGGGACAACGCGATCCATTCGGCGACCGTTCCATGGTCCTGCAGCAGTTGGCCGAATGTCTTGCGCCGGCCGGCGCGTTCGACCATCAGTTCGAGAGCGTACTCGCACTGGCCCAGCGAGCGCATGCAATGATGGATGCGGCCGGGGCCGAGCCGGGCCTGGGCGATGGCGAAGCCCTCGCCTTCCTGATGCACCAGGTTGGTCACCGGCACCCGCACGTCGGTGAAGCGCATCTCGCAATGCCCCTCGGCCGCCAGATGATGCATGACGGTCGGGTTGCGCACGACCTCGACGCCGGGCGTGTCCATCGGCACCAGCACCATCGAATGCCGTCGATGGCTTTCCGGCCGCTCCGGGTTCGACAGACCCAGCACGATCAGGATCTTGCAGCGCGGGTCGGCGGCGTTGGTGATGAACCATTTGCGGCCGTTGATGACGTAGTCGTCGCCGTCGCGCTCGATCCGGGTGCGCACGTTGGTCGCATCCGACGAGGCCACGTCCGGCTCGGTCATGGCGAAGGCGGAGCGGATCTTGCCGTCGAGCAAGGGCACCAGCCAGTCGCGCTGCTGCTCGGGCGTGCCGAACATATGCAGCACTTCCATGTTGCCGGTGTCCGGGGCGTTGCAGTTGAACACCTCCGACGCCCACATGTAGCGGCCCATGATCTCCGCACAGGGCGCGTAATCCAGGTTCGACAGCCGCGTGCCCGGCTCGTCGGGTTTGAGATGCGGCAGGAACAGGTTCCACAGGCCGGCCGCGCGCGCCTTGGCCTTCAGATCCTCGATGAACGGCGGCGGAAAGATGCCGTCATGCTCGACGGTCTGGGTCCATTCGGCATCGCGCGGCGCCACATGCTCGGCCATGAAGGCACGCAGGCGCGCCTGGATCGCTTGCGAGGTCTCGGAAAATTCGAAATCCATCGATTGTCTCCCTAAGACACCAATGACCACGCTTTATCGGACAGCACCTGCCCCATGGCACCGACCCGCTCGGCATCCGGGCTCGACGCGTTGCCGAGCCGGGCGCGCGCCAGCACGCCCTCGGCGATGACCGCCAGGCGGAACATGGCGAACGCCATATGGAACGGCGTCAAGCCCTCGGTCCGGCCGGCGAGCTTGCAATAGTCGGCGACATGCTCGTCCAGGCTCGGGATACCTTCGGCGGCCAGATCGACGCCGGCGATGCCGCCCATCACCGCCTTCGGCATGTGATAGGCGATGCAATTGAAGGCGAGATCGGCCAGCGGATGGCCCAGCGTCGACAATTCCCAATCCAGGATCGCGATCACCCGCGGCTCGGTCGGGTGGAACATCAGATTGTCGAACTTGAAATCGCCGTGGGAGATCGCGGCCTCGTCGCCCGGCGGGATATGGTCCGGCAGCCAGGCGCATAGCGCGTCGATCGACGGGTTCTCGCGCACCTTGGAATGGGCCCATTGATCGGTCCAGCGGCCGATCTGGCGGGAATAGTAGTTCCCCGGCTTGCCGAAATCAGTGAGGCCCAGCCCGGCCCAATCGACCTGGTGCAGCGCCACCAGCGCCGCGGCCATGGCATGGTAATAGGCCCGGCGCTCGCCCGCCGGCACCTCGGGCAGCCCCGCCGAGCGGAACACCCGGCCAACCAGCCGCTCCATCACATAGAACGGCGTGCCGATGATCGCGGCGTCGGTCGCGTAATGCAGCATGCGCGGCACCGGTACTTGCGTTCGCGACAGCGCGTCCATGATGCGATATTCGCGATCGATCGCATGGGCCGACTTCAACAGCGGCCCCGGCGGCTGCTTGCGCAGCACATACTCGCCCGTGCCGGTCACGACCAGATAGGTCGGGTTCGACTGCCCGACCGACATCTGCCGGATCTCGGTGATCGGCCCGGTCGACAAGACCCGGTCCAGATAGGCGCCGAGTTCCGCCTCCGGCAACCGATGTGCCGCCCGAACCTCGGTTGTCTCGGTATCGCCCGCCGATGCAGTCATGCCGCCTCCCCTACGCTTAACGAACAGCCGTTTGCTCTACGGATTCATCGGCGACGATGGCCGATCGGGGCGAGGTTGTCCACGCGGCGGTGGGCGGGGCAATATCACGCCTCTTCAATGCCAAGCTTAGTGTTACGGACTTCGAGCGCATGACAAAATCCATCCAGGGCATCGTCGGGAAGGGCCTCACCTATCGGCGGCCTCGTCGGGCCATCGCAGGGGCGCAAGCCCTCTACGCCTAAGCTCACGGCGTCCAAGCGGGAATAATCACAAAGGGCTTGGCAGCTACGCCTTCCGTTCGTCTTCGATGACTGAGGGCTTAGGCGCCTGCCGTTCGCGGTGTTTCAGACCTGAGTGAAGGGCGGCGTCAACAGCCATTTCGAACCGCTCCCAACTGTCTGGAAGCGTGTCGCTTTTCTCAGGCTCAGAGCGCTTTGGTTCGTTAGCCATTCCATCATCGTATCCCAACAAGGGGTGGCGAGGCGAAAAGGACTCCCGTCTCGCCTTTCGCTATCCTGATCGGCGCCAACCTAAACCAGGGAGCGAAACTCATGAAGAAGCCGAAACTCCTTCTCTTTCATGCTTTTCAGCCAGATTTCATCACGAGCGGTTCCCACGACTGGAATGCCTTCCTACGCGACGCATCGCTCGTGCCATTCCCGACACTAGGTGAGCGGCTAGCCACAAACGTTTGGCTTTTTCCAGAAGATCACGCGACTGAGCGGGCTCTTGCACAGGCAGCGCGTCGATGGAGCATCGCAACACGGATTCGCGCATTTGTTGGCGCGTCCGATTGGCAGCCACTGCCCATTCATCCGTAAGGCCACCGCCGCACCACGGACAATAAGGACGTTCACCCATGACTGACGCCCCTTTCCTCCATGCCAAAGTTCGCGTGGGTCGCGCAAAGGAATTGCTCGACACGCTCAAAACGGAGGGTTTAGCCTTCTGGGAAAGTCACCCTTACCTCATGCTCGTTGAAGCGGACCCGAACGGCACGACAAAAACGTACAAATGTCGCCTCGCCCAACAAGTCCCGCCTGTCTTCGATTTTTGGGTTATCGAAGCCGTGGATCACCTCCGAACATCCTTGGACTATCTGGGATACGCCATAGCGCGTCTCGCTGGAAAACGGGAACCCAAAGCCTGCTACTTCCCGATCGCAGATACCGCTGCGAAACTCAAAACTGGCGTGATAGGCAGAGGTCGCTGTAAGGATCTCCCACCAGACATCGTGACATTCTTTGAGGCACTCGAGCCTTATCAAGGAGGGAAGGCAGGAGCCGTCTGGGTTCTCAACAAGCTATGTAACAGCGGGAAGCACCGGTTCCTTACCAGTGTCGGACTCCAGAGTGCCTACAACGAGATCGACATCACCAAACTTCCGCTGGGAAGCGTCATCCATCCCCACCATTGGGATAGCAGTAAAAACGAGATTTCGTACTTTTCGACCCCCTTGGATATGGAACCTCAGTACAAATTCGAGATCGCCTTTTTTATAGCCTTTAGCAATGTCGAACCGCTCACAGGGGCTCCTGTATTTCCCCATCTTTTCGCCATTGCGGACGAGGTAGCCCGCGTCATCAATGAGACGGAGATAGAAGTCCGGCGTCTTGGGCTCATTTAGAGGAGATGCGTAGCTCATGACGCACCGCCAGCGCCGGCCTGTCCTACAGGCGGTCCATCTGTAGTGCCTACTATGTCAAGGTGATAACTCCAGAATTCAAGGAATAACTCGCCATGACGAATGTAGGATTTCGCGGCGGAAGCACTGTGCGCGAGCTTGGAACCGCAACAGATATGAAAGCCTTTTTCCATTTTGTCCGGCTGGGCCTACTCGATCTTGAAAATGGTGGCGACCATGAACTACTGACGGATCGTCTCTACCGTCGCTATCTCCGTCTAGAAGATTTGGATAAGACGAGTGCCTTTACCGAAGATATTCACGATATCCTGATGCGCATGCCGTCCCGCTCCATGGACTGGAAGGCTGCGGGTTGGGTACCGACCGCAACACGGCTCGATTTATCACAAAAGACAGTGGCCAATGTATTTGATCGATACATAAAGAGCGTTTCTTATTTGAGCGAAGACGCGAAGTCATTCGAAAGAAAATTTCAGATCTATCGACCGGTTATGACGATCATTTCAGATTTACCTCGCCTCCATATCGACCAATCGCGCCCTCTAGCTGAATATGACTTGCTTGAGGGCGACCCGATGTGGCTTCGGCCGTAATGGGCACGGCCTAGTCAATACGCCGTAACGCTTCCACTTTGGAATTCGTCCTTTTGAACCACTGCGACAATGCGCCCTTAAAACTGCCGGATGCGTCGAAGCTTCCGATATGGCAAGGTCCGCGCGGACCGGTACGAGGATAGGATGGCGCGACGGCGCGAACATTGGCGGGGGATGACGGGGAGCGGCCGGATGCGGTCGCTTGGCCTCGTGCTCGCCGTCTTTGCGCTGCTGTGCCAGAGCCTGGTGCTGCTGTTGCCACAGCAGGCGATGGCGATGCCCGGCATGTCGATGTCGGAGCAGGCCAGCCTGCCGGCCGATGCGGCACTGTTCCCCGGCGGCTATATCCTGTGCGCCGACGAGGATGCGCCGGCCTCCAATCACGACAAGGCGCCGGCCCAGCATTGCGTCGATTGCCCGCTGTGCCAGGCGCTGCATATCAGCGCCGGCTTCGTGCCGCCGACCCTGCCGGTGCTGCCGCTGCCGACGGTCCGGTCGGTCGATTTCGTCCAGGCGACGCCGCGACCGCAGGTGCTGCGGCTCGCAGCCCAAGCCCACCAGCCGCGCGCGCCGCCCCTGGTTTCGAGCCTCTGATCCTGCCGGCTTTGCCGGTCCAGAAACCTCGATACCAAGGATGATTTCATGTCGCGCCCGATCCGCGCGGCCGCCGCCCTGTTGGGTGCCGGCCTCGCCCTGTCCTTTATCCATCCGGCCCATGCCCATGGCATCGCCGGCGACCGCGTCTTTCCCGCCACGCTGACCATCGACGATCCGGCGGTCGGCGATGAGCTGACCGTCCCGACCTTCACCTACCAGCCGCAAAGCGGCAGCGGCGGCAGCCCGGAAACCAACAGCTACAATTATGGTTTCGAGTGGGACAAGACGATCACCGAGCATGTCGGCATCGCCATCAACGAGGGCTATTCGGTCATCCGCCAGCAGGGGGCGAACAGCCTCTATGGCTGGAACGACCTGGTCACGACGCTGAAATACGAGTTCTACGAAAACGACCCGCACGAGATCCTGATGTCGGCGGGCGTGCAGCGCGAATGGGGCGGCACCGGTGCGCTCCGCATCGGCGAGGATGCGACCGGCTGGACCCAGCCGACGCTCTATGCCGGCAAGGGCCTGGGCGACCTGCCCGAGAGCCTGGGCCTGCTGCGCCCGCTCGCGATCACCGGCGAGCTCGGCTACCAGCTGTCGGACGTGCCGACGGCGACCGGTCCGGGCGGGCTTTCCCACAATCCGAACGTCTGGAACATCGGCGGCTCGGTGCAATACAGCATGCAGTACCTGAATTCCCAGGTGAAGGACTACGGGCTGCCGGACTTCGTCAACCACCTGATCCCGCTGGTCGAACTGTCCTATTCGACGCCGGCCTCGACCGGCTACGGCACGACGACCACGGGCACGATCGCGCCGGGCGTGCTCTATGAGGGCAGTTCCTACCAGATCGGTGTCGAAGCCCTGATCCCGGCGACCAAGGCGTCCGGCACGCGCACCGGCCTGCTGGTCCAGCTGCATTTCTATCTCGACGACATTTTCCCGACCACGGTCGGCAAGCCGGTGTTTTAAGGAGCCATGCCCATGACCAGAACCCTCAAGGCCGGCGCCTTCGCCATCGGACTGCTGCTGGCGATCAGCAGCCAGGCCTTCGCCCATGCCATGCTGGAGAAGGCGGCGCCCTCGGCCGGCAGCACGGTCGCCATGGCCGACAAGATCAGCCTGCATTTCACCGAGGCGCTGGAGCCGCATTTCTCGACCATCACGCTGACCACCAAGGACGGCAAGCCGGTCGCGGCCCCCAAGGCCGTGCCCGATCCGGCCGATGCCACGACCCTGGTGCTGACGCCGGCGGCGGCGCTGGCCCCCGGCAGCTATCATGTCGCCTGGGCCGTCGTGTCGGTCGATACCCATCGGACCCAGGGTGGGTTCGACTTCACGGTCAAGCCCTGATGAGCCCGGATACCGTCCTGCTATTGGTCCGCTTCGTCCATTTCTGGGCGGTATTCGGTCTGTTCGGAACCGCGCTGTTCGGCCTCTATGCCGGCAGTGCGGCCCGCGCGCTGGTCGGCCCCAAGCTGGGCGGACCGGTCGCGCTGATGAGTGTGGCCGCCCTCGCCTCCGGGCTCGTCTGGCTGTTCGTCGAGGCCGCCCATTTCGGCGGCGACTGGGCCGACTGCGGCGATCCCGAGACGCTGTCGGCCGTCGCGTTCGGCACCGGCTTCGGCAAGCTGTGGATCTGGCGGCTGCTGCTCGCCTGCGGGCTGCTGCCGATCGTGACCATGGAGCGCGGGCCGGCGCGTGACGGGCTGCTGATCGCCGTCTCGGCCATGCTCGCCGGCAGCCTGGGCCTGACCGGCCATGCCGCCATGGACATCGGCGTCCGCGGCATCCTGCATCAGGTCAACCACGCCGCCCATCTGCTGGCGGTCGGCGCCTGGCTGGGCGGGCTGCTGCCGCTCGCCCGCCTGTTGGCCGCGCGGCCGGCCGAGGCGCTGCGCGCCGATGCGCTGCATCGGTTTTCGACCGTCGGTATCATCGCGGTCGGCACCATCCTGATCACCGGCGTGGTCAATGCCAGCATGATCGCCGGCTCGCCGATCCCCTCATTCTCGACCGAATGGGGCCGCACGCTCGCGGTCAAGCTGGTGCTGGTGGCGTTCATGCTTGCAGCCGCACTCGCCAACCGCATGATCCTGATGCCGGGCGCCCGCTATCGGGCCATCGCCCGGCTGGTGCTGCTGGAACAGACCCTGGGCCTGGCCGTGCTCGCCGCCGCCAGCCTGCTCGGCACCCTGCCGCCGGATGGGGCGATGTAATTGCTACCGGTCGGCACTTCCGATAACGATATGCCACGGGAAT
>Ga0302311_10007090_pt1 | contig 11471 bp, 10 predicted proteins | sample III_Palsa_N1_3_FD_200449 | JGI IMG/M metagenome (GOLD analysis project Ga0302311, IMG submission 200449) | Peat permafrost microbial communities from Stordalen Mire near Abisko, Sweden - III_Palsa_N1_3 | ecosystem: Environmental > Terrestrial > Soil > Palsa > Peat permafrost | place: Sweden...
GGGGCGGGGCCGGATTGCGATGGGCAGATCCTGGTGTTTCATGATGTGTTTGCGATGTCGTTCCGGTCGGCGCCGAAGTTTGTGAGGCAGTTTGGGGATGCGGCGGGGGTGATTCGCGCGGGGTTGGAGGAATATCGGGCGGCGGTTGAGGCGGGGACGTTTCCAAATGATGGGGAGAGTTATCACATGCCGGGGGGTGGTGTTGCCCGGGGTGATGGGTTGGTCGGGCAAGGTGGCGAGTTGGCAGTTGGTGTTCCCCACTCATGCGCAAAAGACGCGCATGAATGGGCCACCCGGGCTGTTGTTGTGGGCGCTGACTGATGGAGATTTTGAGGACGATTGATGCGGTGAGGCGGGCTTGCAAAGCTGCGCGTCGAGCGGGGCGGACGGTGGGGTTGACGCCGACGATGGGAGCGCTGCATGAGGGACACCTGGCGTTGGTGAGGGCGGCTAAGGCGAGTTGCGATTTTGTGGTGGCGACGATCTTTGTGAATCCGACGCAGTTTGGGCCGAATGAGGATTTTGAGGCTTATCCGCGGACGTTTGAGGCAGATTGCCAGATGCTGACGCGGGAGGGCGTAGATGTGTTGTTTGCACCGGCGCGTGAAGAGATGTATCCGGTGGGCGCGGAGACGTGGGTGGATGTGCCGGGAGTTGGTGGGCGGCTGGATGGGGCGTCGCGGCCGGGACACTTTCGGGGCGTGGCTACGGTGGTGACGAAACTGTTCCATATTGTAGGGCCGGACAGGGCTTTCTTTGGGCAGAAGGATGGGGCGCAGGTGGCGGTGATCCAGGCGATGGTGAGGGATTTGAATTTTGATGTGGAGATTGTGGTTTGCCCGACGGTGAGGGAGCGGGATGGGTTGGCGATGAGCTCGCGGAATAGGAATTTGAGTGCTGATGAGAGGGAGCGGGCGGTGGTGCTTTCGGGAGCGCTGGGGCGGGTGGAGCGGGCGGTAGAGGCGGGGTTGCGGGATGTGGAGGTGTTGCTGGGGATGCTAAGGGATGAGTTGCGCGGGGTGCGGGTGGATTATTCGGAGATTGTTGATCCGCGGAGTTTGGAGGCGGTGGAAGATGTTCGGGGTGGGGCGTTGGTGGCGGTTGCAGCTTGGGTGGGTGGGACTCGGTTGATTGACAACGTGGTGATTGAAGCGGAGGTGGGGCGGTGAGAGTTCTGCTGGGTGTTTGTGGGGGAGTGGCGGCGTATAAGGCGGCGGAGTTGACGCGGGAGTTGCAGCGCCGGGGTGCGGAGGTGCAGGTGGTGATGACCGCGGGGGCGGAGAGGTTTGTGACTCCGCTGACGTTTGCGGCGTTGAGTGGGCGGCAGGTGCTGGGGTCGATTTGGGAGCCTGGTGTGGCTGAGGTTGCGTGTGAGGGGGCGGGGGAGTTTGATATTGAGCACATACGCGTGGCGCAGGAGATTGATGCGTTGGTGATCGCGCCGGCGACGGCGAATACGATTGCGAAGATGGCGCATGGGTTGGCGGATGATCTGCTGTCGACGATCTGTTTGGCGACTACGGCTCCGGTGTGGATTGCTCCGGCGATGAATGTGAATATGTGGCAGCATGCGGCTACACAGGAGAACCTGGCTACGCTGCGCGCGCGGGGTGTGAGGGTGGTTGAGCCGGGGGCGGGGTATCTGGCTTGTGGGATGGTGGGTGAGGGACGGCTGGCGGAGGTGGAAGAGATTGCGGATGCGGTGTTTGCGCGGCGGGATCTGGTGGGGGAGACGTTTTTGATTACGGCGGGTGGGACGCGGGAGCCGATTGATCCGGTAAGGTTTTTGGGGAACCGGTCTAGCGGGAAGATGGGAATGGCGTTTGCGGTGGCTGCGGTTTCTCGAGGGGCTAAGGTTCTTTTGGTGACGGCTGCTTCTGGCGATGTTGCGGGTTGTGAGACTGTGCGGGTGAATACGGCGGCGGAGATGCAGACGGCGGTGCTGGGGCTGCTGCCGAGGGCTACGGTGGTGGTGATGGCGGCGGCTGTGGCGGATTATCGGGTGGCCGAAGTGGCGGGGCAGAAGTTGAAGAAAAGGGATGGGATGACGCTGGAGCTGGTGCGGAATGAGGATATTTTGCAGCGGGTGGTGGCGGAAAAGATGTCGGGGACGGTAGTGATTGGGTTTGCGGCGGAGACGGAGCGGGTAGTTGAAGAAGGTCGGAGGAAGTTGCGGGAGAAGGGTGTGGATGCGATTGTGGCGAATGATGTTTCGCGGGGGGATCGGGGGTTTGAGGTGGATCGGAATGGGGGGACTTTATTGATGCGGGGGGAAGAGGTGGAGCTGGCGGTGGGGTCGAAGAGGGAGATGGCGGAGAGGGTGTTGGATTGGGTGGAGAGGATGCGGGAGGTTTTGGTGGGTTGAAGGAGAGCAGTCGCTTCGCGATACCCCACCCTTTGCAAAGTGCGCAAAGGGTAGGGCACCCAGATTGTGCGGGTTTAGAGGAGAGCCAAATACGGGGGTTTCTCCACTTCGCTGCGCTTCGGTCGAAATGACAGCATTCGGTTGGAGTTGTGGTGGGGGTGGGGGCGTGATATAAACGATGTATTCCATCCGTGCAAGCGGGTCGAATTTCATGCAGAGTGGTTGAGGGACGAGCCCTTTGACGCCACGACAACCGGACAGAACAAAGTACCGGTGTCAACTCTCTCCTGGAGACAGGGAACATGAGGTTCGGTGGTGCCAGAGCTGCATTTTAAGCCTGTGGTCCACGATTCTCAGTACCCAAACCCCAGACAGTTGAGAGAGAACGTCACACGGCAGGACCCCTTCGCCATGGAGTGAGTGATGGCATCTACCGTGTACGAGCTGCGCTGTAATGAGTGTGGCAAGAGTTTTGGCAATCGGCCGCTTTCGGCCTGTGATGAGTGTTTGGCGCCGCTGGAGGTCCAGTACGATCTGGAGTCGGTGCGGGGACGGTTTACGCGCGAGACGGTGGCTGCGGGACCGGCGAACATCTGGCGTTATAAAGAGCTGTTGCCGATTCCGGAGGGCTTTCTGCCTGACCTGCCAGTGGGCTTTACGCCGCTGTTGAAGGCGAAGAATCTGGGGAAGAAGATTGGTGCGGACCATCTTTATGTGAAGAACGATGCGGTTTGCTTTCCTACGCTGAGCTTTAAAGATCGCGTGGTGAGTGTGGCGTTGGCGAATGCGCAAGCGTTCGGGTTCAAGACGGTGGGTTGCTCGTCTACGGGGAACCTGGCGAACAGTGTGGCGGCGCAGTCGGCGCGGTTGGGGTTGCGGGCTTGCATTCTGGTGCCGAGCGATCTTGAGGCGGCGAAGATTTTGAATACGCTGGTGTATGGCGCGCGGCTGGTGCGCATCGATGGCAACTATGACCATGTGAACCGGCTCTGTACGCTGATTGCGGATGAGTACAACTGGGGCTTTGTGAATGTGAACCTGCGGCCTTATTACGCAGAGGGCTCGAAGACGATTGGGTATGAGATTGCCGAACAGCTTGGCTGGAAGCTGCCGGATAACGTGGTGGTGCCGATGGCGGGCGGGTCGATGATCCGGAAGATTCGCAAGGCGTTCCGCGAGCTCGTGGCGCTGGGCCTGGTGGAGCATAAGGATGTGCGGTTCTTTGGCGCGCAGGCTACGGGATGCTCGCCGATCTCGCACTCGGTGAAGCAGGGTTGGGATTACATTGAGCCACAGAGGCCGAATACGATTGCGCGGTCGCTGGCGATCGGGAATCCGGCAGATGGGCCGCTGGCTTCGAAGATGATTCAGGAGACGGGCGGCTGGGCTGAGGATGTTTCGGATGTCGAGATTGTTTCGGGCATCCAGGAGCTGGCGGAGACCGAGGGCGTGTTTACGGAGACCGCTGGTGGCGTGACCACTGCGGTGACGGCGAGGTTGTACTCGCAGGGCCGGATTTCCCGGGACCAGGTTACGGTGTCGATTATCTCGGGTAATGGGTTGAAGACGCTGGATGCGCTCGAAGGGCAGTATCCGGCGGAGCGTGCGGTGAAGCCGAAGCTGGCCGCGTTTGATGAATATATTCGTGAGGTCGATGCATCTCTTGTAGAGGAGCTGGTATTGGCAGGAGGAGTGCAGTGAGCGTGAAGATTGTGTTGCCGACGGCGTTGGCCCGGCATACGGATGGGCAGAAGGCGTTCGATTCGGACGCTAAGGATCTGCCGAGTTTGATTGCGGAGTTTGATACGAAGTTCCCCGCGCTTTCACAGAATGTGAAGGATGAGAACGGGAAGCTGCGGCGGTTTATCAATGTCTATGTGAACGATGAGGATATTCGGTTTCTCGGCGGGGATGCGCATCAGTTTGAGGATGGCGATGAGGTGATGCTGATACCTAGTATTGCGGGTGGGATTCTGTAGGTCCTGCGCGGACCATGAGTAGCGCTTCGCGCAAGAGATGAGGGGCGACGAGATGTTTTCGTCGCCTCTTTTATTGCGTTGGGTGGAGTGGGTTGGTGCTAGAATTTTGGGATTATGAAAGCTCTGCTTGCGGTTGCGGGTTGTTGCTTGCTGTTGTCTGGTTGCGGCGGCGTTGGTAACGGTGGCAGCGGTTGTGTGGAAGGCCTTGTGTTAAGCACATCGCCTTCCACCGAGATCGCGGACCACTCGGCTGCTTCGCCGGGGAACCAGCAGAAGTTCACTTCCGTAATGGGGCCTACGGTGACGGGAACAGGCTGCGCGCTTCCAGAGTCGCTGATCGTTGTGACACCGACTTGGACGAATCCTGATCCACTGGATATTTCAATCAGCAGTGCGCCGGATGAGACCAATGGAACTGCGGTTTGTACAGCGGCGACTTTAGCGCCCGTTACTCTGACAGCGACCGAGACGTATTCCTCGAAGACCTATACGTCGAGTGTGACGTTGACCTGTAAGTAAGCGTACTGGAACGTCATTCTGGTATGTCTTCGATCGGAGTTTCCGGGGTGGCGCCGCTGGGCAGGAGCATTCGCTCAATGGTGGGACCGCAGTTCCAGAAGATGGCGGCGACGATGAAGAGCGCAACGATGCGGACTACTGTGATAATTATGCCGATCCAGATGGTTGGAGGCAGGTGATTTTGCGCCTGGGGAAACAGGCTCCGCATGTGTAGCTGCTGGGACAGGTAAAAGGCCTGTTGCGGGAGGTACAGGAAGGCGTCTAGCAGTGCGGCGATGAGTTGCAGGATTGCGATGGCGCGGCTGACGAGAAGCACGATCTCTCTTCGGGACATGCGGTTCCTCCAAAGCTGTTGCTTTGCAGTTATACGCGATAGGCGTCTAGGCGGCGGCAGGCTTCTTCTAGTTCGGCGTCTTTTTTGGCATAGCAGAAGCGGAGGAGGTTTTCTCCTCGGCCGGCGCTGAAGAAGGCCGAGCCGGCGACGGAGGCGATGCCGGTGTCGGCGAGGAGCAGGCGGGCTTTTTGCTTGGCGGTTGCGCCGGGGATCGCGGTGGCGTCGGCGAGGATGTAGTAGGCGCCGTTGGGGACTGACGGAGTGAGACCGGCGCGGGTTAGGGCGGCGCAGACGAGGTCGCGTTTGGCCTGGTATTCAAGAGCCATATCGGTGTAGAAACTGGCGGGGAGTTGAAGGAGCCCGGTGGCTGCTCCGTGCTGGAGCGGTGCGGGGGCGCAGATGTAGGTGAGGTCGTGGAAGTTGCCGATGGCGGGGAGCCATTTGGTGCTGCTGGTGAGGTAACCGAGACGCCAGCCGGTGACGGAGAAGGTCTTGGAGAAGCCGGAGATGGTGATGGTGCGTTCGGCCATGCCGGGGAGGGCGGCGATGCTGAGGTGCCTAGCGCCTTCGTAGAGGAAGTACTCGTACATCTCGTCGGTGAAGACGAAGAGGTCGTGCTCGATGGCGAAGGCGGCGAGGAGTTCGAGCTCGGGGAGGGTGAAGACCTTGCCGGAGGGGTTCGCGGGTGTGTTGAGGATGATGGCGCGGGTGCGGGGAGTGACGGCGGCGCGGAGGCGGTCGAGGTCGAGGGTCCAGTCGGGGGCGTCGAGCGGCACGGTGACGGGGGTGATGCGCTGCGAGCGAAGGGTGAGGATGTGGTAGCCGTAGAAGGGCTCGAAGATGAGGCACTCGTCGCCGGGGTTGAGCAGGGCCTGGAGGGTGCAGTACATGGCGCCGGTAGCGCCGGAGGTGACGAGGATCTCGCCTTCCGGGTTGGCGGTGATGTTGTTGAAGGTCGCGAGCTTTTGCGCGATGGCCTCGCGGAGGGGAGTGATGCCGTCGAGGCGGGTATAGATGTTCTGGCCGTCGCGGATTGCGTCGATTGCGGACTCGACGACGGGGTGCGGCGGGTCGGTGTCGCAGACGCCCTGGGCCATATTGATGCCGTTGACGGCGGCACAGGCGACGTTCATGGCGCGGATCTCCGATTGGACGAAGGTCGGCGCGAGCTCGCTTAGGTGAAGGTCGGAGGCGGTCGTTTCGGCAACTGGCATAGGAAAGGCGTGCCCCTCACTGAAGCACGCCTCTTATGTTAGCCGAAGGTGTGGGCTTATATGACGCCGAGGGCCCAGAGAATGATGACGATGAGGAGGATGGTGCCGAGGCCGCCGCTTCCGCGATATCCCCAGTCGCGGGAGTAAGGAAAGACGGGGAAGGAACCGACGAAGAGAAGAACGAGAATGATGACGATGATGACCAAGGCGTGCCTCCGAGAAATTGCGTGTCAGGCGAATAGATGCGGGGATTGCGCGGGGTGTTATCCGGCGTTGCGATTTGAGAATAATTTCGAGGGTAAGCAACGCTCTGCGGCGGTTCTGGCTCTCATGGGACGTAACTCGCGCATTTTGCGCCACTTCAAGTACGAGGCAAACGATATGTTTCTTCTATTGGCGATCATTCTTTTGATTCTTTGGGTGGGTGGCTTTTTTGTGATGCACATCAGCAGTTTTCTGATTCACCTGCTGATTATCTTCGCGGTGATTTCGTTGGTGATACACCTGATCTCCGGACGCAAGGGCTGAGAGTTTTTGTAGTGCTGGATGCTCCTGCGGAGTGGAGAAACAGCAGATTCCTGCGGAATGATAAACAAAAGCAAAGCCGGACTCCACCGAGTCCGGCTTTGCTGTGTTTGTGGGTGGGATTTACTGGTGAGCGACGGGATGCGAAGCAGCATCGGGTGGCGGAACGGGCATTGAGGCGGCGAGCGCTTCGGGGGTTTCTTCGGCGAGGCGCGGGAGCTTCGCTGCCAGGGCGATCTCCAACACTTCGTCCATCTGTTCGACCCAGTGAAGCTTCATCGTGGTCTTGATGAGCTCGGGAAGATCGGCGAGGTCTTTCTTATTTTCGGCGGGAAGGATGGCTTCAAAGATGCCCGCGCGGTGAGCTGCTAGGAGCTTTTCCTTGAGACCGCCAATGGGAAGAACCTTGCCACGGAGGGTGATTTCACCGGTCATGGCGATATCGCGACGGACTTCGATCTTGGTGAGTGCCGAAGCCAGAGCCGTGGCGAGTGCGATGCCTGCGGAGGGGCCGTCCTTGGGGATGGCGCCTTCGGGGACGTGGATGTGGATGTCGATGTTGCGGTAGAAGTCCTTGGCTAGGCCCAGGTGGTGCGACCGCGAACGGATGTAGGTGAGCGCGGCCTGGGTGGACTCCTGCATGACGTCACCGAGCTGGCCAGTGGCGGTCATCTTGCCCTTGCCGTCGAGGACCTGGACTTCGACCTGGAGAATGGAACCGCCCATCTCCGACCAGGCGAGGCCGGTGACGAGGCCAACTTCGGATTTTTCCTGCACCTGCGAGTCGCGGAATCTGGCTACGCCGAGCAGCTCGCCGAGGGTTTCGGGGGTGATTGCTTCGGTGTGCTTAGCGTTGCCGACGACCTTACGCGCGACTTTGCGGCAGAGGTTGCCGATCTCGCGTTCGAGGTTACGGACGCCGGCTTCGCGGGTGTAGCCGCGGATAATCTCGCGTAGCGCGTCGTCGGTGAAGCTGATCTGTTCGCCGGTGAGGCCGGTGGCTTCCAGCTGCTTTTTGACGAGGTACTGCTTGGCGATTTCGAGCTTTTCTACCTCGGTGTAGCCCGTGAGGCGGAGGATCTCCATGCGGTCCTGCAGTGGGCCGGGGATGGTGTGGAGGACGTTCGCGGTGGCGACGAAGAGGACCTGCGAGAGATCGTATTCGACGTCGAGGTAATGGTCCTGGAAGGTGTTGTTCTGCTCGGGGTCTAGGACTTCGAGCAAGGCACTGGCGGGATCGCCGCGGAAGTCGTTGGCCATCTTGTCGATCTCGTCGAGCATGATGACGGGGTTCTTGGTGCCGGCCTTCTTCATCGACTGTATGATCTGGCCGGGGAGGGCGCCGATGTAGGTGCGGCGGTGGCCGCGAATCTCGGCTTCATCGCGCACGCCGCCGAGCGACATGCGGACGAACTTGCGGCCCGTAGCTTTCGCGATCGACATGCCGAGCGAGGTTTTGCCGACGCCCGGAGGTCCGACGAAGCAGAGGATAGAACCCTTGGGATTCTTGACGAGTTGGCGGACGGCGAGGAATTCGAGGATGCGGTCCTTGATCTTTTCGAGGCCGTAGTGGTCTTCGTTGAGGACTGTTTCGGCGTTCTCGATGGAGCGAATTTCCTTGCTGCGCTTCTTCCATGGCACGGCCAAGAGCCAGTCGAGGTAGTTGCGGCTGACGGTGGATTCAGCGGACATCGGTGGCATGGCCTCGAGTTTTTTGAGCTCGAGCAGGGCCTTTTCTTTGACCTCGGCGGTCATGCCGGCTTCTTCGATTTTTTTCTTGAGCTCATCGAACTCGGACTTTTCGCCACGGCCGAGTTCCTTCTGGATGGCCTTGATCTTCTCGTTGAGGTAGTACTCTTTTTGCGCGCGCTCCATCTGGCGCTTGACGCGAGACTGGATGGTGCGGTCCATGTTGAGCTTTTCGATGGCGATGTCGAGCGTGTCGGCGATGCGCGAGAGGCGGATTTCGGGGTCGAAGACTTCGAGGATCTGCTGCTTCTCTTCGATGGAGAGCGCGAGGTTGGCGGCGATGACGTCGGCCAGCTTTGCGGGCTCGTCGGTGCGGAGAGCGGAGGCGGTCTCGTGGTTGAGAGACTGCTGGAGCTTGTTGTACTGCTCGAAGAGCTGATGTACGCGGGTGACGAGCTGTTCAGTTGCAGGTGTGGAAGGCAACTCGGCTTTGGAGGTGCGGACGGTGGCGACGAAGAATCCGTCGTCGTCGTTGACTTCACTGGCGCGGGCACGTTCGATACCTTCGACGAGGACCTTGATGTTGCCATCGGGCATGCGAACCGACTGCACGATGTTGCCGATGACGCCGACGGTGTAGATGTCGTCGGCGGTGGGCTCGTCGACGGAGGCGTCATGCTGTGTGGCCAGGAAGATGCGCCGGTCGCCGGTGAGGGCCTCTTCGAGCGCGCGGACAGAGGACTCACGACCGACGACGAAGGGCGCCATCATGTGCGGGAAGATAACCATCTCGCGGATGGGCATCATGGGAAGCTTGCGCTGGGCGCCGGTAAGGGGGTCGCGTTCGGTATTTTTCATAGGCCTCCCGATTAGACGCAGCATGCGATGGAACGATGCGGTGCTACGGCTTGGAGGAAATTGTACGCGTATCGGAGGCAGGGAATTGCATACGCGCGGACGAATTGATGCAGGAAAAAGAAAACGAACAGCGCGGGGCTGTCCGTTGTGCCAGCTGTGCGAAAGACTAGCCGGCCTTTTCGAGGAAGACCGGCAACGTGATATCGCGAGACTTCACCATGTCTTCGGTGATGGTGAGTTCCTTGATTTTTTTGTTGCCGGGAATGTGATACATGAGGTCGAGCATGAGCTCTTCGAGGATCATGCGAAGGCCGCGGGCGCCTACTTTACGGCTGAGGGCTTCGCGGGCGATCTCGCGGGATGCGCCATCGGTCCAAGTGACCTTTACGCCTTCGTAGTCGAATAGCTTGGCGTACTGCTTCAGGATGGCGTTGCGGGGCTTGGTGAGGATCTCGATGAGCGCGGACTCGTCCAGCTCGTCGAGAACGCCCATGACCGGCAGGCGGCCGACGAACTCGGGGATGAGGCCGTACTTGAGGAGGTCTTGAGGCTCGGCCTGGCGGAGCAGCTCGGCGTCGCGTTGCGCGCGGATGGGGGTCACATCGTCCGAGAGCACCGTTCCCTGGGTCTTGAAGCCGAGAGCTTTTTTGCCGATGCGGCGACCGATGACTTTTTCGAGGCCCACGAAGGCGCCGCCGCAGATGAACAGGATGTTCGTCGTGTCGACGATGGTGAACTCCTGGTGTGGGTGCTTGCGACCGCCCTGGGGTGGGACGTTCGCGATGGTGCCTTCTAGCAGCTTCAGGAGAGCCTGCTGTACGCCTTCTCCGGAGACGTCGCGGGTGATAGAGGGGTTCTCGTCCTTGCGGCCGATCTTATCGATCTCGTCGATGTAAATGATGCCGCGCTGGGCGCGGGCGACGTCGCCGTCTGCAGCCTGGAGGAGCTTGAGGATGATGTTTTCGACGTCTTCGCCGACGTAGCCGGCTTCGGTGAGGGTGGTGGCATCGACGATGGCGAAAGGGACGTCAAGCATCTTGGCGAGCGTTTGCGCGAGCAGGGTCTTGCCGGAGCCGGTGGGGCCAACGAGCAGGATGTTGGACTTCGAGAGCTCCACATCGTTGCCGCGGGTGGCGTTCATCTGCACGCGCTTGTAATGGTTGTAGACGGCGACGGCGAGCTTCTTTTTGGTGATGTCCTGGCCGATGACGTAGTCGTCCAGGAAGGTCTTGACCTCGGCGGGCCTGGGCAGATGTGCGGGCTGGGTGGTGCCGGGTTGAGAGTCGCCTTTATCGTCTTCAAGAATGGAGTTGCAGACGGCGACGCACTCGTCGCAGATGTAGGCGCGGGGATAGTCAGAGGGCGAAGAGATCAGCTTGGCGACGGCGTCCTGCGACTTGTGGCAGAACGAACAGCGAAGGGATTCTTCCGAGCCCCGGGAGGTTTTCATAGAGGGGTACAGCTCCTTTGTGCCGGGCTCCTTGGAGAGCGGTTCACGGCACGACGCAAGGTAAAGTTTACACCTTCGTCAATAGTCCGGTGTCCCATGAAAGGGCAAGGATGCCGATTGGATACCGGTGACGAGGGTGGTTCGTGGTCGATATTCTCACGCAAAGGCCCCGAAGGGAGCAATGTTTCGCAAAGGTAACCCCGGGGCAGAATATGCCCCGGGGTTACCTTGCGAGACTATGTGGTGCGTGGACGATCGATGATGTCGTCGATGATGCCGTATTCCTTGGCTTGTGGCGCGGTCATGATGAAGTCGCGTTCGACGTCGCGTTCGATGCGGTCGAGCGGCTGGCCGGTGGACTGGCTCATGAGCTTGTTGGTGAGTTCGCGAATGCGAAGGATCTCGCGGGCGTGGATATCGATGTCCGTGGCCTGACCGCCGAGGCCACCCATGGATGGCTGATGGATCAGGATGCGGGAGTTGGGAAGCGTAAAGCGCTTGCCCTTCTTGCCGGCCATCAGCAGGAATGCGCCCATCG
>Ga0302311_10007092_pt1 | contig 11470 bp, 10 predicted proteins | sample III_Palsa_N1_3_FD_200449 | JGI IMG/M metagenome (GOLD analysis project Ga0302311, IMG submission 200449) | Peat permafrost microbial communities from Stordalen Mire near Abisko, Sweden - III_Palsa_N1_3 | ecosystem: Environmental > Terrestrial > Soil > Palsa > Peat permafrost | place: Sweden...
CCTCACGCCGGCGCTGTCCTGGTCGGTGCTGACGTCAAGCGGACCCGGTGTGAAGCCGGCGGCGGGCCCAAGCGGCTTTGGCGAAAGCACCGCCCTGGAAAGATCAAGACTGAGGAATTCGTCCGGACGGTATTGGTCCGCGCTCGCCAGACCGCTCCAGATCAGGAGCGTCGTACACAGGATGGCAATGAAAAAACTCCTCGGGACCATCGCGGCCTCCTGAAATACCCAAAACAGGCAACCATGATTATCTAGGAAGCGTTCCCTGCAATTCCAGCGGAACTTGCCGGCAAGGTTACCGCGTCGGTTGTCGCAGCGCCTGGCGATGCCCGAAGCGGGGTGTTTACCAACCGCCCTGTCCCCGCTACCAAGGGAGCGTGCACTGCAGCGTATGCCAGCCTGGACCGGGAGGAACCGTGCGACTTCTCCATATGCTGACCGGCACGCTCCTGCTGCTGCCCCCCGTAACAGCCCGATCCCAGACCGTCTGGGAGATGCCGACGGAATATCCGCAAAGCGCCATGTCCGGGCTTGGCGTGACCACATTCGCGCAGCACGTCACCGAGTTGAGCGCGGGAAAACTGCTGATCCAGCCGAGCTTCGATGGCGCCAAGGGCATTCGATCGGCCGACATGCTGACCGCGATTGCGGAGCGTCGCGTCGCGGCCGGCGACGCCTTTGCCGGCGCGCTGGAAGCGGAAGACGCGATCTTCGCTCTGCCCTCGCTGCCGTTTCTGGTGACGTCGATTGCGGACGCCAGGCGGCTGGCCGACCTCGCCCGGCCCTACATCGCGACAGCCTTGCACAATCGAGGCCAGCGGCTGCTGTATCTGACGCCCTGGCCGCCCTCCGGCATCTGGTCGAAAGCGCCGCTGAAGACGGTGTCGGAGCTGTCAGGTCTTTCCGTCCGCACCTATGACAAGATATCGCGCGAGGTCTTTGCCAGCGCCGGTGCCAGGGCCACCTCGATCAGCTTTGCCGATACGATGCCGAAACTGGTCGACGGCAGTATCAACGCGGTGCTGTCGTCGGGAGACGGCGGCGCCGGTCGCGGGCTGTGGCAATTCCTGCCCTACTTCAGCGAAGTCACCTATTCGATGCCGATGTCGGTCGCGAGCGTCAATCAGGCGGCCTATGACGGATTGGCGCCGGAGTTGCGCGAAGCGGTCGATAGCGCGAGCCAACGGACCGAGACGGAGTTGTGGCTCGCTTTGTCCACCCGGCTGGGCGAGAACTATGCGCGCATGCGCGACAACGGCGTCACCATCGATACCCATCCGGCGCCGGCGATTATCGCAGCCCTGCAATCCGGCGCCGCGGCGGCACAGCAGGCCTGGTGCGCGCGATCGGGGCCGGCCTGCGAGCAGGTGCTCGGCGCCTTCAAGGCCGGCAAACCCTAGATTGCCGTCGATCGTGCGGCGATTTTCCGCGCAAAATCAATTGAGTTTACTGCCATTGAGCTCACTCGCAATTTAGTTCACTCGATTTGACGCCTGCTGTAGGGTGTTGGCGCCGGGTTGCTGCAAGATCGTCCTTCGAAAGGATCGTTATGCCTGTTGCGCCCAATTCGCTGTTGTCCCGTCTGTTGTTCATTTCATTGGGAGTCCTGTCGCTTTTCGCTGCCACAGCTCAGGCCCGGGCGGACGACAAGGTTCTGCGGGTCGGCACGCTCAAGCTTATCCACGGCATCACGCCCTACTTCTACGAGAAGTTCGCGCCGCCCGGCTATACCGTGGAGGTGATTCCGTTCGAGAGCCCGACCGACGGCAAGAACGCGGTGCTGACCGGCACCGTCGACACCTGCATTCACGGCATCGCCGCGTTTCTGCTGGGCGCCGCCGCCGGCGAACCGGTGGTGATCGTCGCCGCCGCGACCAATCGCGGCATGGCGATCGTCGCCGACGCCAAATCCGACATCAAGACCGTCAGGGATCTCAAGGGCAAACGCGTCGCCATCTTCCCGGGCTCGACCCAGGAGGTGGTGATCCTCGAGCGGCTCAAGGCCGAGGGCATGTCGATATCGGATATTCAACCGATCCGGCTGTCGTTCAGCGACATGGCCGGCGCGCTGGCGCGCGGCGATATCGATGCCTATGTCGGCGCCGAGCCCGGGCCGGGCATCAGCCTGGCCAACGGCACCGGCCGGCTGATCGAATATCCGTATTCGACGTCGATCGGTTCGCTCAACATGATCCTGTCCGCCAGCGAAAAGATGGTCAAGGAGAACCCCGAGCGGCTCAGGATGATCGTCGAGATGCACAAGAAGGCGACCGACTATGCGATGGCGCATCCCGAAGAGATGGTCCAGGTCGCGATGCAGAAGCTCGGTCAGCAGCGCAAGTCGATCGAGATCGCGGTGCCGAATGTCGAACTGACCTGGAAGATCGATGACGAGTTCATCAAGCGTGCCAAGGCCTACAGCGAGTTGATGGTCGAGAAGAAGCAGGTTCGTCAGGCCCCCGACATGTCGCGGGCGATTACCGAACAGTTCATGTAGCCGATCGACGTGAACGACCACGCCACCATCCTGACTGAAACCGCCGAACCGGTCGCCGCGGCCGCGCTTCGGCGCCGCAACCGGCTGCGGCTGGAAACGCTGCGCGCCATTGCGCTGGGCGCCGGCTTCCCGATCCTGCTGATCCTGATCTGGGATCGCGCCGTCGCGATGACGGGTACGCGGCTGATTCCGAGCCCGTATCAGGTCGCGGTCATGATGTACGACTTCTCGTTCGGCGGCGTCTATGACGATGCCTTCAGCGGCACGATCCTGATCCATGTCTGGAAATCGGTGCAGCGCGTCTATGGCGGATTTTTCCTGGCCGCCGTGATCGGCATCCCTCTGGGCATGATGATCGGGCGCATCAAGCTGCTGCGGCAATTGCTCGATCCCACGATCTCGCTGCTGCGCCCGATCCCGGTCACCGCATGGTTGCCGCTGTCGATGATCTTCTTCGGCCTCGGGCCGAATGCGGCGATCTTTCTGGTCTTCCTCGGCGCCTTCTATCCGATCCTGCTCAATACGATGTTCGGCGTACGCTCGATCGATCCGCGCCTGTTCGAGGCCGCCTCGATGCTCGGCTGCTCGGGCGCCGGAATGTTCCGCCAGATCGTGCTGCCGGCTTCGCTGCCGGCCATTTTCAACGGATTGCGGATCGCGCACGGCTTCGCCTGGATATTGATCGTGGTCGGCGAAATGACGGGCGTCCCGACCGGCCTCGGTTCGGTGGTGATGGACGGCCGCACGCTGTCGCGCACCGATCTCGTGATCACCGGCATGATCGTGATCGGCGCCTGCGGCTTCATCACCGACCGGATCATCGTCGCGGTCAGCAACCGCCTGTTGAGCTGGAGTCCGCAGCATCTTGAGTAACGCACTCCACCCGGAAACCCTGACCGTCCGCGGCGTGACCAAGCGCTTCGCGGTCGGCGATGACGAGGTCGAGGCCCTGGCGCCGGTCGATCTGACCATTCCGCAGGGCGAATTCGTCTGCCTGATCGGCGCGTCCGGCTGCGGGAAATCGACGCTGCTGCGCATCATTGCCGGCTTCGAGGAGCCATCGACCGGCGAGGCCTCGATCGACGGCAAGGCCATCACCGGCCCGGGCAGCGACCGCGGCATGGTGTTCCAGGATTACGCGCTGTTTCCGTGGATGACGGTGCGCCAGAATATCAGCTTCGGACCGCGACAGCGCCGGTTGCCGCGCGAGGAGATCGACAAGACCACCGACGAATTCGTCAGGATGGTCGGCCTCAGCCGCTTTGCCGACCGCTATCCGAGCCAGTTGTCGGGCGGCATGAAGCAGCGCGTGGCGATCGCGCGCGTGCTGGCCAACAACGCCAACATCCTGTTGATGGACGAGCCGTTCGGCGCGCTCGACGCGCTGACGCGCGAGCAGCTTCAGCACGAACTGCTGCAGATATGGACGCGCACCGGCGTCACCGCCATCTTCGTCACCCATTCGGTCGAGGAAGCCGTGCTATTGGCCGACCGCGTGCTGGTGATGAGCGCTGGCCCGGGACGGATCGACAGTGATTTCCGCATCGAACTGGCGCGGCCGCGCGACGTATCCTCGCCGGAGTTCAACGCGTTGCGGCGCGACATCGCGCGCCGGCTCACCAGCCACGTCGTGCCGTCGCGGGCTTAAGGGATTTCCGACATGAACGATCCGACCGCACGCGCCACCCCCAACTCCGGCACGGGAGTTCTCGAACTTCTGCGCCGCTTCAAGGGCGATCAAGCCGCTGCCGATCGCTACGCGGCGGACTGTCTGGAGAGGACAAAAGCCGCGGAGCCGGTGCTGAAGGCGTTCGAATATCTTCCGGTCGATGTCACGCGCCGGCCAGGTCCATTGTCCGGCATTCCGGTGGCGATCAAGGACATCATCGCCACCTCGGACATGCCGACCACCAACGGATCGCCGATCTACCGCGATCACATTCCGGCCAAGGACGCCTGGGTGGTCGAGCGCCTGCGCAGTCTCGGCGCGACGATCTTCGGCAAGACCGTATCGACGGAATTCGCCTGGCGTCATCCCGGGCCGACGGTCAATCCCTGGAATCATGCGCATACGCCGGGCGGCTCGTCCTCGGGATCGGCGGCGGCGGTGGCGGCCGGCCTGGTGCCGCTGGCGCTGGGCACCCAGACGCTTGGTTCGGTGATCAGACCCGCGGCCTTCAACGGCGTCGTTGGTCTCAAGCCGAGTTTCGGCGCGATCCCGCGAACCGGCGTGCATCCCCTGAGCCCCTCGCTCGATCACGTCGGCGTGTTCGCGCGGCGGGTGGACGACGTGGCTTACGCGCTGTCGCTGCTGACAGCTTCCAGCGACCTCGATTGGCATGGCCGGCCGCTTCCCGGCTTTCAGATCGATCCCGATCAAGGCGTGCCGCCGCTGCCAAAGCCGCGCCTTGCGATCGTGCGTTTCGAAAAATGGTCGAAGGCCGAGCCGAAACAGCAGCAGACCTTCGAGGCGGCGATCGCCAAATTGCGCGACGCCGGCGCGGTTGCGCAAGAACTTGAACTGGCCGAGCTTGATTCAACCAACTGGCACGCCATCAACATCATTCTCGCCAGCGAGGCCGCGCTGATTTTCAGCGACCTGGTCGCGCGCTACCCCGACCGCACCAGCGACCATCTGAAATCGGCGGTGCAGGCCGGCAAAGGCCATGGCGCCTTCGACTATCTCGCCGCCAAGGCGCAGCAGGAAAAACTGCGATCGCGCCTTGCAACCGACCTTGCCGGTTTCGACGCGGTCCTGACCCTGCCGGCGTTCGGCGAAGCCCCGAAAGGCCTCGGTTACACCGGCGACGCCGAATATTGCGCGCCATGGACCCTGCTCGGCGCGCCCGCGGTGGCGCTGCCGGCGGGTTTTGGCAACAACGGCCTTCCGCTCGGCGTGCAGATCGTCGGGAGCTACCGGCAGGACTATCATCTGCTTCGCGTCGCGAAATGGATCGAGGGGGCCTTGCGCTTTGATCCCGGGCTTCCCCGAATATAGACCGGACGAAGGACCGCGATTGAGTCTGCTTGTCCCAGCGTCCAATCCGGAAATTCAATCCAGCCTGCCGCACCAATCCCGCTGAAGAAAGTACTTGATTAGGAAACGATCGTTCGCTATTGTGCGTCATGGCCGCTGTAACACGATCAAGTATAGGAAAATCCCGCGGGCCGGGCCGGCCCCGCGAGTTCGACATGGACAAGGCGCTGGACCAGGCCATCGGCGTGTTCCGCGAGCGCGGATTTCACGCCACCTCGATCGGTGACCTGAAGGACGCGACGGACCTCACCGCGGGGAGCATCTACAAGGCCTTCAAGGACAAGCGCGCGGTATTTCTGGCGGCCTTCGATCGATACACTTCGCTGCGCAATGCGCAGATCCGCAACATCGCAGGTACCGCAAAATCCGGGCGCGACAGAATATCCGATCTGCTCGCCTTCTATGTGCGGTCCTCGCACGGCGCTGAAGGGCGTCTGGGCTGCCTCGTCGTCGGCAGCGCCGTCGAGATGGCGATGTTCGATCCGGAGATTGCGGTGCGCGTGACGTCGACCTTGAAAAATAACGAGGCCCTGCTGGCAGGCGTGATCGCACAGGGTCAGTCGGACGGCTCGATTTCATCCGCGATCGATGCCGAGAATACCGCACGCGTGCTGGTCTGTCTCACGCAGGGCCTGCGCGTGGTCGGCAAGACCGGGCGCCCGCCACCGGCGCCGGCGATCGTTGTCGACGCTGCCATGAAACTGCTCACCTGATTGGCGCCAACGAAAATGTCTCCGCACCGTTACGCGTAATTAGGAAACGTTTGTTTCCATTTAGAAAGACAAACAATGACCCTCGCTGTATCCACCGATCGTCCCGTCAACCAGCAAGCCGTCTCGCGATGGATCACATGGCTGCTGGCTGTCGCCTGCGGGTTGATCGTGGCCAACCTCTATTACGCCCAGCCGCTGGCGGGGCCGATCAGCGCGGCACTCGGCCTGTCGCCCGAAGCCGCGGGACTGGTGGTCACGATGGCACAGGTCGGTTACGTCGCGGGCCTGCTGTTGATCGTGCCGCTCGGCGATCTCGTCGAAAATCGCAAACTGGTGCTTTACGTGATCGGCCTCGGCGCGCTGGCGCTGTTTGGCGCGGCACTTTCCACCCGGCCGCCGCAGTTTCTGTTCGCGGCTTTATTGATCGGGCTTGGCTCGGTCACGGTGCAGATCCTGATCCCTTATGCGGCCCATCTCGCGCCCGAAGCCACGCGAGGCCGGGTGGTCGGAAACGTCACCACCGGTTTGATGATCGGCATCATGCTGGCGCGACCGGCCTCCAGCTTCATCGCCTCGGTTTCTTCGTGGCACGTGGTCTACCTGGTCTCCGGCACCATCATGATCGTGCTGGCGCTGGTGCTGGGCTGGGCATTGCCGCGACGGCTCCCAAGCACCCATGGCAGCTATCGCGCGCTGCTTGCGTCGATGGGCCACCTGGTATCGACCACCCCGGTGCTGCGCCGGCGCGCGCTCTACCAGGCCTTCTTGTTCGGCGCCTTCAGCCTGTTCTGGACCACGACGCCATTGTTGCTGGCCGGCCCCGACTTTCACATGTCCCAGCGCGGCATCGCGTGGTTCGCGCTGGCGGGCGTGGCCGGCGCCGTCGCCGCGCCTGTTGCCGGCCGGGTTGCCGACCGTGGCTGGAGCCGCGCCGCCACCGGCGCGGCGATGCTGATCTCGGCACTGGCTTTTGTGCTGACTCACCTCGGCAACGCCGGTTCGACGGCATCGCTCGCCTTGCTGGTCGCGGCCGCGATCCTGCTTGATTTCGGCGTGCAGGGGAATCTGGTTCTTGGCTACCGCGCCTTGTTCGTGCTCGGGGCCGAGTATCGCAGCCGTCTCAACGGCCTCTATATGGCGACGTTCTTCATGGCCGGCGCGATCGGCTCCGGTGTCGGGGCATGGGCCTATGCACGCGGCGGCTGGGCGCTCGCCTCCGGCATCGGCTTCGCATTGCCCGTCATGGCGCTGATCTATTTCGCGACCGAGCCCAGGAAATAACGGGTTTGGGTCGCTGCCGCCCGATTCATTCGCTCTCAGATGCTATAAAAAAGCATTTATGAACTACCTCACCTCGGCAACTTCGAGTATAACAGCGTCACGCTCGGACGGCAGCGAGCTCACTCACCGATTCAATTTGATGGTTCGGCGATGAATATCCTTGATCCGCAGGGCCCGATCGCAGCCGCCGACAAAACCATCCTGATCGATTCCATCGCGATTATGCTGGCGATCGTGTTACCGACGATCGCGGCCATATTCATCTTCGCATTCTGGTTTCGCCAGTCAAACCCGCGCGCTGTCCATCGTCCCGATTGGGCCCATTCCGGCCGCATCGAGCTTGTGGTCTGGTCGATTCCGACGCTCACCGTCATCCTGCTCGGTGGCGTCGCGTGGATCGGCGCGCATCAGCTCGATCCCGCCGCCCCGGTCGAAGGCACAGGAAGCCCGGTCAGGATCCAGGTTGTGTCGCTGGACTGGAAATGGCTGTTCATTTACCCGGATCAGAGGGTCGCTACCATCAATACGTTGACGGTGCCCAGCGGGGCGTCGCTGCACTTCGAGCTGACATCGGCAAGCGTGATGAACGTTTTCTTCGTCCCGCAGCTCGGCAGCATGATCTACACGATGAACGGCATGGTCAATCGGCTCAACCTTCGTGCCGATCAGGAAGGTAATTATCAGGGGCTGTCGGCGCATTTCAGCGGCGACGGCTTTCCCGACATGCTGTTCGACGTCCACGTCATATCGCCGCTCGCGTTCCCCGACTGGGTCGCAAACACGGCGCGCGGCGATCAGGTCTTGAATGAGGAAAGCTACAACAAGCTCGCGCAACAGTCGGTCGAGAAGACCAAGACGAGCTATCGGCTCGCCGACCCGGAGCTTTTCGGCAAGATCGCAACCCAGCAGATTCCACCGGCTCCGGGTCCGCAACTGACGACGAACCTTGCGAAGCCCGACAGCGGAGCGAGCAATGTTCGGTAAACTGAGCTGGGCCGCGGTTCCGATCGATCAGCCGATCCCGCTGATTACGGGAGCTGTTGTGCTGGTCGCGATTCTGGCGATTCTCGCCTGGGTCGTGATTTCAGGGCATCTGCCCTATCTCTGGCGCGAATGGATCACCAGCGTCGATCACAAGCGGATCGGCATCATGTACACGCTGCTCGCCGTGGTGATGCTGCTGCGTGGATTTGCCGACGCCATCATGATGCGGGCGCAGCAGGCGATCGCCTATCATTCGCCAGGGTACCTGCCGCCTGAACATTTTAACCAGATTTTTTCCGCACACGGCACCATCATGATCTTCTTTGTCGCGATGCCGTTCGTGATCGGGTTGATGAATCTGGTGGTACCGCTGCAGCTCGGCGTCCGCGACGTGGCGTTCCCGACCTTAAACTCGGTCGGCTTCTGGCTCACCGCGACCGGCGCGCTCCTGGTCAATATGTCGCTCGTGGTCGGCGAATTCGCGCGCACCGGCTGGCTGCCTTACCCGCCGCTGTCGGAGCTGACTTACTCGCCTGGCGTCGGCGTCGACTACTATACATGGTCGCTGGAGATCTCCGGCGTCGGCACGCTGGTCGCCGGCATCAATCTCGTCACCACGGTCCTGAAGCTGCGCACCAGGGGCATGACCTATTTGCGCATGCCCATGTTCTGCTGGACCACGCTGGCTTCGAACCTCCTGATCGTCGCCGCGTTTCCGATCCTGACCGCGACGCTGGCGATGCTGATCCTCGACCGCTATTTCGGCTTCCACTTCTTCACCAATGAGGCCGGCGGCAACGTCATGATGTTCATGAACCTGATCTGGGCGTGGGGCCATCCCGAGGTCTATATCCTGATCCTCCCGGCATTCGGAATTTTCTCGGAAGTGGTCTCCACCTTCTCCGGCAAGCCGCTGTTCGGCTACCGCTCGATGGTCCTTGCCACCATGGCGATCTGCATCATCTCGTTCATGGTCTGGCTGCATCATTTCTTCACCATGGGCGCCGGGCCCAATGTCAACGCCATCTTCGGCATCGCCAGCATGATCATCGCGGTGCCAACGGGCGTGAAGATCTACAACTGGCTGTTCACAATGTACGGCGGGCGCATCCGCTTCACGACGCCGATGCTGTGGTCGATCGGATTCATGGTCACCTTCATCATCGGCGGACTGACCGGCGTTCTGGTCGCCGTGCCGCCGGCGGATTTCCTGCTGCACAACAGCCTGTTCCTGGTCGCGCATTTTCACAACGTGATCATCGGCGGCGTGCTGTTCGGGGCGTTTGCCGGCTACACCTACTGGTTTCCGAAGGCGTTCGGCTTCCGCCTGCATGAGGGCCTCGGCAAGGCGGCGTTCTGGTTCTGGCTGGTCGGGTTCTACGTCGCCTTCATGCCGCTCTATGCCGCGGGCTTTCTCGGCATGACCCGACGGATGCAGCACTACGACGTCGCGGAGTGGCGTCCCTGGCTGATCGCCGCCGCTTTCGGCGCCGTCCTGATCCTGATCGGGATCGTCTTCCAGATCATGCAGCTCGTGGTCAGCATCCGCGACCGTGCGGAACTGCGCGACACTACCGGCGATCCCTGGGACGGGCGGTCGCTGGAATGGGCCACCGCCTCGCCGCCGCCTGTTTTCAACTTCGCAGTCACGCCCGATGTGAGCGGTGAAGACGCCTACTGGGCGATGAAGCTGCGCGCCAGGCAGCAGGGCATTGTGATCAGCGAACCGGATTATAGGGATATCGAGATGCCCCGTAACTCGCCGACCGGCTTCGTGTGCGCGTTTTTCGCCACCATCATGGGCTTTGCGCTGATCTGGCATATCTGGTGGATGGTCGCTGCGGGGGGGGTCGGCGCGTTTGCCACCTTCGTCGCGTTCGCCTGGCGCGACCATGACGAATACGTCATCCCGGCGGCGGAGGTCGCGCGCATCGACCACGCCAACCTGGAAGAGCGACGCGCCGCGCTGGGCCTAGCGGGGAGCACGTGATGACCGATACCACATTGGCCTTCACGCATGGCGGCCCTCATCAGCTCGCGGATATCGGCATTGTACATGACGGGCCGGCGCCGAAGCGGATCGTGACCGGTTACGGTTTCTGGATCTTCCTGCTCAGCGACATCGTGATGTTCTCCTGCTTCTTCGCGAGCTACGCGGTACTTGTCGGGCAGACGGCCGGCGGCCCGCACGGCTCGCAATTATTCGACTTGAGGAGCGTCGCCGTCGAAACCGGCTGCCTGTTGCTGTCGAGCTTCACCTGCGGCCTTGCGAGTATCGCCGCCGACGTACGCAACGAACGCGGGTTTCAGGTGGCGATGGCGGTGACCTGCATTCTCGGGCTCGCATTTCTCGCGCTGGAAGGACGTGAATTTGCCGGTCTCGTCGCACAAGGCGCCGGCCCAACACGAAGCGCCTTCCTGTCGTCCTTTTTTGCCCTGGTCGGCTGCCACGGCATGCATGTCTCGGCCGGCATTCTCTGGCTTCTCACCATGATGGCACAGGTTTTCGCCAAGGGCTTCCGCGCCGATATCTTGCGCCGTCTGCTTTGCTTCGCACTGTTCTGGCATGCGCTCGACATCATATGGGTCGCGGTATTTTCGGTGGTCTATCTTCTTGGGAGTGCGGTATGAGCAACCAGGTCCAGGAAATGCACGACCACCACGATGTTGCGCCTGGCGATGAGGACGAAGTCCGCGTCGGTCCGCGGTTACTTGGATATGCCGCAGGTCTGGGTCTTGCCATCCTGCTGACCGCCATGTCGTTCTTTATTGCCGGGACCGACCTGGTCTGGCAGCCCAGCATACCCGTCGCCATCGTCGTGCTGGCGATCGCGCAGATGGGTGTGCACCTGGTGTTCTTCCTGCACCTCACCACGGGTGCGGACAACACCAACAATATCCTGGCGCTCGGCTTCGGTCTGCTGATCGTGTTCCTGGTGATCGGAGGGTCGCTGTGGA
>Ga0302311_10007098_pt1 | contig 11464 bp, 8 predicted proteins | sample III_Palsa_N1_3_FD_200449 | JGI IMG/M metagenome (GOLD analysis project Ga0302311, IMG submission 200449) | Peat permafrost microbial communities from Stordalen Mire near Abisko, Sweden - III_Palsa_N1_3 | ecosystem: Environmental > Terrestrial > Soil > Palsa > Peat permafrost | place: Sweden...
ATTGAACTCGGTCAAGGAGCCCGTTGTCGCACCCCCGCGCGCACCCACCCTGGCAATTCGTCCCGCCTCAACCTGTCCGCGATGTATCTGACGTCAGTTGTCGCCGTACTTAAAGGTATTGACGAATCATCAAATCGCCTTAATTCGAGGGTAGGATTCACAACGTGTCGCGGCTTGACCCGGCGGCCCGATCTAATCTGTCCAGGCGCCGATCTCGCAGGTTACGCCCAAGCAGATGCGACAGTATGTCGCAGGGTGCCGCAGGGGTGCGGCGATTCGCCCGCCGCCGCACCTTGACTATCGAGCCGGCGCCAGCGACAAATCAGTGTAATCGGGGTTATTCGCGCGTACGCTCGGCTGCCGAGTAACGAGGGCGTTAATACATGACAAAACCTGAGCGGCGAATGGAGGGCGGGGCGCCCGGCCGGCAGACCGGCCGCGGTCTGGCGGCGGTTCGTCGGCGCCTGCGCGGACTTCTCGGCGAGACCGGCGCGGCGGCAGTCGAGTTCGCGATGGTCGGACCGATGTTCCTGCTGATGATCCTGTGGACGATGCAGCTCTGCGCGATCATCTTCATGAACCAGGTGCTGCAGACCGCGACCTATACGGTCGGACGGCAGTACATGACCGGCCAGCTGGACGCGACCAACGGAACGGCGGCGCAGATAAGCACGGTGGGGCAGCTCAAGACCTACGTCTGCTCGCAGATGGTGCAGATCTTCGACTGCAGCAAACTGATGGTCGACATGGAAGTGGCAAACTCGGCGAGCACGCTCAGCGAGTCCCCGCTCAACCTCTACGCATGCAGTGGGAGCGGCGCCAACCTCTCTTGCACGCCTGGCAATGGCAATTTCTCGGCGAGTGTCCCGCAACAGTTTGCCATCCTGCGGGTCATGTATCCGTTCCCCAACATTCTCGGCGGCTGGTACAAAAACGAGCCCGACGGCACGTTCCTGATGACCGGCACCTCGGTGTTCCTGGTGGAGCCCTATAATGCGTCTAACAACGTTTCATAGCGGAGCTCCTTAGATCGTGAGCAGGCATCTCGAAACCGGGTGGCGCACTCTTCGCCGTTGGGCGTGCGATCCGTCCGCCTCGGCGGCGTCGGATTTCGCCGTGTTGCTGCCAGTCATGCTGGCGCTGTTCATGGGCGGCTACGAATCCACCAACCTGATCCTCACCTATCGCAAGGTATGCGACGCCTCGACCCAGCTCGCCAACATCGTTTCCCAGCTCGGGGCCGGCAACAGCGGCGCGATCGACTCGACCGACGTCCAGACCGCGATGGCGGCGGTGACTCAGGTCATGTATCCCTATCCGACCTCCCCGCTCACGATGACCATCGTCGAGATCAACGTCGCCGGCAACGGCACGGCGTCGATGGGCTGGCACGACACCTACAGTAACGGCGTGTTCACGACCAACAGCGGCACGCCGCCCAGCCCGCTTCTTCCGACGGCGCTTAACAACACCAATATCGCCACGATCATGAATACATCGGACTGCGGCAGCTCTTCAAACCAGACTTGCTATTCATATCTTTGGGTGTCCAGCAGCTATACCTACCAGTCATCGATCGGCGGCAACTATGTCGGCTGGACGATCCCGCTTGGCAACAGCGTCTACGTGCCGCCCCGAGACGAAGAAGTTGTGAATTGCACCGGCTGCTAAGACACCATTCGACGGAAGGTCGGACCATGACGCAACATAACAAGCGTTCGGGCTCAGCGGCCGCGCGGAGATTTCTCGCCGGCTTCCTCGCCGACCGTCGCGGCAACCTGCTGCCGCTGTTTGCGATCATGCTGCCGGTGATGCTGTTCACGCTCGGCGCCGCGGTCGATTACACCTCGGCGGCGCGTCGCCAGGAGGCGATCGACGGCATCGCCGATGCGGCCGCCCTGGCCGGCACCCAGCCGATCATGATGAATGAGAGCTGCGCGACGAGCTCCAACACGGTGCCCTCCACAGTCACCAATCCCCCGGCCACCGGGGTCTCGGGCACCGGGGCCACGAACCAGGCGGCGTGCAATATCGTCATGCAGCAGGTCGTGAACGTCTTCGACTCCCAGATCAGCGCGCTCGGGGCCGCCGGCGTCTCAGGGGTCGGTTCGGTCTCGCTGACCAGCATCAGCATCCTGGACGACACCGCCACCCAACAACGCACGGTTCAGGTCAACTGGACGGGAGGGTCCTCCAATCTGTTCTCGGGCATAATCGGCGTGCCCACCCTGGCGATCAGCGGTGAATCGGTGTCGAAAAATTCGCCGTCGCCGGTCGTGCTCTTCTACATGCTGATCGACGAGACGCCGTCGATGGCGTTTCCGGCTCAACCGGCCGGCGTCACCGACATGCTCAACGCCACGCCCGCCGACTACACGGGCGGCGGCAACAACGGCGGCTGTTCGCTGGGCTGCCACCAGGCCGATCCAAACGGAAGCTTCGCGGGCGCGCTCTATAACCCGTCCAACATCACCTGCCCTTCGACCGACACCGCCTACTCCCCCTGGTCGGCCACGACGCAGTTCGCGTGCGTGCAAGGCCAGAGCTACACGATCAGTTCCGGCACATATAACCCCGGCAACGGCCAGGTTGTCCTGACGCTCAGCTCAACGCCCGTGCCAGCTCTCGCTTCCGGCCAGGGTTTCTATCTGACCAGCCTCACCGGCACGGGCGCATTCGCCACCCTCGACAGCACCTCGACGGGCGGAGCGTACGCGACCATCACGGGCACCAGCGGCACGACGGTCAAAGCCACGGTCACCGGTCTTAGCGCAATGACCATCACAGGCGGCAAGTTCACCAGCCAGACCGCCGGCTACAATACCAGCGGCACCGGTCCCCTCACGGGTGGTGCAACCGGCTCTGTGGCAGGTTCCGGCACAGGCTCGACGATCGGTTGCGCCACGAAGGCCTGCACAAACACGTCGTGCAGCGGCACCGCCGGTCCGGCGCAAGCGCAATTCAACGGCACGTTCCTGTCCGGCGCGACCCCGGGCGGTTCCAAGTTCACCAGTTTCTTTGGCGCCGAAGATGCCTTCGCGCTGTCGCGTTGTCTGGGCGTGCAGCTGCGGATCGACCTCGTCAACACCGCCGTCTCGTCACTGCTCACGACCGCGCCGACGATGGCGGCGGAGAACAACACCACCTACGCGGTCGACGTCTATGCGATCGATCTGGGCAACAACAATACCCCCAACCGCTACGCGGGCGAGACCATAACCCAGCCGACCACGGTCGATGTGGGGCTCGAACCGATCTACTTCTGGGGCTGCACACAGACCTACCAGCAGGCCCCGGGGTGCGCGCAAGAGTCGCCCAGCACGATCGTGAACCAGTCAAACTCAGCGATGACGACCAACTTCGGCTACGCCACGACCGCAGCCAACACGCTGATGCCGCTTGAGACCTACGAGGCTGGCCAAACCACCAACGGCGGGTGCGGCGATCAGGACTCGCCGCTCGATCTCTCGCTGGAATATCTCTACGCCGGCACCGCCGCGGTGGGCGGCAACGCCTGCGGAGCGACCACAAACACACCGGCGATCACCAAGATGGCCGTTCCCGGCAATGGCCTGCCGGTGGCGGGCGGCGCACCGGAAGAAGTGTTGTACATCGTCTCCGACGGCATGAACGACGTCGCCGCCAGTGGCGGCAGCTATCCGACGGTGCCGAGCTCCGGGCTCTCGGCTTCATGCGTCGGCACCAGCACGCTCTATACATACTACGGTCGGCCGCAGTTCTGCCTCGGTCAGACGAAGGACACATCGGGCAATACGTACTGCACCAATATCAAGAATGCCGGCATCCGGATCGCGTACCTCTATCTGAGGTACAACACCCTCAATACCAACCTCGGCGCCAGCCAGCCTTCGAACGGCTACTACTACGACATCGAGCCTTGGCAGTATCCGGGGAACCCCACAGACTATCACAACAGCGACTTCCCGGGCACGTACACGGACGAGATAGAACAGAGCGCGATCAACTGCGCCTCGCCAGGCCTGGAATTCACCGTGGACACCGGCGCCAACATCACCTCGGCGATGGCGGCCCTGTTCCAGAAGGCGGTGCAGACGGCCTACCTCGCCCACTAAGCGGGCGACGCGGCTTCCCGGTCGAGGCAGGCGGAATTCCGTTTGGGACGGCCTCACGGACCGCGGGCCGCCGGCTCGCATGCGGGCGAGACGCCCGCGCTCCGAGCCTCCATACCCAAACGCCCGCGCGGCTGAGCCCGGAGCGCGGCCGTCCCGGCCGCACCTCAAGGCCGCAAGACGCGCACGGCATTGCCACCCAGACCTAGGGCGCGGGATGTGCTGGCGCGGCCCGCCGGGGGTCCTTTGGTTGCGGCAGCATGCCGTTGGGCGCCCTCACGCCATTGGTGAGCACCATGTCGCCGCCGGTCATGCCGGCAGGGCAGGGTCCCAGCCATTTGCCGTCGATGTCGGTGACGTGGTGGCTGTTGAGGGGCGTATAGGGGGGCGAGTAGCTGGTGTCGGTCTGCAGACGCAGGTGAAACGCGCTGGTGAAGTCGCCGGTGGCCGTTCCGGTGAGCTGGGTCATGCCGGAGCCATTGGGCAAAGGACAGTTCGACGTGAACTTGTAGATGCCGTCCAGGCCGCGACTGGCGGTCGGCGGCACGCAATGACGCTGGATCGCCAGCTTGACGGCGAGGTCATGGTTGAAGATGGCGTTTCTGGATTCGGACTTGGCGTCGACGCAGACGTGCAACGATCTCATGGCGCCGAGCGTGCGGGTACCGCCATCTTGCGAAAACGTCTGGAGCCACAGGCCTGGCCGTCGAGGCGGCGGCGTCTGCTGGCAACCCGCGAGCGCCACGGCCGCGCCGACCGCCAGCCAAGCTTTGCGCATGTGAGATCCCTCCACCCGTCTGCAGACTACCCCGGAACGCCGACTGACGCATGCGGCGCAGCGTCGCCTTGCCCCGGCCGAATCGTGGCATAGGCTAAGGCTTGTGAGCGGGGCCGCACAGCGCAGAGCCATCCTGAGTCTCCAGGCGCTCCCGCCCCTGGCGCTCTTCGTCCTCGGCCTGGCGATCATCTGGGCGCCCGGCCGGCCGGCGATGGTCGATATTCCCCAACACGCGGCCCAGGTGGCGATGCTGCGCGATCTGGTCCTCGGGCGCTCGGCCTGGGCGGCGGACCTGCGGGTCGACCTCGCGACGCCCTACTTTCTCGGCTACGCCCTGGCCCTGCCGCTGGCATTGGCGATGTCGCCGCTGGCGGCGATCAAGGTCGTGCTCACCGCCGCCTACGCCGCCTTCGGCCTGATCGGCCGCGCCATCGGCCGCGAGCTGGACGCCCCGGCGGCACTCGACAGCTACTACCTCATCCCGTTCTTCGGCATTGCCTGGAGCTACGGCTTCTACCCCTTCCTGGTCGCGGCCCCGCTGGGGCTCGGGCTCATCTGGACCTCGCTGCGCTACGCCCGCGAGGGCGGCTGGCGGCGTGGCGTCCTGGTCTCGGTGCTGGGCCTCGCCACACTGTTCTCGCACGCGTTCGTCTTCCTGTTCGCCGGGGCGATCGGCCTGGGCCTGCTGGCGATCGAGGCGCGCAAGCCGCGCCGCATCCTCGCCCGGCTCTGGCCCTTCCTGCCGCCGCTCGTCGCCTGCGCCGCCCTGGCGCTTCCCGTCGGACACAACGAGGCGGCGACCGTCGGCCATCTGGGTCTTGCCTGGGACATGGGTCCGCCGATCGTCCGCGCCGCGATGCTGCTCGCCGGCAGTTTCGACGCCTGGACGGCGCCCTGGGCCTGGGCCGCCGGCGGCCTGCTGTTCGCCCTGCCGTTCCTGGGCGGGTTTCGCATGCCACACGGGCGGCGGGAGGCCTGGGTCATTGCCGGCGCCCTGGCGGCCGTGATGCTGCTCGCGCCATTCTCGGTGTGGGCGACCAACTATGTCTATCCGCGGTTCGCGCTCTTCGCGCCTCCCGCCTATGCCTGGCTGTTCGGTGGGGCGCCGGGTCCGCTCGCCGGGCGGCGTCTTCTCGCTGCCTGGCTCGCCGGCCTCATCGGCGCGCTCGCGCTTTCACTGCATCTCGTCGAAGAGTGCGCTTTCGCCCGCGAGACCCGAGATTTCGACACCGTCCTCGCCCGCGCCGATCCCGGGCGCCGCGCCCTGTCGCTCATCGTCGACCGGCGCAGCGATGCGGCCGTCAACCCGTTGGTCTATATCAACTTTCCGCAGTGGTACGCCGCCGAGAAGGCAGGCCTCGTCGACCCGAGCTTCGCGCTCTATCCGCACATGATCGTGCGCCTCGCCCATCCGGGCGCGCCGCCCTACGGCGATGCCGCGTTCGCGCTCGCCGGCGGCCCGAAGCGCCTCTACCCGGGGCTTTGGCGCTATGTCTTCGTGCGTGGCGCGGTTCCGGCGCCGCTGTTCGCGGGCAGCTCGACAACGGTGGTGGCGAAAGCCGGATCCTGGACGCTGCTGGAGATCCAGAGCCCGTGAGCGGGGTCGCACAGCGCAGATCCATCCTGAACCTCCAGGCGCTCCCGCCCCTGGCGCTGTTCCTCCTTGGCCTGGCGATCATCTGGGCGCCGGGCCGACCCGCCATGGTCGACATCTCCCAGCATTCGGCTGAAATCGCGATGTGGCGCGATCTGATCCTCGGACGCTCGGCCTGGGCGGCGGACCTGCGGGTCGACCTCGCGACGCCCTACTTTCTCGGCTACGCCCTGGCCCTGCCGCTGGCCTTGGTCATGACGCCGCTGGCGGCGATCAAGGTCGTGCTCACCGCCGCCTACGCCGCCTTCGGCCTGATCGGCCGCGCCATCGGCGGCGAGCTGGACGCGCCGGCGTCCCTCGACAGCTATTATTTCATCCCGTTCTTCAGCGTCGCGTGGAGCTACGGGATGTTCCCGTTCCTGGTCGCCGCGCCGTTGGGGCTGGGACTGATTTGGGCGTCGCTGCGCTACGCCCGCGGCGGCGGCGCGGTCCGGGGCCTGCTGGTGTCGGTGCTGGGTCTTGCGACGCTCCTCTCGCACGCGTTCGTCTTCGTGTTCGCCATGGCGGTGGGCGCCGGCCTCGTGGCGGTCAGCGGTCGCCCGCTGCGGCGACTGATCCCGATGGCGTGGCCGTTCGTCGCGCCGTCTTTCGTTTGCCTGCTGTTGTTCTTCCACGCCACCGGCAGCGAAGCGGCGAGCGTCGGCCACTACGGCCTGCGCGTGCATGCCGGCCCAGCCATCCTGCGGGCCGGCGCCATTCTCGGCGGGAGCTTCGACGCTTGGTCGGCGCCCTGGAGCTGGTCGGTGGGCGTCGGGCTGTATTTCCTGCCCTTCATCTGCGGCCTCCGCGTCGCACCCAAACGAGGAGAGGCGTGGATCATCGCCGGCGCGCTGGTCGCGATCATCGCGCTCACCCCGCTGGAGATCATGGAGATGTGGATCTATCCGCGGTTCTCACTGTTCGTTCTGCCGGCCTACGCCTGGCTGTTCGCCCGGCCGTCCGCGCCGTCGTCGCCCCTCGCAGCATGGCTGACGCCACGGATCGGCCTCTTCGCCGCCATCCTCGGCGGTTTCGGTCTCATTCAGCACATCAACGAGCAGCGGGCGTTCTCCCGCGAGGCGCAGGACTTCGACGGCGTCCTCGCCCGCGCCGCGCCCGGGCGGCGGGCGCTTTCGCTTGTCTACGACCAGCAGAGCGCCATCGCCGTCAACCCATTGGTCTATCTGCACTTTCCGCAATGGTACGCGGTCGAGAAAGGCGGTTTCGTCGACCTCAGCTTCGCAGAGGATCCGCACGAGGTGGTGCGCTTTTCCCACGCCCCGCCGCCGCCGTACGATGACGTCAAATTTGAAATGACCAATCATCCGAGCCGGCCGGTAGACCCGGCGCGCTGGAGCTACATCTTCGTCAGGGGTCGGATTCCGCCTGGGATCTTCGCCGGTTGCCAGCCAGTCCAGATCGCCGCCGAGGGATCGTGGCGGCTGCTGGCGCCAAGGCCCTGCCCACCCAAATGACCGGTCTGCGCCTGATCGCGCCGCTGACCGGCCTGGCGCTGCTGTCGGCGTTTGCGGTGATGTGGCGCCTCGACCCCGACCTCTACTACCGGGCCTTCGCCCTGACCGGGTTCGCCGCCTTCCGTACGCCGTTCATCGACTGGGAGGGGGTCAGCGCCTTCGTCGAATGCTGGCGGCGGGGCGTCGACGTTTATCTGGTCGATCCCTGCGATGTGCGCGGGCAGCTGTTCAACTATTCGCCGCTCTGGCTGGAGGCGCGGTTCATCCCGTTTGGGCCCGCCTGGCGCTATGCCATCGGCCTGACCATGGACGCGGCGTTCTTCGCCTCGCTGTGGTTCGTCTTCCGGCCCGCCGATTGGCGCGAGGCGGCGGTCTTCACCCTCGCGGCGGTCTCGCCGATGGTCGCCTTCGGGGCGGAGCGGGCCAATGTCGACCTGGCGATATTCGTGCTGGTCGTGATCGGATGCAGCCTCACCCAAGGCGGCCGGATCGGCCGCTTGGCGGGCTACGCCGTGCTGCTGCTGGCCGGATTGCTGAAATTCTATCCGCTGGCCGCCCTGGTCGCGGCGCTCCGGGAACGGCCGCGGATGTTCTGGGCGGTCACCGGGGTCAGCGTGCTGGTCGTGGCGGGGTTTGTCTTCGCCTATCGCCGGGAATTGCCGCTCGTCCTGGCGGCGGTGCCCCACCCGCCATGGGACGAGCTGGCCTTCGGGGCGCCCAACCTGACCGGCTGGGCGCGGGCGGTGACGCGCTCGCCGCCGATCGTCCTGCTGTTCGGCGGTCTGGCGGCGGCCGCGGCGGCCGCCGGCGCGCTGATCCTGGCGCGGAGCCCCGGCGGCGCCGCCGTCCTGGCCGGCATGGACCCGCGCGACCGCACCCTGCTGGCGGTTGGCGCGGCGGTGATGCTGGGATGCTTCGCCATGGGCCAGAACGGCGACTACCGCGCCGTCTTCCTGCTGATGGTCGAAGGCGGACTGCTGGCCGCCCGGCGGAAGGCGCCGCCGGCGCTTGCCGGACGCCTGGCCGGACTTTCCATCATCGTCGTGGCGCTGATGTGGGAGCCGGCGCTGCAGCCGCTGGCCCGGACGGGCGGGCCGATCGCCTGGCTGATCTGGTGGCCGGGGCACGAGCTGCTGTGGTGGGGGCTGGCGGGCGCGCTGGCGGCGATCCTGGCCGGCTTCGCGTGGGTCTCACCGGCGCTGTGGCCCCTGGGCGGTTCTCGACTGACTGCGCCCGAAACGCAAAAGGCCCGGCCCGGACGTTGAGGTCCGGACCGGGCCAAGCTTCTCGCCTTCAGTCGGGGGGGCGAAACATTGAGCGAGAAGACGTGGTGAAAACGCCGCCTCACCAGCGCGGTTCCTGAATAGGCCAAAAAAAATCACCACGGAAGCGGGCTGCACAATTGTTTGCAATCGGCTGAATGCAATCTGCAAGTCAAAACGAGATGATTTCGCCGGATGGGCGAGCAATATGCAAGGTGACGCAGGGTGCGGCGAGACGCCACGGCATCCAGCCTGAAAACCCTGCGTTGGGCGGCGCCGATGGTGACGCCAGCCGCGCCCGACTCCACCGGCGATCGGGCGCCTGGGCCGGCCGATCAGCTTGCCGGCGCGACTGGCGAGCGGGCCAGGCGCGCCGCGGCCAGAAGCCCCAGCCCGGTGAGGGGAAGGAAGGCGGCGAACAGCCACGGCGACTCGGCTGCGGCGCGCGCCGGGGTGAACGCATGGGCCAGGCCCAGGAGGTTGGCGATGGCGCCGGCCGCCGCGGCGCCGGTCGCCGAGCCGATGGCCTGGGCGGTGGGCGAGGCCGAGGCGCCGATGGCGCGCTCGTCGGCGGGCAGCGCGGCCAGAACCCGCCGGTTGGTGAGCGACCAGCAGAGGCCGAAGCCGGCCCCGAACACGAAGCCGGCGGCGAAGACCGCCACCGCGCTACCGATGCCAATCGTCAGCGCCAGCAGCCCCATGCCGAGGTTGATGACCGCCGCGCCAGCCAGGATCAGGCGGCCATGGCGGGCATCCGGCTGGCCGGAGACGATGAAGGCCGCCAGAACCCAGCCGACCGAGTCGCTGGCCACGACATAGCCAGCGGCGAGCGGTCCAAGGCCGCAGAGTGTCTGCAGGAGGGCGGCGCCATAGACGCCAAAGACGGTCGAAGCGGCGATCATGGCGAAGATCATCGCATAGCCGGCGCCGGCAGCACTGGCCGGCCGCATCACCTCGGGCGGCAGCAGCCGCTCGCCCGGCCGGGCGTTGATGGCTCCCGCCACCGGCAGCAGCGCCAGGCCGGTCAACAGCAGACCCAGCGCCGTCCAGGGGCCCGGGACGATGTCGGCCAGGGCGATGGCCAGGATCGCCAGGCTGAGAACGCCCAGGGTCCGCCAGGCGAGCGGCCGGCGCGCCTCGTCCGGGCGAGGGCGGTCGCCGCGCAGCAGGAAGGGCGCCGCGATCGCCAGCGCCACGCCCTGGGCGGCGAACATCCAAAAGGCTCCCCGCCAGAATCCGGCCCCGGCGAAGGCGCCGCCGACCAGCGGTCCGGCGAAGGTCGCGACGCCCCAAACGCCCGCGCAGGCGGCGAAGACGCGGGCCCATAGACGCTCATCGAACATCCGGCTGATCGCCACGTAGCAGAATCCCGCCACCCAGCCGCCGCCGAGGCCCTGCGCCAGTCGACCGACCATGAACGGCGCGAGGCCCGGGGCGGCGGCGCTGGCCGTGCAGCCGGCGGCGTAGATGAGGGCGGTGACCGCGACCGCACGCGGCAAGCCCAGGCGCGCGGCGAGCTGGCCGGCGCTGGCCGAGGCGAGGATCGATCCCAGCAGATAGATGGCGACGGCCCAGCCGAACCAGGCCCAGCCGCCAAGATCGCGCGCCACCTGGGGCATGATGGTGGCGGTGACGAGGCCGTCGGCGGCGTTGAGCCAGACGCCCAGGAGAACCAGCGCCGTCCGCGGCAGGAGCCGCGGCCCGAAGATCTCCTTCCAGCCGGTCTCCGCCATGGGGTCAGAGCGCCGGCGTCAGGGTGGGATCAGGCTTCTTCGGGTTCCGAGGCAGGCTGAGCGTCGGTGAAATCGCGCGGCGCACGGCGGCGACGCGGGCGAGGGGTCTCCTCGCTGGTCTCGGGCGTCCGGGTCTGCAGGAACGCCGGGGCGTAGCTCACATCGCCGTCGTCGGCGCGAAGGACCGGACCGGTCTGGACCTCGATCGGCTCGGGCTCGAGGCGGGGCGCCGGGCGCTGGTCAGGGCGCTGGTCGGGGCGCTGGTCAAAGCGCTCAAAGCGCTGGCCGCGGTCCTGGCGATCATTGCGCTCCGGCTGGTCGAAACGGCGCTGATCGCGGAAACGATCGCGGCCCTGCCGTTCGTAGCCGCCATTGCGATCGCCTTCGCCGCGCCATTCCTCCCGAGGACGCGGCTCGCGCCAGCCCTCAGGGCGTTCCGAAGACTCGCCATCGGCGGGTTCGGCTTCCGCCTCCACCGCCTGGTTTTCGCCG
>Ga0302311_10007100_pt1 | contig 11462 bp, 9 predicted proteins | sample III_Palsa_N1_3_FD_200449 | JGI IMG/M metagenome (GOLD analysis project Ga0302311, IMG submission 200449) | Peat permafrost microbial communities from Stordalen Mire near Abisko, Sweden - III_Palsa_N1_3 | ecosystem: Environmental > Terrestrial > Soil > Palsa > Peat permafrost | place: Sweden...
CGCATATCGCGTTCGCGGCGGCGCCGGTGCAAGCGCAGCTCTCGGCCCAGGACACCGCCGACCTGAAGCGGATCGAGACCTATCTCGGCAATATCAAGACCATGCAGGCGCTGTTTCAGCAGACCAACCCGGACGGCTCGACCGCCGAGGGCGAGCTGTACCTGTCGCGCCCGGGCAAGCTGCGCTTCGAGTATCAGCCGCCGGTGCAGATGCTGATCGTGTCCGACGGCAACTACGTCGCGGTCAATGATCTGGAGCTGAAGAACGTCCAGTTCTTCCCGGTCGATTCGACCCCGGTCTGGTTCCTGCTGCGCGAGGCGATCAAGCTGTCGGGCGACGTCACCGTCACCCGGTTTGAGCGCGGCCCCAAGGTGTTGCGCGTCACCTGCGTGCAGACCAAGGACCCGAACGCCGGCGGCATCACCCTGGTGTTCCAGGACGATCCGCTGGTGCTGAAACAGTGGATCGTGCTCGATCCGCAGCATAGGCTGACCACGGTCGCGCTGGTCGATCCGCGCCAGGGCGTGGATCTGAAGCCCGAGATGTTCTATCTGCCGAATCGAGCCGACAATCACGGCTGACGAGGGAACCTGACGCCGATGTCCCTGCCCCTGATCGCCATTCCCTGCTGCCGCAGCCAACCCGACCAGCATGCGTTCCATCAGGTCGGTGAGAAATACATCCTCGCCGGATTGGAAGCGTCCGGCTGCGTACCGGTGCTGATCCCGGCGCTGGGCGACCGGATGGATCTGGAGGATCTGATCGGCCGCTTCGACGGGCTGTTGCTGACCGGCAGCCCGTCCAATGTCGAGCCGCATCATTACGACGGGCCGGCGCCGCCGCCCGACAATCTGACCGACCCGGACCGGGATGCGACTACCCTGCCGCTGATCCGCGCTGCGATCGCCGCTGGCCTACCGGTGCTCGGCATCTGCCGCGGCCATCAGGAACTGAACGTGGCGCTGGGCGGCAGCCTGCATCAGCTGGTGCATGAGGTGCCGGGCCGGATGGATCATCGCTCCGACAAGACCGGGACGGCCGCGCACAAGTACCGGCTGGTGCATCCGGTCACCTTCACGCCGGGCGGGTTGTTCCATCGGCTGGCCGGGACCGAGACGATCCAAGTCAATTCGCTGCACGGCCAGGGCATCGACGAGCCGGCAGAAAATTTGATCATCGAAGCATTGGCCCCCGATGGCCAAATCGAGGGCGTCCGGCTGGACGGCGCCGATTTCGTCGTCGGCGTGCAGTGGCACCCGGAATGGCGCGTGTCGGAAAATGCCTTTTCGATCAAGCTGTTCGAGGCATTTGGCGCTGCCTGTGCCCGGCGTGTCCAGGCCCGTTCGGGCAGAGTCCGCGCTGCCTAACACCTGAACCACGCATCGGTTTCATGCAGGGCTCGGGTCCCGGGCATGCAACAAGCGCAGTTGTTGCGGCGCGGATACACCCCAAATGTTTTCGTGAAGTGATCGAGGACCTCGACGTCCTGATCCCGATACGGTTCCCCTGCCAAATCGGGCTCCCCCAACGGCACTTCAACCCCCCGACGCCCGGTCATCCCCCCTGACCGGGCGTCACCCCTTTCTGGGGCCCCCTCCGCCGCTTGACGTCCTCCCCGCCGTAGGTAACGATCCGCAGCTTCCAATTGCGGGGTGCGCGACTATGAGTGGCTCGTCGACGGCGCATTGGTTGATCTCCAGTAAAACGAGTTTTCGCCGCGCCGCCGCGGCAATACTCGTTTTCGGACGCATGCGGCCCGCGTTCGCTCTGGGCCCGCGGATCGGCACCGCCGCGCGAGATCTAGCCCAGGCCAGCCGCATCGGCACGGTCCGGGCGCGCACCGGCCTGGTCCAGGCCGCGACGGGCACGCGCTTGGCGCTCCGCCGCACCGCGGCCCGGTCGCACGCCGCCGCCGGGCAATTCGCCGCCGCTGTGGTCCTGCATCGCCACGGCACCTGGCTGGTGCTGTTCGGCATCCTGTTCACGGGTCTGTGGCTGCTGGCCGGCTGGATCGGCATGGGCAACGGGGTGCTGCGCGCGCTGCTCGTCGGCGTCGCGACACCCTTGCTGGTCAATGCGTTGTTTCCGCTCAAGCGGGCGTCTCGATAAATTATTTGTATTTGCACATAATTCGCGCGATGCTATTTCCACCTGATGGAAGTCCGCCTTCTCGAGCGGATGCCGGGGAGGAATTTCATGCACGCTGCGGCGAAATCGACACCGGAACGCCAGGCCTTCTACGATCGCCTGGCGCCCAACAATCTGGCGCCGCTGTGGGAAGTGCTGGGTGCGCTGATCACGCGCGAGCCGCAGAGTCCGTGCATTCCCGCGTTCTGGCGCTACGAGGATGTGCGCCCGCAGCTGATGGAAGCCGGCCGGCTGATCACCGCCAAGGAAGCCGAGCGCCGTGTGCTGATCCTGGAAAACCCGGGCATGCCGGGCAAATCCTGCATCACCCACACGCTCTATGCCGGCCTGCAGCTGATCCTGCCGGGCGAGGTGGCACCCTCCCATCGCCATAGCCAGTCGGCGCTGCGCTTCGTCATCGAAGGCAACGGCGCCTTTACCGCGGTCGACGGCGAACGGACGGTGATGCGGCCCGGCGATTTCATCATCACGCCCAGCTGGACCTGGCACGACCATGGCAACGAGACGCAGGAGCCGATGGTCTGGCTCGACGGGCTCGACATCCCGCTGGTGGGTTTCCTCGATGCCAGCTTCGCCGAGCCCGGCAATGCCGAACAGCAGATGGAGACCAAGCCGGTCGGCGACAGCCTGGCGCGCTACGGCATGGGGCTGATGCCGGTCGACTGGAAGCCGCAGAGCCCAACCTCGCCGGTGTTCAACTATCCCTATGAACGTTCGCGCGAGGCGTTGGAGACGCTGAAGCGCGCCGACGATTGGGACCCGTGCCACGGGCTGAAGCTGCGCTACGTCAATCCCGCCACCGGCGGCTCGCCGATGCCGACGATCCAGCCGTTCATGCAGCTGCTGCCCGCCGGCTTCAAGACCGAGAGCTATCGCTCGACCGACGCCACCATCTATGTCGCGGTCGAAGGATCGGGCACCACGCGGATCGGCGACACGGTCGTGCATTGGCAGCCGCGCGACGTGTTCGTGGTGCCGAGCTGGTGCCCGGTGCGCCACGAGGCGGGCCCTGAGTCCGTGCTGTTCAGCTTCTCCGACCGGCCGGTCCAGCAGGCGCTGGGCCTGTGGCGCGAGGATCGCCCGGCCCGCGCGGCCTGACGCCACACCCCGCACCACCGATTGCCGCCCCCAGGCGGCCGTGCTTTCATGCGCTCGCCGTCGCCATTTCCGTACCCGATAAGAGGTTTTCCATGGCCTATGCCGTTCCCGCCCCCGCCATCGTCACGGTTCCCGTGGTCGGCGGCGATCCGTTCCCGGTGCGCCGGATCTATTGCGTCGGCCGCAACTACGCCGCCCATGCCCGCGAGATGGGCACCGATCCCGATCGCGAGCCGCCGTTCTTCTTCATGAAGCCGGCCGACAGCATCCTCGCCAACCATTCGACCATGGCCTATCCGCCAAAGACCAAGAACCTGCATCACGAGATCGAGCTGGTCGTGGCCATCGGCAAGCAGGGCAAGGACATCCCGGTCGAGGAAGCGCTGGGCTACGTCTACGGCTATGCCGTGGGATTGGATATGACCCGCCGCGACCTGCAGAACGAGGCCAAGACGACCGGCCGGCCGTGGGAAATGGGCAAGGGCTTCGACCAGTCCGCCCCCTGCGCGCCTATCCATAAGGCGAGCGACGTCGGCCATATCGACAAGGGCGCCATCTGGATCAAGGTCAACGGCACGACCAAGCAGACCGGCGACATTGCCGACCTGATCTGGTCGGTCGCCGAGAGCATCTCGTACCTGTCGGCGCTGATGGAGCTGTTCCCGGGCGACCTGATCTATTCCGGCACGCCGGAAGGCGTCGCCGCCGTCGTCCGCGGCGACAAGATGGTCGGCCATGTCGACGGCCTGACCGACGTGGAAATCACGGTCGGCTAAAAGTCCTTCTCCGCCCATTGGGGGGAGAAGGATTTAGGATGAGGTGGGAACGTTCCGGCCAAGCCCACCTCACCCCGGCCCTCTCCCCCCAATGGGCGGAGAGGGAGAATTGAGCAACCTGACCGCCTCTGCCACCGGCTGTTGCCATTGCCCGGGTGCGGGCTGGCGCAGCAGCCGCAAGCTCGGGTACCACGGGCTGTCGGTTCGGCCGGTCAGCCAGCGCCAGCAGGATGAGAAGCGGTCCAGCACCCAGACCGGCCGGCCCAAGCCGCCGGCCAGATGGGCAACGGCGGTATCGACGGTGATCAACAGGTCGAGCTGGCTCACGAGCGCCGCCGTGTCGGCGAAATCCCCGATCCAGGGCGTGGCATCGAGCGTCGCCGCCCCCGCCGGCGGCGCCCAATCGGTCGCACCCGGCCCGATCTGCAGGCTGATGAAGCCGGCCGGCGCCTGAAGGATCGGCGCCAGGTCGGCAAACCGCATGCTGCGCCGATGGTCGAGCCCGCCGGTCGGCGAGCCGGCCCAGACCAGCCCGACCCAGGGCCGCGGCAGGTTGGACAGCCGTTCGGCCCAGACCGCCGCCGCCGCCGGATCGGCCGCGAGATAGGGCATCGCCGCCGGGATCGAGCCCAGCTCGGTGCCGAAGATCAGCGGCAGGCTCATCAACGGCGCCTGGAAATCGAGCGGTCCCGTCGCCTCGCCCTCGCCGACCACGGCATGCACGCCCGGCACCGCCGCGGCGAGGCGCGCCAGCGGCTTCGGCACGCGCACCAGCACGTCGGCACCCCGCTCCGCCAACAGCGGCGCATAGCGCAGCATCTGCAACGTGTCGCCGAAACCCTGTTCGTGAAACAGCAGCACGCGCTTGCCGGCGAGCGTGGCGAGATCACCGAGGCGCGGCACCGTCGCCTCGGCCGGATCCACCGCCCGGCGCCGATGCTCGAACAGCGGCCAGCCTTCAGCCAGACGGCCGGCGCGCAGCAGCGCCATCGACCGGTTGCGCCCGATCTCCGCATCGCTCGGCGCCAGCACATGCGCGGTCTCGTACGCCAGGATCGCGTCGTCGAGCGCGCCGGCGAAATCCAAGAGGTTGCCGATGTTGGCGATGATCCGGGCGTTGCGCGGCGCCAACGCATGGGCCTGGCGGAACAGCGCCAGCGCATCGCCGAACCGGTCGAGCTCGACCAAAGCGCTGCCGAGATTGCTCATCAGGTCGAACCGGGCGGGCGCCAGGCTGAGCGCCGTCGTCAAGGCGGCCGCAGCCTCGTCGAACCGCCGCAACCCGCCCAGGGCAAGGCCGGCGAGATTGAACGCCTCGGCCTCCGCCGGATCGCCCAGCAGCTGCAGCGCTCCGTCGAAATTCCCTTCGGCGAGCGCCCGGCGAACGGCATCGAAGATTGCGGGCTGAGACATGGTCGATCCGGGTAGCGCCTGGAAGCTTTCGCTTCTAGCATGCGGCGTCGCCGCCCAACCCACGGAAATCCTCCCTCATGAAAATTGCCACCTGGAACATCAATTCCGTTCGCCTGCGCCTGGGCAATGTCGAGCGGTTCCTGGCCGAATCCGACACCGACGTGCTGTGCCTGCAGGAGACCAAGACGGTCGACGACACGTTCCCGGCGGCGGCGCTGAAGGCGGCGGGCTATACCCACCAGATGATCCATGGCCAGAAGAGCTACAACGGCGTCGCGATCGTCTCGCGCATTCCGTTCGTGGCGACCGGCGACGTCTCGGGCAAGTACAGCTGGTGCGGCAAGGAGGATTGCCGGCACATCTGGGCGCGGCTCGAGGGCGGCACCGAGGTGCATAATTTCTACATCCCGGCCGGCGGCGACATTCCCGATCCGGCGCAGAACGACAAGTTCGCCCACAAGCTGCAGTTCCTGGACGAGGTCACGGCCTGGCTGGCGACCCACACCGACCGCAAGCAGACCGTCCTGGTCGGCGACCTGAACATCGCGCCGCTGGAGCATGACGTCTGGTCGCATAAGGCGCTGCTGGACGTGGTCAGCCACACGCCGATCGAGGTCGAGAAGCTGGGGAAGATGCAGGCGGCCGGCGGCTTCGTCGATTCGGTCCGGCATTTCACGCCGGCGACGGAGAAGCTGTATTCCTGGTGGAGCTACCGCGCCAAGGATTGGGACGCGGCCGACAAGGGCCGGCGCCTCGACCATGTCTGGGTGACGCCCGACCTGATGCCGGCGGTGAGCAAGGCCGAAATCCATCGCCCGCTGCGCGGCTGGGTCCAGCCGTCCGACCATGTGCCGGTCACGGTGACGATCGGATCATGAGCCGGCCGATCGACCTGGTCATCTTCGATTGCGACGGCGTGCTGATCCAGACCGAGCAACATTGCTGGGCCGCCGACGCCAAGGCCTTCACCGCCGCCGGCATTCCGTTGACCGAGCAGGACGTGGCGCTGCGCTTTACCGGCATCGCGTTCAAGGACATGTACCGCACGCTGGAGATCGAGCATGGCGTGACCCTGCCGCCGGATTTCCATGACGGCATCGCCGAGACCATCCTGGCCGCCTGCGTCGCGGCCGGGCCGAATCTGGCCGTGCCCCATGTCCGCGAGGCGGTCGCGGTCATTCCCCAGCGGAAATGTGTCGCCTCGTCATCGAACCCGGACTGGCTGGAGCGCTACATCACCCAGATCGGGCTCTGGTCGAGCTTCGCCCCCAACGTGTTCAGCGCGGTCGAGGTCGCCCATGGCAAGCCGGCGCCCGACCTGTTCCTGCACGCGGCGCGGAAGATGGGCGTCGATCCGGCCCGCTGCATCGTGATCGAGGACAGCGTGCCGGGCGTGACCGGGGCGGCGGCGGCCGGCATGCGCGTGCTGGGTTTCACCGCGACCGCCTGGGATCCGGCGACCCATGGCCCGCGCCTGATGGCGGCCGGCGCCACGACGATTTTCGATGATATGCGCGATCTGCCCCGATTGATTCGGGACGCCGCTATTTCCTGAGGTCGGTGTTGCCGGCGGCGTGCATGGACACGACCTTGCCGGCGGCATCCAGGTCGAAGGTCAGCCTCTCGCCGACCAGCGCGCCGGCGGTGAATTTGAAGACATTGCCGCCGACCGCGTCCAAGGGAATGCGCGTGCGCGGCGGGTCGCTGAAGCCGGCGTCCTGCCAATTCAGCCGGCCGTCGACCAGCACGATCTCGGAATCGCGGCCCTCGTTGGTGTAGCGGCCGACGAATTTCCCCCAAGCGGGATCGGCAACCGGCACGGCGCGGCCGAGCGCCATGGCGGCCGTGACCGGGTTGACGAGCGCGGTGAAGGCCTGGTCGACGAAGCGGGTCGGGCCGTTCTCGTCGGCATTGATCAACACGATCACGCCCAGCTTGCTGACCGGATCGATATCGAGCCGCCCGGCATAGCCGGCGCCGCGGCCGGCATGGCCGATCCGGCTCTGGTTGCCGACGCGGCGGGTCTCGAAGCCCAGGCCCTGGCCGCCGGACCAGTCGGGAAAGATCGCCTGGACCCGCAGCATCTCGCGCCGGCTCTGGGCCGACAGCACTTCCGAATCCGCGTCCGACAGGAAGAAGGCGGCAAAGCGCGCGAGGTCCGCCGCGGTCGAGATCACGCCGGCGGCGCCATACATGCCGCCCATATGCATGAAGGCGCGCGGCTGACGCGTGCCGTCCGCCTGGCGATAGCCATAGCCGATGGCGATCGCGGTGCCCTTCAGATCGTCCGGCGGATTGACCAGCGTATGGGCCATGCCGAGCGGCTGGGCGATATGGCGCAGGACATAGTCCTCGAACCGTTCGTCGGAGACCGCCTTCACCAGCTGGCCGAGGATGGCATAGCCGAGGTTGGAATATTTCCACAGGGTCTCGGGCGGGATCGCCGGTTCCTGTTTGTCGAGATCGGCCATCAGCTGGTCGCGCGTCGGCATGACCCGTTCCTGCCACGAAGCCTCGAGCGGCTCGCGCGGCAGGCCGCCCAGCTGCAGCAGCAGCTCACGGATCGTCACGGTCGGATGCGGCACGCCGGCTAGATGGAAATTGGTCAGGTGCTTCTGCACCGGATCGTCGAGATCGAGCAGGCCGGCGTCGCGCAGCTGCATGATCGCGACGGCGGTGAACAGCTTGGTGATGGACGCGACGCGGAACTGGGTGTCCGCGGTCACCGGCACGCCGCCCGCGACATCGGCCTGGCCGTAGGAATGGACCCAGAGCGGCGTCTGGTCATGGATGATCGCGACCGCCATGCCCGGAAAGCCGCGCTTCGTCACTTCGCCGGCCAGCGTCTGGTCCAGCCCCTGCAGGGCCGCCTGCACCTTGGGATCGTTTGCGATCGGGTCGGCAGCAACAGCCGGGCCCGAGAGCAGGGCCGAGACGACGAACGCCAGCACCAGTCGCTTCATCGGGTCAGCCTTCGGCCGAATGGGCTTTGGCGATCTCGGCTTCGGCCAGCTGGGCCTCGGCCAGGACCTTGCGCAGCTGAGCGGTGGTGTTTTCCAGGCGCTGGGCGATCACGCGCATGATGGTGAGCGACATCTTGGGGAAATCGGTCATCAGCCGCAGGAACAGGTCCTTGGAGATGCGCAGCGTGGTCACCCGCGAGCGGGCGCGGATCGACGCGGTGCGCGGCACGTCGCACAGGATGGCGATCTCGCCGACGAATTCGTTGCGGCCGACCCGGGCGACGGCGCGCGCGCCGCCCGGCCCGTCGATCAGCACGTCGGCGTCGCCGTCCATGATGATATAGGCGGCGTCGCCCATGTCGCCCTGATGGAACACATATTCCTCCGGGTCGAAGATCACGCGCTCGCTGGTGAAGGCGATCAGCTTGAGCTTCGCCGGTTCGATATCGGCGAACAGCGGGACCCGACGCAGCAGTTCGACCTCTTCCAGCAGACTCATGCTTCCACCTCAATCAGCTGCGTCATCGACGATGCGGGATGGTCGAGCTCGGCGAAGCTGCCTTGTTCGACCACCCGGCCCTGCTCCATCACCACGACGTGATCGAAATGCCGGGCGAAGCGCGCCCGCTGCAGGACGATGATGAGCGCCATGTCCTTGCAATGTTCGCGCAGCGCCGAGAGGATCTGCTGCTGGGCGGCCGGGTCGAGCGCCGCGATCGCCTCGTTCAGGATCAGCAGATCCGGCCGCTTGATGATCGCGCGCGCGATCGCCAGCTTCTGGCGCTGGGTCACGGTCAGGCGCGAGCCGGCGCTGCCGACCTGATAGTCGAGCCCGACCTCGCTCACCACCGGGCACAGGCCCATGCGGTCGAGCACCTGGGTGACCAGTTCCTGCACCCGGGTCGAGCCATGGGCGGCATCGAACGCGATCGAGCCGAACAGCACGTTTTCGAGGATCGACGAGGCTTCGTTATAGCGCTCGGGATCGAAGAATTCGATCTTGGGGCTGAGCGCCGGCGGCAGGTCGGCGCGGAACACTTCGCGCGCCTCGACGATACGCTGACGCAGGTCGTCGTCGATCAGGCCCAGGCGATGGCGGGTTTCGACCAGACGGAACGGCAGCGAGATCAGCCGGCTGCGGTCGGCGGGCTTCAGCCGGTCGATGCCGGCGGCGGCGCGGCCGAGGATCAGCCGGTAGTCCGGCAGCTCGTCATGGGCGATGAAGCTGAACTGGTCGAAAAATTCGTGGCCCGGCTCCAGATCGGCGAACAGCTCGAGCATGGTTTCCGCGACCTTGATGCCGGTCTGGATCAGGTCGTTGGTCAGGCCGACCTTGTCCAGCACCTGCAACACATAGGGATTGGACGCGAGCCGCGCCGGCGCGAAGGTCTCGTCGACCGGCGTGCCGAACAGCAGATTGTCGCTGAACGACAGGTTGGTGTTGTAGCGGTCGGCCTCGAACCGTTCGACCAGCTGCGCCATGCCGGCCTCGACCAACAGCTCGGCCAGGGCCTTGCGCGCGGCGACCATGCCCTCGGCCGCCTCGGGCCGGCGCTTGGCGTCGAGCCGGCCGCGCAGGCCCAGGTGATAGACGTCGTCCTCCATGCCGACGAACTCGACCATCTCCAGCAGGCGCCGGTTGAGCCCCGGCGAATCCTCGATCGCGGCCTGGGCGTAGTCGATCCAGTCGGCCTGGACGTCGAAATCGCTGTTGCCGGCCCGGCGCGCTTCGATCAGCGATTTCTGCCGGCGCTTCGCCGTCACCGCGTCGTAGCTCGGCAAGGCCACCGGCCGGTGCTTCAGGCCGAACAGCAGATTTTCCCGGATGCTGGACGAGAACAGGCCGGCCGCGGCGGAAACATAGGCGATGCGCCGGCCGGTGACCGCATAGGGCATCTGGTTCAGGTCCTGGCCGCCGATCAGCACGCGACCCGCCGTCGGCACCAGCAGCCGCGCCAACAGCATGGCGAATTCGCCCTTGCCGGACGATCCGCTGCCGACGAAGGCGATGTGCGGGCCGAACGGCAGCTCGACCGTGAGGTTGTTCAGGATGTTGGCGCGGTCGTCCTCGCTGTAGGTCAGCTTGGCAACGGCGATCTCGCCGCCCAGATGCGGCACCGCCTCGGGCTCCATCATCTGCAGGGAGCGGTCGATCAGGCCGGGCGGCTGGAACTGCTCGACCACCTGTTCGTACTTGATCCGGCAATCTTCCTTGGTCTGGTAGAAATCCAGCAGTTCCTTCCAGGGGGCGGCCAGGTCCTTGTAGGCCGACAGCACGGCCACGAGCGAGCCGAACGACAGCTGTCCACGGATCACCAGATAGCCGCCGATCGAATAGAAGAAGAACGGCGTCAGCTGGTTGATCATGTTGTTGAGGAATTTGACGAAGAACTTGCGCTGATAGATCTCGAACCGGATCTCGTAGATCCGGCCCAGGCGCTCGGCGAAATCCGCCAGCTGCAGGCGGGCCGAATCGTTGGCGTGGATCTCCTGGATGCCGCCGACCGATTCGCCGACCCGGTCGGCCAGCGTGCGGATGGTGCGCACCCGCTGTTTTCCCAGCTGGTTGACCTTGCGCTGCAGCTTCGGGATCACATACCCCTGGAGCGGGTATAGTGCCACCGCGGCCGCGCCCAGCACGGGGTCCTGCACGAACAGGAAGAAGATCGCCGTCAACAGCGTGCCGCCCTGCTGGGCCGGCAGCGCGAAGGCATCGCCGATGAAGCCGCCCAGCGGCTCGACCTCGGACGTGATCATCGGAATCAGTTCGCCGGGCGAGGTGCGCCGGAACTGCAACAGGGGAAAGCGCAGGATGCGATGATAGAGTTCGAACCGGAGACGCCGCAGCATGCGCTCGCCCAGCCGACCCTTCAGCACGTTGATCCAGTACTTGAATCCGCCGTTGACGAAGACCAGCACCAGGAAGGCCGTGCACAGCACCGACAGGTATTCGGTCTGGGTGACATGGTAGCCCTGGACGGTCTCGCGCAGGCCCTTGCCGTTGATCGCGTTGACGATGGTCTTGGGCAGATCGAGCGAAAGATAGTAGAACGGCAACGAGATG
>Ga0302311_10007106_pt1 | contig 11458 bp, 6 predicted proteins | sample III_Palsa_N1_3_FD_200449 | JGI IMG/M metagenome (GOLD analysis project Ga0302311, IMG submission 200449) | Peat permafrost microbial communities from Stordalen Mire near Abisko, Sweden - III_Palsa_N1_3 | ecosystem: Environmental > Terrestrial > Soil > Palsa > Peat permafrost | place: Sweden...
TTCGCGTCCAGATTGGTGCAAGTATATAGGGGCGATACCCCCAGCGGACAGCGCATCCAAACCCGGTTTGTTGCCTTCAGGCAACGAAAACGGCCTTTGGTATCCCAAGGCTCGCGGCATCGTCAGCAGCTAGGGTAGAAAGTTAGCACTGATGGCGCGGCGCCACTGCAATGCACTGCATTGAATGCCATGCGAGCGACAGGCGATAGCCCTAGTCTCACCGATTCCCCCAAGACGGCCTGCGCGCCGCATCGTTTACATCTGCACGGAGCATCAGGTGCCGTGTTGACAACATTGTACATTGGTCCCTAGAATCGCGAAAACGTTTACTTCTGCATTGGTAAACGTTTACGAAAGAATAAATTCGGGGGATTTGACGGTCTGATGGCAGCCACGATTAAGGACGTAGCCCTGCGCGCGGGGGTATCTATTGCCTCGGTCTCCCGTGCGCTGAACGGCACTGGCGTGGTCACGGAACACACGCGCCAGCGCGTGCAGAGGGCCGCGAAGCAACTGCGCTACACGCCGCACCAAGCGGCCCGCAGCCTGATCACCCGTCGCACCCGCACGATCGGCGTTCTGTTGCCTGATATACACGGCGAGTACTTCTCAGAGCTGATTCGCGGCATTGACCGCGGCGCCCGCACCATGGGCCTGCATCTGTTGGTTTCAAGTTCACATGGCGATGCCGACGAGGCGAGCCTTGCTCTGCGCGCGATGAACGGGCGGGTAGATGGCGTCCTGATCATGTCACCGCACGTGGACGCCGAATTGATCGAACGCTCGCTGCCTGAGACTTTGCCCACCGTGTTGATGAATACGCCGGCTCATTCGGGGCTTGCACCGTCATTCATCACCGATAACTACGGCGGTGCCCGGGCAATGGTCGAGCATCTGCGCTCCCTGGGTTACCAGCGGATCGCTCACATCACCGGCCCGAAGAGCAATTTTGAGTCTGCAGAGCGTCTGCGCGGCTTTCGCGCAGCGCTCGGACGTACCGAAGCGGCCAAGAGCCTCGTCGTGAACGGCAATTTCTCTGAAGAGTCCGGCTACCTCGCAGGTCGCGAGATCGCCGCCGCCTCGCCGCGTCCCGATGCGGTCTTCGCCGGCAACGACATGATGGCCATTGGCTGCCTGTTTGCACTGACTGAAGCCGGCCTGAGGGTACCGCAGGACATCGCACTGGCCGGGTTCGATGACATTCCGATCGCGCGCTTTGTCACGCCGCCCCTGACCACTGTGCGTGCGCAGACAACCGAGCTGGGCCGTCAGGCGCTCGAGGAGCTGGCGCGCGCCATTGAAGATCCGGCCAGCGCCAAGCGCACCCAGCATCTGCTCACGACGCAGCTGGTCATTCGCGCCTCGTGCGCGAACCCGGGTCAGATGGGTAGCGGCACGGCGGGGCCGGAACAGCGTGCCCAGAAGAATTTGATCAAAGATCGCTCCAAGCAGCGGTTCCAGTCGCGTCGCTCGCTCGTAAGCCGAGAGCGCACCGGTACCACCGCATGGCTGGCTTGAAAGATCTGGAGAAAATGGGTTCAGGGTGTGTAGGCCCGGCTCATTACAGGAATCAGAACGTGCAGCGCTTTGAGCGCTGTTATCAGGGTAACTAGGGGGATTGAATCGTGAAGAAGCGCTATCGCAATCGAATTCGAAATGATGCTGGAATGTATGGGACGCTCATCGGGGCCGCAGTCGCCTCGGCGCTGGCAATTCCCAGCGTAGGCTGGACCCAGTCGGTCGACGCCACCCTGCGCGGGCAGGCGGCCGCCGGCAGTGTCGTCACTGCCAAGAACGCAGCCACTGGCGCCGTGCGGCACACGACCGCTGACGCCTCCGGCACGTATACCCTTGTCGGTCTGCCTCCGGGCACCTACCGCGTCGATGCGGGCCCAGGCACCGAGCAAGACATCACTCTGACCGTCGCTTCCACGGCGACGTTGGATCTGGTGGCCACTACAGTTGCGGCGAGCGAATCCCTCGAAGAAGTGATCGTCAAGGCCACGCGACTGGTCGAAGTGAAGACTTCAGAAGTCGGTGTCACGGTCTCTCAGGATCAGATCAATACCGTACCGCAGGCGACCCGCAACTTCCTGGAGTTCGCGGACCTGGTCCCCGGCATGATTTTCAACATCGCGCCGAACGGCAACACGTCGCTGACCAGCGGCGCACAGGCCTCGGATCAAACCAACGTCTACATCGATGGCGTGGGCCAGAAGGCTTATGTCATGCAGGGTGGCGTGCCGGGCCAGAACAACAGCCAGGGCAATCCGTTCCCGCAGCTCGCCATCGGCGAGTACAAGGTCATCACCTCCAACTACAAGGCAGAGTACGACCAGATCTCAAGCGCGGCGATCGTTGCCGAGACCAAGTCCGGCACCAACGAGTTCCACGGCGAGATCTTTGGTGACTACACCAACGAAAGCCTCCGCGCCGAGGAGCCAGCAGAAGTCCATTCGGGCAAGAAAGTCGATTCGAATACAGCCGAGTATGGCTTCGCCTTCGGCGGCCCGATCATCGAGGACAAGCTCCATTTCTTCGTGACCTATGAAGGCAAGGACTACAACACGCCGACGGCAGTGCTCCCAAGCACCCTAACGACCGTTGGCGGCGCCTCGATTGATACGCTGCTGCCAAGCAGCGTGACCTCGCAGTTCGGACCTGCAGACCTGCCGTTCAAGGAAAAGCTGTACTTCGGCAAACTTGATTTCGAACCTAACGATTCCGATCGCTTCGAGCTGAGCGGCAAGTACCGCCGCGAGGATTCGAGCAACAATGGTGTTGGCGTGGGCACGGCGGTCAGCGCCGGCGTGGACGACATCGTCACCGACAAGCGTATTGATCTGCGCTGGCAGCATAGCTTCGAGCACGCCTTCAACGACCTGCTGTTTACCTATGAGAATGCCTTCTACATACAGACACCGCAGGAGCTGGGCAACGGCTCGATCTATGACTACATGATTCCCACAACCGTGGGCGGGGTTACGACTTATCAGAGCCAGTTCATCATCAATGAGGGACCGGCAAGTCCGTTGTCATCGGAAAACAAGGGTCAGAAGGGCCCCGGCCTCCAGGACGACCTGACGTTCAACGATCTGGAATGGGACGGTGAGCACACGCTCAAGACCGGCTTCAAGTTCAAGCAGGTAAAGCTGATTGCGGAAGACTCAGCCGATGTGAATCCGGACTTCAGCTACGCGGTCACCGACGCAAACGGCACCAGCACCACGCCCTATCAGGTGCAGTTTGCGGATCCGGTGCCAGGGCAGAATCCGGTGGCCTCATCCGTCGACAACCAGATTGGCGTTTATTTCCAGGATGACTGGGCAGTCAACAAGAAGCTGACCCTGAATCTCGGCCTGCGCTGGGATTACGAGTACAACGGCGAGTGGATCAATTATAAGACCCCAGCCGCAACCGTTGACCGTCTGCTGGATCAGCTTGAGCCGGGCGGAACCGCCGGCGAAACCTATGCTGATGCCCTGAAGGCCGGCGGCATCAACATTAACGACTACATCAGCAACGGCAGCAACCGAAAACCGTACCTTGGCGAATGGCAGCCGCGACTGGGCTTCTCATATGACCTGTTCGAGGACCAGAGGCACGTGGTCTTTGGCGGCTACGGCCGCGCTTATGATCGCGACCTGTACAACTTCCTGCAGGTGGAGGAGACCAAGTCCGCCCTGCCGCAGCCAACGCTGTGCTTTACCCCTAATAACTACACCTGCGGCGGTGCGAGCACCGCCTGGAATGCGAGCTATTACACCCCAGGGGCACTGCAGTCGTATTACAACGCGACCTACGGCAACGCGGCTAACGCCGGCGAAATCGACGTTATCAACAACAACCTGAAGGTCCCCTATTCCGACCAGTTCAGCATCGGTATCCGCAACAAGCTGGGTGACTGGAATACGAGCATCAGCCTTGCGCGCATCCTGAGCTACAACGGCTTTGTATGGACCCTGGGTAACCGCTATCCCACTGGCGCATTCTGGATGAATGGCGGCCAGCCCTGGGGTGAGGGTGTCCCGACGACGACTGGCGCCCTGGGTGGCGGCAATCTGATCCTGGGCAGCAACGGCATCGAGACTCGCGATACCGAAATCCTGCTGTCAGCGGACAAGCCTTACACGGTCGAATCCAAGTGGGGCGCGTCGATCGCTTACACCTACGCCAATGCGGCGCAGAATCTGAACTCCGGGCCATACGCATTCGACGAAGCGAACATTGGTGCCTATCCCTTCCAGAGCTCGAACCAGCAGCCGCATCACCGCCTGGTGACCGCGGGCTCGTTGCACGGACCGTGGGATACGGTGGTGGGTGCCAAGCTGACATTGGCGACCCCAATCGCCTACGACGGCTTCAAGTACGGCACCCCAGTCGTGCCAGTTGGCAGCCCGCATGGCTACACCCCGATCTCGGGATACCCGACCGAAACGCTCGGTTATCACGATCTGGACCTGCAGGTAACCAAGGACTTCAGTATCTACAAGAGCGTACAGGCCTACGTCCGGGTCGACTTCCTGAACGTGTTCAACTGGACCAACTACGACTTCGCCAGTGAAGGGGGCAACTGGGGCAACCATCCGCCAGTGACCTACGCCCAGAATGGCCCGATCGATGGCACGCCGCGTGAGATCAAGCTGACCGCCGGCGCGAAGTTCTAAGGGTACCTGGTACACCCCCGATCCAGCAGGATCGGGGGTGTATGCTCCTCGCATGACGGCACAGAATATCCGGCACGTCGTAATTGTCGGAGGCGGTACGGCGGGATGGATGGCCGCTGCCGCTTGCGCCAAGCTGCTCGGGCGCGAGGTGCGGATCGATCTGGTCGAGTCCGAGGAAATCGGCACTGTGGGCGTTGGCGAAGCCACCGTGCCGCATCTGAAGACCTTCAATTCCGTCCTTGAGATCGATGAGACCGAGTTCCTGCGCTCAAGCCAGTCCACCTTCAAACTTGGGATCGAGTTCGTGGACTGGGGCCGGCTCGGAGATCGTTACATCCACGGCTTTGGCACCATTGGCCACGATGTGGGCCTGCTGCCCTTCCACCAGTATTGGCTCAAGCAGTTCCTGGCCGGCAACGCCTCCGATATTGGCGAGTATTCGCTGAACACGGTAGCGGCACCACGCAGCAAGTTCATGACCTCGGCCTCCGATGTCCCACCGGGCTCCCCGCTCGCCAACATCGCTTACGCCTATCACTTTGACGCCGGTCTCTACGCGCGATTCCTGCGCCGCTTCGCCGAGGGGCTGGGCGTGCATCGCACCGAGGGCAAGATCATCGAGGTCCTGTTGCGCCCCGAAGATGGCTTTATTACAGGCGTAAAGCTCGATAGCGGCGCCGTCGTCCGGGGCGAGCTGTTTATCGACTGCTCGGGCTTTCGCGGCATGCTGATCGAGCAGGCGCTGCACACCGGCTACGAGGATTGGACTCACTGGCTGCCCTGCGATCGCGCGGTCGCGGTACCGTGCGAAAACGTCGGCCCGCCAACGCCCTTCACGCGCTCGACTGCGCGGGCCGCGGGCTGGCAATGGCGTATTCCGCTGCAGCATCGCATGGGCAATGGCTATGTCTATTCCAGCGCCTTTGTCAGCGACGATGAGGCCTCCGCGACGCTGATGAAGCATCTTGAGGGACGAGCTCTGGCCGAGCCGCGGGCGCTGCGCTTTACCACCGGCATGCGGCGCAAATTCTGGAATCGCAACTGCGTGGCCCTAGGGCTGGCGAGCGGCTTTATGGAGCCGCTCGAGTCGACCAGCATCTATCTGATCCAGTCCGGCATTGCGCGGCTGATGAATCTGTTCCCGAAGATGGACTTCAGCCCGACGCTGATCGAGCGCTACAACACTCAGTCGGTGTTCGAATTCGAGCGCATCCGCGACTTCCTGATCCTGCACTACCATGCCACCGAGCGCACTGACACGCCCTTCTGGGAACACTGCCGCACAATGAGCATTCCCGAGCCGCTCAGGGACACCATCCGCCTGTTCAAGGACAGCGGTCGCTTTTATCGCAATGCGGATGAGCTGTTCGTGCTCACGAGCTGGGTGCAGGTCATGCTCGGCCAGCGCATCATGCCGCACACCTACCATCCGCTGGTGGATCAGATGCCCGGCCCGCAGCTGGAGGAGTTTGTCAGCAGTGTGCGCAAGGTGGTCGCCTCCTGCGTGGACGTCATGCCCACCCATGCGCAATTCATCGCCCGGCACTGCCAGGCACCCAAGATCATGATGTGAGCCACAGCACACTAATGCGCGACGGAGTTCCTTGATCTAGGGCACCTCGTTGCGATGATGTGCTTGGGAATTCGGCGAGTGTGCCTGGGCCAGAACCGGGATTCCCCGCCAGCCGCGATGCGGCCCGCCAGCTTTCTTGAGTCACGCTTCGGAGCAAGTTTTGTATTCGCTGAGTCGACGCATATTCATCCAGGGCTTGAGCGCAGCGACGGCCGCCCTCCTCGCTGCCTGCTCCGGATTCAGGCGTCCCGATTCCAAGCCGGTGCGCCCCTGGGGCGCGCCCTCGCCACTCAGCACCGAGCAGCTCCTGGATGAGACCGAGCGGCGCACGTTCAATTTTTTCTGGGAAACCACCGAGCCGACCCGTGGCCTGGCACCCGATTACGGCCCAGAGGCTTCGCAAGCGAGTATTGCAGCAATGGGCTTTGCCCTCACCGCACTGCCCATTGGCGTCGAACGCGGCTGGGTGAGGCGCGACCTGGCCTTGGCACGCGCGACCGCCACGCTGCAATTCCTGCGCGATGCACCCCAGGGCAGTGCCCCGAGCGGCTGCAGCGGTTACCACGGTTTCTTCTACCACTTCCTGGACATGACCAACGGCACCCGTTACCGCAACTCCGAACTCTCGAGCGTCGATACCGCCGAGCTGATGATGGGTGTGCGCTGCTGCGGGCAGTACTTCAGCGGTCCCTCGGATGAGGAAGCGGCGCTACGCACGCTGGCCGAGGATCTGTGCGAGCGCGTCGAATGGCCGTGGATGCAGGCGCACGGCCCGGCGATCTGCATGGGCTGGCGACCCGAGACTGGCTTTCTGCGCGATAACTGGATCGGCTATAACGAAGCGATGATGCTCTACCTGCTTGCACTCGGATCCGTAAGCCATCCGGTCGGGCCAGAGGCCTGGGCTGCCTGGACCGCGGGCTACTCTGATAGCTGGGGAACGGTGCAGGGCATCGAGCACCTGACCTTCGGCGCACTGTTCGCCCACCAGTTCACCCAGGCGTGGGTTGACCTGCGTGGAACCTCCGATGCTTACATGAGAGAGCGCGGCTTCGATTATTTCGAGAACAGCCGGCGCGCGACCCTCTCGCAGCAGGCCTATGCCATCGCCAATCCGCTCGGCTGGGCGGGCTACGGCGCCAATGTGTGGGGACTGAGTGCTTCAGACGGACCGGTCTCGCAGGCACTCCCGTACCATGGGCAGCAGCGCGCGTTTCACACCTACGCGGCGCGCGGCGTATGCCTGAATCCGGCCGAGGATTACGATGATGGCACCCTGACGCCCATGGCGGCGCTCAGCTCGTTGCCCTTTGCGCCCGAAGTGGTGCTGCCTGCGATGGATGAGATGTACCAGCGCTACGGTACGGTGCTCTTTGGTGAGTACGGGTTCCTGGACAGCTTCAATCCCAGTTTTCAGTACGATCTGATCCCGGATCACGGGCGACGTGTGGGCGATCTGGGATGGGTCGACACACGCTACTACGGTATCAACCAGGGCCCGATCCTCGCCATGATCGAGAATCATCGTAGCGGTCTGCTGTGGCGACTCTCGCGCGGGGACGCGGTGATACGCCGTGGCCTGGAGCGCGCAGGTTTTCAGGGCGGATGGCTCAGCTAGGCCCCACGCCCGGCGCCCGGTGGCCGCCCGGTTCGGCCTTAAGCCGGCGCGCGTTTCTGGCGCTGAGCTCCGCTGCCAGCGCCGCGCTCCTCGGCGGCTGTGGCGGTTCCTCGAGCCCCGCCGCCTCGGTGCCGCCAAGCACGACACTTACGCCGCTGCTGGCGAATCTTCAGCAGCAGACCTTTAACTACTTCTGGGAAACCAGCGACCCGGTCATGGGGCTCGCGCCGGATCGCTATCCCAATCCGCCCTTCGCCAGCATCTCCGCCATCGGCTTTGCCCTGACCGCCTATCCGATCGGCGTCGAGAACGGCTGGATCACCCGCAGCGCCGCCGCTCAGCGCGTCCAGGCCACGCTGCAGTTTCTGTGGGGCGCGCCACAAGGCACAGCCAGCAGCGGCTGCGCCGGCTATCAGGGATTCTTCTATCACTTCCTCGATATGCAGACCGGCACGCGCTCTGGAACCAGCGAGCTTTCCATCATCGACACCACGTTGCTGATGGCGGGCGTGCTCTTCAGTGCTGAGTACTTCAACCAGTCCACGACGGTGGAAACCAGCATCCGGCAGCTGGCAGCGAACCTGTATGGCCAGGTCAACTGGCCCTGGGCGCAGACGCGGGCACCAGCGATCTGCCTCTCCTGGACCCCAGAGAGCGGCTTTTCGCCCTACGACTGCATCGGCTACAACGAAGGCATGATTGTCTATCTGCTCGCCTTGGGATCACCGACCTTGCCGGTGGCGACTTCGGCCTGGAGCGCCTGGACCAGCGGCTACGCGCAGTGCTGGGGCAGCCTGCAGGGTTATGAGTTCCTGACCTTCGGACCGCTCTTCGGACACCAGTACACGCAAGTGTGGGTCAACTTAAGTGGTATTCAGGACGCCTTCATGAGCGCCCACGATTCGGATTACTTCAAGAACAGCCGGCTCGCCGTACTGGCGCAGAATGCCTATGCCATTGCCAATCCCCTCGCGTGGCAGGGCTACAGCGCGAATCTGTGGGGACTCAGTGCCTGTGATGGTCCTGGGGATTTTCAGATCGCCTATGAGGGACAGACACGGCAGCTCGAGGGCTACATCGCGCGCGGCGTGGGCTTAAGCGCCGACAATGATGATGGCACCATCGCACCGACCGCGGCGATTGCCTCGCTGCCGTTTGCACCGGAGCTGGTCGTGCCGGCCGCCGAAGCACTCGCACAGCTCAACGGCGGCTTTGCGATGGGACAGTATGGCTTCCTGGATGCCTTTAACCTGAGCGTGCCTGCCGGATCGCCGCTGACCCAAGGTCAGTATGTTGCTGGCGCCGGCTGGGTCGATACCCAATATCTCGGGATCGATCAGGGACCGATTGTCGCCATGCTCGAGAACTACCAAAGCCAGCTCATCTGGTCGACGATGCAGCAGAACGCCAGCATCGTACTGGGACTGCAGCGGGCCGGATTCAGTGGCGGATGGCTCGGCTGAGCTGAACCTTACCCGCACTGCGCACTCGCCCGCTTCTCACAGTCGCTGCCCGCTCACCCGCGCGTGCTCGCCACCCCCTCGCCGCTGGCCCCCGATGCTGCAACGTGCGAGCATTCCCGCAGTTGTTTGCGCGAGGACATCATTGCGAATGTGGGGGGCAGCACAACCAGGATGCACTGGCGGCCACAGGCGGATCGCAACGCTTGCAGCCGCGCTACTGCTGGGAGCCTGTGGTCCCTCGGCGCCCAAAGTCGAGGTCATCCATTTTTGGGCGATGGGCGTGGAGGCCGAAGTCCTGGCGCAACTGCTGCCGGAATTCGAGCGTACCCACCCGCTCGTAAAGGTTGAAATCCAGCAGCTGGCCTGGACCGCGGCGCACGAAAAGCTGCTGACCGCCGTTGCCGGGGATGCGACGCCGGATCTGTGCCAGCTGGGCAACTCATGGATCCCGGAGCTGGTGGCACTCAAGGCGCTTGAGCCACTCGCCACCCACCTCGCAAGCTCGCGCGAGATTCAGGCCGAGGATTATTTCTCCGGCGTCTGGCAGACCAATACCGTAGATGACACGCTGTATGCCGTGCCCTGGTATGTCGATACCCGCCTGCTGTTCTACCGGCGCGACCTGCTCAAGGCCGCCGGGTTCGATGCGCCGGCCCAGACCTGGTCCGGGTGGCTCACGCAGCTCAGGGCGATCAAGCGCATGGTCGGCCCGCAGCGCTATGCCGTACTGATGCCGCTCAATGAGTTCGAGCCGCTGCAGATCCTGGCACTTGAACAAAGCGAACCGATGCTGCGTGAGGGCGGTCGCTATGGCAACTTTCGCAGTGAATCCTTTCGCCACGCGCTCGGCTTCTATCGCGATCTGTTCGCCGAGTCGCTGGCCCCGACGATGACCAACCAGCAGGTCGCCAATGTCTGGAACGAGATGGGCAAAGGCTTCTTCTCCTTTTATATCTCCGGACCCTGGAACATCGCCGAGTTCAAGCGCCGCCTGCCGCCGGAGCTGCAGAGCAGCTGGATGACCGCGCCAATGCCCGGCCCCGACGGACCCGGCGTGTCGAACGCCGGTGGCTCGAGCCTGGTGATATTGCACAGCTCCAAGCATCAGCAAAGTGCCTGGGAACTGCTCGAGTTCCTCTCGACTCCCGCTATTCAGCAGCGCTTCTATGAGCTCACTGGTGATCTACCGCCGCGACGCTCCAGCTGGCAGGGCGGTGCGATTGCGACCGATCCCTACACGCAGGCCTTCCGCACTCAGCTGGAGCGCCTGCGCACCTTTCCGCAGGTCCCCGAGTGGGAAGAGATCATGCAGGAGATGCGGATCATGGCCGAGCGCGTCGTGCAGGGACAACAGGATGTGAACAGTGCCGTGACCGCGTTCGATGCGCAGGTGGACGATATGCTGGCCAAGCGCCGCTGGATGCTCGCCAGGCAGCAGAACAAGGCGGCGGCGACGCCGTGAGCGCGCGCGCCAACACGCGTGGCTACGCCCAGTCGCAGAGTGGCTGGCTGTTTGCGTTGCCGGCGCTGGCGCTGATCGGCGTATTTTTCCTGCTGCCGGTGATTGGCGCCCTGCTGCTCAGCTTCACCGACTTTGATCTGTACGCACTGGCGGATGTCGGCAATCTGCGCATCGTGGGGCTGCACAACTACCACACGCTGCTGATCACGCCAATGTTCTGGAAGGCCCTTGGCAACACCACCGTGTTCGTCATCCTCGGCGTGCCCCTGTCGCTGATCGCATCGCTTGGAGCCGCGCTGCTGGTCGATTCGCGCCTGACGCGCTTCAAGGACTTTTTCCGCACCGCTCTGTTCGCGCCGGTCGTGACGACGCTGGTCGCCGTCGCCCTGATCTGGCGCTACATGCTGCACACGCGTTATGGGCTGATCAATTATCTGCTGACCCACCTGGGGCTGCCGGCCATTGACTGGCTCGGCGACCCACACTGGTCGATGCCCGCGATTGTGCTGCTGGCGGTGTGGAAGAACTTTGGCTACAACATGATCATCCTGCTCGCGGCCCTGCAGAATATTCCCGAGGACCTGTATGAGGCGGCCCGGCTCGAAGGCGCCAGCGCCTGGCACTGCCTGCGTCACGTCAGCTTGCCGCTGCTGGTGCCGACGCTGACGCTGGTCA
>Ga0302311_10007107_pt1 | contig 11458 bp, 10 predicted proteins | sample III_Palsa_N1_3_FD_200449 | JGI IMG/M metagenome (GOLD analysis project Ga0302311, IMG submission 200449) | Peat permafrost microbial communities from Stordalen Mire near Abisko, Sweden - III_Palsa_N1_3 | ecosystem: Environmental > Terrestrial > Soil > Palsa > Peat permafrost | place: Sweden...
CAACCTACCCGCAGGTTTCGGTGAAAGCTCCATGATCCTGGGCGTGACGGGCCGTCGCGCGCTGGCTGCATCCATGGTTGCGGCCAGACTCCCTGCCTATTTGGTCTTGCTCCGTGTGGGGTTTACCGTGCCGTTGGAGTTACCCCCAACGCGGTGGGCTCTTACTCCACCCTTTCACCCTTACCTTCATCTCCTTGCGGAGATGATTTGGCGGTTTGCTTTCTGTTGCACTGGCCGTACCCGCTCTTTGAGAAGCGGGCCCCGGACGTTATCCGGCACACTGCCCTGCGGAGTTCGGACTTTCCTCCCCCGCGCAACGCCCGAAGGCCCGCGCGGCAGCGATCATCCAGCCGCCTGCACCCCTACAGTGTAGCAGTGGGGGAGTGAGTAAAGCCGCGCAGGCATTTCCCTCAGGGGCTGAAGCCCATCGCAATTCCAGCTTATACGGCATCCATTCGACTCCGCTCAGGACAGGCTCTGAAGCCGTGCCCTTAACAAGGCAAGAGCAAATCTCCGGCAAGCTAAGACTTCACTGCCTGTTAGCAAGGCTGCGTGGCCCTGCGAGCGCTGTGCCGTTCAGAAAGCTTTCGTGGAGGTCAATCCCACAAAGGTCGAGCCGGTGCCGAGATGGTTAGCCGCGCGGCGGGTGTCCTTGTCCCTTAGATTCCTCGAATAACTTAGCGGAATCGACAGAGTGCAGCTTCCGGCTGTGAGGAACACGAAGAAGGTCAGCCGGGCGCAAGGGAAATTACTATCACACACCGGTAACAAATTGGCAGTTACTCCTCGCACGAAATAACAGCGGATCCGTAACCGATATGCCTCGATCTGAAGCGTCATTACTGTAAGTGCTCCACTAACACTGACCAAAGATAGGGACACACGCACTAGATATTTCTATAGGTTCATGGAGGGCCTGAAGGTTTTATTTGAATAAATCCGGAGTTCATTATGAACCGCATAAAAATAATTGCTTCGCTTGTTTTATTGACTCTGCCTGCTGCCGCGGTCCTTAGCGGTTGCTCGATGAGCTATGTGCCTTCTCCAGAAGAGACGGCCATTTCCGAGCCCAATACAGCTGCTGTGCCAGGCAGCCTGTATGGCGGACGCCAGCCTATCTCGGGCGCACATATTTATATGTATGCCGCCGACACGACGGCTTATGGCCATGCTTCCGACTCGCTGATATTGAGTTACACGAGCGGTAGTTATCCAAGCACCCAGGACAGCAACGGGAACTATTATGTGACGACCAACAGCACCGGCGCTTTCTATCTCAGCGCCGGTCAGTACTCCTGCACGCCGGGGCAGCAGGTCTATATGTACTCGATCGGCGGAAACCCGGGTGGAGGCACAAATTCCGCCGCGGGACTTATAGCGGTGCTGGGCCAGTGCCTTTCAGGTGGGGCGTTTTCGGGTATATCGGAGATCAACATCAACGAGGTGTCGACGATTGCAGCGGCGTATGCGCTTTCGGGTTACGCGGTGGATGCGACCCATATCGCCAACGCAGCTACAAATGCGGCGCACGTTAGCGCCGGCACGACGACGCTGGCCAATACCGCCATGGCGAATGCCTTCGCGGGCGCTGCGCTGCTGTATAACGTATCGAGTTCAGGGTTCGGCATGGCGCGGGCGACGACGCCGAACGGCAACGGTACGGTCCCGCAGGCGGAGATACACACGCTGGCGAATGTTCTGGCCAACTGTATCAACAGCACCGGTTCTACCTCCCCATCATGCAGCGGGCTGTTTTCGGATGCGGAGAGCGCCGGCTCCACGGGCACCGAGCCGACCGACACGGCATCGGCGGCGATCAATATCGCGCATTATCCGGCAAATAATGTGACGAGGATATTCAATCTTTCGTCGGCCACGGTTACGCCCTACACGCCGAACCTGGGAAGCACGGCGCCGACCGACTTTACGATTTCTATTCCCTACACCGTTACGGGCATTAATTATCCGGGCGCGATGTCAATTGATGGCAACGGAAACATCTGGATACCGAATATTGCGGGCAATTCGTTGTCGAAGATTTCGCCGCTGGGCGTACCGGCGACGGGACAACCGTTCACGGGTAGCAGCAGCCTCAACAATCCGTATGGTTCGGCCGCGGATGCCTCAGGCAATGTGTGGGTAACGAGCCGCTACACGGAATCTGTGGTTGAGTTCAATAGTTCGGGCACTGTCGTCAACACCTACAAGGGCAATGGAAGCCTGAGCCCGATGGGGATTGCGCTGGATGCTTTGGGCAATATGTGGGTGGCCAACAACGGCGGGACTACCGTGAGTGAGTTGAGCCTGAGTACGGGGAAGGAAGCGACGGGTTCGCCGTTCAGCCTGTCGAGTGCGAGCCAGCCTGCCAGCGTGACGATCGACACGTCAGGGTATATATGGGTGGCGAATACGGGGGCCGACGACATTGAGCAGTTGAACAGCTCGGGCGCCAATGCGGGGAAGTCTCCTTACACTGGTGGCGGCGATGGGGGATGGCTGCTTTCGGCGGTGGACAGCAGCGGGAGCGTGTGGATTCCGAATACCTCCGGCGACACCATTACGAAGATGACGAAAGATGGCGCGAGCGGCAACTACAAAACCACGAGCATTAGCGGCGGGATGAACCAGCCGTATCAGGTGGCGCTGGACGGAGCAGGCAACGCGTGGATCACGAACGAAGGCAGCGGGAATATTGCGGAATTTTCCAACTCCGGGACCCAGCTGAGCCCAACCAACGGATATACCTCGAACATCAATGGGCCGTTCAGTATTGCGGTGGATGGCGCGGGCAATGTGTGGGTGGCGAACGGCGGGTCGGAGAAGATCGTGGAGTTTGTGGGCCTGGCTATTCCGGTGGTGACGCCGCTGGTAACGGCGTTGACCAACAAGACGCTGGCGAGCCTGCCATAGACAGCGGACGGGGCTGCGGCGCGGCGGGATGTGCGGTTATAGGGCAGGAAAAGTTTGGAACTAATGGGTCATTGGTCAAAATGATACAGTTCGAGGTAAGTCTCATGGCTGCCGTCTCTTAGGCGGCTGTTGGCTTCGGTTTGTTCGCTTACATTACATTACCCATTGGTAACCATAAAGTAACCCAGATGGGGATTTGGTAGTCCGTTTGTTCCATAGCGTCTCCAAAAAGGCGGAGCTAAGGTTAGGGAAATCAAACAGGTTGTTGTGATCTGTCTCCTGGAGCCTTAATGCACCGCTTGCAGTTTGTATCTTTTTGCCTGCTTTCCCTTCTTGCCGTGTTTTTCGTTACCGGATGCTCGGCCAGTTTCGATCCCTGCCTTTCCTCTCCTCTGGCAGAACCCTCCAGCGTCGGTTTAAGCGCGAGCCTCTTTGGAGGACGGCAGCCGATCAGCAGCGCGCACGTCTATATGTACGCCGCGGACAGTACGGCGTATGGCCATGCGTCGGATTCGCTGTTGCTGGCGTATTCCGGCGGCAGTTATCCGACGACGGAGGATGCGAACGGCAATTACTACATCACGACCAGCACGGTGGGCGCCTTCAATATCAGTGCCGGAGAGTATGCGTGCACGACGGGCAGCGAGGTTTATCTGTATGCGATCGGGGGCAACCCGGGGCTGGGTGAGAATACGGCAGCGGGGTTGCTGGCGGTGCTGGGACAATGCCAGTCCAATGGTTCGTTTCCCGGCGTGACCTTTGTGACGATCAACGAGGTTTCGACGATTGCGGCGGCGTATGCGATGGCTGGGTACGCGGTGGATGCGACGCATGTTGCGACCTCCGGGACGACGCTTGCGAAGACCGGGATCAGCAATGCGTTTGCGAATGCCGCGAATTTGTACAACATCTCTGCCGGCGGCGTGGCGCCGACGACAACGCCGAACGGCAATGGGACGGTGCCGCAGACGCTGATCAACTCGCTGGCGAACAGCCTGGCGGGGTGTATCAACTCGACCGGCCCGAGCTCCGGAGCGTGTGGCTTAGTTTTGGGCAATGCCAAGAGCGTGGGTTCCACGGGCACGACGCCGACGGATACGGCGACGGCTGCGATCAATATCGCGCATTATCCGGGAAATGCCGTGGCGGCTATTTTGAGCGCCGCGCCGAGCATCAGTGCGCCCTACCAGCCGGTGCTGGGGGCGACGCCGAACGACCTCACCGTGGGGATCAGCTTTACGGGCGGCGGGATTGCGAACCCGCAGGACATTGCTGTGGACGGGTCTGGGAACGTGTGGATCACGAACCCTGGAGCGAATGGGGTAACGAAGCTGTCGCCGTTGGGCGTGGCGGCGACGGGGTCTCCGTTCAGCGCCAGAGACGCGAGCTTTGTGGCGATCGATACGTCGAACCAGGCTTGGGTGACGAGCGAGAGCGGGAACGAGATCTTTGCGTTTACGAGTGCGGGCGGGACGGTGAGCGGGTCTCCGTTTGCTCCGTCGGTCTATATAGTGCTTAGCGGCACATATACGCTGGAGAGTCCGCAGGGAATTGCGATCGATGTGGACGGCGACATCCTGGTGGCGAGCGAGGCCAATGCGGAGCTGTTCAAGCTGAATGCTTCGGGGGCGAATCTTGCTGGGCCGTACAACTCGACGTGCATGACGAGCTTTAGTTCGCTGGCAATCGATACGTCGGACAATGTGTGGAGCACGAGCCCGACGGTGGCGTGCGAGATAGGTCCAATCGACCTGGGGTTGTCGGTGGGGACGGTCCGGAGCTCGACGAGTGGGTTGAGCGGGGCAGAGAGGACTGCCATCGACGGCACGGGGAATGTGTGGGTGACGGACCACACGAGCAGTGAGGTGACGCAGTATTCGTCGACGGCAAACCAGAATAGCGGCTCGCCGTTTTCGGGCGGAGGGTTGAGCAGCCCGATGGGGATCGCGATCGATGGGCTGGGGTATGCGTGGGTGGCAAATGCAGGCAATAGCAGCGTTTCGCGGTTTTCCGGCGCGGGAGTAGCGGAGAGCCCTTCGACCGGGTATACCGGCGGGAGCCAGAGTGGCTCGCAGAATATTGCTGTCGATGGGTCCGGGGATGTCTGGATTACGAATACTACCGGCAACAGCGTTACGGAGTTGATTGGGGCGGGTGCGCCGGTGATTACGCCGCTGACGGCGGGCGTGCAGGAGGGGAAGCTGGGGACACGGCCGTAGGGCAGAGAGTAGAGAGTAGACAGTAGGGCAGGACAAGGTCCCTGCCGGGTGGGAAGGCGAAATGGCGGTCTGTAGGGAACTGCCGGGGGTTGGTCTGCGTAGAAGCTGGGGTAGAGGTGTGCCGGGGGTAGAGATGCGCTGCGCTTGGTAGACTTGAGACCGGTAACCACATGGAGTTCAAAGAAGGATTTCGGATCGCGCTGCAATCGCTTTGGGCGAACAAGCTGCGCACGGTGCTGACGCTGCTGGGCGTGGTCATCGGCGTGGCGTCGGTGATTGCGGTGGTGACGCTGGTGAACGGCGCGAAGGTGTACATCGCGACGAAGATCAACCGGCAGGGTGCGGATGTGTTCACGATCTCGCAGCAGCCGGCGTTTGTGACCAGTTACAACGAGTATGTGAAGTATCAGAAGCGCAAGGTGATCTCGCTGGACGAGTACCGGACGATGCAGAGCGAGTGCAGCCTGTGCCTGCAGGTGGGAGCGATGCAGGCGACCACGGGAAAGATCGTGTACCGCGCGCAGTCCAGTACCGACACGACCATTCGCGGCTACACCACGTTGATGCCGGAGATGCAGAACCTGAACATCGTGGAGGGCCGCGGAATTACGCAGGCCGAGGAAGACCATGCGACGCCGGTGGCGATCATCGGCGCGGACATTGAGGAGAACCTGCTGAAGTTCGAGGACCCGCTGGGCAAGGACATCCGCGTGGACGGTGTGCCGTACACGATCATCGGGCTGGGTGAGAAGCAGGGCAAGACGCTGGGGCATAGCCAGGATAACTGGGTGGCGGTGCCGCTGACGGCGTACCAGAAGACCTACGGGACAGCTAAGTCGGTGGTTATCTATTCGAAGGCGGCCAGCGGGGCGGTGGCGATGGAAGATGCCAGCGACCAGGGACGGCTGATCATGCGCGGGTTGCGGCATGACCGGCCGGGCGAGGACGACAGCTTTACGCTGGAGACCAGCAGCACGCTGGCGGGGTTGCTGGCCCAGATCATCAACAGCATTGGGGGCGTCGCGATTGGGATTGCGGCGATCACGCTGGTGGTAGGCGGCGTGGTGATCATGAACATCATGCTGGTGAGCGTGACCGAGCGGACCCGGGAGATCGGCATACGAAAGGCCCTGGGCGCCAAGCGTGGCGACGTGTTGTTGCAGTTCCTGATGGAGTCGGGAACGATGGCGCTGATCGGCGGCGCGATCGGGGTCGTGCTGGGCGTGGCCGGGGCCAAGGGCGTCGCGATTGTGGCAGGCTTTCCAGCGGCGATTGCGCTATGGAGCGTGTTTGCGGGGCTTTTTGTGGCGTTGTCGGTGGGCATCTTCTTTGGCGTGTATCCGGCGCGGAAGGCCGCCGATCTGGATCCGATTGTGGCGTTGAGGAGTGAGTTCTAAGAGAAAGTAGTAGAGAGTAAGGAGTAAGTAGTAGAAAAGACGATTTTGTCTCCATGCAGAGCAATTTCAGGAGAGCACAGTATGACGCAGGCGAGGTTTCGCGATTCGGTTGGATGGCAGAAAGCCATGAAACTTATCGGCGAGGTTTATGCGGCAACCGGTAACTTTCCAAGAGAGGAAATGTTCGGGCTGACCAATCAACTTCGGAGAGCTTCGGTCTCGGTCGCAAGTAATATTGCGGAAGGCCAAGGGCGGTTGACTACGGGCGAGTTCGTGCAGTTTCTGGGAATGGCAAGAGGCTCAACACTTGAAGTGCAGACACAACTTGAAGTTGCAAGGATGTTGAAGTTTGGAAAAAGCAGCGAGTTAGAGAACGCCGAATCATCGGCAACGGAAGTTGTCCGCATCCTCAACGCAGCCATCGCAACATGCAAGGCAAAGATGGCGGTCAAATCGAAGAAGAACGGCTTGTAAAGTTACTCCTTACTACTTACGCACTACTACTTGAGGTTCTATGCGAGCGAGCGATCAACGGGAATCGGTGAGGATGGCGCTGGACACGCTGCGCACCAACAAGCTGCGCTCGGCGTTGACGATCCTGGGCATCGTGATCGGCGTGACGAGCGTGATCGCGATCTCTTCGGTGATCAACGGGCTGAACACTTCGGTGGCAACGCTGGTGGAACAGTTTGGGAGCAATGTGTTGTGGGTCTTCCGGTTCCCGGTGATCGGGGTGCGGCCAACGTCGGAGATGCTGGCGCGCAAGCAGATGACGTATGACGACATGATCGCGATTGGGCAGCTGCCGCATGTGGTGGCGTCGACCGCGGCGTTGCAGTATACGAACTATCAGTTCAATGAGGGGTCTGTGGTGGCGAAGTTCGGCCAGCGCAAGGCGGAGAACGTTTCGCTGGAAGGCGATACGCCGTCGGACCAGGTGGTGTACGACAAGGTGATCCAGGAGGGGCGGTTCTTTACGCAGACCGACGAGGACCGGGCCAATGACGTGACGGTGCTGGGGTATGACGTGGAGCAGGACCTGTTTGGGTCGATCGATCCCATTGGCCAGGACGTGGTGATTGCGGGGCGGACGTTTACCGTGGTCGGGGTCTACGCGAAGCAGAAGACAGCGTTCGGCGGCGGTAAGAACCCGGACGACAGTACGGCGAACTTTCCGCTGACGACGTTTAAGAAGCTGCATCCGGAGATTCTGGATTACTGGATCAGCGCGAAGTTCGACGACCAGAAGAACAAGGCGCTGGTGACCGACGAGATACGCGAGTTGCTGCGGCGGCGGCGCAAGGTGAGGAATGAGCTGCCGGATAACTTTGCGATCTTCAGCTCGGACTCGATTACGAAGCTGTGGAACCAGATCACGGGCAGCCTGTTTCTGTTAATGTTCGGGCTGAGTACGCTGGGGTTGATGGTGGGCGGCGTGGGCGTGATGAACATCATGCTGGTGAGCGTGACGGAGCGGACGCGCGAGATCGGCGTGCGCAAGGCCATCGGCGCGACGAAGAAGACGATCCTGCTGCAGTTCACGCTGGAGGCGATTGTGTTGTGCGCGGTGGGCGGGGTGGTTGGGATCGTGTTTGGATCGGCGCTGGCGTTGTTGCTGAGTCTCGTTATTTCAAGCCAGGTGAGCTTGCTGTGGATACTGGCGGCGTTCCTGGTGTCGTGCGGGATCGGATTGATCTTTGGGATCTATCCGGCGTGGAAGGCGGCGAATTTGAATCCGATCGACGCGCTTAGATACGAGTGAGTAGAGAGTAAGGAGTAAGGAGTAGAGGTAAGGCAACCGCAGCTGTCCGAGGCGGATTGTGAGGACAAGACTTGCATCTTGCTCTTGGCCTAATTCACTACTCCTTACTCACTATTCACTACACTAAGTAGATGGAGACCCTCGCTCTGGTGGTTGAGATTGTTACGGCGCTGCTGACCGCGAGCGGGATTGTGTATGGACTGCTTGCGTTGAGTGGGGTTCGGGCGTTTGAGCGGGATTCGAAGGCGCGTGGAGTGAGTGGGTTTGCGCCGGGTGTCTCGATTCTCAAACCTCTCAAGGGTGTGGATTCACGCATGTATGCGGGGTTCGTTAGCCACTGCAAGCAGACGTATGCCGGCGAGTGGGAGATTCTGTTTGGCGTCAGTTCCCTCGATGACGCTGCCGTAGCTACAGTGGCGAGACTGCGCGTGGAGCATCCACTGATACCGATAAGGATCGTGGAGTGTCCGCAGCGGCTCGGCCCAAATGGCAAGGTGTCGACGCTTGCGCAGTTGGTGCCTCATGCCGCCCATGAGTATCTTGTAGTCAACGATAGCGACATTCTGGTGTCGATGCATTATCTCGACGCTGTTATCAATCCTTTTACGGACGAAGACACCGGCGCCGTTCCAGTTGGACTGGTGACTGTGCCATATATCGGGACAGCGGAGAAGACGCTGTGGTCGCGGCTGGAGGCGCTGGGGATTTCGACCGATTTTATGCCGGGTGTGCTGACGGCGCGGAAGCTTGAGGGCGGCATACGGTTTGGGTTGGGGTCGACGCTGGCTACGACGAAGACGGCGCTGGCGGCGATTGGAGGGTTTGAATCGCTGGTGGACCAGCTTGCCGATGACTATGAGATGGGCTCGCGGATTGCAGCTGCGGGCTATCGCGTTGAGCTGGCGAATGAGGTGGTCGCAACGACGGTGCCGGCGTATACGCTGCGCGGGTTTTGCGAGCACCAACTGCGCTGGGCGCGAGGGACGAGGGATTCGCGGCGGCTTGGGTATATCGGGCTGGGCGTGACGTATGTGCTGCCGTGGGCGCTGGCTTGCGTGATTGCCAGTGGCGGCGCGCTGTGGAGCTTCTCGCTGCTGAGCGTGGCGCTGCTGGTGCGCGTGGCCGTGGCGCTGTCGGTGGGTGTGGGCGTGCTGAAGGATGGGCAGGTGTTGCGCGACCTGTGGCTGCTGCCGCTGCGCGATTGCTTCGCAATGTTTTTCTGGGCGTGGAGCTATGCCAGCGATGTGGTGGTGTGGCGGGGAGAGAAATTCCGGTTGAAGCGTGGAAGGTTAACGAGAATCTAGTCATGCTGCGAACCCATGTCCCAGAATCGGGACATGGGGCACCCAGAGTAGTGGCGAGGGTAGACCGATGAGGCGAATGCCGCAGGCGGCGATTACGGAGATGGTGGATGCGGCGTTCGGCCCGAAGGGGCCGAGTGTGTGCGGCGAGCTGGTGCGGCGGGTGGGTCACAAGGACATCCTGGTGGCGGAGCGCGCAGCGCGGACGCTGAAGAAAATTTCCGAGGCAGATGCGGGCGCGCTGTATGCGTGGCGCAAGGCGCTGCTGGCGGAGGCATTTCGCGCGACGGATGTGCGCGTGCAGTGGAATTTGTCGATTGTGCTGGGCAGGCTTCCGCTGAAGGGGCAGGACAAGGCTGTGGTCGTCGACCTGATGTACGAGAGACTGCAAGACAAGAGCGGCTTGAACCGCACGGTGGCGATGCAGGCGCTGATGGACCTCACAGAAAAAGATGCGGCGCTGCGCGCGCGGGTGAGCCGATTGTGCGCGAGGCGCTGGAGGGTGGAACGCCGGCGATGCAGGCGAGAGCGAGGAAGTTGTTGGGCGTGAAGCGGCAATGATTGGCGCGAATACTCAATGAGCGAAATACAAAGCCCTGCTTCCGAGTAAGATTAAGCTCGCTCCGAGCGCGGTAAACACAAGCCGACCGACCCATCGGGGGATGTTCTTGTCGGCTCCAATGTTCAACGAAAAGGCTGTGACGACCGCAGCCACGCCAATAACGATTTCAAGAATTGAAAAGATCATTGCCGAATTATACATAGGGTCTTTACGCTGGGCTTGGCCCGGGAGCGCCGCTAGCTCAGCGGCTTGTCGGGGCTTTGCAGGCGGAGGTGGTCTTCGATGTCGCCGACCTTGTCGGTGAGGAAGTTGAGCTTGCGCGAGAGAGCTTGAATTTCGGCTTCGGCGCGGCGGTTGACTTCGAAGTCGAGTTCGCTGCGGACGCGGTCTTTGTGGTCCTGGCGGTTCTGGCTCATCATGATGACCGGCGCCTGGATGGCCGCGAGCATGGAGAGAAAAAGATTGAGCAGGATGTAAGGGTAGGGGTCCCAGGTCTTGTCTTTCAAGAGATTGCTGACCATGGTGTAGGAGACGAGCAGGACAAAGAAGCAGATGATGAAGGTCCAGGAGCCACCGAAGCTGGCAACGTGGTCGGCGATGCGCTCGCCGAAGGTCTCCTGCTCGTCAATGAGTTCGTTGGGGTTGCGCATGGCACGGCTGCTGATGACACCCTGCGCGGTATGGATCTCGCGGGAGAGCACGGCGAGCATGTCGAGGCCGGCCTGGGGCTTGCTGGTGAGCAGCGCGGCGAGGTCGTTGCGGTCGATCTCGAGGCAGGTGGTGGGTTCGGTGGTAATGGCGGTGGTGTGGTGGGGAGTGCCTTCGAGCATGGAAGCGAAGCCGAAGAAGTCGCCGTGGTGGGGCTCGGAGAAGAGGACCTCCTGGCCGTCTTCGTCGATGAGCGAGACGTTGACGCCGCCGCTGAGCACGACGTAAGCGCTCTTGCTGGGGTCGCCGGCCTTGTAGATGCGCTGCTTGGCGGCGAAGTCGCGCAGCTCGACCTGCTGCGAGAGGACGTGAAGTTCGTCGTCGTCGAGGAGAGAGAAGAGAGGGACGTGGCGGAGTTCTTGTGTGTCGCAGGGCATAAGGGCAGTGAGTAAGTAGTAGAGAGTAGAGAAAGACAAAAGCAAGGGCTTAGACAGATTAGCGGTTGGGTTGGTTGCTGACGATCTCCTTGCCGCCGGATTTTACGAGAATGTAAACCGGGGCAGGTAGGAGTGGCAAGGCGTTGGGCTGTGCGTCTGAATTTGTGAGGGATTGCCAGAGGAAGATGCGTTGCGGGCCGGGCCATTTTGCTGCGAGAGTCT
>Ga0302311_10007111_pt1 | contig 11458 bp, 9 predicted proteins | sample III_Palsa_N1_3_FD_200449 | JGI IMG/M metagenome (GOLD analysis project Ga0302311, IMG submission 200449) | Peat permafrost microbial communities from Stordalen Mire near Abisko, Sweden - III_Palsa_N1_3 | ecosystem: Environmental > Terrestrial > Soil > Palsa > Peat permafrost | place: Sweden...
CGTGCACAGCAACACGCGGCGCGATCCGATCCTGTATGCGCTCGGCGCTGATCCGATGAGCCGGCAGCAGTTGCGCGACGTCTACGAGCCCGACCTCGTCGCGCTGCCGACGATCGCGGTGGCCTATCCCGGCTTCTGGTATCGCCACGCATGACGCGGGCCGCTTGACTGACCATATGCGTATCCGACAACCGGACAAACGGGACAAGTCTGCATGGGCGTGCCATTCGAGAAGCTTCATGTTCCCTCCGCCTACCAGGTCGTCTCGCGTGAGTTGCGGCGCTCGATCGTCTCGGGGAACCTGAAGCCCGGCGACCAGCTGCCGAGCGAGGCGGAAATGGCCGAGCAGTTCGGCGTCAACCGCTCGACGGTGCGCGAAGGCATCCGGCAGCTTGAGAACGACGGCTTCGTGCGCCGGGAAGGGCGCAAGCGCCTCTCGGTCTCGGTGCCGACGAGCAGCGACCTGGCGCCGCGCGCGAGCCGCGCCCTGGTGATGCACCAGGTCACGTTCCGTGAGCTGTGGGAAGTGGCGCGCGTGCTGGAGCCGGCCTGCGCAGCGCTCGCCGCGCTGAACCGTACGGGCGCGCAGGTCGCCACGCTGACCGGCATCATCGAACGCACGCGCCACGCGATCAGCAACGCGGTTTGGTCCACACGCCTCGACACCGAGTTCCACGCGGCGGTGGCCGAGGGCACGCATAACCGGGCCTTCCTGCTTTCGCGCGAGCCGGTCGGGCTGCTGCTGTATCCGGCCTTCGAGACACTGCACCCGCTGTTGCCGCAGGCGCTGGGCCGGATGCTGGACGCGCACGAACGCATCGCCACCGCAATCGTCGCGGGCGACGTCGCCGAGGCGGAGCTGTGGATGCGCAAGCACATCGTCGATTTCCGCCGCGGCTGGGAGATGGCGCATCTGAACATGGATGTTCCGGTGACCCTGCCGGGCGGAATCGCGGAAGCCTGAACGGGCGGCTGGAGGCGCGGAAACCGAGCATCCGCCGCCGTGGGCCGTTGACAGTTCTCAATCACGTGCCCTACGGTCGGGTTGTCGGACATTCCATCAAAGGGAGTCGACGCACATCGCGGTGTCGCCCGTACACGTTGGCGGCGCCGTGACAACGATAAGACGAGGTCGTCCAGGCTGACGGACTCCATCGCCTCGGGCCTGCGCCCGGGGGCGAGGACGGGCGCCCGCTGGACGCAAGGCCGGAAAATGACGGCAGGCGGCGAGGGGAGACGCCAATGGATAGTTGGTTCGACCGGATCGAGGTGCCAGCTACCAGGTTTGAATTGCATTACGGCTCGCGCGTCGTGCGCTGCTTCACCGACCGGCCGGACGGCGTGCCTGCCCTGCTGGCCAACGCGGTGGCGCGGCGAGCGGACGGCATCGCGCTGATCTGCGGCGAGGCGCAGGTAACGTATCGCGACCTCGACCGGCTGGTCGGGCACGCGGCCGCGGGCCTTGCGGCGCGCGGTGTCGGCCGCGGCGATCGTGTCGCCATCGTCCTCGGCAACAGCGTCGAGTTCGTCGTCGTCCTGTTCGCGGTGGCGCGGCTCGGCGCCGTCTCCGTGCCGCTGAGCATCCGCCACCAGGAGGCGGAGAACCGCCATGTGCTGCTCGACTGCGGCGCGAAACTCGTCGTCTACGAGGACAGCCTTGCCGACCGGCTGCCGGCGACGGGCGTGGTGCCGACGCTGGAGCACGTGGTGCCGGTGCACCGCGATTCCGATGTGCCGCTCGCCGAACTGCTGGTGCCGACGCCGATCACCGAGGTGACGCGGGTGCCGGAGGAAGCGACCGCGACGATCCTCTACACCTCGGGCACGACCGGCCGGCCGAAAGGCGCGATGCTGACGCATGTCAGCCGCGTGCATTCGGCGATCCACTACACCACCGTCATGCAACTCACCGAGAACGACCGCTGCATCATCGCCGTGCCGATGAGCCACGTGACTGGCGTGAGCGCGATGATCGACGCGATGACGCATTGCGCGGGCACGCTGATCATCATGCCGGCGTTCAAGGCGGCCGATTTCATCGACCTAGCCGTACGTCACCGCATGACGTTCACGCTGATCGTGCCGGCAATGTTCAACCTGTGCCTGCTGGCGCCGAATTTCGCGGGCGCGGACCTGTCGTCCTGGCGCATCTCCGGCTATGGCGGCGCGATCATGCCGGAGGTGACGCTGGAGCGCATTGCGGAAAAACTGCCGCAGTTGCGGCTGGTGAACACTTACGGCTCGACGGAAACCACGTCGCCGGCGGTGTTCATGCCGCCCGAGCAGGCGGTCGCGCGCAAGGAGTATGTCGGGCTCTCCGTGCCGTGCGGGCATATCGTCGTGATGGACGAGGACGGCCGCGAAGTGGCGCCGAACACAGCCGGAGAAATCTATATCGGCGGTCCGATGGTGGTGCCGGGCTACTGGGCGAACCCGGAGGCGACCGAGCGCGAGTTCAAGGCCGGATACTGGAAGTCCGGCGATCTCGGCATCATGGACGAGCACGGCTACCTGCGCGTGATCGACCGCATCAAGGACGTGATCAACCGCGGCGGCTACAAGATTTTCGCGTCGGAAGTGGAGAACGTGCTGCTCGATCATCCCGCCGTCGTCGAAGCGGCCGTGGTGTCAAAACCCTGCCCGGTGCTGGGCGAGCGCGCACACGCCTTCATCGTGCTGCGCGACGCGGACCCGACCGACGCGGAGTTGACGCAGCACTGCGCCCGCCTGCTCTCCGACTACAAGGTCCCCGAGGCCTTCTATCGCTGCGAGGTCACGCTGCCGCGCAACGCGAATGGCAAGATCCTGAAACGCGAATTGCGCCAGCGGCTGCTCTGACCGCCGGCGCGGCCAACAAAACCGATGGGCATCGCCCACACACTGCGGAGGGAGAAACGACATGGCATCCAACCCCGGCTTGAGCAAGCCGGCTCGCCGAGCAACTGGGGACGATGGGGCGGCGATGACCAGGTCGGCTCGCTGAACTTCCTGACCGCGGTAGAAGTTTTGCGCGGCGTGCGTGCGGTGCGGCAGGGCCGCGTGTTCACCTGCGGCGAGGTGATCGGCAGTCCGGCCGGCGACCCGATCTGGCCCGGCCGCGTGCCGGCCTCGCGCGTCAACGTGCGCGACAAAAGCTATTACGACGACGGCCGCGTGCAGGCGTTTCCCGGCGGCGTCGAATACGCCGATGATCAGATCACAATGTTCCTGCAAGGCTCGACACAGTACGACGCGCTCGGGCATGTCTGGTACGACGACAAGCTGTGGAACGGCTATTCCGCGTCCGAGAGCGTCGGCGGCATGCAGAAGGCTTCGGTGCTGCCCATCGCCGAGCGCGGCATCGTCGGCCGCGGCGTGCTGCTCGACATGGCTGCGTACAAGGGCAAATTCGCGCTCGACAAGGGCGACCTGCTGGGACTCGACGACCTTCTCGCGGCGGCAAAGCAGCAGGGCGTGACGATCGAGAAGCACGACATCCTGTGCCTGCGCATCGGTTTCCTGCAACTACGCCTGAAGCAGAGCCAGGAGCAGTTCTACAAGGACTTCAATGAGCCCGGCCTGACCTACAGCCCGGAGCTGGTGGACTGGTTCCACCAGATGGAGATCCCGGCGCTGTGCACCGATACCATCAGCAACGAATGCGAGCTTGACCCGGCGATCAACGTGCAGATCCCGCTGCATTGCTCGCTGATGCGCAATCTCGGCATCGCTTTCAACGAGATCTGCAATTTCGAAGCGCTGGCCGAGGACTGCCATAAAGACAAGCAGTGGGACTTCCTGTACGTCGCGGCGCCGTTGAAGGTGGTGGATGCGACCGGCTCGCCGGTCAACGTCGTCGCGATCAAGTAGCTGGCGCAGAACAGCCGAAGCGTGAACGAACGGGGCCGATGGCGGCCCGCAAAGGGGGAAAACATGAAGGCCAAGACATTCCTGCGCGCGATGGGCGCAGCGGTCGGGCTCGCGGCAGGGCTCGCCGCGATCGGCACGGCGCAGGCGGCTGAGAAATACAAGATCTATCTCAGCATGAGCTATATCGGCAACGACTGGCAGGCCGAGGCCGCCAACATGGTCAAGGCCATGGCGGCGTCGGCCTCGATGAGGGACAAGGTCGATCTGCGCGTGCAGGTCGCGGGGCCGAATGCGCAGAAGCAGATCCAGCAGATCAACGCGATGGTGCAGGCCGGCGCCAAGGCGATCATCGTCTACCCGATCTCGCCGACGGCGCTGAACGAGGCGGTCAAGGCCGCCTGCGACAAGGGCGTCACGATCGTCGCCTACGACAGCGTGATCGAGGAGCCGTGCGCCTACAACGTGCACGTCGATCAGTACGAGTGGGGCAAGCTGACCATGCAGTGGCTTGCCGACAAGCTCGGCGGCAAGGGCAACATCGTGATGATCACCGGCGTTGCCGGCACATCGGTCGACTCGCTGCGCAACAAGGCGGCGCATGAGGTGCTGGCGAAATATCCGGGGATCAAGGTGCTCGCCGATGCCAACGGCATGTGGAGCCAGGCCGTGGCACGGACCGAGTTGTCCAAGATCATCGCGACACATCCTTGGAACACCGTCGACGGGCTGTGGATGCAGGCCGGCTGCTACGCGGCGTTCTCGATGCAGAGCGAATCGGGCATTGCCGACGACAAGCTGAAGCCATGCGCAGGCGAAGGCTCGAACGGCCACCGCATCCAGATGCTTCCGGTCGGCACCAAGGTCGATGGCGCCAACGAGACCTATCGCCCGATGGGCGCGCCGAGCATCTCGGCAAGTTCTCAGGTGACGCCAGGGGCGATGGCGCTGAAGGTGGCGGTCGATGTGCTTGAGGGCAAGAAGGTCGACAAGCTGGTGCTGCTGTCGCCGCGCGCGGTGACCAACGACACGGTGAAGATGTGCGAAACCGGCTCCTGGGACGAGTTGAAGGGGGGCTGCAACGCGTTTCCCCCGTCGCTCGTGCCGAATCCGGGCTGGTTCGCCTCGGTCTATCTGCCGGAAACACCGGAAGTGGGCTTCCAGGGCGCGCTGGTCGGCCAGCCCGAGAACTGATCTCTTACGCTTCGAAGTGCCGGCGGGCGCATCGCCCGCCGGCATGTGCGCCAAGGCAGACTGCATGTCGTCGCTTGCCATCTCCGCCCGCAAGATCCGCAAGTCCTACGGTGCGACCGTCGCACTCGACGACGCGTCGTTCGCTGTCGAGCGCGGCACGGTGCACGCGCTGCTGGGCGAGAACGGCGCCGGCAAGTCGACGCTCGTCAAGGTTCTGAGCGGCCTCGTGCAGCCGGACTCGGGCTTCATCGACCTGTTTGGCGAGCCGTGCCGCATCGACAGTCCACGTGCCGCGCAGCGGCTGGGGTTGCAGGCCGCATTCCAGGAAATGACGCAGATCCGCGACCTGACCGTCGCGCAGAATCTACTGTTGCCGGATGAACCCGTCGCGCGCTGGGGCGGCGTGCGCCGGCGCGAGGCCGAGCGCCGCGTCGCCGCGCATCTCGACAGCCTTGGCCTCGGCTACATCGATCCGCGCAGCGAAATCCGCGACCTCGACCTGCCGGTGCGGCAGAAGCTGGAGATCGCGCGCGCGGTGTTCCGCAATCCGCGCGTGCTGGTGCTCGACGAGCCGACCTCGACGCTGTCGGGCCGGGACATCGACTGGCTCGGCCAGATCATCGCCGCGACCAAGGCGCGCGGCGCGTCGGTGATCTTCATTTCGCACCGCATGCCGGAGGTCAACGCGTTCTGCGAATCGTTGACGGTGCTGCGCAACGGCAAGGATGTCGGCACCGCGCGCGTCGGCGAGCTGCCCGAAGACGAGATCGTCCGCATGATCATCGGCCGTTCGCTGACGGCGACGTTTCCGCGGCGCAGCAACACGGTGCGCAACGCGACGGCGCCCGCGCTGGCAGCGAGGAACCTTTCCGTTGCCGGCCGCCTGCACGACGCCTCGTTCGCGATCGCACCCGGCGAAATCCTCGGTGTCTCCGGCTTGCAGGGCATGGGGCAGCTGGAACTGTTCCTCGGCTGCTTCGGCGCCGTGCCGCTCAGCGGTGGGCATGTTGCCGTCAACGGCAAGCAGGTCACGCTGATGTCGCCGCGTGATGCGGTACGCGCCAATATCGGCATCAGCCTGATCCCCGAGGACCGCAAGACCGAGGGCCTGTTCCTCAAACTTGACGGACGGCGCAACACCTCGCTGCCGGTGCTGGAGCGGTTCACGCGCTTCGGCCTGATCGACGACGCGGCGGAGACGGCGGCGGTGCGCGGCGTGATGGACATCGTGCAGGTGCAGCCGCGCGCGATGTACACGCGCGTCGGCGCCCTCAGCGGCGGCAACCAGCAGAAGATCGCGATCGGCAAATGGCTGCTGGCGGGCAGCCGCGTGATGCTGATGTACGACCCGACGCGCGGCGTCGACGTCGGCACCAAGCATGAGATCTACGTGCTGATCCACGAGTTTGCCGGGGCGGGCGGCGCGGTGCTGCTGTTCTCCACGGAGATTCCCGAACTGGTCAACCTGTGCCATCGCGTGCTGGTCATGTACGGCGGCCACATCGTGCGCGAGATCCCGGCGGATCAACTCGACGAGGAAGTCATCATCCGTGCGGCGCTCGGCGAAGCATCGGCACCGCGGCCCGAGCGGGTGTCGGCATGAGCGCCGCCGCCATGCGCAGCGCGGGCCGGCCGCGGTTCCGGCTGAATCTCGCGAAGAATCATGGGCTGCTCGCCATCATCGTGGTGTTCGCCTGCCTGCTGTTGTTCGTCGACGTCATTTCGCCTTCGCCGCTCGCCTATTACGACTTCGCCTCGCTCACCGGCAGCGGCGCGGTGCTGGCGCTGGCCTCGATCGGCCAGACATTCGTGATCGTCGTCGGCGGCTTCGACCTGTCCGCGGGCGCGGTGATCTCGCTGGTCAACGCGCTCGTGGCGACCACGCCGCAGACCACTGTTGCCGCGCAGTTTGGCGTGGTGATCGCCGGCCTCGCCGCCGGCGCGGCGATCGGGGCGTTCAACGGCTTCTTCGTCGCCTTCATGCGGCTGCAGCCGATTGTCGTGACGCTCGCGAGCATGTTCCTTGTGCGCGGCATCACGCTGCTGATCCTGCCCGATCCCGGCGGTGCGGTCGCGCAGGCGCTCACCACGCTGTTCGCCGGCAACGCCATTCCGGGCGTGCTGCCGGCGCCGGTCGTGGTGGTGGCAGGCGGCCTCGGCGTCTGGCTCGTATTGAAGCGGATGCGCTTCGGCACGGCGTTGTTTGCCACCGGCAGCGACGCCGAATCAGCGCATGCAGCGGGCATCAACGTGCGCTGGACCCGCTTTGCCGCGTTCACGCTCGGTGGCCTGTTCTACGGCGCCGCCGGCGTGTTCATCGGCGCACAAACCGGCTCGGCGGACCCGCTGGTCGGCGATCCGCTGCTGCTGCAGACGTTCACCGCCGTCGTGCTCGGCGGCACGCTGCTCGGCGGCGGGCGTGGCAGCGCGGTCGGCTCGGTGTTCGGTGCCTACACGCTGATGCTGATGATCAACATCCTGCTCGTGCTCGACGTCTCGGCCTATTACGCGACGGTCGTCGAGGGCATCGTGCTGATCCTCGCCGTGTTCACGTCGTCCATCGGCCGCGACTCGGCGGCGCTGCAATCGGTGCTGCATGCGCGGGACTGGCTGCGCGCACGCGCGCGCGGCACGCTGCCATGGCAGGTGGTCACGGGTATCGACACGGCGCCGCCGCTGCGCGCGCGCAGCGCTGTCTCCGCAGCCGTGGCGCCGCGCCCCTCGTGGCTCAGCCGCAACGCGGAGTTCGTCCGCTACACGGCTCCCGCCTACATCTCGTTCCTGCTCGTGCTGGTGGCGACGCAGTTCGTCTACCACGAGCACATCGTGTTCTCGCTGAAATACTACGACTCTTTGCTCGTGCTCGGCACCTTCCTCGCCATTCTGGCGCTCGGGCAAGGCAGCGTGATCCTCTCGGGCGGGCTCGATCTGTCGGTGCCGTGGACGCTCGGGTTCTGCGGCATCCTCGCGGCTGGCCTGATCCAGGGTTCGAACATCGCCACCATCTGGGTCGTGCCGCTGGTGCTCGTGGCCGGCGCGCTGATCGGCCTGTGCAATGGCATCGGCGTCGCCGTGCTCGGGCTACCGCCGATCGTCATCACGCTCGCCACCAACGGCATCCTGCAAGGTGCTGCCTTGCTGTTCAGCGGGGGCACACCCGCCGGCTTCGCCTCGCCCGCGCTGCGCTGGCTGATGACGGGGTCGCTCGGCGGCATCACCCCGGTGGTGTTCCTGGTGTTCGCGTTTGGCGTGTTCGCGGTCGTGCTGCTGGGCCGCACGGTGTTTGGCCGCTCGGTCTACGCGGTCGGCAACAGCCCGCGCGCATCCTATCTCTCCGGTGTCGGCGTCAAGAGCACGGTGGCCGGCGTCTACATGCTGAGCGGCGTCTGCTCCGCGTTGGTCGGCATCCTCGCCACCGGCTTCAGCGGGCAGGCGAGCCTCGGCATGGGTGACGACTTCCTGTTGCCGTCGATTGCCGTTGTCATCGTCGGCGGCACGCTGATCACCGGCGGGCGCGGGCATTATCTCGGCATGATCGGCGGCGTGCTGCTGCTGACCGCGTTGCAGACACTGCTCGCCGGCACGACATGGCCGCATGCGGTGCGGGATATCATTTTCGGCGCGGTGGTACTCGTCTCCGTGCTGGCGCTGCGCGATCGCTGACGTCGAACAGGGAGGAAACACATGTTGTGTCCGGTGCGCCGCATCGTCACCACCAACGACGCCGACGGCCGCTCGAAAGTGCTGATCGACGGTGAGGCGAGCAAGAAGATCGGCGTGCTGACCGAGCTGTGGATCACCGACCGGACGCCGGCGAACAACGCCGGACATGCCGATAACGCCGAGCGCTCCGATCAGCTCGAACCGCCGCGCCACGGCACGCTGTTCCGCTACTTCCAGATCGCGCCGGAAAGCCTCACGGCTCATCTGCCCTTGGAGGAACGCCGCCGGCTCGCGCGCGAATGGTTCGCGGAGATGCGCGGCTCGCATTTGCAGCCGGATACCAGCCGGCATCCGGCGATGCACAAGTCGAAGACCACCGACTACATCATCCTGCTGAAAGGCCAGATCACGCTGGTGCTCGACACGGAGGAAGTCGACCTGAAGCCGCTTGATGTCGTCGTGCAGCGCGGCACCAACCATGCCTGGGTGAACCGCGGCACAGAAGATGCGTTGCTGATGGCCGTGCTGGTCGATGCCGACGGCGACGCAGAGTGAACCGGTCGGTCGTGCTGCACAACATGTCGATGCACGCGATGATCGAGAGGGAGGAGATCGCGGCGCTCGCGGTGTTGCTCGCATCCGATCAGGTACGGCAGATCATCGGCCAGTCGGCCGGCGCTGCGGCAATTTCGAGAGTTATCGCGCGCCACTGATGTCCTGAGGACAGGCGCGCAGCGACGGGAGGGTAACGGTGGCGGACAAGGTGGCGGTGATCGGCAGCGGGCTTATCGGCCGGGCCTGGGCGATCAGCTTTTCACGGGCGGGCCACACGGTCGCGCTCTACGACGCGGTCGAAGGCGCCGCGGCGGCGGCGCTCGGCTTCATCGACAGCGTGCTCGCCGACCTGGATCGCAACAACCTGCTCAACGGCCACGCGCCGACGGCGGTGCGCGCGCGCATCACCGCCGCCACAACGCTCGCGGACGCGCTGCGCGGCGCCGTGCATGTGCAGGAGAACACGCCGGAACGCCTGGACACAAAGATAGACGTTTTTCGCGAGCTCGACCGGCTGGCGGCGCCGGACACGGTGCTCGCGAGTTCGACGTCCGCGCTGCTGCCTTCAAGCTTTACCGAGACGCTGCCGGGGCGCAGCCGTTGCCTCGTGATCCATCCGATCAATCCGCCGTACCTGGTGCCGGCGGTCGAAGTGGTGCCGGCGCCGTGGACCGATCCAGCGGTGCTGGCGCGCGCCGGTGCGTTCATGCGCGCGGCCGGCCATGCGCCGATCATGATGCAGAAGGAGATCGACGGTTTCGTCATGAACCGTCTGCAGGGCGCGCTGTTGCAGGAGGCGTTCCGGCTTGTTGCCGACGGTGTCGCCAGCACAGCCGATGTCGATATCGGCATCCGCGACGGGCTCGGCTTGCGCTGGTCGTTCATGGGGCCGTTCGAAACCATCGACCTCAACGCGCCGGCCGGCGTCGCCGACTACATCGCGCGCTACGAGGGGCTTTACAAAACTCTGGCGCAGACACAGCGACATATCGTTTCCTGGGCCGGCCCGCTCGCCGAACGCATCGAGGCGGAGCGACGCGAAAAACTGCCGGTGGCGGAATTGCCAGGGCGCGCGCGCTGGCGCGACCGGCGACTGATGGCGCTGGCCGCGCACAAGCGCAGTGCCGACACGGATATCGGATCGTAGGAAGGCCGCAGCATGGCCAAGGCACCGAAAATCATCGTCCCCGGCGCCGTCACGGGCGCGATCCACACGCCCTCGATGTCGCCGTGCGTGGTCGCCGCCAGAGTGGCATAACGTCTTGTTCTGTCGCAGAAGTTGCGGCAAATTGTTCCTGCTTTCTCCGGCTATCTGTCGATTCCGCGCATTCCGTGCGTTCCGGCCATTTCGCGCGGGCGATGGCGCCCGCTTACGCGCTGTCACCGTGCGGGCCGAATCGGCGGTCGATCTTGACCACCGTCACCCGCAGGGGCATGGCGCACAGCGCCGCGAGTTGCTCCGCGCTGATGCCGTCGTCGGTGATCAACTCGTCGAAGGACGACAATTCGCACACGGTGCTCAGCGCCGCCACCTGGAACTTCGAGCTATCCGCAAGAAGAATCCGCCGCCGCGACGCCTGCAGCATGGCCCGCTTGACCGCGGCGCCCTCGAACGACGCCTCAGTGAGAAGGTTGCCGCTGATCGCATGGATGCCGAGCAGGCACACGTCGGCATGAACCGTTCCGAGAAACTCCTTGCCGGGATCGCCGACCAGCAAGGGAAATCGTTCGCGCACCGTGCCGCCGGTGACCATCACGCTCATCCCCGGCACGCCCGCAAGCGTCAGCGCGATGTCGAGCCCGTTGGTGATGGCGGTGAGCTGCAACCCACGCTGCGCGACCGCCCGCGCCGCCTCCAGCACCGTCGTGCTGCCGTCGAAGATGACGCTCTCGCGCGACGTCAGCCGGGCCGCCGCGACCGCGCCGATCGCGCGCTTCTGCGGCAGCGCGATCTCGGCGACGATCGAAGGCTCCATCTCGAACGTTGCCAAGGTTGCGGACGCCAGCATCGCGCCGCCGAACGTGCGCTCCAGGTAGCCGGCCTCGGTCAACTGATCGAGATCGCGGCGCACCGTCGAGACCGACGCGCCGATGCTGGTGGCAAGTTCCTGGATCGACATCACGCCGCGGTCGCGCAACCATTCGAGAATCATCGCCCGGCGCTTCGCCGGGATGATCTCGATGCGCTTCGTCGGGCTGT
>Ga0302311_10007114_pt1 | contig 11456 bp, 10 predicted proteins | sample III_Palsa_N1_3_FD_200449 | JGI IMG/M metagenome (GOLD analysis project Ga0302311, IMG submission 200449) | Peat permafrost microbial communities from Stordalen Mire near Abisko, Sweden - III_Palsa_N1_3 | ecosystem: Environmental > Terrestrial > Soil > Palsa > Peat permafrost | place: Sweden...
GAAGCACAGGCCTACCGGAGCACCGTCGTAGATGGCTTGCAGTTGCGCCAGGCGTTGTGTGGGCAAAGCCTCCAAACTGTTCGGTTCGGACGCGCTGGCCAAATCGGACGGATATTCCGCTGGAGGGGTCAGACTCTCGCGAATGAGAATCGCGGGCAACTCTTCCGCAGGGACCGGGCGGCCGTAAAGCCATCCCTGCCCGTATTGACAACCAAGCCAGAGAAGCATCTCTGCCTGGGCCTGGGTCTCCACTCCCTCCGCCACGGTCGTCAGCCCCAGGCTGTGACCCAGCCCGACAACCGCCGCTGCGATTTTTCGGCTTTCCCGGGTGTGGTCCATGGACCGCACGAAGCTCGCATCGACCTTAAGCTCGTCAAATGGCAGAGCCTGCAGATGGCGCAAGCTTGAGTACCCGGTGCCAAAGTCATCCAACGCCAGCCGGATTCCCAGTTCCTTCAGCCCATGGGAAATGGCACGGGCCTGCTGCATGTTGTCGACCAGTGCGCTCTCGGTGATCTCCAGAATCAGGCGATGAAAAGCAAATCCGCCGGTCTGGACCGCGCGCTCCATTTTGAGCGGCAGATCGAGATTGCGAAATTGAAGAGCAGAGACGTTCACCGAAAGGGAAAGCGGGCCGGGAATGACCGAGGCAGCCGCAAACGCCTTGCAAAGGATTGCGTCCGTGAGGTCGCCTATCAGGCCTGTCTTTTCGGCAAGGGGGATGAATCTGTCCGGTGGAATCATGCCCAGGGCGGGATGTTTCCATCGAGCCAGCACTTCGAAGCCCGTCAGCTTCCCCGAGCGCAGCTCCACCAGAGGCTGAAAATATGGCACGATTTCGTCTCGCTCCAGGGCTTCGGAGAGATCACGCTCGTTCGGGGAAGTCATAATGACTAACCATAGTACGCCTGCGTGAGGTTCTTAGCGCATGTTACGAGCCGATAACTCTCCGCTGGAATGGAGATATGCTCGTAGAGCCATCCTACTTCCAGGTTAGACATTGGCCCTTTTCTTCGCGGTGGACAATCCCCTACGCGGCAGGTTGAGCCGAGTTAGGCTTGGGCAAGATCAGCGCACGCACCACCAGTGACAATCCAAAGCTGACCAGGACAGCGCGTGTCAACAGGCCCGCGTTGTATTGCCAGCTCAACGCAGCATAGCTGACCAGCAGGCCCAGCGGCATGACTTCCCCGAGCAATGCGCCAACCCAGTTAGCAGACCGGCCACCTGCCACGATCCCAGGGCGAATGCCCGGAATGAGACGCGGAACAGCTCTTTTATATGCCGCATAGGGCTCTCCCAGCTGGACAGAAAGAAAAGCCTCTTCCCCGAGAATCAGCCGAAACAGGAAGACTGAAAGCGCAATCATCGTGAACATCGCACCTGTCGGCGGCATCAAGGCGGAAATGGAAGCCACCATCAGCCAACTTCCGATATAGAGCGGATTGCGCACATGACGGTAAGGCCCATCCGCAAGCACCAGCCCCGCCTTCATCTCTTTGTTGTTCACCGTGCCAATCCCGAGGTACGCGGTTCCCCAAACCCGGATCGCAGCCGCAGCGGCAGCCAGGGCAATTATCAGCAGCGTCGCAAGCTGGATTCCGGTGGTTGGCGAGAACCCCAATCCACCCAACTCAAAGCCAAGCCAGAGCCAGGTTGTTGCACGCGAGCCCCAATGCAGCAACTCAATCCACGGCGCCCAAAATCCGAGGACGATGACCAGCGTCATCAACAGCAAACGAAAGCGAAATTCCAGCGCGCTGGCCTTCATCTATTCTCTATAGCCTCGTCTTCAATTTACGACAGCCGCCGGCGCGAGCTTCCCAATGGGCGGCACCACCTTTGTTCCAGTGCCTACAATGAGAAGGTGTCCATCGACGTCTCAACCAGCGATACCATAGCGGCCATTTCCACCCCTCCAGGCCGGGGAGGCATCGGAATCGTCCGCCTGAGTGGTCCCAATGCCGTGTCGATCGCGGACCAACTGGTTCGCCTGCGCAATCCACTTGAGCACGCACACACCCGGCTTGCCGATGTGCTGGACCCCGAGCGCAATGAGAGCGAAGAAAGAATCGATGAAGCGCTGGTGACATGGTTCGCGGCGCCGAATTCATACACAGCGGAAGACCTGGTGGAGATAGCCGCGCACGGGTCGCCTGTCGTGCTCAACCTGCTTCTGAACCAGGCTCTTGCGCTCGGCGCCCGGCTGGCCGAGGCGGGTGAATTTACGCAGCGAGCTTTCCTCTCCGGGCGCATGGACCTCACCCAAGCCGAAGCCGTCCGCGACCTGATCGAAGCGCAGACGTTGACTCAAGCCCGCCTGGCGGCAAGCCAGATGGGAGGAGCCTTGAGCCATCGTGTCACGCCGGCTAAGCATCAGCTTCTCGAACTGATCGCATTGCTTGAGGCGGGCATCGATTTTGCCGAAGACGATCTGGCCGTCGCGCCGCAAACCGAAATCACGCGCCGGATTGATGAGATTCGTCCTTCCTTGTCCGAGCTTGAGGCTACATTTGCCCACGGACGCATCCTTCATGACGGCTTGACGCTGGCCATCGTCGGCCGTCCCAACGCGGGCAAGAGCTCAGTGTTCAACGCGCTGGTAGAACGAGACCGCGCCATCGTGACTGCGATCCCCGGCACCACCCGCGACACGGTAACCGAACGTATCGCGCTTCGTGGTATTCCCCTTGAACTCGTCGACACCGCAGGCCTGCGCGACAGTTCCGATGAGGTCGAGCGCCTTGGCATCGCGCGCAGCCGCGAGGCGCTGGCCGACGCTGCTATTGTGTTGATCGTCATCGATGCTTCCGCCATTGGCCCGGCCGGTGCGCTGCACGAAGAGGAGCGGCGGCTCATTGAAGCGGTTCAAGGGCGGTCCGCACTGATCGCGCTGAATAAACACGATCTGGTTGCCGACCCTACCGATCTTCCTGATCAGGAGAGACCTGATCAGAACCTCCTTGAAGGTATCGATCTGCCTGTCATCGAGACCTCGGCAGTTACCGGGGAAGGCATCGCGGAGCTGCGCGAGACGATTCTGAAGCTTGCCACAGGCGGGGCGGCAGCCGAGCCGGGAATGTTGACCGGCCTGCGCCATCACCAATCCATCACCCAGGCCCTCAAGGGACTGGATGATGCAGCGACGGCAGTGAGTTCAAACATCCCCCACGAAATGATCCTGCTCGATCTCTACCGGACGCTGTGGGCGCTCGATTCGCTGACCGGACAGACCACTCCCGACGACATTCTCAACTTGATCTTCAGCACCTTTTGCATTGGCAAATGACGCGGCGAGAGCCCTTGGTCTTAGCGCCGTTTAAGCGCCTCAAGCTCATCGAGCGTCCGAGGCCAATCGGACTTCATCAGTCTCGACAGGCTGCGATCAGCGAGTAATTTTCCGCCGGTCTGGCAGCGGGCGCAGTAGTCGGTTTCGTTGTCTGCATAGCGAATCCGCTGCACCTTCTCGCCGCAACGAGGGCAGGGAAGACCAAAGCGTCCATGCACGGCCATCTCCGGCCGGAACGCCGTCACCTTCTCTGGAAAACCTTTCGCAGCCTCACCATTCATGCGGTCGATCCAAAGCTGAAGGGTTTCTTTCGTCGCGTTGAACAGCCGCTCCCATTGTTCGCCAGTGAGCTTGTGGGTCAGTGTGACTGGCGAGAGCTGGGCGGCGTGCAGAATCTCATCGGAATATGCGTTGCCGATGCCGCTGACGATTCGGGGGTCGGTGAGCGCGCGTTTGAGGGTTCGATTTTCGAGGGTGAGAGCCTTACGGAAGCCTTCCAGGTCGCTGGAAAAGACTTCGATGCCGCCCGGATTCATCAGTTCGAGCGCAGTCTCGCCGGCAACCACATGCAGGGAAGCGCGCCGCTTCGATCCAGCTTCGGTAAGCACCAGCGAGCCGTTGGCGAAATCGAGGGCTGCGAGGCTGTTACGGCCGGCGAGCTTTGCATCTCGGGGACGCCAGTGCAGGCGTCCGGCAATCATCAGGTGCAGAACAAGCCAAAGGTCGCCATCGACCCCAATGGCGATGCGCTTGCCGATCCGCCGCAGCTCGCGTACCGTCTTACCCTCGGTCGCAGAGACCGGCGGCTGAGCGGTGCGCAACAGGAAGGCGCTCGCGATGCGCACACGCTCCAGCGGCTGGCCGACGATGCGCGTTTCCAGCGCGGAGATATACGCCGTGATGTCGGGCAATTCCGGCATGGCTCCCATGCTTGCTTATCGCAGCGATGAATTGCAAGCTCTGGGTGCCGCGAAAACCTCCTGGCCAATCCAAGGTTGTACATTGGTATGCGAGGCTCGAGTCAGGTATGAAGGCGTTACTCCTTTCTGAATACAGCAAGCTCGAAGTCGCCGATCTGCCCCGGCCCTCCGCTGGTCCGGGTGAAGTCTTGGTGCAGGTGGCCGCGTGCGGCATCTGCGGCAGCGATGTCCACGGATACGATGGCTCCTCCGGACGACGGATTCCTCCGCTGGTGATGGGTCACGAAGCCGCCGGCATCATCGCCGAGGTCGGCGAAGGCGTGAGCCGGTTCGCTGTCGGAGATCGCGTCACCTTCGATTCGACCGTCTATTGCGGAGCCTGCAACTACTGCCTCAGCGGCCAGATCAACCTCTGCGACAATCGCCAGGTGGTGGGTGTGTCCACTCCAGACTTCCGACGAGCTGGAGCCTTTGCCGAGTTTGTCACCGTGCCGGAGCATATCATCTACAAGCTCCCGGATGAACTCTCGTTTGCAGAGGCGGCAATGCTCGAAGCCGTTTCTGTGGCCCTCCACGCCGTTGCGGTCTCCGATCTCAAGGGTGGGGAAACAGTATTGGTGCTCGGCGCGGGCATGATTGGATTGCTGATCCTGCAGGCCGCGCGCGCGGCAGGCTGTTCGCGCATCCTGGTCGCTGATGTCGACGCCACGCGGCTGAAGCTTGCGAAGGAATCGGGCGCGGACGAGACCATCCTGGCCTCCGGCGAAGAGATGGTTCGCCAGGTTTGGCAACTTACCAACGGCATCGGCGTGGATGGAGTCCTTGAAGCCGTCGGACGCGACGAAACTGTCTCTGCATCGATCGATGCAGTCCGCAAGGGTGGGACAGTGACTCTGGTAGGCAATATCACGCCTCAGGTCATGCTGCCGCTGCAAAAGGTGGTTTCGCGTCAGATACGCCTGCAAGGCTCGTGCGCGTCGGCCGGCGAGTACCCGCAAGCCATCGAGCTGATCTCCAGCGGCAAGATTCGAGTGACTCCACTCATCACGGCGATTGCTCCGCTCAGCGAGGGCGCCCGGTGGTTCGAACGTTTGCATTCGCGCGAGCCCAACCTGATGAAGATCGTTATCGACCCTCGCCTGAAAAGCGTAGAACAAGTATGACGAATCCTCTTTTCGACTTGAGCGGACAAACCGCGGTCGTTACTGGCGCAAGCCGCGGCCTTGGGCAGTATTTCGGGCGCGCCCTGGCGAAGGCGGGCGCAGATCTCATCGTGAGCAGCCGGCGCATCGCAGACCTTGCGCCGTTCGTGGATGAAATAGAATCCCTGGGCCGCAAAGCCTTGCCGATTGAGCTCGACGTGCGCGATCACGAGAGCATCGAGCGCATGGGCGACGCCGTGCGCGCGGCTTGCGAGCAGGTGCATATCCTGGTCAACAATGCGGGCTGCAATGTCCGTAAACCGGCGCTCGACATCAGCTGGGACGACTGGAATCTGGTGCTCGACACCAACCTCCGCGGCAGCTTCTTTGTGGCGCAACAAATCGCGCAGGGCATGGTGCAGCATGGCTACGGACGCATCATCAACATCGGCTCCGTCACCAGCGTTGCCGGCTTTGCCGGACTGGGGCCGTACTGCGCCAGCCGCGGCGGAATCAAGCAACTCACCATGAGCCTAGCCGATGATTGGGGCAAGTATGGAATCACCGTCAATTGCCTCGCTCCTGGCTGGTTCAAGACAGAGCAAAACAAGATCCTTTACGAAGACCGCGAGTGGGTCGAGTACCTGATGGACCGCATTCCGCTCAAACGCCACGGCGAGCCGCACGATCTCGATGGGGCGGTGGTTTTCCTTGCCTCCGAGTCAAGTCGTTATGTGACCGGGCAAACGCTGCTTGTCGACGGCGGCGTCTCCACAGGCGCCACCCGGGCAACGGCACGGGCCACGACAGCAGCGAAGAAATAGAACTGAGCTAATCAAAGCGATACAAGGGGGTTTGCAGTGAAGGCATGGTCGCGCAGGTGGATGGATCTGATCGCAGTCGTTTCGTTAACTGGTTGCATCGTGGCGGTCGCTCAAGGCAGCGCATCTACAGGCAAACTGAAGGTCTACTTCATTGACGTCGAAGGCGGCCAGTCGACGCTCTTCGTTACTCCGGAAGGTCAGTCTCTGCTGGTAGACACGGGATGGCCCGGTAACAACGGCCGCGACGCCGATCGCATTGTCGCCGCTGCCAAGAAGGCCGGCCTCAGCAAGATCGATTACGTCCTGATCACGCATTATCACGTGGATCATGCCGGCGGAATTCCGCAGCTGCTGGACCGCATTCCGGTCGGAACCTTCATCGATCACGGACCGAATCGCGAGATGGACAAGGGCATCACTGAGAAGGATTACGCCGTCTATCAGCAGATATTGGCCACAGGCAAATACAAGGAAATCCAGCCCAGGCCGGGAGACGTGCTGCCGATCAAGGGCATCACGGCAACCGTAGTCAGCCAGGATGGCAACCTGATCGACAAGCCACTCCCAGGCGGCGGCGAGCCCAACCAATACTGCAAGACATCTGAAATCAGGCCCGCGGATCAGACCGAAAACTCACGCTCCCTGGGCATTGAGATCAACTTCGGCAAGCTCAAGCTGCTGGATCTCGGCGACCTCACCTGGGATAAAGAAATGCAGCTCATGTGCCCCAACAACCGGCTTGGGCACATCGACATCCTGGTGGTTTCGCATCACGGTTGGAACCAAAGCTCGAGCCCCGCGCTGATAGACGCGATTCACCCGCGCGTAGCGATCATGGACAACGGCGCGAAAAAGGGCGGATCGACCGAACCGCTCAAGCTGATCAAGTCCGCGCCCGGCCTTGAGACGTTGTGGCAGCTGCATTACTCCGAAGAAGGTGGTCCGGCGAACAACACGGCTGCCGAATACATTGCCAACCCGCAAGGCCCGGATGCAGGCCACTATCTCGAGTTATCCGCAAGCAAAGACGGAGCCTTCGAGGTGACCAATCCGAGGACTGGAGCGACCAAGCACTACGCGGCCAAATGATCGACGCTTCCTTCATTATGCAGCGTCGGGAAACATGGGTTCGATCCGGCCCAGCAGCACGATGTAGGCTGTAATGCCGATTGCCAGATAGATAGCCGAGACTCCAAAGGCCCACGCGAAGGAGTGCAGAGACTGCACCAGGTAGCCGGTGATGATCGGCGCGGAGATGCCCGAGATCTGGTTGGAAAAGTTGATGATCCCGCCCACGCTGCCAACCGAGCTGCGCGGCGTGATCAGCGACGGAATCGACCAGCCGATCGCCGATGCAGCGGACAAGCCGCCGATCGACAGGCTGATCCAAAGCAGCGCCGGCAGCGGGCTATGTACGTTGGCCGCGCCCAGGATACCGAGGCCGCAAGTTGTTCCCCCGACAAGAATCACTTTGCGCACGCGACTGGCATCCCATCCCCGCTGGATCAACGCGTCAGCCAGTAAGCCACCGATCGCCAAATCGGCGAATGTCGCGACCAGCCAGGGGAAGCCGGTGTACAGAAACGAATGCATCAGATCCAGATGCAACTGAATCGACAGGTAGCCAGGCAGCCAGGTCAGCAGCAGATAGAAGACATAGTTATACGAGCCAAATCCCAGGACCATTCCCAACACCTTGCGCTGCCGCAGCAAATGCATCAGCGGCGCGGGCTTGTCTTCCGCTGTCGGACTTACAGTCGAGATGAGCGGAGCTTGAGTCGGCTCGATATGGCGCGTAGTATCCTGTTCGATAAACTGACGCTCCACTTCCGTCAGTTCCGTATCATCCTGAGGGTCCCGATAGACCCGGCTGAACAGCAGGAAGTAAAGAAAGCTCACCACCCCGGTAACAGCAAAGCTCCAGCGCCAACCTATCCGGCGCAACAGCCAGCCAATGAGTGGCACGCCGACAGCTGGAGAGAATTTGGCAGCAGAATCAAAGAGAGAGGTTGCAAAGCTCCGTTCCTGAGGTGGAAACCACCGCCCGATGGCTTTCGCGTTCGCGGGAAAGGTAGGCGCCTCGCCGACTCCCAGGAGAAATCGAGCGCCGAATAAACCACCTACGCTGGGCGAAATGGCCGCCGCGAAGGAGGCAACGCTCCATAGGAAGGTGCTGGCGATGCCAACTCGGCGAATGCCAAACCTATCCAAGATGACCCCAATGGGCAACTGGCACACAGCGTAGGTAAAGTTGTAAGCGCCGGAAAGATAGCCGAAAGTAACGCTGGAGATTCCGAAAGTCGTATAAAGCGCAACTTGCGAAACCGACAGATTGACGCGGTCAAAGTAATTGACCAGAACGCCCAGGCCGAGCAGCCAGGCGATGCGCCATCGGCGTCGCGGGGGATGGATGAGATTGGTTGTGGCCATTGGGCTGGGACGATTGCACGATCAGATTGCGCGATCCATCTGCGCAATCAAGGCAACCATCCCATCCTACACAAGCCGTCTCAGGCACAAGCTGTCGCAGGCACAAGCTGTCGCAGGCACAAGCCGTCTCAGGCACAAGCCGTCTCAGGCAGCTCCGAGCGCAGTGCGCATTGGGCTGAGCAGCGATGCCAGCTGGGCGCGGCCGCGGTTGGTGCGGGATTTCACCGTTCCTTCGGGAATGCGCAGGCGGTGAGCGATCTCCTGGTTATCGAAACCATGGACGAAGCGCATGGTCACCACCTCCCGCATCTCCGGTGAAATCTTGTCGACAGCGTTGCTGACAATTGCGGTGACTTCACTGGTGACAGCAACATCATGCGGCGTAGGCCGCGAATCCGCGATGCGCTGCGCGAGTGGCACAGTTTCGTTTTGACCCCAGCGCTCGCTGGTCGTGTCGATGGAGTCGGTAAGCCGTTGCTGGCCGCTCCTGCGAAAGCGATCCACCCGCTGATTGCGGGTAACCGTGGCGATCCACCCCTTAAGCTCACCACGCGATGGGTCATAACTGGACAAGTTCATCCAGATCTTGAGAAACGTATCTTGAACGAGGTCCTCGGCATCCTGGGTGGAGCCGCAAAAAAGATAGCAGATGCTGTAAACGAGGCCGCGGTATTCTTCTACCAGCTTGGCCCAGGCGCTGTCGTCCCCATCCAGACAGAGTTGCACCAGTTCACTACGGTCCTTTTGCATGGAGTTTCTCCTTGCCGGTTCCCCCATGTTGCCCGGCGATTAAAAGGCGGAAGCGACGCCCGTCACATGAGACTCGCGATCTCGTGCCGAACCCTTCGGAGCCGGATCGTTCCTGGTTCCGGCCGGCATCGCTTCCAGGCAGAGGAGCGACGATCTCGAACACGGAATGAATCTCTGCCTGTTCCATGACACCACTCCCCCGGAGTGCGTGCGGTCATAATGCGTCACGATTCGTAAAGAAGTGTCAAAGTGGAAGCAAGCGAGTGTTACAAATCATTACGGCGTAGGATGGCCGGTTGGAGTACAACGGAAATTGTGGCCTTGCCTCCCGTCCCGGTTTTGCAGGGTGAGGCCGCTCGAGGATTGCTGTGGAACCCGTCCTGATCATCGATGACGATATTGAGTTGTGCTCCATGCTGGAGGACTACCTCGTGCGTCATGGATTCGCCGTATCGATGGAACATAACGGGGAACTGGGCTTGCATCGCGCCCTGACCGGCGAATTCGCCATTGTGCTGCTGGATGTGATGCTGCCGGGCCTGGACGGATTCGAGGTTTTGCGCCGCCTGCGCACCAGCTCCCAGGTCAGCGTGCTCCTGCTCACGGCTCGCGGCGAGGATATCGACCGTATCGTCGGTCTCGAGATCGGCGCCGATGACTATCTGCCTAAGCCTTTCAATCCACGCGAGTTGCTGGCGAGAGTGCGGGCGATTCTGAGGCGCTCCGCGGCCAACCGCCAGGGACGCAACGGCGCCATTACCACCATCAAGCATCTGTGCGTGGGAGGGATCGAGCTCGACAGCGGAGCGCGGACTGCAACCTGCAACGGGGTGGAACTCGACCTGACGAACGTGGAATTTGAGCTGCTGGGAGCTCTGATGGGCAGTCCAGGGCAGATTTTGACCAGGGAACACCTGACTGAAATGGTACTGGACCGCAGATTCAACCCCTTTGACCGCAGTCTCGATATGCACGTGAGCCGTCTGCGCCGAAAGCTGGACGATGCCGCTAAACTTGGCGATCAGATCAAGACCATTCGCTCCGTCGGATATCAGTTGGCCGTTCCTGTTACCCATCCCTCGCCATCAGGCGCCGCCGGCTCGCCCAATGCCACTGGCCATGGGGCCCACGCAGGCCGGGAGAACTGACCGGGATGCGAAGCACGTTCACCAAGATATTTCTCTCCTTCTGGCTCACCGAGTTCCTGATCATCATCTGCACCATCTTCATCCTGTCGCATCAGTTCGAGTCCAACGAGATCGTTTACACTTCGCTCTTCGGCATGATGGAGTCAAGCGCCAAGCTTTCGCTCTCCGCCTACGAGACAGGCGGGTGCAAGGCTCTGAGTGCGCTCCCAAATACCTTTCCCTTGGAAAAGGCGACGCGGAACGATCAGCCGGCAATCCTCATCGATCCAGCCGGCAACGCGCTTTGCCAGCAACTGGAGATGCAGCCCTACGCCTCCGCCCTTGCCAAGATGCGCAAGGATGGTTTCCTTCTCGGGGAGCGGCACGGCCCAAGTTTTCTGGAGGGGATACAGGTAAAGGATCCACAAGGCCAGAAATACTCCTATCTGGTTCGTGGCACTTATCCCACAGAGGTCTACATACCGTATCGCGAAGAGCTCCCGCGATTGGTGATCAGTCTCATCGTCTCCGTGCTGGTCACGTTTGGCATCACCATGGTCATAACACGGCCCATCGGCTCTCTGCGGGAGGCTGCAAGACAGTTGGCAGCCGGAAACCTCCGCGCCCGCGCCAAATGGCCCAAAGGCAAGAAAAATCACAAGACCAGCGATGAACTATGGGGGTTAGTCTACGACTTCAACGAAATGGCCGATCGGATGGAGTCTCTTGTCGACGCGCAAATGTTGTTGCTCAGAGATGTTTCGCATGAGTTGAGATCTCCCCTGGCCCGGCTGAGCGTGGCACTGGAACTGGCCCGCGAAGAGGCTCAGCCTGGCATGGAAGAGCAGCTTGACCGGATCGAGCGCGAGACCGGACGTCTCAATTCATTGATCGGCCAGCTCCTGAGCCTGTCTCATCTGGAATCGACGACACGCTTGCCGGACAGGCTGCGCGTCTCGCTCTGTGATGTCGTC
>Ga0302311_10007118_pt1 | contig 11450 bp, 9 predicted proteins | sample III_Palsa_N1_3_FD_200449 | JGI IMG/M metagenome (GOLD analysis project Ga0302311, IMG submission 200449) | Peat permafrost microbial communities from Stordalen Mire near Abisko, Sweden - III_Palsa_N1_3 | ecosystem: Environmental > Terrestrial > Soil > Palsa > Peat permafrost | place: Sweden...
CGGCGCTACGAAGGAGTGCCCGGACACAGCGACTTTCGGGTGATCGAGTTCAGCGAGCACGGCATTCCCATCCTGACGCCCGAGCAGACCCTGAGCACCGAGAATGACCCCGACACCAAGCCGACGCGGCTGCTGATCGGCTCGAGCGCGCTCGTGGACATCGCGCAGCTGCAGTTTCGGGCCTCGAGCCCCATCATGGCGATGGTGCTCACGCTCGTGGCCGTGCCCCTTTCCCGGCTGCGGCCGCGCCAGGGCCGCTACGCGCGCGTGGGTTTCGCCATCGTGGTTTATTTGATCTACGCGAACCTTTTGTCCGCTTGCAAGGTCTGGATCGAGAAGGGGCAGTTGCCCCCGGCGATCGGCGTGTGGTGGGTGCACATTCTGGCCCTGTCGTTCGGGCTGTACTTGGTGTATCGCGAGGGACGAGGCACGTGAATACGATCGATCGCTATCTATACCGCACGGTCATGCTCTACACCGCCATGGTGATGGCGGTGCTGTTGACGCTCGGCGGCCTGTTCCTGTTCATCAGCCAACAAAGCGACATCGGCACGGGGGAGTACGGCACGGGCGATGCCTTCCTGTTCACGCTGCTCAATCTGCCGCAACAGGTCTTCGAGCTGTTGCCCATCGCCGCGCTCATCGGCGCGCTCATGGGGCTTGGGCAGCTGGCGGCGGGGAGCGAGCTCGTGGTGACGCGCGCCTCGGGCGTGTCGGTGTGGCGCATCGCCTGGCCGGTGGGCATCGCGGGCCTCACGCTCGCGCTCATCATGTATGCCGTCGGCGAATACGTGGCGCCGCCCCTCGCGCAGTTCGCCAAGCGCGAGAAAACCACCAGCAAGCTCGCGGACGTGAGCTTCGCGGGCACCAGCAGCGCGTGGGTGAAGGACGGCAATCTCATCCTCAGGGTGCAGACCGGCGAGGTCGACCAGTCCTTTGGCGGGGTGTCGTTGTACGAGCTCGAGGGCGCGAATCGCCTGAAATCCATCAAGCGCGCCGATCGCATCTCGGTCGCCGACCCGGGCCGCTGGCGCATGCACAACGTGGCGAGCACCACCTTCGGCGAAGATCACGTCGACAGCGGCGTCATCGACGAGGTCACCGTCCGCTCGACCATCAATCCCGATTTCCTGAGTCTCGCCGCCACCGACCCCGACCTCCTCACGCTCGCGGGCCTGCGCTCGTACATCGACCATCTGCGCCGCAACAGCCTCGATCCGGCAGTCTACGAAATCGGCTACTGGGGACGGCTCGCACGCATCGTCGCGGTGATCATCGTCACGCTGTTATCGCTCCCCTTCGTGTTCGGTCCGCTGCGCACCGCGGGCGCCGGCACGCGCACGGTCATCGGCGTGATGCTCGGCGTCGTGTTCTTTCTCATCCTGCGCACCGTCGAGAACGGCGGACAGCTATTCGGATTGAATCCTCTGCTGATCGGCTGGCTCCCGACCGCGATCCTCGGATTCTGCACGCTGGTTGCGATCGCGAGAACGCGATAACACCACCACCCGGGTTCGCGACAGACGGTCGTGCAAGGCGAGATGCTCGGGATCGGCGTACAGCCACAGTACCCCGAGCCCGAACGGCGCCCAGGCCACCACCCCCCAGAAGAACCGGGCCACTGCCTGTCCAACGTGCAACGGCTTTCCCGAGTCGGTGAGCGCGCGCAGCCGCCACGCGCGCATGCCCAATGTTTGGCCGCTGCGGGTCCAATTGAGCACGTAGTAGGCGGCCATGATGGCGAGCGCGCCCATCCGGTACGCCCACCATGTGATCCGCCCGTTCGCCTCGGTCACGGCACCGCCGTGAATCAACACCACGACCCAGGTATAGGGCATGAGCACGGCGATGAGCAAAAAGCCGTCGTAGATCAGCGCCGCGAAGCGCCGCCCGAAGCCGGCGCTCGAGGCGCGGATCACGGCCTCGGCGCGGGGGAGGAGCGGGGCGTCCCTGCGCCGGGCGTCGCTGCGCGGGGCGCGGCTGAGGAGCGCTGCGCGGCGGCCGGCGTCGCCGGCTTGGTCTCTTTCGGCACGAGGATCTGTTCCACGGGTCGGAATATCGCATCGAATCGGTAGCCGGCCACCTCGAACGCGCGATTCTGCGCCTTGGCATTGAGCGCCGTGTCTTTGGTGGTCTGAACCTCGATCCAATGATTGTCGTCCGCCACGGCGCCCGTGACGGTGATGACGTTGCCGTCGGCGAGCGTGAAGATCGCCTGCGAGGACTTGCTGAAATCGATGCTGCCCGCCGCAGCAACGTCATCGGCGCTGAGGCCGTTCAGGGTGCTGCCCGAGGGCGCAAGGGCCTTGGCGTCGAGAAGCTTCCGGCCGGGCGGCGGGGCGCCGTCGAGCGCAAAACCGTCTTCGCCGGGCTTCAGGCGGCGCACGGTGTAGCCCGGCCCCGGGGAGAGCTTCTCCTCGACGCTCTGAATCTGTGCCACCGGGACATCGAGGAGCCGTGCATCGATCCACGTCTTGGGCTCGACGTCGGCGGCGATGCCGGGCTCCACGGTGAAGGTGCGATCCTCGCCGCCGCGGCGGGCGAAATTGCCCTCCCCGATCGGCTTGCCGATGATGACGCTGCGCTTGCCGTCCTTCGTGGTCAGCGTGATTTGCGTACCCGCCGCGCCGGGCTTGGCGGGATCGTCCACCCCGATCGCGGCGAAATTGGCGGGATTGGAGGTTTTCTCCTCGACGATCTTGGCATCGGCCAAGGAGAGCAGGAGCTTGTGGATCTTCGCGGCATCGGCCGGATAGTCGCCGCGCTGTGCCACGCTCCATTGGCCGCCCGCGTGATGCAGCGTGACTGCGGGCTCGGCGGCGCCTTTCTGCAAGTCGATCTCGCTCACCGTGCCGAGCGCGCTCGTGAGCTGAGGCAAAAACAGCGCGCCCTCGGCGCGCGGCTCGCCGGAGTCGCGTCTCGAGCCCAGATAGAGGGCGGCCGCGAGCACGATGAGCGCGGCGACCATCAATCCCGTGAATCGTCCGCGGCTCATGCGGGCTTGCCCGCGCTCGCGCGACGCCGGCGTCGCAGGCTGAGGAGCAGCGCTCCCACAAGAGCCACGGCGAGCGGCGCGATGGCGATGTTGATCACTTTCAGCCAGATGTCGAGGCGGTTGATCTCGACATCGAGCCCGCGCTGAGTTTCGCGCAGCTCCTTGCGCACGTGCGCCTTCTCCGCGGTGAAATTCTTGACCTCTTGCTCCTGCTCGGGGGTCAGCATGAGCGAGGCCTGATCGTTGCGCTTGCTCTGCAGCTCGGTCAGTTTCGATTCGGTCTGTTGCAGCTCGCTTTGCAGCTCGAGCACCTTGGCACGCAGCCGGTCGTCCGCCCGGCGCTTGAGCGCTTCCACCCGCTCGAACGGCCGCGAGAAGGTCGCGCGTCCACGAATGCTGATGAGCGCGCTCGAACCGCCCAGGTTGTCGAGTGCATTGGCGACCAAGTCGCCGTTACTGGCGAACGCCTGGCTGATGCGTTGGCCCATGAGCTCGCGGGTCTGCACCCACATGTAATCCATGAGCATATCGGTGTCGGCGATGATCACGATATTGGCGGAGCCCACGGATTTCGCCAGGTGCGCGATCGGCGGCCCGGCCGCGGGCTTCTGATCGGCGGGCGCGCCTTGCGGATAGGCCGACGACACGGGACCCGTGATGCGAGCAGCGAGCGCGTAGCGTATGCCGGTGGGCTTGAAGCCGTCGCGCAAGCTCGCAGGATCCGTCGTCGGCCCGAAGCGCACCGCGGGCAACGGCGCGGCACTCGTCGAGCTCATGAGCAAGGACTCGAACTTGGTGGTCGCGCCGGCGCGCGGCGCGAGGAAGCCCGCGGTCGCCACGTTGATCGTGTCGAGCGAGGCGGTGTCGATGTCCTTGTTGTTCATGTCGTCTTTGCGCAGTCCGAGGATGCCGATGTGACGAGTCGGCGCTCCCTGCGCGCTCGCGCGCACCTCGAGGCCCAGATCGAGATCGGCAACCACCTTGGTAGGATCGTAGGCGACGCCCCAGGCCGTGAGCAGCGGCTCCAAATCGGAGGAGCGGTTCGCCCCGGCGCCGGCAAAGGGATTCTGCGGATCCTGGCCGCTCGTGTCCGCGCCGCTGTCCGGATCGACGAACAACAAAACCTTTCCGCCGCGCATGACGAACTGATCGATGGCGTAAAGCGTCTTCGGCTGCAAGTTCTTCGGGTGCACGATCATCAATACATCGACGTCTTTGTCGATGTGATCCAGATCGGTCGTGAGCGTGCGAATGGTGAAGAGCTGCTCGAGCTGCGAGAGGATCGGCCAGGTCTCGCCCATCTGCCCCGTCATGGGATTGAACTGGCCCTGCATCGGCAAGCTGCTCACGAGTCCGACGACAGGCTTCTTGGGATTGGCAAGCTCTTGAATGAGCTTGGCCACATCGTACTCGAGGAATTCCTCGCGGTCGGGCGTGAACCCCGGGATCACCGAGCGGCCGTCCGTCGAGTTCGTGCCGGCGAGTCCGAAGTAGAGCGATCCGCCCGTGCCGTCGCCCAGCGGAAGCGGCTGCAGTCCCGCTTCGGCGGCGCGGTCCTCGTCCTCCGAGAAGGGCTGGGGATCGATCACTTGCAGGCGTATCTTGCCGCCCGCGCGCGCCGTCACTTCCTCGAGAAACTCACGCACCCGCGCCGCGTACGGCATGATGAGCGGCGATTGCTTGGCCGCCGCATCCCGCGAGAAATAAAAGTACAGATTGATCGGCTCCTTGATCTCCCCGAGCACCTGCTTGGTGCCGGCGGTCAGCGTGTACAGACGATTTTGCGTGAGATCGAGCCGCATGCCGCGCAGGGCAAGGTTGGAGAGCATCACCACGCCAAGAAACAGCACCGCGAGCGCCACCAGGCCGCCGATGCCGAAACCCGTTTTTTGCCAGCGTTTCGTCGTCACCTATTCCGCCTTCTTCATGTCGAGCACGAGCGCCGTCGCCGTCAACCAAAAGACGATGAGCGCCACGAAGTACACCAGGTCGCGCAGGTCGATGACCCCTTTGGAGATCGCTTCGAAATGCGAGTAGAAGCTCAAGGAGGCGATCGCATCGACGAGTGTTTGCGGCAGCACGTCGCGCACGAAGTCGAGCACCAGGGGAAATCCGGCGAGCAGAAACACGAACCCGACGAGCGCCGCGGTGATGAAGGCGATCACCTGGTTGCGCGTGGCGGCGGACAGGCACGTGCCGATCGCGAGAAAGCCGCCCGCCATCAGGAAGCTCCCGACATAGCCCGCGACGATGGCGCCGTTGTCGGGGCTGCCGAGGTAATTCACCGTGATCCAGATGGGGAAGGTGAGCGCCAGGGCCACGCCCGCGAACACCCAAGCCGCGAGGAACTTGCCCACCACCGCCTGCCACAGGGTGATCGGCAACGTCATCAGCAGCTCGATGCTGCCGCTGTTGCGCTCCTCCGCCCACATGCGCATGGAGATCGCCGGAATGAGCACGAGATAGAGCCACGGATGCCAGCGGAAGAAGGGCTGCAAGTCGGCCTGGCCGCGCTCGAAAAAGCCGCCCACCTGAAAGGTGAACACGGCGGACAGCACGAGAAAGATGACGATGAATACATACGCTAGCGGCGTCGCGAAATAACTCTTCAGCTCGCGCCGGAAGACTATCGAGGTTTGGCTCAAGGCTGTGCTCCCCCATCGGCCGCGGCGCTGCCCGGCGTCGGCGCCAGCGCGTCGTGCGCCGCGACGCCGCGGCGAGTGAGGCGCCTAAAGACCTCATCGAGCCGTCCCGATTCGAGATGCAGCTCGGGCACGTCCCAGTCGCGCTGGGTGATGAGCGTGCTCACCGCCGGCAGTGCGTTCTTGCCTGGGTGCGGGACCGCTGTGAGGCGCAGCTCGCGCTCGTCGGCCTCGAGCTCGGCGACCTCGGGGAGAGCGCCGATCTCGCGCCGTGCCGCCGTGAACTGCTCGCGGCGGTCGAAGCGCAGGCTCACGGCGTGGTGATAGCGCGAGCGGGCCTCGAGCGCGGCCGGGGATTCATCGGCCACGATGCGCCCGTCCGCGATGATGATGGCGCGTGTGCACACCTCGTGCACCTCCTCCAGAATATGGGTGGATACGATCACCAGCTTGTCCTTGCTGAGCTCGTTGATGAGGCGCCGTACTTCGTGCTTCTGGTTGGGATCGAGGCCGTCGGTCGGCTCGTCCAAGATCAGCACCTGCGGGTCGTGGATCAAGGCCTGAGCCAAGCCTACGCGCCGCCGAAATCCCTTGGAGAGAGTCTCGATCACCTGGTCGATGACGGGCCCGAGCGCCAGACGATCGACCACCACGGCGAGCCGCTCGCGCCGCCGCTCGCCCTTGAGGCCGCGCACATCGGCAATGAAGTCCAGGAACTCCGCCACCGTCATCTCACCGTAGCTCGGGGCGCCCTCGGGCAGATAGCCGATGCAAGATTTGGCAGCGACGGGTGCCCGCTCGATATCGTGGCCGCACACCGTGACCTCGCCGGCCGTGGGCGAGATGAAGCCCGCGATCATGCGCATGGTGGTGGATTTGCCGGCGCCGTTCGCGCCCAAGAAGCCGAGTACCTCGCCGGGCGCGACCGAGAAAGTCAAGTCGTCCACGGCCAGGATGTCGCCATAGCGCTTGGATAGGTTTTTAATCGTGATCATGGCCCCGCCTTTGAGCGCATTTTGACGAAGCGGTTCCCTAAAATCGGGACTTAAGCCTCGAGGCAGCTGCGCTAGCTGCCGCCGGCCTTCTTCTCGATGGCCGTTTTATTGTCCTTCAATATCCGTCTTACCTCGGGCAACGGCGGCCGATCCGCCATGCGGGCGATCAGCTCGGCGAGCTCGTACCACTTCCTTCCCCACTGTACCAGACGCGCCGCATCGGCAATTACCTGGTCCCGCGCGGCGTCGGCATTCTGAGCGGCGGCGATTTTAGCAGGTTGTTTGGAGGCGGGTCGCCCCGGCGCGGCTTCCGCGCCGCGGCGTTCGGTGCGCGTGAGGTTTGCCGTGCTCACGGGCTGCGGCGCCCGGCGCTTCGCGGCAGCCAACTGCGGCATTTCCCGAGTGGCGGTGGGGCTATCCGGAGCGCTGCGTCCGGCCGCGGGTTTCTGCGCCGGCCGCTTCGCCGCGGCGAACCTCGGCATCTCCCGCGTGACGCTCGTGGTGCCGGTGGAGGCGGCCCGATGCTCGGCGCCTTTCGCGGGGGGGCGCTTGGCAACCGCTTGCGCAGCGGCTTGGGCTGAAGCCTCGGGACTGCGCTCGAGCTCGCGCTCGTCGGCCTTTTCGGCGAGCGGGATGAAGCGCTCGATATGCTCGGAGCCGATGAGGTTTGCCAGAAAAGTCATGAGCTCGAGGGAGTCGGCGAACTTGGTGTCGCCCTGTGCGATGCGCTCCCGGACCTGCGCCTTCAAGGCGACCGCCTTTTGCGAGGCCAGATCGATGATCCAGCGGCTCGGCCGTTGATGCTCCGGCCAGGATTGCACCTTCCAGTAGCTGTCGCTGTCGAGCTCGGCGTACTTGGCGTGCAGCTCGAGGCTCTTCAGCCACTTCTCCAAAAGCTCCAGCAGGCGTTCATCGGCGGGTGTCGGCATGGGGGCCCTCTCGGTCGCCGCCACCCTAAACGAACCGCCGGCAGATGGCTACCGTCTGCGTCGCTCTGGCGCGCGAGTTGCGGCGCGGGCGGGCCGGCGGTGGCTCGCGTAGACTTCCGGCATGTGTGGTATTGCGGGAATCATCGGCTCACGGGCGAGCCTCGAAACGGTCAATGCCATGACGAGCTTGCTCCGCCACCGCGGACCGGACGGCGAGGGGTCATGGAGTGCACCGGGTGTCGTGCTCGGCCACCGGCGATTGTCGATCATCGACTTATCGCACGCCGCCGATCAGCCCATGGTGCTCGGCTCACGGGTGCTCACCTATAACGGCGAGATCTATAATTACGAAGCGCTGCGTGCGCAGCTCCCCGGACCCTGGCGCTCGACCAGCGATACGGAGGTGCTGTTGCACCTGCTCGCGAGCGAGGGCAGCGCCGGGTTGCGCAAAGTCGTCGGCATGTTCGCTTTCGCGCTGTGGGAGGGGGACGCACGGCGCTTGACGCTGGTGCGCGACCGGCTCGGTATCAAGCCGGTTTACTACCGGATCCTGCCCGATGGCCTGGCGTTCGCCTCGGAGCTCAAAGCGCTGCTCGTGCTGGACAAGCCGCAAATCGATGCAAGTGCCGTGCGCGACTATCTGTTTCACGGCTATGTGCCGGCTCCGAAGTCGATCTACCGCGGCATCTGCAAGCTGCCGGCCGGCCACACGCTCACCTGGCAGGACGGCCGCGTGCGCATCGAGCGCTGGTGGAAGCCTTCGGCGGCCATCAAGGCGCGCACCGAAGATGAGACGCTGCAAGAACTCGATGCGCTGCTGCGGGAGGTGATCCCGGCGCACACCCTGGCGGACGTCCCGGTGGGTGTCTTCTTGAGCGGCGGAATCGATTCCGCGCTCACGGCCTCGTACCTGAACGCGCCGCATACCTACAGCCTGGGCTTCGATGCCAGGGAGCGTTCCGAGCTCGAAGGCGCGCGTGCCGCCGCGACGCATCTCGGCACGGTGCACACCGAAATGACCGCGCAAGCGGCGGATTTCGAGCAGGCGCTCGATGCGATCCCGCGGATTTTCGACGAGCCCTTTGCCGACAGTGCGGCATGGTCAAATTATCTCATCGCAGAGTTCGCACGCCGCGAGGTGACGGTCGCACTCAGCGGGGAGGGGGGCGATGAGGTCTTCTGCGGCTATCCACGCTACTGGTCGAGCATCGGCGGGCGCTCGAGCGTGCTCAATCGGACGCTGGCGCGCTGGCTGCCGCCGCTCTCGCGGCTCGGTGCCTCGATGCAGCGCCACGCCTACACGGGCCTGCCGGCATTCGCGGCCGCCTTGGGCGGCATGCCGCGGGCGCAGATCGAGCGGCTGCTCGCGCGCGATTGGCTCGAGAGCGGCTACGATTATCTGTGGTTTTACCGGCAGTTCTGGCGCGAGGGAGAGGATGCGCTGGTGCAGTTGCGCTGGCTCGATCTGCACACCTCCCTCGCCGAAGGGTTGCTGACGAAGGTGGATCGAACGAGCATGGCGCATTCGCTCGAGGTGCGCCCGCCGCTGCTCGATAATCGGCTGGTGGAGTTCATGCTGAGCGTCGATCCGTCGCTCCTCGTCGATCGGCGGCGCCGTCGCGGCAAGTTGCTGGAGCGCCGGCTCATGCAGCCGCGGCTCCCGCCCGGTCATCTGGAACGTCCCAAGTCCGGATTTGGATTGCCGGTGCATCGCTGGCTCAAGTCCCAACCGCGCGTGCTGCACGGGGCGGTCGCGCGACTGCGTGAGCGTGGGGTGCTTGGCCGCTCGGTGGGCCCGGAGTTTCGGCGCGCGTGGTCGCTCCTGGTGCTCGATCGATGGTTCGCCGCCTTTGGCTGAGCCCGGTCTGCGGATTTTATTCGTGCCGGTGTCGGGGCCGTACGGCGTCGGCGAATTCGCACGCTGCTCGGCGATCGCGAGCGCCGCGCTCGAGCGCTGGCCGCAGGCCTCCGTGCATTTCCTGTTGAGTCGCCATGCTCCCTATATCGCAAAGGTTCCGTTTCCCGTCACGCGCTTGCCCGCGTCGGCGACCTTTCACTCGGCGGAGGTCATCGAGTTCATGCGCAGATGGCGTCCCGATGTCGTGATATTCGACAACGCCGGGCGCACCGCCCAGCTCGAGGCCGCGCAGCGCCTCGGTGCGCGCCTCGTGTTCATCAGCTCCCGCCCGCGCCAACGGCGGCGCGCCTTTCGCTTGGCGTGGATGCGCCTGCTCGATGAGCATTGGATCGCGTATCCGAAGCTCATCGCCGGCGGGCTCGGGCTCATCGAGCGGCTGAAACTCACGCTCCTGCGGCGTCCCGCGGTGCGCTATTTGGACGTGATCATGGCGCGCGCCGCGAACAGCACGACGACCAGCGCGAGCGCCGCCGGCCCCGCTGTCTCCGGCGGCAACGACGTCGTCGTGGTACCGGGCGGCGGCACGGGACATCCCGGCGCGGAGGATGCCGCGCAGAAATTTCTGGCCGCGGCCAGAGGACTCGCGGCGGCGGGCTTTGCGACGACCTTCGTGGGTCCGACAGGGGACGCCGGCGAGCCGTCCAACGCGGCGAGCTCCGCGCGGCTCGCGTGTACGGCGTCGTTGCCGCAGGCCGATCTCGCCGCGCTCATGCGCAGTGCACGGCTCGTCATCGTCAATGGCGGCTCCACGTTATTGCAGGCGATCGCCTGTGGAGCGGCGTGCGTGGCCGCTCCGATCGCGGGCGATCAGCTCGAGCGCATCCGCGCCTGCGCGGCCGCCGGCGTCGCGGTGGAAGCGGCGCCGCAAGCCGCCGATCTCGAAGCGCAAGCGCGGCGACTTCTCGAAGACGAGCCCGCGCGCGCCGCGCTCGCGCAGCGCGCGGCGGCACTCGGGCTTGCCGACGGCGTCGAAGTCGCCCTCAATGCGCTCGAGAGCCTGCGGCGGCGGAGCTAAAGCCTCAAATGCCCAACATCGTGCTCTTAGGCTACGACCTCGATCAGCCTTCGTTCCGGCACCGCATGCGCAGTCTCGTGCGGCCGCTCGAAGCCGCCGGCTGGGCAGTGCGCGCGGAACGCTTCCCGAGCGGCCGCTATGGCCTGCGCACCTGGGAGCGGCGTGCGCTGCTTCGCTGGGCGGACGTGGTCGTGATGCATCAGATCAAACTGAGCGCCGTCGAGGCGCGGCTGTTCGCCGCCTTCAGCCGGCGGCGAGTGTTCGATGTGGACGATGCGATCTATGTGCGCAAGCCGCGCCGCCTCGGCGAGCCGGCGGACGAGTCGCTGTGGCGGCGCAAGAAATTCGCGGCGACCTGCCGCGCCGTCGATGCCGTGGCCGCGGGCAACGAGGTGCTCGCGGGCGTTGCGCGCGAGTCGGCGCGGGCGGTCGAGATATTACCCACCTCGATCGACATCTCGGCCTACCGGACGAGCGAAGCGGGCGTCGAGGGGCCGGTGACGATTGCCTGGATCGGAAGTCCCGAGAACCTGACCTACCTCGAGATGCTGCGGCCGGCCCTCGGCCGGCTGACGGTGCGCCATCCCGAGATCAAGCTCAAAGTGATTTGCTCGCGCTTTCCGAACTGGCCGGAGATCAACGTGGAGCGCGTCGTCTGGAGCGAAGCCACCGAAGCGGCCTCGCTCGCCGCCGCCCACATCGGGGTCATGCCGCTCACCGACGATGCCTGGTCGCGCGGCAAGTGCGCTTTCAAATTGCTGCAATATATGGCTGCATCGCTTCCCTGCGTGGCCTCGCCCGTCGGTGCCAACACCGAGGCCGTCATCGATGGCTTCAACGGTTTTCACGCAGCGGGCGATGTCGACTGGGAGCGAAGTCTCGAGCGGCTGATCAATTCCGCGCCGCTGCGCGCCAAGCTCGGCGCCAACGGCCGCGCCCATGTGGCGCGGCGCTAT
>Ga0302311_10007119_pt1 | contig 11450 bp, 8 predicted proteins | sample III_Palsa_N1_3_FD_200449 | JGI IMG/M metagenome (GOLD analysis project Ga0302311, IMG submission 200449) | Peat permafrost microbial communities from Stordalen Mire near Abisko, Sweden - III_Palsa_N1_3 | ecosystem: Environmental > Terrestrial > Soil > Palsa > Peat permafrost | place: Sweden...
TGGTGGGCAGCGTGGAAGTGGGTCAGCCACTGCGTCTGCTGGTCACAGTGCGGGCACGTGTCGCCGTGCCGCGCCTGGTTCTTGGATTCATGATCACGGACCGGCTGGGCCACTGCATCTACGGAATCAACACGCACCGGCTGGAACAGCCGCTGGAAAATCTCGAGGCAGGCGAAGAGGCTACTTACTGCTTCAGCTTCCCGGCCAGATTGGGCAAGGGCAGCTATGCCGTGTCGCTGTCACTGTCACGCGAAGACTCGCATATCGACAAGAATTACGAGTGGCGCGACAACGCATTGATGTTTCACGTGCACAACACCAAACGAGAAAACTTTGTCGGCTGCAGCTGGCTTGACGCCAGCGTGGAGATCAACCGGGGCGCCCCGGTCAAGGTGCAAGATACATCCAGCGTAAAGTATCCATGAGCGTGTGCTTGGGCATCGGGCCGATGCGTGCCAGCAGCCGGTTGGGGTTACCCTCGAGCCGGCGCACCTCGTTGACCCTCACGAACGCCGGGTTCACGCTGACCTCGATCGCGTAACCGGCGATCTCCGCCATCATCGCCAGCACCTCGCGCAGCGAATGGCCGATCCCCGAGCAGATATTGAAGGTGTCGTCATCGCTGCGGGTTTCGAGTAGCCGGCGGTACGCCCATGCCACCGCCCGCACATCCATGAACTCGCGCCAGACATCGAGATTGCCCAGCTCGATACACCGGTCGCCGCGACGGAAATGATCGACGATCTTGGGGATCAGGAAGCACTCGGCCTGCCCCCTCCCGGTGTAGTTGAACGGGCGGGTGAACACCAGCGGCAGTCGCTCGCGCCAGATCCTGGCCATGAATTCCATGGCCAACTTGCTGACTGCATAGTCGTTGGCGGGTGCCACGTCCGTGCGCTCATCAAGCAGACCCGTGCAGGCCTCCGCGTTGCCGTAAACGCTTGCGCTGCTGGCCAGCACTACACTCGCAGGTGGCGTTGGCAAGTCGGCCAGCGCGGCGAGCAGGTGGCGCGTCCCCACGATATTGGTGCGATAGATCGCATCGACATCGCCATGCGCGACAAACGCGATCGCAGCCAGATGGATCACCGCCTGCGGTTGAATCTTCGCCACGGCAGCATGTACCGCAGCGGCATCCAGCAGGTCGACGTGCGTGCCGGCTCCTCCTGCCGCATCGCCTGCGGTCTGTGCCAGGCCACACACCGCATAACCTGCACTCGCCAGCTCTGCCGCCACGTAATGGCCGGTGAACCCGTCAAGGCCGGTGACCAGTACCCGCCGCGGCGCAGACTCAGAAAGAGTAGCCATGCTCGTTCCTGCGCAGGTCGGCCTCGACCATCATCCGGCATAGCGATTCCAGCGAGGTCTGCGCAGCCCAGTCGAGTCGGGCCTTCGCCTTGCTCGCATCACCGATCAGCAGATCGACCTCGGCCGGACGCTGGAAGCGTGGATTGATGCGCACCAGAGTCTTGCCGGTGCGCGTGTCAACACCGCGCTCATCGGCTCCGCTGCCCTGCCAGGCGATCTCGATATCGACTGCAGCGAAGGCCAGGCTGGCGAAATCGCGCACCGTTTCGGTCCGCTGGGTAGCCAGCACATAGGTCTCCGGCTGGTCGGCCTGCAGCATGCGCCACATGCCATCCACGTATTCCTTCGCGTAGCCCCAGTCGCGCCGTGCATCGAGATTGCCCAGCTCCAGCACCTCGAGCTTGCCCAGGTGGATCTTCGCCACCGTATCAGTGATCTTGCGCGTCACAAACTCGCGTCCGCGCAGCGGCGACTCGTGGTTGAAAAGGATGCCGCTGGCGCCGAACAGCCCATAGGACTCGCGGTAGTTCACCGTGATCCAGTGCGCATACAGCTTGGCCACACCGTAGGGACTGCGTGGGTGGAACGGCGTCTCCTCGCATTGCGGCACCGCCTGCACCTTGCCGAACATCTCGGAGGTCGAGGCCTGGTAATACCGGATACCGAGATCGACCACCCGTATCGCCTCCAGCAGGTGCAACGCGCCCATGCCGGTAATCTGCGTGGTCGTCACCGGTTGGTCGAAGGACACTCCGACGAAACTCTGCGCCGCCAGGTTGTAGACCTCGCTGACCTGATATTTTTCCAGCAGCCGGATTGCCGCACCCATGTCGGTAAGATCGAACTCGACCAGTTCGAGCTGCGGATGCCCGTGGATGCCCAGTTCCTCGATGCGCCAGAAATTGGTCGAGCTGGTGCGGCGATAGGCGCCCACCACGCGATACCCCTTGTGCAGCAATAGTTCCGCCAGATAGGCACCGTCCTGCCCGGTGATGCCCGTGATTAGCGCTGCCTTCATGCGTGGTTCCTGCATACGATTGAGTACGGACATGCTACGGGCAAGTCGGAATCTGTGAAAGCGCTGTCTCGCGATTCTGTAGACGCCATCCGCCCGACTCAGATCACTCGCACCCTCGCCATGGAAGCAGCCACTGCGAGTGCGCACCGTTGGACAGCATGTTCCACATCTGCCTGGTGGTGTCCTGCCAACTGAGTCCGCTGTCCACCACTACACCACTTTGCGCAAGGCGAGGCGTGCTCATGGCACAGCGCAACGCCTCGACCAGACTGTCCACGCCGGCACCATCGAAATAGCTGGCGAACGCCGAGGACACCTCGCGGAACACCGGGATGTCGCGCGCAATCACCGGCAGGCCACGCCTGGCCGCCTCGACCAGCGGCAGACCGAAGCCCTCTGCTTCGGAGGCCGCCACCAGCGCATGCGCGCCATCGTAGAGCTGCTCCAGATATTCGTCGCTGACTTGTTCCAGCCAGATCAGCCAAGTGCCGACCTGCGCATGCGTGCGCATGCGTGTAGCCAGCTCATCGGACATCCAGCCCTGCCGGCCGACCACCACGAGCGTGGCTTCGACACCATCGCTCCACAATCGCTCGAACGCATCCAGCACCAGGGCATGGCCCTTGCGAGGCTCGATCGTGCCGACCATCAGGAACGAGGGCGATGCGCGCAATCGCGCCAACAGTGCTACCGCATCCGCCGGCAAGCCGACACTCGGCCGGGTCGAGGATGGATCGTTGCCCGGATAGAAATAGCCCAGCGGCAACTCGTCACGCCGGACCGGCGGATGTTCGCCAAACCAGCGACGCACGTCATCGGCCACAAACTGCGAGATGCACAGCAGCCCATCCGCATAATGGCCGATACATTGCAGCCAGCTCGCATGCATGTCGGCGATGCCATCCGGAAACCATGGCGGCCTGCGCACCGGCAGCAAGTCGTAGACGACGAACAACATGCGTACTCCACGCACACGCCAGGCATCGAGCAGTGCGGTGTTGGCCGGCAGTGCATCGGCGACCCAGTCCAGTCCGAGCAAGATGTCGCCCGCACGCGGCTGTACTTCCGCTTCCGGCAGATCGGCTGGCGGATGTCCCAGCACACGCAACCCATAGTGGGTGGCATGCACAAAACGTCCATTTTCCAGCCGTACCGGCTCGATCCGGTATTGCGTCTGATCAAGTTGCAGCAGTGCCGACAGGACGCCATGCACTACCCGCTCGATACCCGTGTGCAGCTCGCTGCCGGCAGTCGCGGTCACGTCGACGTACAGACTTGGCAGATCGAGCCGTGGCCGGTTCGCCGCCAGCGCCTGCCGCACTTCCTGCCATGCCTGCTCGCCGGTTGCAGATCCGTCCTCTGATCGCTGCATGGCGGCCAGCAAGCGCGCCTCCTCGGCAGCAGGCGCTTGTTCGATGAAGTGCTCGATGGCCTCGTGATAGCGCCACGCCACCGCAGCAGGATGATGATGATGCTCGACCAGATGGGCCGCCGCTGTCGCAAAGGCGGCGCGGCGCCTGTCATCGTCCTTCAGTGACTGCAAGGCGGCCACCAGCTCGGCATCCTCGAAATGATCGGCAATCCGCAGCACCGTCGCTTCCGGCAACTCGGTAGCGGTACCGTGTGCGTTGACGATCAATGGCAGGCCATGCGCCAGCACGTCGAACACCGCTGCCGAGGTTTCGCCACGTGAATCCGTACGCAGCTGTACCACCACGTCGGCAGCATCCAGATAGTCAGCATAACTGTCCGCACTGACGAAGCCGGTTATGCGGATGCGCTTGCGACCCGTCGCCGCGCGGATTGTCTCACTCAGCGCGTTGCCGTAATCGCCGCCATGATTCTCGCCGACGAAGATCAGCTGGCAGCGGGTATCCGTCGCCAGCGACGACTGCAGCCACGCCGCCAGCAGACGGTGATTCAACTTGGTCGGTGCCAGCATGCCGAAGCTGCACACCACGAAAGCATCGGGCTCGATGCCGAGCAGACGACGTGCCAGTCGCCGATCGCCGTGCGTGCGCCCTTTGGGAAACGGCACGACGACGAACTTGTCGGCGACCGCTGTGCCGAAGTGCATTCGCGCCTGCCGGACCGCATAGTTTGAATGCACGATCACGCCCAGCGCCTGATCGATCACGTCCCGGTTGACTGGCCAGGTGTCGAGCGTGGATGGACGACCTTGCCGCAGGTCGTGCAGCAATCCGGCATAGCCATGGCTGTCATACAGCAGACGCAGGAAGTTGTCCGGATCGCCGGCTTCCTGCGCCATCCAGTTTCGTGCCGCACCCAACCACGAGTCGTGCAGCATCACCGCCCCCGGGTGCTGTTTCAGCATCCCGAACATGTGCGCGTGAAACGGTGAATTACCGAAGTGATACAGCACCCGCTCGCAGGAACCCGCGTGCTGTGTAAACCAGTGCAGTGAACGGATCGAAAAATTCGCCTGTACCCACGGATCGATCACATCCGGTTGATCGACGACGACCTCGATGTCGTAATGAGTAGCCATCTCGCGCAACAGGCGCGCGCTGTAGTCGGCGATGCCCGAACGCAGCGGCGGCAGCGGCGAAACATAGAGCAGGCGCGGGCGCGAACGGCGCGCGCGCTGATTTGCGAGCCCGTTCTGTGCATGCGCCTCGATCGCTGCCAGTGCCTTGCGCGCGCTGACCGGCCACGTGAACTGCCTTGTCTGCACCCGTGCATGCGCCTGCAGGCTCTCGATGAAACCGGCGTCTGCCAGCACGGACTGCAATTTCGCAGCAATCGAACTGCGGCTGCGCGGATCGAACAGTGCATCCGTGCGTCCTATCACCTCGGGCAAGCTGGCTGTATTGGAACCGATCACGGCAGCGCCACAAGCCATCGCCTCGAGTGGTGGCAGGCCCAGTCCTTCGTGCAGCGACGGCGCCACGAACAGCTTGCAGCTGGAATACAGCCGGGCCAATTCCTCATCCGCCAGCGTCCCGGTGAAGATCAGGCTGTCATCGGCCACGCGGTGCTTGCGCGCGATCCGACACAGGTGCTTTTGCGTCACCTCATCGCAGCGACCTGCCAGCACCAGCTGATGCTGCTGCCGCAGGACAGCGGGCAGTTCCGCGAACGCGGCAATCAGCGCATCCACATTCTTGTGCGCGTCATAACCACCGGCATACAGAACGAACCCGGGCCGCAGCCGCCAGTCATGCCTCCAGCGAGCCCAGCACGCCTCGTCCACCGGCATCGGCCTGAACACCGGATCGGCCGCACCGGAGACCACGGCTACCTGATCGCCCCGAACCTGTAGGGACTCGATCGCCTCACGACGCGATGATTCCGAAATCGCCAGCAGCAATCCGCAGCGTTTGAGCAGTCCCAGTCTTCGGTAGTACCACTGGCGATAGGCCGCATCGTGCAGGTGTCGATCCGGATACAGCAAGGGGATCAGGTCATACAGCGTGGCGACATGCCGATGGTCGGCAGCACCTGTGCTCAGTGCTGATGTCGAGTCGTCCCCCCAGCCCTCGAACAGGCTGCTATGCCAGATGCTGTCCGCCTGCAAGCCTGCAAAAAAACCTGCCTGCGCCGTGGCGGCGACCTGCATGCGCCAGCGGTTGCCCGGATGGCAACCGGCAATACCGACTGGCAGTTCGTTGACGATCACGCGTTCGCGTGGAATCAGCCCCTCGAACTGCTCCAGCAGACCGATGGAAGATTCATCATGGCGTCCGTTCAGCGCCAACCACAATTCGTGATGCGTTGCCTCTGCCGCAAATGCCTTCGCCATCGACAGGGTATAGCGGCCGATGCCGCGATGGCGACTGTGCGATTGTGCACCCTGGAGATCCAGCACGATTTTCATCGGCATTCCAGAGACAGTCGCCGAATGAATCCTGTGCTGTCGGTAGCGCGCCTGCCCGGGATCGGTTTGTGTTCAACTCGTTCAACCATGCGGATACAGCCTGGAGCGAAGGCGCGCGTGCAGGCCTGGCACCAGATGCACGGCAAATCCCGCGACACGTCGCAGCAGCGGCACTCGAAGCATGCCGCGTAGCAACCGGCCGAGGCGGCGCCGTGCCGCCGCCATCCGCATGGACAACGCCCGCAGCGGCCGTGTCAGGCGCCACGAGCGACTGCCCAACAAGGCTGCCTGCGCGCTTTCGTATTCCGCACGCATGCTGGTGCATGTCTGCGCGAGGTCCGCCAGCCGGTCATCAAGTTCCCGGATACGCTGCAGCTGACCCATGCTTGTCACCAGCGATTCACGGTAATCATTCTGCAGCAAAGCGAGACGGTCACACATGATCGAATAATCATGCTCAAGTTCGACCAGACGGCCCAGTCTCTGGTTCGCCAAACTGCGCCAGTCCACCGCAGCCGATACTACGGCCACGGCGGACTCCACGACGGCATCGCCTGACACGTTACGGTGCTCTTTCATATTCAACCCGGTTCGTTGGCACAGCCGTACTGCATCTATAACCAATGGTTCGGTGCTGACCAGGCCGGCCATCAGGCCACGCCACGGTAGCCACCTTGCTGCACGCCCCCATCTGGCACTCCATCCAGCTCGCGATCAATCAGATGGAACCGCTGCGCGAGCACATTCATGCAGGCCTCGACAGAAAAATCACGTGCCATGTCGCGTGCCGCCTGCGCGCCCAAACAATTCCCCAACTCGCGGTCCTGATACAGCGCGCGCATATAACTTGCAGCATGCCGCGGATCCGGATCGGCCCATTGCTGACCCTGCGCATGCGGATATTCACCCTGCCGCACGGCGATCATCCGATAGTCCACCAGACAGCTGTTGGCCGTCGTCATGAATTCCATGTTGCCGGAATAAGCCGTCGCAACCACCGCCTTGCCCATGCACATCGCTTCGGCCATGCCCAGCCCGAAGCCCTCGCAACGGTGCAATGACACATACACGTCGATGCAGCGATGCAAGGCTTGCAAGTCACTGCGTTCCAGCATGTCATCACGCACCACGATCCGGCGGTCACGCGCGGCAGCACCGAGCAACTGCATCAGTGCTGTCGTGTTGCGATCACCATTGCTTGACTTGATCAGCATGGCGACTTTTTCATCCCCCCGTGGAAACGCGTGGAAACCACTGTCAATGCCAAGCATCAGCGGCAGCGGAACACGCGTCACCGGCTTGCTGCAGACCCGACGCACCGATTGCTCGACGAAGGCTGACGAAACCATGATCTCGTCGACCTGATTGAGCGCATGCAGCCAGTCATCCGGAAAATTTTCCAGCTCCCAGAACCAGTAACCGATGACATGACGACCCCGACCATGCCGCGTCGCTATAGTCTGCAGTGTGTCTTCCCAATGGTCGGGATTGACAAAAATGAGATCCCGCGCGTACAACGATGCCACACCCAAGTGCGGATCCAGCGTCCGGTCGCGCCGCTTATGTGGAATATCGACATCCACATCGTGCAGCGACACCGGGTAACCTGACGCAAGCATCGCATTGGCATAAAGCCGCGCACACTCGCCCAAGCCGAGCCAGCGGGAAAAGTAGCCATGAAGATTGATCCCGCGGGCAGATGCTTCGGGCGGCGCAATCTTGCCTTTCGCAACATCATTTGCGACTGCCGTCACATACTGCTGCCAATCTGCTGTTCGGTGGAACCCAAGCCCATGTCGAGCTGGCTTATCCAGCGCGCTGCGCACCCATTGCCGCACCGAGAGCGGAATCCTCTGGCGGATCAGAACCCAACGCGAACTCGCCAACGCCCGAATGATGAAGCTTCGCAACGGCAGCTGAAATGTTTTCAGAGATAGAAACGACACGAACACCTCGGGCACATCTACACATCTACAAGCTTCGCAATACCAGCATGTCATTATGAATGACGCGCCTCGACACAATGCAACTGCGGGCCAGCGCATGCCTATTTCAATGCCTTTGGACGGCAGGACCTGCCCCAAGCCCGGCATCTCCCCGTACATGAATGTACCCCAGAAGGCTATAGGGCCGCCCTGACACTCTTTATATCGCCGTATGACAAAATGTCCCAAGGATCTATACGGAGTTATACATGAAGACATTACTGGTCACCGGCGGAGCTGGCTTCATCGGTGCCAATTTCGTGCTGCAGGCGGTCGCCGACGGCCTGCAGGTCGTCAATCTGGACAAGCTGACCTACGCCGGCAACCGAGATACCTTGTCGTCGCTGCAGGGCAACGACCGGCATGTGTTCGTGCAGGGCGATATCGGTGACCGGGCGCTGGTGGCGAAGCTGCTGGCCGAATACCATCCTGATGCCACTGTCAATTTCGCTGCCGAGTCGCACGTCGACCGCTCGATCGACGGCCCCGCCGAATTCGTGCAGACTAATGTGGTCGGCACGCTGGGCCTGCTTGAATGCGCCCGAGATTACTGGCGCGGCCTTGAGGGTGCGACACGCGAGACGTTCCGCTTCCTGCACGTATCAACCGACGAGGTCTACGGCTCGCTCGGTGCCGAGGGCAAGTTCACCGAGCAGACACCGTACGCACCGAACTCGCCGTATTCAGCCTCCAAGGCGGCCTCCGATCACTTGGTCCGTGCGTTCCAGCATACCTACGGCCTGCCCACGCTGACCACCAACTGCTCGAACAACTACGGCCCCTACCAGTTTCCGGAAAAACTCATACCGCTGATCATCCAGAAGGCGCTGGCCGGTGAACCGCTGCCGGTTTACGGCGACGGCCGGAACATCCGCGACTGGCTGTTCGTGGGCGACCACTGCAGCGCGATCCGCCGCGTCCTGGAAGCGGGCCGCGTCGGCGAGACCTACAACGTCGGCGGCAACGCCGAGCGCGAGAACATCGCCGTGGTGAAGACCATCTGCGCGCTGCTCGATCAGCGCCAGCCGCTGGCCGATGGTCGCGCGCGCGAATCGCTGATCACCTATGTCAAGGACCGCCCTGGCCACGACCGCCGCTATGCGATCGACTCCAGCAAGCTGCAAGACGAGCTGGGCTGGCGGTCATCGCACACCTTCGAAACCGGCATCGCGCAGACGGTGGACTGGTATCTCGCCAATCAGCCGTGGAGCCAGCGCGTGCTCGACGGCAGCTATCGCATGGAGCGCCTCGGCTCATGAAGGCCGAAATCATCCAGGATTCGATATGAGCACGACGCAGAAAGGCATCATCCTCGCCGGCGGTTCCGGCACCCGGCTGTATCCGATCACCCGCGCAGTCAGCAAGCAGCTGCTGCCGGTGTACGACAAGCCGATGATCTATTACCCGCTGGCCACGCTGATGCTGGCCGGCATCCGTCAGGTGTTGATGATCAACACGCCGCACGAACAGGAGATGTTCCAGCGCCTGCTCGGCGATGGCTCGCAGTGGGGCATCGACATCCAGTACGCCGTGCAGCCATCACCCGATGGCCTCGCGCAGGCGTTCACCATCGGCCGTGACTTTGTCGATGGCAAACCCAGCTGTCTGGTGTTGGGCGACAACATCTTCTATGGCGTCGGCCTCACCGAGCGGCTCAAGCGTGCGGCCTCGCGCGAACATGGCGCCACCGTGTTCGGTTACTGGGTGAGAGACCCCGAGCGCTATGGCGTGGCCGAGTTCGACGCAGCCGGCCGGGTGATTGGACTGGAGGAAAAGCCGGAGCATCCCAAATCCCATTATGCGGTGACTGGCCTGTACTTCTACGACGGTCGCGTGTGCAACTACGCTGCGGCACTGAAGCCCTCATCGCGTGGCGAACTGGAAATCACCGACCTCAACCGCTGCTACCTCGACGACGACTCGCTGCACCTGGAGCAGCTCGGGCGTGGCTTTGCGTGGCTCGACACCGGAACCCACGATTCGCTGATGGAAGCGGGCAACTACATCGAGACCATCGAGAACCGGCAAGGTCTCAAGGTGTGCTGCCCGGAAGAGATTGCCTACCTCAACGGCTGGATCAACGCCGAACAACTACTGGCACTGGCCGCTCCACTGGCCAAGACCGGCTACGGCCAATACCTGCAACAGCTGACTCGTCAAGGTCATGTTCGATGAAAGTGATTGAAACTGCATTGCCCGGCGCACTGATTATCGAACCACAGGTGTTCGGCGATGCCCGTGGCTTCTTCTATGAAAGCTACAACAAGGGCAAGTGGCAGGAAGCCGGCATCCAGGCCGACTTCATCCAGACCAATGTTTCGCGCTCGGCCAGAGGCGTGCTGCGCGGCCTGCATTACCAGTGGCCGAATCCGCAGGGCAAGCTGGTCAGCGTACTCGATGGTGAGGTGTACGACGTGGCCGTGGATATCCGTCGCGGCTCGCCCACGCTCGGGCAGTCGGTCGGCGTGATGCTCACTGCCGAAAATCATCGCCACTTCTGGGTGCCGGAAGGCTTTGCGCATGGTTTCTGCGTGCTGTCCGAGTTCGCCACATTCACCTATCAGTGCACCGCGCTTTACGACGCCAAGGCGGATGCCGGCATCCGCTGGAACGATGCCGATCTCGGCATCGACTGGCCGCTGAGCGCACCATTGCTGTCCGACAAGGACGGCAAGACACCGTTGCTGAAAGACGTCGTTCCCGAACAACTACCGGTTTTCGTGCCGTGAAAACCCTGCTACTTGGTGCCAACGGCCAGCTTGGACGTACGTTTCTCGATCACGGCGGCATGGCCACCCGCGGCGAGCTGATCGCCGCCAGTCGCGATGGCGTACTGGCGCAGGGCGGTCACGGCGAGATCGCCGACCTGTCCATGCCGGAGTCCCTGGGCGTGCTGCTCGATCGCATCCAGCCCGATGTGATCGTCAATACCGCCGCCTATACGACGGTCGATCGCGCCGAGCAGGAAGAGACGCTGGCCACGCGTGTCAATGGCGAAGCCGTCGGCGTGATCGGTAACTGGGCCGCTGCGCATGGCGCGCTGGTGATCCATTACTCGACTGACTACGTCTTCGACGGCCACCAGCCGCAACCATACGCCGTCGATGCAACAACCGGCCCGCTGGGTGCCTACGGCCGCAGCAAGCTGGCCGGCGAACAGGCGTTGCGCGCCAGCGGCGCTGATCACCTGACATTTCGCACGGCCTGGGTATACGCCGCATACGGGCAGAACTTCTTGCGCACCATGCTGCGCCTCGGTGCCGAGCACGATGAACTGCGCGTGGTGGCCGACCAGCATGGT
>Ga0302311_10007121_pt1 | contig 11449 bp, 7 predicted proteins | sample III_Palsa_N1_3_FD_200449 | JGI IMG/M metagenome (GOLD analysis project Ga0302311, IMG submission 200449) | Peat permafrost microbial communities from Stordalen Mire near Abisko, Sweden - III_Palsa_N1_3 | ecosystem: Environmental > Terrestrial > Soil > Palsa > Peat permafrost | place: Sweden...
CGCAGCCGCTCCGACGGCAACGACACCGCGCCCGCCGACGAACCGCTGTGCGTACTGTTCATCGAGGAGCTGCGCGCCGTGCAGGCGCGCCTGCGCCAGGAGCGGCTGGCCGCGATGGGCCGTATCTCGGCGGGCGTGGCGCACGAGATCCGCAATCCGCTGGCCGCGATATCGCAGGCCAACGCGCTGCTGGAAGAAGACGAGCTGCGGCCCGACCAGCGGCGGCTGATCCGCATCATGACCGACAACATCGATCGGCTGCGGCGCATCGTCGACGACGTGATGGAGGCCGCACCGGGTTCGCTTGCGCCATCGCGCACGCTGGATGCGAGCGCCGAGATCGCGAGCATCTGCAGCGAGTGGGCGCGCACCGTCGGCCTGGCACTGGGCAGCGCGAGCCGGTTGCAGGTGCTGCTGCCGAGTGTCCAGGTGGGTGTGATTTTCGATTCGGACCACCTGCGCCGTGTGCTGGTGAACCTGCTGGACAACGCGATCCGCCATGCGAGCCCGGCGCCCGGCGGCGTGCGCGTCTCGCTGGAGTTGGGCGACGATCCTGCCTGGGCGCTGCTGTCGGTGGCCAGCGATGGCGACCCGATCGCGCAGGAGGTCGAACCCTATCTGTTCGAGCCGTTCCATTCCACACGCAGCCGCGGCACCGGCCTCGGGCTGTACATTTGTCGTGAGCTTTGCGAGCGTCACGGCGCCCGGATCGATTTCCGGCGCCACGACGAGCGCCATTGCAACGTGTTCGAGGTGATGATGCCGCGCGAATCGCTGACATCGGCCGAAGGCCGGTTGGTGCTATGACTGCCGTGAATGCCGCCGGCCAGGCCGGGCCGTCCGGTACGGGCGCCGTGCACGCCAGCAGCGTGCTGGTGGTCGACGACGAGCCGGACCTGCTGACACTGTACGAGCTCACGCTGCTGCGCGAGGGCCTCGAAGTCGAGACCGCGTCCACCGTCGCCCAGGCACGCGAGATCCTGCAGACGCGCGTGTTCCGCGCCGTCATCAGCGACATGCGCCTGCCCGACGGCACCGGCCTGGACCTGCTTCAGTGGCTGGAGGCCAGCCGCCGGCCCGAGAAGGTGATCGTCGTCACGGCCTACGGCTCGCCCGAGAACGCCGTCACGGCGCTGAAGGCCGGCGCGTTCGACTACCTCACCAAGCCGGTGGACCTGCGCCAGTTCCGCGCGGTCGTCGCGTCGGCGATGGGGCGCACGCGCGCCACGCCGCCGCCGCCGCCCACCGATGCCGTGCCGGCCGACGGCCGCGGCGATCCGTTGCGTCGCCTGGTGGGCAACTCCGACGCGATGACGCATGTGCGCAGCCTGGTCGAGAAGGTGGCGCGCAGCATGGCCCCGGTGCTCGTGCAGGGCGAATCGGGCACCGGCAAGGAACTGGTGGCGCGCGCGATCCACGATGTCAGCGCCCGTGCGGGCCAGCCTTTCGTGGCGGTCAACTGCGGCGCCATTCCCGAGACCCTGCTGGAGGCCGAGTTCTTCGGCGTGCGCAAGGGCGCGTTCACCGGCGCCAACGTCGACCGCGACGGTTTCTTCCAGGCGGCCAACGGCGGCACCCTGTTCCTCGACGAGATCGGCGACCTGCCGTTCGCGATGCAGTCCAAGCTGCTGCGGGCGATCCAGGAGCGTGCGGTGCGCGCGATCGGGGCCACGACCGAGCAGACGATGAACGTGCGCATCGTCAGCGCGACGCACAAGGATCTGGCGGCCGAGGTGCAGGCAGGCCGCTTCCGCCAGGATCTGTTCTATCGCCTGAACGTGATCGACATCAAGGTGCCGCCGCTGCGCGAACGCCTCGTCGACCTGCCAGCGATCGCCGACGCGCTGCTCGCGCGCCTGGCGCGCGAGGCCGGCGTGTCGCCGCCGCCGCGGCTGGCATCGGAGGCGCGCGCGCTGCTCGCGCGCTACGCGTTCCCGGGCAACGTGCGCGAACTCGAGAACCTGCTGCACCGCGCGGTGGCGCTCAGCGACGGCGATGCGATCAGCGGCGCCGATCTCGCGCTGCCCGAGGCCTTGCTGGCCGATGCAGCGAAGAGCGCCGCGCCGATCGACCCCGAAGCCGGCGTGATCGCGGCGGTGGTCACCGATCATGCGGCGGACGGCCGGACCGTGGCCGAGGTCATGGGGGCGGGCGGGATGGCGCACGCGCATGCGGCGCCGCCGGCCGCGCAGGAGCCGGTGCCGGACGACCTGGTGCGCTACCTCGACGAGGTGGAGCGCGTGATCCTCGTGCGCGCGCTCGAGCGCCAGAATTTCAACCGCACCGCCGCCGGCGCCAGCCTCGGGTTGTCGCTGCGGCAGATGCGCTACCGGATGGCGCGCCTCGGCATCACCGAGTCCGAGACGTCCGACCCGATGTGATGCCGACCGGGTGCGCGCCATGAGCGATCAGCCGGGCAACGCCGCGGATGGCGAGTGGCTCGATGGCTGGTGGCGCGACGCCCTGCGCGTGCCGTCGCCCAACTTCAGCGCCCGGCCTGTCGATGCGCGCGTCGATACCGTCGTGCTGCATTCGATCAGCCTGCCGCCAGGCGACTATGGCGGCGACGGTATCCGGCAGTTGTTCACCAACACGCTGGACTGGTCGGCGCATCCCTATTACGAGACGATCCGCGGGCTCGAGGTGTCGGCCCACTTCGTGGTGCGGCGCGACGGCGCGATCCTGCAGTTCGTGTCGATAGCCGAGCGCGCCTGGCATGCCGGGCGTTCCCACTGGGGCGGGCGCGATGCGCTCAACGACTGGTCGATCGGCGTCGAGCTCGAAGGGCTCGAAGGCGATACCTTCGAGCCCGCGCAATACGCGGCGCTCGAAAGGCTGCTGCCCGCGATCGACCGCCAGCGCGCGATACGCCACGTGGTCGGCCACGAGCACGTGGCGCCGGGCCGCAAGATCGACCCCGGCCCGGGTTTCGACTGGCCCGGGCTGGCGGCTCGGCTGCACTGGGACGGCGAGCGCATCCCGCCCGCGAAGCCGCATCAGGGCTGAGCGCGGGCGATGGAAGCACGGCGTTGCGCCGTGTTTCGAGATGCGATGTGCCGCCGAGCGAGCGTTCATGCGGGCCGCACCCATTTATCCTTGCAACGATGCGGGTTTGCGGCGTGTCGGCGCGTTTCGCGCCCGCGGAAAACGCACCCGGAAACCGCCTCCGAAGCGATTTTCGAAGCTGTCATCAAAACTTCGTCAAGCCGTGTGTTGCACTACGGGTAGTGCCTAGGGGGTTTTTTTACGCTACGTATAGCGTTGCCTCGCGCTTACCTGCTAAAGTAAAACATCGGTCAACCGATCTGCAACAAGCTCAATGACCCCCTCATTTGACGCACTCTGCGAGGACGCTGCCGGCACTAGCCGGCACACGTCGCAATCCGGAGTGACGTCCTCGGCAGCACCGAGCGGGTAGTCCAACCTCACGTCGTCGCACGCACTCGCCTCGCAGCGAGTCGGGCTGCGGCTTTGTGTATTGGGCATTGAGGTTTTGCACACGGTATGCACAAGTCATCCACAGGTTTTCGTTTCAGACAATTCAGCAAGAGGGGTCGCCATGCAGGGAATCGCATCCGCCATCAATGAGACCAGCACCGCAGCGCGCGTCGCGCCTGTCAACACGGTCGCCGGCACTCACTCCGCCTACCAGGGCTACCAGATCCTGCGCCGCAACGGCGCGGTCGTCTCGTTCGAGCCGAGCAAGATCGCCGTCGCGCTGATGAAGGCCTTCCTGGCCGTTCACGGCACGCAAGGCGCGGCTTCGGCCAGCGTGCGCGAGACCGTCGATGGTCTCACCGAGAGCGTCGTGCGCGCGCTGCTGCGTTCGCGTCCGGCGGGCGGCACGTTCCACATCGAAGACATCCAGGACCAGGTCGAACTGGGCCTGATGCGCGGCAGCCACCATGAGGTCGCCCGCGCCTACGTGCTCTACCGCGAACGTCGCTCGCAGGATCGCGTGAAGTCCGGCCAGGCCGCCGTCAAGGTTGCCGAGCCCGAGCTGTTCGTCATAGACAAGGGCGAGCGCGTGCCGCTGGACGTCGCGCACCTGCATTCGCTGATGGTGTCGGCGTGTGCCGACCTGGGTCCCGACGTCACGCCCGATCCGGTATTCGCCGAGACGCGCCGCAACCTGTACGACGGCGTGCCGATCGACGAGGTCTACAAGGCCGCCATCCTGGCCTCGCGCACGCTGATCGAGAAGGAGCCGGGCTACACGCGCGCCGCCGCTCGCCTGCTGCTGCACACGATCCGCCGCGAGATCCTCGGCGGCGAGGTGCTGCAGGAAGAGATGAGCACGCGCTACGCCGAGTACTTCCCCACCTTCATCAAGCGCGGCGTCAAGGCCGAGTTGCTGGACGAGAAGCTGCAGCAGTTCGACCTGGTCAAGCTGGGCGCCGCACTCGACGCCTCGCGCGACCTGCAGTTCGACTACCTCGGCTTGCAGACGCTGTACGACCGCTACTTCCTGCACGACGACGAGATCCGCATCGAGATGCCGCAGGCGTTCTTCATGCGCGTGGCCATGGGCCTGTCGCTGGGCGAGGTCGACCGCGAAGCGCGCGCCATCGAGTTCTACAACGTGCTGTCGACGTTCGACTTCATGTCCAGCACCCCCACGCTGTTCAACGCCGGCACGCGTCGCTCGCAGCTGTCCAGCTGCTACCTGACGACGGTGGCCGACGATCTCGACGGCATCTATGAAGCGCTGAAGGAAAACGCGCTGCTGTCCAAGTTCGCCGGCGGTCTCGGCAACGACTGGACGAACGTGCGCGCGCTGGGCTCCTACATCAAGGGCACCAACGGCAAGAGCCAGGGCGTCGTGCCCTTCCTCAAGGTCGTCAACGACACGGCCGTCGCCGTCAACCAGGGCGGCAAGCGCAAGGGCGCAGTCTGCGCGTACCTCGAGACCTGGCACCTGGACATCGAGGAGTTCCTCGAGCTGCGCAAGAACACCGGCGACGACCGTCGCCGCACCCACGACATGAACACGGCGAACTGGATTCCCGACCTGTTCATGCGCCGCGTGATGGAAGGCGCCGACTGGACGCTGTTCTCGCCGTCCACCTGCCCCGACCTGCACGACCTGGTGGGCCTGGAGTTCGAGAAGGCCTACACCGCCTACGAAGCCAAGGCCGACCGCGGCGAGATCAAGCTGTTCAAGCGCGTGCCGGCCAAGGACATGTGGCGCCGCATGCTCTCGATGCTGTTCGAGACGGGCCACCCGTGGATCACGTTCAAGGACGCCTGCAACGTGCGCTCGCCGCAGCAGCACGTGGGCGTCGTGCACTCGTCCAACCTGTGCACCGAGATCACGCTGAACACGAGCGAGACGGAGATCGCCGTCTGCAACCTGGGTTCGGTCAACCTCTCGCAGCATCTGATCGCCACCGACGACGGCGTGATGACCATCGACCACACCAAGTTGCAGAAGACCGTGCGCACCGCGATGCGCATGCTCGACAACGTGATCGACATCAATTACTACGCGGTCAAGAAGGCGCGTGACTCGAACCTGCGCCATCGCCCGGTGGGCCTGGGCATCATGGGCTTCCAGGATTGCCTGTACCAACTGCGCACGCCGTACGCGAGCCAGGCTGCCGTCGAATTTGCCGACCGCTCGATGGAAGCTGTCTGCTTTTACGCGTACTCCGCGTCGACCGAGCTCGCCGCCGAACGCGGCCGCTACTCGACGTTCAAGGGCTCGCTGTGGGACAAGGGCATCCTGCCGCTGGACTCGATCGACCTGCTCGTGAAGAACCGCGGCGGCTACGTCGAGGTGGATCGTTCGTCGACGCTGGACTGGGATTCGCTGCGCGCCAAGATCGCCCAGCACGGCATGCGCAATTCCAACTGCGTCGCCATCGCTCCCACCGCCACGATCTCCAACATCATCGGCGTGGACGCATCGATCGAACCCTGCTTCGGCAACCTGTCGGTGAAGTCCAACCTGTCGGGCGAGTTCACGGTCGTCAACGAGTACCTGGTGCGCGACCTGAAGCGCCTGGGCCTGTGGGACTCCGTGATGCTGATGGACCTGAAGCACTACAACGGCTCGCTGCGCGCCGTCGATCGCGTGCCGGAAGAACTGAAGGCGCTGTACGCCACCGCGTTCGAAGTCGATGCCACGTGGCTGGTCGAAGCCGGCGCACGTCGCCAGAAGTGGATCGACCAGGCGCAGTCGCTCAACATCTATCTGTCGGGCGCCTCGGGCAAGAAGCTCGACGAGACCTACAAGCTGGCGTGGCTGCGTGGCCTGAAGACCACGTACTACCTGCGCACGATGGGCGCGACGCACGCGGAGAAGAGCACCGTCGATCGCAAGCAGCTCAACTCGGTGCCGTCGTCGCAAGGCGGCGGACTGTCCGCGATGGACGCGGTCGCGGCGCAGGCACAAGCCATGCTGAGTGCAACTCCGGCCACCGACATCAAGTTCTGCGGCGTGGACGACCCGACCTGCGAAGCGTGCCAGTGACGCTGCGCGACACGCGAGCCCATCACGTGCAATGCATGTGATGCCTCGCTGAAAGCGAACACGACAACGCGCATGCATCAACACTCACGCGCTCATGCGACGCACTCGACTCCGAGTGCGATGTGCATGCGTCGTGAGCGCGATCACGTTGCGTCGCAATGCGATGAAGCTCATGCCGAGAAGTGCGCTTCTTCGATGCGAAGCCGCAACAACGAGAGCGGCGCGAAGTCAATAAGTGCTTGGTGTTTCAACACAACACTCCGATAATTCAGAGCCATAGGAAGCACACACATGCTGGTCTGGGAAGACGACCTCCGGTCTCCACAAAGTTCTCTGCCGCCGACGTCCACCGCATTCGATCGCGATGGACGGATGGCCTCTCCGTCGCTCCGTGAAGTGCAGTCTGCTCCGGTGTTGACGCAAGCCGTCGACGCGCGCGCAGTGCCGCATTCCGAGCCACAAGTGTCGCCTGCGATCTCCATCGCATCGACGCATGCGGTGAAGTCCGCACGCCGCGTCACGGCCGCCGAGAAGCGCATCATCAACGGCCAGACCGACGTCAATCAGTTGGTGCCGTTCAAGTACAAGTGGGCGTGGGAGAAGTACCTCGCCACGTGCGCGAACCACTGGATGCCGCAAGAGGTGAACATGTCGCGCGACATCGCGCTTTGGAAGGACCCGAACGGTCTGACCGAAGACGAGCGCCGCATCATCAAGCGCAACCTCGGCTTCTTCGTGACGGCCGATTCGCTCGCCGCGAACAACATCGTGCTCGGCACGTATCGCCACATCACCGCCCCCGAGTGCCGCCAGTTCCTGCTGCGCCAGGCGTTCGAGGAAGCGATCCACACGCACGCGTACCAGTACATCGTCGAATCCCTCGGGCTCGACGAGAGCGAGATCTTCAACGCGTACAACGAAGTCGATTCGATCCGCGACAAGGACCAGTTCCTGATCCCGTTCATCGAAGCGATCATGGATCCGAACTTCCACACGGGCACGCCCGAGACCGATCGCACGCTGCTGCGCAGCCTGATCGTGTTCGCGTGCCTGATGGAAGGGCTGTTCTTCTACGTCGGCTTCACGCAGATCCTGTCGATGGGTCGCCAGAACAAGATGACGGGCGCTGCCGAGCAGTACCAGTACATCCTGCGCGACGAGTCGATGCACTGCAACTTCGGCATCGACCTGATCAACCAGGTCAAGCTCGAGAATCCGCATCTGTGGACGGCCGAGTTCAAGGAAGAGATCAAGGGTCTCTTCATGAAGGCCGTCGAGCTCGAATACCGCTACGCGGAAGACACCATGCCGCGTGGCGTGCTCGGTCTGAACGCGTCGATGTTCAAGGGCTACCTGCGCTACATCGCCAATCGGCGCGCGCAGCAGATCGGCCTCGAAGCGCTGTTCCCGAACGAGGAAAACCCGTTCCCGTGGATGAGCGAAATGATCGACCTGAAGAAGGAACGCAACTTTTTTGAAACCCGCGTCATCGAGTACCAATCCGGTGGCGCACTGTCCTGGGACTGATCGTTCCGGCCCACACGAGGTGGGCGCGATCGGTTAACAGGACGCTGTAGAGAGATCAAGATTCGCGGAGCCAGAAGAATCGCCGTCAGATGTGATTCGCTGGCACCGCAACCCAGTTCATCGTCATGCAAACCACCTGCTGCCTTCGTGCGGTGGGCAAGGCAAGCGGACGATGAATGCCGCACCGGTTTTTTGGGGCGGCGTTTCATGCAACTTGATCAAGGAGATTGAAATGGCAACTGCAAAGAAACCGGTCGCGAAGAAGGCGGCTCCGGCAAAGAAGGCTCCGGCCAAGAAGGCAGCACCGGCCAAGAAGGCCGCTGCGAAGAAGGCTCCGGCCAAGAAGGCGGCTCCGGCCAAGAAGGCGGCACCGGCCAAGAAGGCTGTCGCCAAGAAGGCACCGGCCAAGAAGGCGGCACCGGCGAAGAAGGCAGCACCGGCCAAGAAGGCCGCTGCGAAGAAGGCGCCGGCCAAGAAGGCGGCACCGGCCAAGAAGGCTGCGGCCAAGAAGGCTGCGCCTGCGAAGAAGGCCGCCGCCAAGGCGCCTGCGAAGAAGGCTGCTGCCAAGGCGCCTGCGAAGAAGGCTGCTGCCAAGGCGCCTGCGAAGAAGGCGGCCGCCAAGGCGCCTGCGAAGAAGGCCGCTGCGAAAAAGGCGGCGCCCGCGGCGCCCGCTGCGCCTGCCCCGGCTCCTGCGCCGGCTGCGAAGACCGCTCTGAGCCCGGCAGCTGCCTGGCCCTTCCCCACGGGCAACAAGCCCTAAGGAACGCGTTCTCTTCGAACTGGAAGCCCGGCCTCGGCCGGGCTTTTTCTTGGCGGGGTCAGGTCTTGCCTTTTGCCTCGGCACCTGCCTGAGGCAAAAAGCAAGACCTGACCCCGTTGTGGAGATCCGCGATGACGCCACCGGACGCACTGCCGTGCCTGTCGACCCGCGGCGACGGCGTGCTGCTTCAGCTGAGCGTGATGCCCAACGCGAAGCGCACCGAAGTCGATGGGCTGCATGACGGCGCATTGCGCGTGCGGCTGGCCGCGCCGCCGATCGACGGACGAGCGAACGAGGCGCTGGTCGCGTGGCTCGCGAAATCGCTGGGCGTGCCCAAGCGCGATGTCGAGGTCTTGCGTGGCGAGTCGAGTCGGCGCAAGCAGGTGCTTGTCGCCGTCACCCACGCCGCCGCCGCCGCGTGGCTCAGGGGCGTGCTGAACGACGCGGGCGGATAGCCGCCGACGTCAGAGGCCCAGCGCGGCCTTGTCGACCGGATGGTTCTGGCCACCGCGATACGCGATCTTCACCGCGCCGATCCTGTTGCCCAGCTTGACGCAATCGACCAGCGGCCAGCCCAGCTCGAGGCCGTACAGCAGCGCGCCGCGGAAGGCATCGCCGCAGCCGGTCGGGTCCAGCACCTCGGTGGCGACGACGCCCGGCACGTGCGTGCGAACGCCTTGTTCCCACACCTCGCAGCCCTGGTCGCCGAGCGTCACGATCACGCCCTTCAGGTGCGACGTGGACAGTTCCGCGAGGCTCAGGCCGGTGCGGTCGGCGAGCATCTTCGCCTCGTAGTCGTTGACCGTGACCCAGCTCGCCTGGGCGATGAAGGCGCGCAGGTCGGCGCCGTCGAACATCGGCAGGCCCTGGCCCGGATCGAACACGAACGGGATCTTCGCAGCTGCCAGATCGTTGGCGCGACGGATCATCGCGTCGCGGCCATCGGGGCCGATGATCGCGAGCTTGATGTCGCTGCGCGCCGGCAGGCCCGTCTCGTGCGCCTGCATCATCGCGCCCGGGTGGAACGCGGTGATCTGGTTGTTCGACGAGTCCGTGATGATGATGGCCTGCGCGGTGTAGTTGTCGCTCGCCACATAGACGCTGTCGGTCGAGATGCCCAGCTTCTTCAGGTGCGCCAGGTACTCGGAGCCGTCGTTGCCAAGTGCCGCCAGTACCACCGGCTCGCCGCCCAGCAGCTTCAGCGTGTAGGCGATGTTGCCGGCACAGCCGCCGAACTCGCGGCGCAGCGTGGGCACCAGGAACGACACGTTCAGGATGTGCAACTGCTCCGGCAGGATCTGGTCGGCGAAGCGGCCCGGGAAGACGGTGATGGTGTCGAACGCGAGGGAACCGCAGACAAGGATGGCCATGAGGGCGCTTTCGAAGATCGAGTGAAGGGCGGAGTTCGGATGCACGGGGCACCCGCGCACCGCCTCAGGGATAGAAGAGGTCGGCCTGGAAGCCGCTGGCCGCGAGCGTGCCGACCTGGAGCCGCGCGTGCACGTGCAACTCGCCTTCGGCGGGTAGCGCGGCCTGGCGGATGCCGAGCTGGTCCGGCGTGAGAACCTTGCGTGCCACGATCTCGCCGTTCAGATCCATGAACGTCACGTCGAACGAAGGCATGCGCACCTCGTGATCGGCGCGGTTGTGCAGGTCGGCGGAGAACAGCAGCACGTGCTCGGTGTCGGTGCGTGTGAGCGAGCTGCCGTCGAGCGCCAGACTGGCGATGGCGCGCGGCGCCTCGATCTTGCAGTCGACCTGCTCGCACACCCATTCCCAGGCCGGCAGCGTGACGGGCCAGCGGGCGGCCAGCGTGTCGCGCTGCGGCCAGGCGACCTGGCCGATGGCCGCCGCGATCAACAGCAGCAGCGTGACGCTCAGCACCGCGCGCACCCAGGGCCTGCGCCAGCGCGCGCCGCTCCTGGCCTCGCGCAGGAAGCGCGGATCCTTGCTCCGGTCGATGAGGGCCACCTCGGTGGAAGTGGTCGTCGCTGCCGGCGTGCGCTTGCTCTTGCGGGTGGGCGGCCAATCGCCGGCTCCTTCCGGAAGCATCGACGCGAGCGTTGGCGGGCCGGCGCGCGCGTCGTCGTCGGCATCGTCGGCCGGCAGGCTGGGCATCGTCAAGCTGACGACTTCGGGTGACGGCTCGCGTGCCACCACGGGCCCTGGCTCGGCTGGTTCGGGAGCGGGAGGCGGTGCCGCGAAGGTCGAGGCCAGTTCGCTCGCGCTGGGCGGCTCATTGACCGGCACCGATGGTGCGGCGATCGGCGTCTCCGCGCGCACAGGCACCGGTGCGGGCGGCGGCACTGGCAGGGGCGGAACCGGCGCTTCGATGGCGGGGGCCGGTGTGGCAACGAACGGGGGCGCCGAGAAGGCCGAGGGCGTGGGGGCCGGCACGGGCACCGGCGGCGACTGCCAGCTCGGCGCGACGTGCTGGGCCAGTGCGCTGCCGAACGGGGCAGGTGCGGGCGCGGATGTGGGCGGATAGGCCGAGGGAATCGGGCTTGGCACCGCTGTTTGTGCGCGTGCCGACTCCTCGGCCAGTCGGGCCGCGAAGCGTGGCGCGATCGTGCCGCGCGTGGCGACCGACGCGATCGGGCTGGGCGGCGCTGGACGGCTGGCGGGCGTGAAGCCGGTGTAGCCCGGACGCATGGCGGGCGCGGGGGGCGGCAAGTCCGACGGGCCGA
>Ga0302311_10007127_pt1 | contig 11442 bp, 12 predicted proteins | sample III_Palsa_N1_3_FD_200449 | JGI IMG/M metagenome (GOLD analysis project Ga0302311, IMG submission 200449) | Peat permafrost microbial communities from Stordalen Mire near Abisko, Sweden - III_Palsa_N1_3 | ecosystem: Environmental > Terrestrial > Soil > Palsa > Peat permafrost | place: Sweden...
GAGATCGCCGCGCCCGTGATCAGCGCTAGTCTTGTTATGTGCTTGATATTCAAGGTCACGCACCTTTTCTCATTAAATTGATAGCGGCAATCAGTGTTACGAGTTCTCACCTAGCCGCCGCCGATACCCTCAACACGCAAAAGTTACTATGACCCATTCCGCACGGAAACTCAATTCAGCAACGGTGACCACGCTGGATCGGAGGCCGCGCCTGGATAGGGCTCGGGTTCAATGATGCGTCCTGTAACATCCACGGTCCACAAACGCGGCGATCCGCCCGGCTGTTGCCGGAAAAACATCAGCACACGGCCGTTCGGCGCCCAGGTCGGGCCCTCGTCCAGATAACTGGTGGTCAGAATGTGCTCACCCGATCCGTCGGGCTTCATGACGCCGATATGGAAGCTCGAGCCGGTCTGTTTGGTGAAGGCGATCAAATCCCCGCCCGGCGACCAGACCGGCGTGTTGTAGCGGCCGTCACCGAACGAGATCCGATGCTGGCCCGAACCGTCCGCATTCATCACATAAAGCTGCGGGCTGCCGCCCCGGTCGGAGTTGAACACGATCTGTCCGCCGTTGGGCGAGAAGGACGGCGAGGTGTCGATCGACGGGTCGGTAGTCAGCCGCTGGGTCGAGTGGGTATTCAGGTTCATCACATAGATGTCGGTGTTGCCGTTCTTCTCCACCGAGAAGGCGACCTTCTCGCCGTCGGGCGAGAAGCGCGGCGCGAACACCATGCCGGAGAAGCTGCCGATGGTTTCGCGGCGGCCGGTCTCGATGTTGAACAGATAGACCGAGGCGCCGGAATCCTTCAGCTCCATATAGGTGATCTCCTGGGTGTTGGAGGAAAACCTCGGCGTGAAGATCTGGTCGACCCCGGCGGTGAGGAACTGCGGGTTTGCGCCGTCCTGGTCCATGATCCCCAGGCGCCGGATGCGGCGCGACTTGGGGCCGCTTTCGGCGACGAACACGACACGGGTGTCGAAATAGGCGCCCTGGCCGGTGAGCTTCTTGTAGACCTCGTCGGCGATCTTGTGCGCCACCCTGCGCCAGGTGTCGGGCGAGGCGGTGAACTGCATGCCGATCAGCTGCTGGCCCTGATAGATGTCCCAGAGCCGGAAATCGACCCGCAGGCGTCCGTCCGGATCCACCGTGACCGCCCCGTTCACCAGCGCCTGAGCGCTGATCTGTTTCCACGAGGTCCAGTTGGGTTGCAGGTTCACGTCGAGGTTCTTCTCGACGAAGGTCGACGAATCCAGCGGCTTGAACAGGCCCGATCGTTCCAGGTCCGCCGACAGCACCCGGGCGATGTCGGCGCCTCGGGGATCGCCGCCGAACGCCGGGATGGCGATGGGCAGGGGTTGGACCACGCCCTGGTTCACATCCACCACGACGTCGGCCAGGGCAGGTTGCGCGGTAAAGCACGCCAAGCCCAGCGAAAGGAAGAGGGCGACCAACACGCGTGTGAACGATTTCGGCATGACGATCCTCATCGCTGAGTGCAGGACTGCTTCGGATTGAAGTTGGCCGTATAATTATTATCGGGCGGCAAATTGGCGGTCGGCGTGCCCGGCGTATCAAAATACTGATAAACCGCCCTCACGGCCCTGTCGGAAGCCGCCCTGATCAATGGGTCCGCGGAATTTCCTTCCGTCGAAGAGACCGACTTCGGACGGAGTATGCCGCCAGGTTCGACTGCATAGTGCAGAACGATCGTGATGTCGTTGCCGCCCAGCACTTCGCAACTGGGATTCCAGAGCCGCTGAAGACCATCCTGCATCGACGCGATCGCGGCCTTGGCGGCCGGCGAGTTGGCGCCACTGGGACTGTGAACGTGGATCGATGTTGCCGGCCTCGGCGCACCGGGTCGCGCGGAAGAGGGCCTGCCGCCTGAGGCTTTTGCGCTGGCCTCCAAGTTCTGGGCCAGCGCATCGAAATCCATGGTCGGCGCCGGCTTAGCGGGCTTGGCGTTCGGCTTCGCTTCAGGCCTTGGCTGCGGCGCGGGGTTCGGCTGAGAAGGGGCGGGCGTGGGAGTGGGCGTTGGCGCCGGCGCCGGAGTCGGCTCGGGAGCTAGGGGCGCTGGGCTGGGCGTGGACGCCTCCTGCGACTGGTCAGCCTGCATCGCATCGCGAGCCGCAGCGACGTCCGCGGCGCTCATCAGTGTCACGGTGGTGACTTGGTCACCGACGCCGGGCTGGTTCAGCATATTGCCAAGCATGATGGCGAGCAGCAGAACCACCACATGGAAGGCGGCGGCGGCCGCGAGGGCGGGGACGCGCTCGAGGCTCTCGCGGCTCATCAGGGGTTCGGCGCGGCGTCGGCCGCGGCCGGCGCCGGCTGGACCGCGCCGCCGGAGCCGATCCGGTCAAGGCCGGAGGAGGGGCCACCGGTGTCGGTGATCAGGCCGATCTGGGAAAAGCCCGAACTCGACAGGCTGGCCATCACCTGGGCGACCACCGCATAGGGCGCACGCCCGTCCGCCCGCACATAGATCGGCTTGTTGAAGCCGATCCCGGCCAGGGCCTTCATCCGGGGCGCAAGGTCCGCGAACGGCACCTCGCTGGCCTGCATGAACAGGGTCCCGTCGGCGCGGATGGTGATCGTCAGCGGCGCCTGCTGGTCGTTCATAGCCCCGGCCTCTGTCTTGGGCAGCTCCACCGGTACGCCGGCCGTCAGCAGCGGCGCGGAGATCATGAAGATGATCAGCAGCACCAGCATCACGTCCACCAGCGGCGTGACGTTGATCTCCGACAGAGCGCGCCGTCCGCGACCTCGCCGGCGACCGCGTCCCCGGCGGCTGTTGCTGGAATCTAGCGAGAGCGCCACGGGGCTAGGCCCGACCCGCCAGACGCCGCGTCACCGCGGAGGAGATATCGTCCGCGAACGCTTCGAGGCGGCCGGTGAACTTGGCCGCGTCGGTGGAGAATTTGTTGTAGGCCACATAGGCCGGGATGGCCGCCGCCAGGCCCACGGCGGTGGCGAACAGGGCCTCGGCGATGGACGGCGCCACCACCGCCAGGCTGGTGTTCTTCTGCAGGGCGATGGACTGGAAGGCGTGCATGATGCCCCAGACCGTGCCGAACAGGCCGATGAAAGGCGAGGCGGTGGCGACGATGGCCAGCGAGGCCAGGCCCTCCTCGATCCGCGCGCTCTCACGGGCGATCAGGCTGTCGAGGCCGCGATCGACCTGCTGAAGCAGCAGCGCGCGTTGGCCATCATCCGGCGGTCCGGCCAGACGGCTGTCGCGCCAGTCGCGCATGGCGGCGCCGAGCATCTTGCCCATGATCTGGCGGGGATTGTCGCCGGCCTGGGCGGCGATGTCCTCCAGCGAGCCGCCGGCGGAGACCTTCTGCTCGATCTTATGCGCCTGGCTGTTCAGGGCGCCAAAACGGAACAGCTTCTCGATGATGATCGCCCACGACCAGACCGAGGCGAGGGCGAGCACGACCAGATCCAGCTTCACCACCCAATCCGCGCGCAGAAACACGTTGATGAGCGAGAAGCTGTCGGGGCTGGAAAGGGTTTGGGCGGCGTCCATTGCGGATTTAAAGCTCCCTAGATCGGCGCCAGAGTCGATTGGCGGCGCAGGGTGGTGAAACTATGGCGTTTGGGCCTCAAACCATGGCTTGAGCCGATCCACCAGCCCCGGAGGCGGTTTTCGTGGCCTTCCATCGAGGCTGATGCAAGCGGCTTCAACCACAGCCTGAGCAATAAGCGCATCGTCGCGAGTGATCTGCTGGGTGATGAATAGGCGCGGCCCTCTCACGGAGTCATAGGTGGTGTTCACCAAAAGGGCGTCGTCGATCCGCGCGGGCAGCCGAAAATCGATCTCCATGCGGGTGATCACGAAGGCGGTCGGACTGTCGCCTGCCAGCAGGTCGGAGTGGCTGACGCCGACCTCGCGCAGGAAGTCGGATCGCCCACGCTCGAAATAGCGGACGTAGTTGCCGTGGTAGACCAGGCCGGTGAAGTCGGTGTCCTCGTAGTAGACCCGCACCGGCAACAGATGCACCCGACCCTCGAACCGGCCGGCCGTGGGGGCGTCGGTCACTGGGCGTCTCCGATAATCTCTTTTCCCTCGACGTTCGTGGCGACGATACGGACCACGTCACGATGTTCGCTGCGCGCGAAAAATCGGCCGACTGTCGTTAGGGCCAACATGAAGGCCGCCATTCCCAAACTGAAAGGGTCGAGCGCGCCGAACCTCGTAACCCCATAGATCCAGAAAATGGCGAACGCGGCGACGAAGGGGCTCATCCAACTGGTGCAGCGCAGTTCTGCGCCGTTATTTGCTTGAAACACGGTGATCTGAACGACGGTCTGAAAGCTGTTGTGGAAGGTGTACGGTAATCGCTTGCGCACGCGCGCCCAGTTAGGCCCGGTCATCCCTCTGATCGGCCGAGCACCAAACAACATGATATCCGGATCGGTTATCGCCCGCAGCTTGGCCATCACGTCGGCCGCTGAGATGGGTGTGCGGATCACGGCCGTTCTGAGTCCAAAGAGCGAGCGGAGCAGGTCGAGGCCCGACGCCATCACTCCTCCTCGAACAGCCCTGCCTGCCCCTTCGGCGCGGGCGGCGGCGTCAGGCCCATGTGGGCGTAGGCTTTCGCCGCCGCCAACCGCCCGCGCGGGGTGCGCTGGATAAAGCCCTGCTGCATCAGGAAGGGTTCGATCACGTCCTCCACCGCGTCCCGCGCCTCGGCGATCGCATAGGCCAAGGTTTCCACCCCGGCCGGGCCGCCGGCATAGTTTTCAATCAGCACGCGAAGATAGCGCCGGTCCAGGCTGTCCAGCCCCGCCTCGTCCACCTCCAGCCGCGCCAGGGACCGCCCCGCGCAGGCGCGGTCGATCTCGGCCGCGCCTTCCGCCCCGGCGAAGTCGCGCACCCGGCGCAGCAGCCGCCCAGCGACCCGGGGCGTGCCCCGCGCCCGCCCGGCGATCTCGGCGGCGCCGTCGCCGGTCAGGTTCGCGCCCATCTTCCGCGCCGCCTGGGTCAGCACCTGCTGCAGCTCCTTGGGCGTATAGAACTCCAGCCGCAGCGGGATGCCGAACCGGTCGCGCAGGGGCGTGGCCAGAAGGCCGGCGCGGGTGGTGGCCGCCACCAGGGTGAAGGGCTGCAGATCGATGCGGATCGACCGCGCCGAGGGCCCGTCGCCGATGATCAGGTCCAGGACGTGGTCCTCCATCGCCGGATAGAGGATTTCCTCCACATTGGGCGCCAGGCGGTGAATCTCGTCGATGAACAGGACGTCGTTGGCTTCCAGGTTGGTGAGGATGGCGGCCAGATCGCCGGCCTTGGCCAGCACGGGTCCGGAGGTGGCGCGGAAATTCACCCCCAGCTCCCGGGCGATGATCTGCGCCAGGGTGGTCTTGCCCAGCCCGGGCGGGCCGAACAGCAGCACATGGTCCAGCGCCTCGCCCCGGCCGCGCGCGGCGTCGATGAACACCGACAGGTTGGCCTTGATCTGAGCCTGGCCGACGAATTCGGCCAGCGTTTGAGGCCGCATCGCCTTGTCGGCGGTTTCGGCGGGTGCGGCTTCGCCGGAGACGAGGCGGGTCATCCTCCTACGCTCCTGGCGGAGCTTCGGCGGACAGGTCCTCCGAATCCGCAAGGCGGGTGGGTTTGTCCGCCGAAGCCTTGGCGAAGGCGGGTCACCGGCCAATCTCCTGCAGCGCCGCCTTGATCAGGGCGGCGACGTCGGCGTCTTCGCCGAGGCGCAGCACCGCCTGTTCGACGGTCCGGCGACCGACGACTTCGGCGACGCCAAGGCCCATCAGCGCCGCGACCGCCTCGCCCGCGGCCGACGGCGCGGTCGGCGCGCGGGCTGCCTGGCCGTGGAAGGCGGCGATCGGGCCGTCGACGATGGGCTTGTCCTTCAGTTCGGTGACGATCCGCTGAGCCAGCTTTGGCCCCACGCCTTGCGCCCGGCCGACCATGGCCTTGTCTTCGCGGGCCACGGCGGACGCCAGTTCCGCAGGCGGCAGCACGTCCAGCACCGACAGCGCAGCCTTCGGCCCGACGCCCTGGATGTTCTGCAGCAGCACGAAAGCCCGCCGCTCCTCGCGGGTGGAAAAACCGTAGAGGCGCATGCCGGCGGACTCGGTCCACTGGGTCTCCACATGCAGCACCGTCTCTTCGCCCAGCGGCGCCAGATGCGACAGGGTCCGCGACCCGCAACGCACCACATAGCCCACACCGCCCACGTCGATCAGCGCCTCCTCCTCGCCGACCTCCGCGACAGCGCCTCTCAATCGGCCTATCACGCGGCTGCTCCCAATCTACGGACGCGCCGAGCATGAGCGTGGGTGATGGCGACGGCCAACGCGTCGGCGGCGTCGGCGGTGGGCGAGCCGGCGGTGGGCAGCAGCCGCGCGATCATGAAAGCGACCTGGGTCTTGTCGGCGGCGCCGGTGCCGACCACGGCCTTCTTCACCACCTTGGCGGCGTACTCGGCTACCGGCAGGCCGGCTCGGGCCGGAGCGATCATCGCCGCGGCGCGGGCATGGCCCAGCTTCAGCGTCGACGAGCCGTTGGCGGTGGCGAAGGTCTCCTCGATGGCGGCCTCATGCGGCGCGTGGGTCTCGATCACGTGGGTGATGCCTTCGAACAGCACCAGCAGCCGCTCGGCCAGGCTCAGGGTATCGCGTGGCGCGATGACGCCGTGAGCCACATGCACCAGCCGCGCGCCGTCAATGATCACCACGCCCCAGCCGGTGCGGCGCAAGCCCGGATCCAGCCCCAGAATGCGAATCGCGTTCGTCATGTGTTCTCATAGTCGCTTGCGCGGCGACCCTTGGGAAGCGGTCTTCGTGGTTAAGGAGAGGTTAGCGGGGTGGTCGCCGTGAGCGATGAAAAATTGCTCTCCCGCTGGAGAGCTGTCGGCGAAGCCGACTGAGGGGGCGAGTCGGGTGATTACTCGCCCCCTCAGCCGCCGTTGGCGGCTGCCTCCCCCAGCAGGGGAGGAATGAGCTGCGATCGCCCTACCCGTTGAAGCTCCTTACCCCGTCGATGATCTTCCCCTGGGTCTCCATGTCCAGATAGGGGTGCATCGGCAGGCTGAGCACCGTCTTGGCCTTGGCTTCGCTCACCGGCAAGCCGCCGGGGCGCGGGTAGACGCCGTAGACGTCCTGGGTGTGCATCGGCATCGGGTAGTAGGCGGCGCTGGGAATACCGAGCACCTTCAGGTGGGCGGCCAGGCCGTCGCGGTTGGGGTGTTCGATGGTGTACTGCGCCCAGGTCGAAAAACCGCCGTCGATTACGATCGGCGCGGTCGAGACCGAGCCCTTGAGACCGGCGGCATAGCGTTTGGCGATCGCATCGCGAGCCGTCAGCTCGTCGGTGAACACCTTCAGCTTCTCGATCAGGATCGCCGCCTGGATCGTGTCGAGGCGGCTGTTCAGGCCGACGCGGACGTTCAGGTATTTCGGGTCATGCTCGAAGGTCTTGCCCTGGATATCGCTGGCCGTGGCCTTGCCGTGCACGCGAAGGGAGTCGATCCGCTCCGCCAGCCAGTCGTCGTCGGTCAGCACCGCGCCGCCGTCGCCGTAGCAGCCTAGCGGCTTGGCCGGGAAGAAACTGGTGGTGGTCACGTCGGCCCAGGCGCCGGGGTGCTTGCCGTTCAGGGTGCAGCCGAACCCCTGGGCTGAGTCGGCGATCAGCTTCAGGCCATGCTTTTTCGCGATCGCGGCGATGGCCGGATAGTCCGCCGGCTGGCCGAACAGGTCGACGGCGATGATCGCCTTTGGGGTCAGCTTACCTTCGGCCTTGATGGCCAGGATCGCCTGCTCAAGCCGCACCGGGTCGATGTTGTAGGTGTCGGGCAGGATGTCCACGAACACTGGCGAGGCGCCGAGCCAGGGAATGATCTCGCCGGTGGCGGCGAAGGTGAAGCTCGGGCAGAACACCGCATCGCCCGCACCGATCTCCCAGGCCATCAGCGGCAGCGCCAAAGCCTCGGTGCCGTTGGCGCAGGATAGGCAATGTTTGATGCCAGAGAAGGCGGCCAATTCGGTCTCGAACTGCCGGACCTCGGGGCCCATGACATAGGCGCCGTGGGCCAGAACCTTGGCGATCGCCGCGTCAATCTGTGGCTTGATCCGCTTCTGCTGCGCGGCGAGGTCGATAAATGCGATGGTCATGCCGATAAGCGCCTTTTAAGGAGGGCTGGTCTTTAGGGGGCTCGTTTCGCAACTGCGAGACAAACCCTGTAACCGACTGTTTCGCCGCGCCCGCCAAGGAAAGTTTACGTGGAAAGCATTCTGGTCGCCGGCGGGGCCGGCTATGTCGGTTCGCACGCGTGCAAGGCTCTGGCCAGGGCGGGGTATCAGCCGGTCACCCTGGACAACCTCCGAACCGGACATGCGGATGCGGTGAAGTGGGGCCCGCTGATCGAGGCCGACATCCGCGATGAGGACGTGGTGCGCGCCGCCGTCCGCCAATACGGCGTCAGCAGCGCGATGCACTTCGCCGCCTCCAGCCTGGTGGCGGAGTCGATGGCCAAGCCGGAGCTCTATTACGACATCAACGTCATCGCGACCCTGCGCTTCCTCGAGGCGCTGAGCGCCGAGGGGATCAGGCAGATCGTCTTCTCATCCTCGGCGGCGGTCTACGGCGCGGTCGAGGCCGAGCTGATTTCGGAGGATACGCCACTCTCCCCCACCAATACCTACGGCGAGACCAAACGCGTCATCGAGGGGGCGCTGCAGTGGATGGGCGCCGCCAAGGGTTTCTCGTGGGTAGCGCTGCGCTACTTCAACGCCGCCGGCGCCGATCCGGATGGCGAGATCGGCGAGCGGCACGATCCGGAAACCCACCTGATCCCAAATCTGATCCGCTCGGCCCTGGGGACGGGACCGGGCCTGAAGCTGTTCGGCGATGATTATCCGACGCCCGATGGATCGGTCGTTCGGGACTATGTCCACGTGACCGACCTGGCCGACGCCCACGTGGCGGCGCTGCGCTATCTGAAAGCCGGCGGCGCCTCGCGCCCGTTCAACCTGGGGTCCGGCGTCGGCCTGTCCGTCCTGGAGGTGGTCAAGGCGGCCGAGACAGCGCTCGGCCAGCCGGTCAAATATGAGATGGCCGGGCGGCGCGCCGGTGATCCGCCACGGCTGGTCGCCGACCCCTCCGCGGCCATGGCGGCCTTCGACTGGAAGCCCGGCCGATCCGATCCGGCGACCCTGATCCGCACGGCGGCGGCGTTCGAGGCCTCACGACCGCCCCGTTAAGGCTGGGCTAACGCCGGACAGGCTAGGGTTGGGACCCAGCTTCCCTTCGGCGACGGCGCCCCGTGTCATTGCTTCGCACGCCATCGAACACCGACGTCTCCGCAGGCGTCCGCGCCGACCGCATCACCGCGGCCGGGGCGTCGGACGTGCTGGACCGGCTGGGCAACCCGGCGCTGCTGGCCGCGGGCCTGGTCAGCGTCATCGGCCTGGACGCCATCCGCCGCAAACTGGGCGACCGTTGGCCGATCAAGCGGGCGCAGGTCTGGGATCATGTGGAGCGCGAGCTTGAGCGCACCTTGAGCCCGGCGGACATCTTCCTGCGCACCGATGATGTCAGCTACACCATCGCCCAACCTGGCTCGGACCGGTTCGCCGCCCAGGCGGTCTGTTTCTCCATCCTGCAGGAGGTGCTGAAGTTCTTCCTCGGCGAGTCCCGCCCCGGCGATATCGACGTGCGCACCGTATCCTCCATCGCCGCCGGCCAGATGACCTCCCAGCCGGTGGACCTGACCAGGCTTCGGCGCGGGCCCGCGCCACAGTCGCCGGCGGAGACGCCCGCCGAACAACTCGCCGCCGCCGCGACCGGACCGCTGGCCGACCACGCCCCGGCCGCGGCGCACTGGAAGCCGCCGCTGGCGGGCCGATCCAGCACCATCGAGCTTTCGCCGCCCGCGCGGAGCGGCTTCGACCTGAAGCTGAAGGTCGACGGGGTCTGGAACCTCAAGCGCGGCCTCATCACCTCCTTTCTGATCGAACGCGAGGGGGTGCGCGGAAAGACCGACATTGCCGACCTGGAGGAGATCGACGTCGCGACCCTGGTCTATGCCTCGACCCTGCTCGATGAGCAGACCGAGCAGGGCGGGTCGCTGACCCTGCATCTCCCGCTGAGTTTCAATTCCTTGGCCACCCAGAGGACCCGTCAGCGTTTGTGGAGCCTCACCCACCCGGTCCGCGAATCCATGCGCCGGATGGCGTTGCTCGAGATCGCCGATCTCGACGCCGGCGTGCCGCCGAGCCGGCTGATCGAGGTGGTGGGCCTGGTGCGCACGCTGTGCGTGGGGATCATCGGCCGGGTCAAGCCGACCAAGGCGGCGCTGGCGGCGGTGAAGGGCTGCGGCCTGCGCGGCGTGGCGGTGAGCGCCGAACATCTTGCGCCGCATCAGCCGGACTTCGACGTTCGCCTGAAGGCCTTCGTCGCCCTGGCCAGGGACATCAGCCCCAACCTGCTGATCCACGGCCTGCCGGACCTCAAGCTGATCGACGTCGCCACCGCGGCGGGGTTCACGCACGCCAGCGCGAGCGAAGCCTAGGATTTCTCCTGCGGGAGCTGTTGCTAGTCTCGTGCGTGGTTCGAGACGCGACGAAGGCGTCGCTCCTCACCATGACTATGATTTGTGCAGCCCGAATAGACTTCGTCATCCTGAGGAGCCCGCAGGGCGTCTCGAAGGACGCACACTGGTACTGCAACAGGCCCCGCGCAGAACTTCGCGCATTGATCCCCTCGCACTGGCCGTTACAGTCGCCGGCCAGTTCCGGGAGACCTTTTCCTGTCCGCCCAGCCCATTCTGACCATCGACGACCTCAAGGTCGATTTCACCACCGCCGACGGGATCATCTCCGCCGTGCGCGGGATCAGCCTCGGCGTCGCTCCGGGCGAGTGTCTGGGCGTGGTCGGCGAGAGCGGTTCGGGCAAGAGCCAGACCTTCATGACGGTGATGGGCCTGCTGGCCAACAACGGCGTCGCGACCGGGTCGGCCAAATTCCATGGCCAGGAACTGCTGGGCCTCAAGCCCTCGGCGCTGAACCGGCTGCGCGGCTCGAAGATGACCATGATCTTCCAGGACCCGCTGACGGCGCTGACCCCGCATGTGCGCATCGGCGACCAGATCGCCGAGCCGCTGAGGCTGCATCTGGGCCTGTCCGACCGCGATGCCCACGCCCGGGCGCGCCAATGGCTCGACAAGGTGCGCATCCCCGAGGCCGGCCGGCGGATGAGGCAGTATCCGCACGAACTCTCGGGCGGCATGCGCCAGCGGGTGATGATCGCCATGGCCATGGCCTGCGGGCCAGAGCTGCTGATCGCCGATGAGCCCACCACCGCCCTCGACGTCACCGTCCAGGCCGAAATCCTCGACCTTATGGCCGAGCTGAAAAACGAGACCCACTCGGCCATGGTGCTGATCACCCATGACATGGGGGTGATCGCTCGGCTCG
>Ga0302311_10007132_pt1 | contig 11438 bp, 9 predicted proteins | sample III_Palsa_N1_3_FD_200449 | JGI IMG/M metagenome (GOLD analysis project Ga0302311, IMG submission 200449) | Peat permafrost microbial communities from Stordalen Mire near Abisko, Sweden - III_Palsa_N1_3 | ecosystem: Environmental > Terrestrial > Soil > Palsa > Peat permafrost | place: Sweden...
CGCCTATGCGCGCAGGCGGGGGGGGGGCATAACAATAACGACTATGCCGTCTCGCTCCCTTTGCCCGTTCAACTACGCGCGGTCTTGGCCGTCAGTTCTACTCCCAGCGCCTTCATGACGGCCAGAGTGGTCTTAAGCGTGGGATTGCCCTGACCACTGAACGAACGGTAGAGCTGTTCGCGAGATAGCCCGGTTTCCTTGGCAATCTCGCCCATTCCCCGAGCGCGGGCGACTACTCCCAGGGCATGCGCTATGTAGCCAGCATCGCCTGCCTCGAACGCATCGGCCATGAAAGCGGCAATGGCCTCGTCGGAGGTCAGCAATTCGGCCGGGTCAAAGTTCGTCAGTTTTTCGGCCATGATCATTCACTCCACTCGGCGGCCAAGCGCTTGGCCGTTTTGATGTCTTCGGCTTGCGAGCCCTTATCTCCTCCGCAAAGCAGGACCAGAATTGTCGTGCCGCGCTGTTGGTAATATACGCGGTAGCCAGGGCCATGATGAATTCTCAATTCGCTGATGCCGTTCCCTACGGGCTGCACGTCACCGGCGAGGCCATAGGCTAGCCGATCCAAGCGAGCCGCGACGAGGACACGGGCAGGTTGGTCGCGCAGCTTCATCCACCACTTCCTGAAGGTCTCAGTTTGCTGGAGTTCGACCATGCCAGAGATTGTAGTTTAAAGACTACAATCTCTCAAGCGCTATACGTCAAGCCACCTCAGACCGCAGACGGGAAAAGTAAGACTTACTCCATCGTAACCGGCGTCAAATTATCATCCGAATTCCGATCGATACGCTCGTTGAACGGATCGATCCCCACCAGCTTCGGCTCCTTCTCCAACACCAGCGTCACCTCCTGCTTGCCGCTCTTCAGCGGACGACGTTCGATATCGATCACGTCGTCCTTGGTGTAGCCCTTCTTGCCGGGTTCCACCGTGAAGGCGCCGATTTCGAAGGCTTCGTCGAGCGGCTGCTCGGTCTCCTTGCCCTGGCCGTCGGCATAGAGTTTCTTGGCCTCGACGGTGAAGCTGACTTCGTACTTCCCGTCCTCGCGCTTCTTCCCCTTGGCGCCCGTGGCCTTGAGATCATAGAGCGTGATGCGCTCGAACTGGTCCTGGATCTCCTGCTCCACTTGCGGATTCTGAGCCGCCCCGGTCTCCTCGCGCAGCATGGCGAGGAAGTCGGTGGTCGAGGGATACGGCGCCGCCTTGAAGGCGTATTTGGCCAGAAGCGTGCGGAGCGCCGCGTTCACCTTGTCCTCGCCGACCGATTCCTTCAGCCAATACATCTCGACCGCGCCTTTGCGGTAATGGATGTAGCCCTGATTCTCGACCCGTTCGAGCGGCAGTTCCTCGACCGTCTCGGTGCCGCGATTGCGCAGGTAATCGTCGAGATTGCTCTTGAGGAATTTGCGGATCTGCTCCTTGCCGTAGAGCTTCTCCATCACCAGCAGGGCGGAGTACTGGGCGAAGGTTTCGTCCAGCATGGTGGCGCCTTGCTTGTCGGCGCCGATCACCTGATGGCCCCACCATTGGTGACCGATCTCATGGGCGGTGACGAAGGTGTCCAGATCGATCTTCTCGTCGGTTTCCTCGGGCTTGAAGTGCTGCACGAAGCCGATCGCCTCCGAGAAGGGAATGGTGTTGGCGAAGGACTGGGCGAACCGTTCATAAGCGGGGAATTCCAGGATCCGCAGCTGGCGGAACTGGTAAGGCGAGAATTTCTCGGTGAAGACGTCGAGCGAAGCCTTCATCGCCGAGACGATGCGCGGGACGTTGTAGGGATGATCGGGATGGTAATAGACCGCCAGATCGACGGTCTGACCATCCTTGCCGGTCCAGACGTCCCTAGCGATCGCGTAGCGCGCCGATTGCAGCGAGAAGAAATTGAGGATCGGCGCCTCGGTGTGGGTGACGATGGTGCGCCGCCCGTCCTTGACCTCGTCGCTGACCGTGTAACCCGGCGCCAGCGGCACCTGATCGGCGTCGGTCGACAAGGTGATCTCGGCATCGACCCAATCGCTGTCCGCCCCCATCATCGAATTGGCGTCGGCGCTCTCGTCTTCCAGCTTGGCCGGACGCAGGGCATCGACGTCGAGCCCGTATTTGCGCCGTTTGCCGCGGTCGGACAGCAGTCCGTTGGCGTCGATCCCCAGGCGGGGCACGATCTCGGAATTATCGAGGAAGGTGCCGTTCTCGACGATGCGGGTGAGCGGGGCGCCATTGGGGAAGCCCTTCTCCTCCAGCACCGTCTTGAAGCGCAGCGTGCGCCGCTCGCCCGGCGCCATCGGCTGGGCCAGGCGGTAAATGCGGTAATCGAACTCCTTATACTCCTTCTCGAGGCTCGCCTCGCCGAGATCGAGCATGTCCAGGCGGGCCGGACTCTTCCAGCGCACATGGATCTCGGACAAGGGCTGGCCGGTGCGATTCTCGAGGATGTAGGAGCCTTCGGTCTCGGCCCGCACCTGCTCGGGATAAAGCGCCACATTCAGCGTCACCGCGACGATCTTGGGCTGCGGCACGGTGTGGTACTGCCACAGCGCTTTCTCGTAATCGGCCGCGTGGCGTTCCTGGGCCACCTTGGTGCCCTGGTGATAATCGTTCAGCACATTGGTGTTGTCGAAGATCTCGACCGCGGTGCCCCACCACACCAGAACCGCGACCACCAGAAACACCACCGGACCGCCGGTAAGGTTCCGCCGGGCCAGGAGCAGACGCGGCTTGAAGCGCGTTTCCGCGCCGCGCCGCCACAGAAGATGGGCGATCACCAGCAGGATCACGGCGAAGGCGGCCCAATAGACGTCGAACCAGAACTGGGCGATCCAGAAGCGGCCCAGCCCGTTCATGTCCGAGAGCGGCACCCGGACGGTGTAGGCGTAGCGGTAGAGCCCATGCTCGAAGCCGAGATTGGTGAGCGTGATCCTGGCGACGATATAGAGCAGCATCACCGCCCAGCCGATCGCTTTATGAGGCACCAGCGACTGGACGAAGACCGCCAGCACCGCGAGCAGCCAGGCGGAGATGATCTCGGGGATCAGAAACCAGGTCAGATAATGGACCAGTTCGATATGGGTATAGCCATGCGTCAGCTGGAACACGATTCCGGCCAGCACACCCACCGTCAGAGCCGCCGCCAGCACCAGCCCGACCGCCAGCACCTTGGGCACCAGCATGGTCCAGCTCGGCGCCGGGGTGGCGTCGACGATTTCATGGATGCGCCGCTCGCGGTCGCGCCACACCAGCTCGCCGGCGTAATAGATGGCGATGATCAGCGGAATGAAGGTGAAGGCGCCCTGCAGAGCCTCGACCATCGCCCGCGTCACCGGGTAATAATCGACGTCGCGATCGGTGATCACCTCGGCGAAGGAAGCCCAGCTGTTGAGCACGCCGATCGCCAGCAGCACGAAGAAAGCCGGGCTCTTGAACACGCCCTTCATCTCGAAGCGGGTCAGGGCCGCGAAGGCCTGCCAGCCGTGATCGCCTAGGGGGCGGACCAGCTTGCGTGTCGCGACCGCCGGCGGAGCGGTATTTTCGGCGGAGACTTCCTTGCGGCGGCTGCCCTTGCCCTCGAAGTGGAACAGCACGAACGCCAGGACGAACATCGCCACCGCGACACCGACCCAGATCAGCCGGTTTTCCAGCATCGCCCCGTCCATCGCCGGCAGCAACGTGTTGCGCTCGGCCGCCGTCCAATATTTGCTGACCATATCCAGCGTCGCCAGCCCGAACGGGTCGAGCAGCGCGGTGATATGGTCGTAGGCCGGATCCTTCAGCAGCAGCATCGCGGTGAAATAGAGGGTGATATACCCGACCGCGCCGACATAGGACCACATCATCGAGCGGGTCACGGTGGCCAGGCTGAACAGCAGGGAGCCGCTCACCAGCAGCGCCGGCAGCGCGAACAGGAACAGGGCGTAGAGATAATGGACCGCCATGAAGGGCCCGACCTTCTCAGGGTCGAGCCAGGGCATGGCCGAGCCGATCAGGACCGCCAGCGGCACGCTGGCCATCAGCAGCATCGCCACCACCATGGCGCCGAGAAACCGCCCGCCGAGATAGGCGCGCTTAGTGATCCGGGTCGAATAGAGGATCGGCGCGAAGCCGGTCTCGGCGTCGCGGATCACCACATTGGCGACGAAGGCGGTCACGATGAAGACGGCGAACACCGACATGACGCCCGTGACCTGCAACAGCGCGTAGGGCGAATTGACATTGACGTTGCCCCGCGCGCCGATCTGGATCTGGTCGATGGTGACCGAGCCGAAGGTCAGCAGGAAGAAGATGGCGAAGCCCACCAGGAAGAGGGGCGAGCGCAGCTGGTAGCGCAGCTCGAAGCCGGCGATTTTGGACAGCATGGCGGGCCTCCTTAAACCGCTTGGCGGCGCTGGCCGTCGAGGGTGGCGAAATAGAGATCCTCGAGCCCGCCATCGACCGGTTCGAACCCGGCCTCGGGCTGGCTGTCGGCCAACACATGGATCACCGTCTGGCCGCCCTTGAGGCGATTGGAAATCACCGCGAAGCGCGCCTGGAAGTCGGCCAACGCGTCCCTTTCGATGGTCCGGCGCCAGATGCGGCCCTCGAGACCATGGGTCAGCGTGTCGGGCGTGCCTTCCAGCACGATGCGGCCGCCGCTGATGATGGCCATCCGCGCGCACAGATCGGCGACATCGTCGACGATATGGGTGGACAGGATCACCACCACGGTCTCGCCGATCTCGGCCAGCAGATTGTTGAAGCGGTTGCGCTCCTCGGGATCGAGGCCGGCGGTGGGTTCATCCACGATCACCAGTTCGGGATTGCCGAGCAGCGCCTGGGCGATGCCGAAGCGCTGGCGCATGCCGCCCGAGAAACCGGCGACGGCGCGCTTCCTGACGCTCCACAGATTGACCTGGTTCAGCAGCGCCTCGACCTGCTCCTTGCGCTCGCCCGCTTTCGAGAACCCCTTCAGCACGGCGAGATGGTCGAGCAGATCCAACGCGGAAACACGCGGATAGACGCCGAATTCCTGCGGCAGATAGCCGAGCGTGGCGCGCAGCCGCGACGGGTCATTGACCACGTCGATCTCGCCGAAGCGGATCTCGCCCCGGCTCGGGCTCTGCAGGGTGGCGATGCAGCGCATCAGGGTCGATTTGCCCGCCCCGTTCGGCCCGAGCAGCCCATACATCCCCTTGGGGATCTCCAGCGACACATCGTCGAGCGCCTTGGTGCCGTTGGCATAGACATGGGTGACATGAGACAGGCTGAGCATGGAAATCCCCCGAAAGTTTTAAGCGACCTTGCTAATTCACGAACCGTGCCAAGCGGAAAAACGGCGGAAATCCTGGAACTTCCAAGACCCGTCGATGGAGCTATTCGTCACTTAGTGGCGATTTCCGCGATGGCCCGCTTACAAATCCTTACAAAAAACGATGCAACCGATCCCCATTTGGGGGCATGAAAAAAACGCGTCCGGCGCGATGCTCGTCCTGTCGAATGCCGCTGCGGACTGCCCTTCGCGCGGCGCGACAGGACTCTCCCCTCTGAAATTAGAGGCCGGATCGACTTCCCTCGATCCGGCCTCATTTTCTCTAAATGAGTGAGGCTCGGACGCCGCTCGGGCTTAGCCCTTCTCTATCCGCTCCATATCCTCGTCGGAAAAGCCGAAATGATGGCCGATCTCATGAATCAGCACATGGCGCACGACGTCATTGAGATCCTGGCCGGTCTCGCACCAGTAATCGAGGATCGGCCGGCGATAGAGAAAGATCATGTCCGGCGTGGTGCGAACGTCGAAGATAGACTGGCGCGGCAGGGAGACGCCGCGATAGAGGCCCAGCAGGTCGAACGGACTTTCCAGGTCCATCTCTCCCTCGGTCTCCTCGTCGGGAAAATCCTCGACGCGGAACAGAATGGCGCCGAGATGATGGCGCAGTTCGTCGGGGATCCGCTCGAATTCGACGGCGGCAATGTTTTCGAGCTCGGCCAGGGACGGCGGAGTCGTGTGACGCTGAATCATGGATTCAGGATAACGCCAAAAGAAAAGGGCACCAAGGATCTCTCCTCTCAAGCCCGAGCGGCGCCTGAGCCTCGCCGAAACAGAGTGAAGGCGTCATATAAAATCAGGGGCCGTGACGTACACGTCACGGCCCCTGGCCCTTCTCATCGAGCCGAGCTTCTCAGTTGGCCTGACGGCGCAGGAAGGCCGGGATGTCCAGCAGGTCTTCTTCCGCCTTCGAGGTGGTCAGGCGGTCGGACGGGCTGACCCGGGTCGCCGACATGTCGGCGGCCGGACGCTGAGCGGCGGGCTGGGCCGGACGGGCGGCCGGCTGCTGCTGCGGGACGGCCGGAGCGCGGGGCTCGGTACGCTGCTGCGGCGCGACCGGCTGAGCGGCCGGGCGCGGCGAGGTCCAGCGGCTGAACAGGCCCGGCTTCGGGGCCGGCTCAGGCTGGGCTTCGACGGCCGGAACCGCCGACTGCGGAGCGGCGGCGCGCTCCATGCCGACGCGCAGGTCACCCAGACGCTCGCGCGGGGTGGCGGCCGGCATGTCCATGCGCAACGACCCCTGGGAGGGCGCGTCGCGACGCACGGTCATGGTCGGCTCGGGGCGCTGAGCCAGGGTAGGCTCGGCCGGAGCGGCGACCGGGGTGGCCGGAACGCTCGGCGGCACCGAGAGCACTTCCATCTCGACGCGGGCGATCTCCTGCTCGAGGCTCATCGAGGCGGCGGTGGCCGGAATCTCGATCTGGGCTTCCTCTTCGATCACCGGCTGCTGCGCCACGGCGGCGGAGCCGTGGAACATCTGGGTGGTCCCGGCGACGCGCTCGGCCAGGGTGGCGGCGCGGCCCATGCCCATCGCGGCCGCCGGAGCGTGCTGGAGCGAATGGACCTGAGCCGGAGCGGTACGCTGCTTCTCGACCAGCGAGAGCAGGGTCGGCTTGGGCATCACCTGGGCGGCGGCGTCGATGCCGGTGGCGACGACGGAGACGCGCATCTTGCCCTGCAGCTTCTCGTCGAAGGTCGAGCCGAAGATGATGTTGGCGTCGGGATCGACCTCGTCACGGATGCGGTTGGCCGCCTCATCCACTTCGAAGAGGGTCATGTCCATGCCGCCGGTGATGTTGATCAGGACGCCCCGCGCGCCCTTCATCGAGATGTCCTCGAGCAGCGGGTTGTTGATGGCGGCCTCGGCGGCCTCCATCGCGCGCTTCTCGCCGGTGGCTTCACCGGTGCCCATCATCGCCTTGCCCATCTCGCTCATCACCGTGCGGATGTCGGCGAAATCGAGATTGATCAGGCCGGGCATGATCATCAGATCGGTGACGCCGCGCACGCCGGAATAGAGCACATCGTCGGCCATCTTGAAGGCGTCGGCGAAGGTGGTCTTTTCGGACGCGACACGGAACAGATTCTGATTCGGGATGATGATCAGGGTGTCGACATATTGGCTGAGCTCTTCGATGCCGGCTTCCGCCAGGCGCATGCGGTGCTGGCCCTCGAAATGGAAGGGCTTGGTCACCACGCCGACGGTCAGGATGCCGTGCTCGCGCGCGGCCTGGGCGATGACGGGAGCCGCACCCGTGCCGGTGCCGCCGCCCATGCCGGCGGTGATGAACACCATGTTCGAGCCACCCAGCTGCTGGATGATCTCTTCGAGGGTTTCCTCGGCGGCGGCGCGGCCGATGTCGGGGCGGGCGCCGGCGCCCAACCCCTGGGTGACCTGGTCGCCGAGCTGGATGCGGCGATCGGCGCGCGACTGCGCCATCGCCTGCGCATCGGTATTGGCGACGATGAACTCAACGCCCTCCAGATGCGACTGGATCATGTTGTTGACCGCATTGCCGCCGGCACCGCCGACGCCAATCACCGTGATCTTCGGCGCCAAGCCGGCGCTAGTGGGTTGAAAAGTGATCATCGCTACACCTCCGCTCTTGAAACTTAAAAGTTCTTCCGTAACCAGGACCCGATGCGGGCCAGCTTGCCGTCGCCGGGATCGGCTTCGGGCCGCCGGGCCGCCTTGGACTGGGACTCGGCGTTATAGTTTTGGGTGCCATAGCGCAGCAGCCCGGCGCAGGCCGAGAAGGCCGGGCCACCGGTCGCTTCCGGCAGGCCCTGCAATCCGACCGGGCGGCCGAGCCGCACCTGCTTGTCGAGCACCAGGGCGGCGAGATCGCGCACCCCCTGCAGCTGCGCGGCCCCACCCGTCAGCACGACGCGGCGGCCGGCCGCCTTGTCGAGCCCGGCGGCTTCGAGGCGCGAGCGCACCATTTCGAAGGTTTCTTCCAGCCGCGGCTGGATGATCTGCACCAGCATCGAGCGCGGCACCTGATTGGTCGCTCCGTCCTCATCCTCGCCGACCAGCGGAACCTTCAGGACCTCGCGATCGTCGGACGGCGAGGCGATGACGCTGCCATAGAGCGTCTTCATGCGTTCCGCCTGGTTGAGCGGGGTGGAGAGGCCGCGGGCGATGTCGTTGGTGACATGCATGCCGCCGATCGGAATGCTGTCGGTATAGACCAGGTGCCCGCCCTGGAAGACGGCGATCGAGGTGGTGCCGCCGCCCATATCGAGACAGGTGACGCCGAGTTCCCGCTCGTCATCGACCAGGCAGGCCAGGGACGACGCATAGGCCGACGCGACGCGGGTCTCGATATCGAGATGGCAGCGATGCACCACGGTCGAGAGATTGCGCAAGGGGCCGGGCGCGGCGGTTACCAGATGGATGGTGACGGCGAGAGAGTCGCCGAACATGCCGCGCGGGTCGCGGATGCCCTCATTGCCGTCCACCGTGAAGCCGACCGGGATCGAATGAACCATTTCCTGGCCGTTGGCCGGGCTGTTGTTCTTGGCGTGATCCAGCATGCGGCGGATGTCGGCCTCGCCGATCTCGTGGCCGTTCAGCGCCACTTCCACCGTCAGATTGGTCGAATTGGGCTGGCCGCCCGAGACATTGAGGATCACTTCGCGGATACGCTCTTCCGCCATCTGCTCGGCGGCGTCCACCGTGGCGCGGATCGCGGTCTCGGCCTCGTCCATGTCGACCACCGCGCCGTTGCGCATGCCGCGCGACAGCTGATGGCCGATGCCCAGCACCTTGAGGCTGCCATCGTCATTGGCGCGCGCGATGAAGCAGCACACTTTCGTCGTGCCGACATCCAAAGCCGCAATCAATCCGTGGCGGAGCTTGGGCTTGGACATTGCCTCAGGCATCCTTTCCATTGGTGGGTTTCTTCTTGGCGCCGACGGTCGAGGCCTGCTCGCGCGGCGCGTTGGCGGCGCGAAGAACCAATCTGTCGGGCAGGCGCATGTCGACCACGCCGACCTGACGTTCGAGCAGGCTCTTTTCCTGATCCAGCTTGGCGAGATCGTGCCAGGCGGCCTCGGCCTCCTCCTCGGGCAGGCGGATCTCGATGCCGTCCGGCGTGCGGTCGAGCATGATGTTCCAGCGGCGATCGCCGACCCAGGTGGCGGCCTTGACGCGGCTCTGCAAAGCGGGCTCGGAAGCCAGCAGCGCCACCAGTTCGGCGGCATGGTCGGGGGCGCCCTCGCCCACGGTCAGCGGCAGGCCGGCATAATCGTCGACCTGGTCGCCGACGATCTGACCGTCCTTGTCGACCAGGAAATAGCGGCCCTTATTCTGCCAGAGCGCGATCGGCGACCGCTCGGTGATCAGGATATGGAGCTGGTTGGGCAGGCGGCGTTCGACGGCGGCGGTGCGTACCCACGGAATTTCCTCGATGCGCTTTTGGGCGGCGGCGAGGTCGACCGACAGGATCGCGTCGCCGCGCTTGACGCCCAGCGCGCTCAGCAGCTGGTCGCGCGGCGTGCGGGCCCGGCCCTCGACGAAAATGTCGTCGACACGGTACCCGGCCTGGCCCGACCAGGCGACGAGCTGGTTCGTCACGCGCTTGCCGGGGAAGAGGGCGACCACGCCCGCCAGCATCAGGCAGCCGGCGCCGGCCAGCACCGCGCGGCGGATCGGGCGCGAGCGCAAGGCGCCCGGCCAGCGCATCTTCAGGCGCGCCGGAGCTTTGCGCGACGGCGCGGCTTTCGCCTTGCCGCGACCGGAATTCACCGGACGGTCGTCGACATGCAGGGTCACGGATCGCATTTCGCGTTCTCCACCATCCAGGTCACCAGTTCGACGAAAGAGATGCCGGCATAAGCCGCCAGCTCCGGCACCAGCGAGGTCTGCGTCATGCCGGGCTGGGTATTGACCTCCAGCATGTAAAAGCGGCCGGGCTGATCGGGCTGGGTGTCGTCATAGCGCAGATCGGCGCGGGTCACGCCGCGGCAGCCCAGCGCCTGATGCGCCTTCAGCGCCAGGATCAGGGCGTCGTCATAGGCCTGCGGCGGCAGCGGCGCCGGGCAGAGATGCACCGAGCCGCCCACCGTGTATTTGGCTTCGTAATCGTAAAAGCCGCGCTCCGAGGTGATCTCCGTGGCGCCCAGGGCGCGATCGCCCATCACCGCGACGGTGATCTCGCGACCGGGAATGAAGCGCTCGGCCAGAACGTAATCGCCGAACGGCCAGTCATCCATGTCGATGCGCCCGCCATTGTCGCCGTCCTTGATGATATGGACGCCGACCGACGAGCCTTCATTGAGCGGCTTCAGCACATAGGGACGCGGCAGCACGTCGCCGGCCAGCACTTCGGCCTTGGAGACGACGCGGCCCTCGGCGACGGGGATTCCAGCGGCCGCGAACACCTTCTTGGCGGCCGGCTTGTCCATCGCCAGGGCCGAGGCCAGCACGCCGGAATGAGTGTAGGGGATCTTCATCAGATCGAGGATCGACTGAATGCGGCCATCCTCGCCGTAGCGGCCATGCAGCGCGTTGAACACCGCCCAGGGCTGCGCGGCTTCGAGACCGGGCACCAGGGTCTGCAGATCGCGGCGCACATCGATGGTCGCCACCGCGTAACCGGCCTTCTCGAGCGCGGCGGCGCAGGCGGCGCCCGAAGCTAGCGAAACCTCGCGTTCGGCGGAAAAACCACCCATGAGGACCACAACACGCTTGCTCATGACGCTTCTCCGATACGGCGGATTTCCCAGCGCAACTCGATCCCGCTCTTCGCGTGTACGCGGGCACGGACCTCCTCGCCGAGGGTTTCGATGTCGGCCGCGGTGGCGTCGCCGAGATTCAGCAGGAAATTGCAGTGCTTCTCCGACACCTGCGCCCCACCGATCGTCAGACCGCGGCAACCGGCCTCGTCGATCAGCTTCCAGGCGCTGTTGTCGGGCGGATTGGCGAACGTCGACCCACCGGTGCGGGTGCGCAGGGGCTGGCTGTCCTCGCGGGAAGCTCGGATCGCAGCCATCTTGGCGGCGATCTCGGCCGGATCGCCGGCATGGCCGCGCAAGGTGGCCTCGATGAAGATCCAATCTTCCGGGATTTCGATATGGCGGTAGGAGAAGCCGATCTCCTCGGCGGTCAGCTGCTTGACCTCGCCCCGGCTGTCCACC
>Ga0302311_10007144_pt1 | contig 11429 bp, 8 predicted proteins | sample III_Palsa_N1_3_FD_200449 | JGI IMG/M metagenome (GOLD analysis project Ga0302311, IMG submission 200449) | Peat permafrost microbial communities from Stordalen Mire near Abisko, Sweden - III_Palsa_N1_3 | ecosystem: Environmental > Terrestrial > Soil > Palsa > Peat permafrost | place: Sweden...
CGGCCGAGCCGGAGCCGCATAGACCCGAGCCGGCGCCACCATCCGAACCGGGGCGTGCGCGCGGGCCGGGGCCGGGGCCGCATGGCTCACGACCGCCGGACGAGACACCGGACGCACCGCCGTCACCGGACGAGCCGCCGGCCGCGCCGCCGTCACCGGACGAGCCGCCGGCCGCGCCGCCGTCACCGGACGAGCCGCCGGCCGCACCGCCGTCACCGGACGAGCCGCCGGCCGCACCGCCGTGGCCGGACGAGCCCCCGCACGATTTGCCGTCGCCGGACGAGCCGCCGGACGCGCCGCCGTGGCCGGACGAGCCCCCGCGCGATTGGCGGTCGCCGGACGAGCGGCCGGACGCGCCGCCGTCGCTGGACGTGCCGCCGGCGCGGGGCGAGCGGCCATGTGCACCGCGCCGCTCCGGTACGCAGCGCTGCGCGCGGCGGCCGTCCGGGCCGTCACGGTCTGCGCTGAGACCGCTCGCACGGGAGCGTGAGAGACGCGGGCGACCGCGGCTCGCTGCGCGGCGAACGATTGCGGCGCCGCGACGGTCGGATGACCGGCGTAGGTGCGCGCCATCAGCGTCGGTCGAACCGCCAGCGCACGCGGCACCGCGCGGCTGGAGTAGCGCGCGTTCGCCGCCGTCGGCACGAACGGCGTTGCGCCCTGGAACACGTGCGCCTGCCGGTACATCCCGGCCGAGACGCGCGACGCGTGACCGAACTGACCGCCGAAGAAGCGGTGTCCCGAGACGTACGACGCGTAGCCGTAGTTCTGGTAGGTGTTATACGAGTTCACGTAGGTGATGTTCGTGTAGCCGCCGTTGCTGTTCCACCACGGGTAGTACGGCTCGAACGGCGCGAGCGGGATCCAACCGATGTCCAGGCCGAGATCGAAGTTCGGGTCGCCGAAGTCGAGCGAGACGCCGACGCCGCCACCGAAGCCGACGAACGCGACGAGCGCGGGCTGCCACATCGGGTCAGGACCGGGCCGGGGCGGATACCACGCCCAGCCGCCGTGGTGGCGGTGGTACCACGAACCATAATGGTAGGGCGCCCAGCCCCACGGTTCGGCGGCGACCCAGGTCCAGCCGTAGCCGGGTTCCCAGACCCACTGGCCGTCCTGATACGGCGCCCAATTGTCGTTTTGGTTCGCCGGAACCCAGACCTCACCGTAGGTCGGATCGTCGGACCAGCTGCCGTACGGACCCAAGTCGTCGACGCCGACGATGTCCTGATTGACGTACGGCGCCGACGCGACGATCCCCGGCGACTCTTCGTACCGATCGCGGCTGTTGTCGAAGGTGTCGAACGAATCGTACGCGGGCGCACCCGACGTCGAGATCGATGGATTCGAAGCGGGACCCTGCGCGATCAGCGTCTGTCCGACGCCGAGCGTCCGCGTGCCGCTCGGCGTGATCACGTCGGCCGAACCGCTGCGCACGACGACGCGCGTGACGCCGTCCGAACCGACGGTCACGCGGGTGCTGCCGAGCGCGTTCGGGCGGACCGAGATCGAGGGCGTGTCGATCGTATCGTTCAGATCGCGACCGCGTATCGCACGTAGGTCGATCGTGCCCTGCGCGAGCTGCATCTCGCGATTCTGGGGGTCGATGTGCACGAAGCGCATCTGCACGTCCGACCCGAGCCGCACGCTCGAGCCGCCGTCGAACTGCACCTCGGCGCGCGCGTTGTTGCCGGTCGTCACGTAATCCGCCGGCTCGACCGGCGCGTTGATCACAGCGCCGGTCGGCGAGCTGCCGTCGCCGCGCTGGATGGCGACGTCTCCCTGGAGGTAGGCGACGCGCGCCACTCCGGGGCCGGCATCCTGCGCGAAGACGGCCAAGGGGGAGACGAGCGGGACGAGGAGGACGAGGGCGGCGGTCAGCAGCGCCGGCTTCCGAAAGAATGGCATGTCCCTCACTTGTGCCCAGCTCGCTTCTCGGCTATTCCCAAAGCGCCACGGGAAGTTCTAATCGTCGCCTCATCGCCGGACGTGGTCCGGCCCCGGCCGGTGCCGAAGACTGTACTACGACGCACCGCGAGCGCTAGGCTCGCGGATGCTTCGTTATCAGCAGCTTGCCGCCTGAAGGATTACCCATGGTCAAGCTTCGTCTCGCCGTTCTCGGTCTCGCTTTGGCCGTCACCGGCGCCCCCGCGCTCGCCCACGAGTTCGGCTCCTCGCCCACGAGTCTGCTCGCGCCGGCCGACGAATACTTCGGCCGCGCCAAGATGAGCATCCTCGGCATCGCCAACACGATTCGCGACGCCGGACGGCGTCTCGACCAGGGCGGCTCGCCCAGCGCCATGCTCCAAGGACCGCTGTTCCTGGCGGTCGACGCGATCCGCGACTGGGAGCACAAATATCCCAGCGACCACTGGATTCCGCGCGATCTGCTCGCCCTCGAGATGGTCTATCTGCGCGGCGGCACGCGTGAGTCGTTCGGACTCGCGCGCCGTACCGCGGCCTGGATCGCTACCGACTATCCCAACACGCAAGAAGCGCAACGCGCACGAGTGGCGGTGGGGACCCCCGAGCGGCCGTCGTACGCGCACGACGCGGTCAGCGCGGACGAGGACGTCGACGACTCCTGGCCGCACTGACGCTCAGCGCTCCAAGACGTACCTTCCCGGCGCCGCGCCGAGCGGTTGGTACCGCTCGGAGCCCGGAGTTAGGTAGGGATTGGTCGACCACGCCTGGGCGGCGAACCGGCGGTCGTGCGGCTCCGGATTAATTCACGACGCGGGCCGCTTCGTGCGGTCGACCGGCGCCGCCTCCGCGAACGCCTCCGCCAGCAAGGTGTAGGAACGCGTGCGCTCCGCGTAGCTCGGCGCGATCGTCACGATCATCGCCTCGTCGGCGCCGTGCGCCGCGACCAACTCCTCGATCCGCGCGCGGACGGCGCGCGGCGTCCCGAGCGCCAAGCGCCGGCGGTTCCAGCGCACCTCTTCGCGCTCGTCCCCGGCGAACGGGTACGCCTGCGCCTCGGCGCGGTCGGGGACCGGCAGGTCGATGCCGCGCCGAATCCGCAGCCGCCACAGGTCGATCGTGCGGGCGGCTTCTTCGGCCTCTTCGGGTGTCGGCGCGGCCAGCGCGGCCAGCGCCAGCAGCACGCGCGGCTCGGGCCGGCGCACCGAGGGACGAAACGCGCGCCGGTACAGCCGCGTGAGACGCTCGGCGTCGCCGGCGATGAAGTGCGCGTAGGCGTAGGGCAGCCCGAGTTCGGCGGCCAGCATCGCACCGTAGTCGGACGAACCGAGCATCCACACCTCGGGCGAGGCCGCCCCGGTCGGCATCGCGCCCAACGTCGCGTGCTCGTGTTCGGCCGGCAGATCGCCGGCCAGAAATCCGAGCAAGTCGACGACCTGGCGCGGAAAGGTCTGCACATCGTGCGTTCCCAACGCCGCGGTGACACGGCGCGAACCACCCGGCGCGCGCCCGATCCCCAAGTCGATCCGCCCCGGCGCGAGCGCCTCGAGCATGCGAAACTGTTCGGCGACCTTCAGCGCGGCGTAGTGCGGAACGAGCACGCCACCGCTGCCGATGCGGATGCGCGACGTCTCCGCCGTCAGCCGGCCGAGCAGCACCTCCGGTGCGGCGTCGGCCAGACCGCGCGTCGCGTGATGTTCGGCCAACCAGTAACGGTGATAGCCGAGCGACTCGGCCGTGCGGGCGAGCGCGAGCGTCGCGGCGATGGCATCGGCAGGTGCCGTGCCGGCGACGACCGGCGACTGATCGAGGATCCCAAGTGGCAGCGTCATCCGCGTTCAGGCTTTCTTCATCCGCCGGCGCGATGCTGCCGACCATGCGGCTCGGTGCTCGATTCGCCTCGGTCGCGGCGCTCGCGTCGCTCCTGGTCGCCTGCGGCGGCACGACGATGCCGCCGCGCAACATCGGCGGTGCGATCCTGCCGAGCCTGCACACGCTGACCACCATCGGCTCCGCCGTCGACCCCGGGCCCGGCGTCGGCGCCGGCGACCAGAACCCCTACGGTCTGGCGATCGCGCCGATCAGTGCCGGCGCGTTGACCGCCGGTGACTTGGTCGTCTGCAACTTCAACGACGCGGCGAACGTGCAGGGGACCGGCACGACGATCGTCGCGCTCCACCCGGTCGCCGGTGCGACGCCGACGCACCTGCTCCAGAGCCCCGTGTTACTGGGTTGCGCCGCGCTCTCGCTCGACGCCACCGATACGATCTTCACGGTGGCGCTGGTCGCCAACGACGCGCCGATCGTCTCGCCCGCCGGCGCGCTGCTCAACGCCGATACGAACGCGGCCTGGGCCGGACCGTGGGGCGCGATCGTCGGCAACGGGTTCGTCTTCGAGGCCGAGGAACTCTCGGGGACGATCGTCCGCTTCACCTCCAGCGCCGGTGCGGTCGCGAACGTCACGACGGTCGTCACCGGGATCAGCGGCAACGCCGGCGTCCCCGGCTCGGTCCTCGCAGCCGCCGGCCTGACCTACGACGCGGCGAACGACACGCTCTACGTCGTCGACGGCAACACGAACCGGCTGCTCGCCTTCAGCTCGGTCTCGACGTTGCCCGCGAACGCCATCGCGATCGCCGGCACCGGCTTCAGTGGACCGTCGGCGGCCGACGCGCGCGTCGTCTTCAGCGGTGCGCCGCTCAACGGACCGATCAGCGCGGCACTGCTCGCCAACGGCGACGTCGTCGTCGGCAACACCGGCGACAACAACCTGGTCGAGATTTCGCCGACCGGGAAGCTGATGGCCGAGAAGTTGGTCGACACCGGTGCGAGCGGCGCGATCTTCGGGATCGTGACGACCGGCACGACGGCGGCGACTCAGAAGATCTACTTCAACGACGACAACGCGAACGTGGTGATGCTGGTCAGCCAGTAACCGCGAGCGTCGCCACGAAGGTGGCGACGCGGTCGAGCACCTCGTCCTGGGCGTCGCGGTGCGGGCTGTGGCCGGCGCCGGGGACGATCCAGGCCGCGGCCCCCGGCGTACGCGCGAGGATGCTCTCGACCTGCGCCGGCGTCCCGTACTCGTCGCGCTCGCCCTGGATGACGAGGACCGGGCAGACGATCTGCGCCGCCTGCGCCTCGATGTTCCAGTCGCGGAAGCGTGGATCGAGCCAGGCGTCGTTCCAACCCCGGAACGCGCTCTCGACGTGCGCGTGGTAGCGGCTCAGGCGCGCGCGCAGATCGGTCGTCTCCCACGCCTGGCGCGCCGCCGCGATGCTGCGCAGGCTCAGCTCCTCGACGAAGACGTGCGGCGCCTCGAGGATCAGGCCGCGCACGCGGTCGGGGAACGTCCCGGCGTAGACGATCGCGATCGACGCGCCGTCGCTGTGACCGAACAGGATCGGTCGCTCGATGGCCAGCGCGTCGAGCAGGTCGGGCAGCACCTCGGTCGCCTCGCGCTGCATGTAGTCGGGTTCGCGCGGGCCGGCCAGCGGGTCGGACTCGCCGTAGCCGCGCCGCGAGTACGCGACGACGCTGCAGGCTGTACGCGCGGCGAGCCGCTGCGGGAACTCGCGCCAATGCGCGACCGAGCCGAGGCCTTCGTGCAGCAGCACGATCGTCGGGCGATCCGGTTCGCCGGGAAGCTGCAGCGTCTCCAGCCGCGCGTCGCCGGCGACGATTTTCACGGACCTTCGCGCTCGCGCAACACGTGCCGCCGGATCTTCCCGGTCGCCGTCTTCGGCAACTCGTCGACGAAGGCGATCCAGCGCGGATACTTGTACGGCGCGAGGCGCGCCTTGACGTGCGCCTTGAGCGCCTCGGCCAGCGCGTCGTCACCGCGGATGCCCGGCTTGAGGACGACGAAGGCCTTCGGCTTGATCAGATCTTGCTCGTCGGCAACGCCGATCACGGCCGCCTCGAGCACTTCCTCGTGGGCGATCAACGCCGCCTCGACCTCGGCCGGCGAGACCCAGATACCGCCGACCTTGAGCATGTCGTCGACGCGCCCGCAGTAGACGTAGTCGCCGTCCTCGTCCTGGCGGTACTTGTCGCCGGTCCGCGTCCACTCGCCGGCGAACGTACGGCGCGTCTTCTCGCGGTTGTTCCAATAGAAGATAGCCGCGGTCGGCCCGCAGACCTCGAGCTCGCCCAGTTCGCCCAGCACGACCTCGTAGCCGTTCTCGTCGACGATGCGCGCGCGATAGCCGGGGACCGGCGTCCCGGTCGTCCCGTACTTTACCGCACCGGGACGGTTGGAGATGAAGATGTGCAGCATCTCGGTCGAACCGATGCCGTCGATGATCTCGACGCCGAAGCGGGCCGTCCAGGTACGGCCGATCTCTTCGGGCAGCGGCTCGCCCGCCGAGGTGCAGACGCGCAGCGCGAGTTCGGCGCGCGAGGGCAGATCGGGGTGGACCAGCAGCGAGCCGAACAGCGTCGGGACGCCGCAGAAGATCGATGGGCGTTCGCGGCGCAGGATCGCGCTGACCGCGTCGGGCGTCGGGCGCCCTGAGAACAGCACCGCCGTCGCGCCGACCGAGAGCGGGAACGTCAACGCGTTGCCGAGTCCATAGGCGAAGAAGAGTTTCGCGGCCGAGTAGACGACGTCGTCCTCGCGCATCCCGAGCACGCGCTGCGCGAACAACTGCGCCGTTCCCATCAGGCTGGTTTGGACGTGGACGGTCCCCTTCGGTTTTCCGGTCGAGCCCGAGGAGTAGAGCCAGAAGCAGATGTCGTCGGGCCGCGTCGCCGCCGGCTGCGCGAGCGGTGGCGCCGCGTCGATCAGCGCGCCCAGCCGCGCGAAGCGCGTCACCTCCGACGTCGCGCCCGGATCGGAGAGCACGATCGTGCCGTGCCAATCGGCGAGCTGCGCCGCCTGCACGAACGGCGCGAGCAATTCGGCCGAGACGATCGCCGCTTTCGCGCGGCTGTCGGCCAAGATAAAGGCGTAGTCCTCGGGCTTGAAGAGCGTGTTGACCGGAATCGGCACGATCCCGGCGTGAATCGCGCCCAGGAACGCGGTCGGGAAGTCGATCGTGTCGAGCAGACACAGCACGATGCGCTGCTCGGGCTCGAGGCCCAACGCGCTCAGCGCGCCGGCGCAGCGTTCGACCCGCGCCGCCAGCGCGCCGTACGCGATCGTCCCGTACTCGTCGACGACGGCCGGCTTGTCGGGATGCTGCGCCGCGTAGGCCAACAGATCGACGGCGGCGTTGTAGAGCGGCGCGCTCGCGGCGTCGGCGGCAGGTGCGATCATCCTCGTCCTTTCGAGCGGGCGCCTTAGCGCCGAGGGCTACGCTGGACCTCGCGACCCCTGAAGCATTATACTGGCCACTATTAATTTGGCGCAAGGCATAACTGCACGAAAGCGGCGAATAGTGCGAAGCTGCGCCCGGCAGGACGACGTTACGATGCGGCCAACTAGGGACGACGGGCCGGGTAATTAGACCGAAGGCGGGTCGAGAAAAGAGCGAGAATGAACGCGCAGAGCGTCAACAATGGCGCAGCGCCCGTCGAACGATAAACGGTATCAACGGATTGCAAAGGCCGCACGATACGTACTGAGGGCCCCTGGGTTGTAAACATCGCCGTATCTCCGTCGTGATGAAATACACCCGATGGACCAGACGTTGAGGTCACCACGAGATCCAGACCCGATTCTCGGGAGCGAAGCGACATGATTGCATGTTGCATTCGTAGACCCCTTGGATCGGCAAACCACGAATTATTTACGAGCACAAGCGCGTACGATGCGGGTGTGCGGCTCGCCTCGCGGACCATGTCCGAAAACGCAGCTTCGAAGCAGATCAGGAGTGGTACATTACCGTGACGCGTATGGACGAGAGCCCGCTCTTGCCCTGCGCTAAAGGGCGCCTTGGCAACGTCGGTAATGTGCGCAAATAGAGCGGCCAGGGGAACAAACTCACCGAATGGAACGAGACGTCGCTTGTCGTACTCCTGAACGCTATGCCCGTCGGCCTCGTAAATCCTTGCCGAATTGAATAGCTTCCCGTCGTGAGCCCCCCAAGTCCCGAGGACGATCGGCCTATCGAGAGCGACCGCCGCCCCACTAAACTGCGAATCGTCTTCGCCAGTCGGTACGAATCGGAGCAGTGTCTCCGGAAGCGCGACAATGTCCACATTCCGATCGTACGGACGCGCAACCGTAATCAGTGCTCGCACGAATGGTCTTATGGCGCGTCGCGACTGCGTCGGCGCTTGCGCCACTAATATTGCCGGCTGCAGCCCTGCTGGCCGGATTGGGACATAACTCGGATGCCATGCGTCCAATACGCAAACGATCGCAGCGATTCCGACTGCTCCCGCGAGGACCGATCTCCGGTTGCGATGTTGTAGCGCTCCGGCGGCAGCGCTAGCCCAGATTGCCGCCACGAGTGCCAACAGAAATCCGATACCTAGGGTGCCGATGAAGGGGGCTAGGGCTGCAAATACGGTGGTCGATTGCGTTGTGCCTAGCTCCCCATACGGAAGCGCCCACGCCCCGATCGTTCGCGCGTATTCCGTGATGGATACCAAGCCGGCGATGGCCGCAAGATCCACGAGCCGTCCGACGCCATGTGCGTAGCGCGCGATCACCGCGACTGCGGCAAAGTACAGGCTTTCGATAAGCGCGACGATGCATGCTGCCGCCCACGATGGTGCTCCACCACCTGTCAAAGCCCAATCGAACAACGCCAGGAAAAATACCGTACCGCAGCAGCAACCCGCAAGTGCGGCGACGCCAGGCGGTACGAGCATCCAACACATCAATCCTAACGCCAAGGCGGCCGGAACCGTGACGCCCCACGTGGGATATTGTTCGGCGCGTGCCAGCGCGAAACCGATGGTCGCCGAGACGCATAGCACGACTACGGTGATGAGCGTTCGGCTGTTCATGGGCGCACAAACGCCAGTAAGACGATACCTCCAATCCCGATCGTGTCGATAGCCACAATGGATCGCAGGCTCGCCGTTCGCATCCATCGGGAATAGGCGCGCGTTGCTGCATGCCCGCTAGCGAGCACGACGAGGCCGACGCCGAGCGAGCTAACCATGGTCGCGAGTGCCGCGCTCGCGAGGACGCAGAGACTAACCAGGATCTCGAGAAGGGGCAATGGCAGCAACTGAATGGGCACGACGCTGCGGCAACAGCCCGCTACGAGGCATGTCCATTTGCCTATGCAGTAAAAGGCCATCGCCTCGCATCCCAGGACGAACAGGCAGCCAACCCATTTCGACGGATCCGCCACACACAGTAGGACTACGAAAATCGGCGCGAACGCAGCGCTGATGGCGCAACTCCACGATAATTCCTTGGCCTTCCGGCCTCGCACAAACCCTACGATCGGCAGCCCCCGTAGCCCGAGTAGAAAGCCCACTGACCACAAGACGCCCACACTCGAGGCCCACGGAACTGGCAGATATCGCGTCAGGATGGCACTCGCTGCTAAGGTCCCGGACACAAGCGTAGCGTAACGCACGGCAGCGAGAAGAATCGGCTCGGTCACGGAAATACATGAAGGGCTGACAATTGTCCGCACTCGGACGCCCAGTTCGCGAACTTGGCTGCCATCGCGCTCCGCTGCGAACGGTACAGTACATCATACGTATATTCTGGACAGAGAACGAGGCTCTTGAGATACGCGTCGAACTGATCGGGCCCAACCGCACCGCGGCTGCGCAACAGGGCTCGGTCGAACGCAAAGGATCGCTCGGCCCGCGAAACGTGACCTTCGCGCGCTGTCTTCCCGAGTATTTCATCTGCCGCAGCACGGCTGGAGAGGGGAATCACGCCCCACACTTGATCGACCGGAACAAAAGTCCCGAGCGAGTCGCGGCGCAAATACAGCAGAACGTGGGACGAATGATCGACGAAAGGCTCCCAGACGCTTCGGATGACTTCGAATGCTGGGCCGCCCGGTGACCCCAGTACTGGGTCAGCCTCCTCGACTAGAGCCGTGTAACGCTCAACCATCTGAGTTTGAACGTCACGGTATATGTGCTCGATTGTTACGGAGTAAGACGAGTACTGCACGTTCATTGTGTTGATTTCAGCGACGGAATGCGCATCGCGCGCCAGCACCACGATTGGAGAGGCGAGGTACCTCGTCACCAGATCGGGTGGATACGCCGGTTGCGCGCTATGGACGATGCGTACCGGAATACGAGCGCTCGCACCGATCGAGCCACCGAACAGCAGGACAACGCACCCAACTACGATCGATAAGACAGTGCGTAGCGTCATGGAGCTGCGTTCACCCCGGGAAATGGACGGCCCGATCCCATTGAGGCCCCAACCGTCCGGGAGAGGGCGTCAGTAATTGATCGCTGCCGGGTGGCTTACATCAAAGGCACGAGCCTCGCTTGACAGACGAACGGTATCGGACGTCAACCGCGCGGCATACTGTTGCGTTGCTGTTGGTCCCGCGAACCCGCGGCGCCATAAGATCGCGCGAGTTAGCGACTCATCGTTGCGAAGCGCCGCGAGGCCATATCGTTGAATCGCGAGTTGCGTTAGCGATACGACGTTGAGTCCGTCGATTTCTTCGGCGACTCTCGTCGTCAGTAGTCCGTTGACCGTTAGATGTCCATCGCTTGCCACGTGCCATTTGCTCACGAACGGGTACGTGAAGGTATAGACTGGCAGTCCAGACTGCGTGAGCACTGCGTTTGGTTCCCGTTGCAAAAAGATGATCGGAAGCGTCCCAACTTGCATCCGAGGTTCATCCATGTAGTCGGTTCCGTCGATAGGAATTGGCTCCAGTACAAAAAGTCGATCGAAAATCCGCCGCGTAACATCTGGCCCAAGCGCCTGCTTAAAGATGTGACTTACGACAACTGGTGTTACTATGTAGCGTTGCCCGTCCTTGAAGATACTCGCAACGGGTGGTTCTACTCGTCCTTGAACGACAAGCGACGACACCAGAAGAAGTGATTCGGCCGAAACTTCGTACGGATCCGGGCGCTCGGGGTAGTGAAACCATGTGCCACTGGGTTTCCGCGCGCTTGCCATCGCGCGTGTTGTTCTGGCGTAGGCAGCAGTCCGAGGTGTCACGACCAGCGGACAACTGACGGCGGGCGTCAACGAGAGGGCTCTGCGCACAGACGTCGCTTCGCTGACCGCGTCGGTACAGCATCCAACGCACTTGGGTGGCAGTATATAAAACGGGTCGTAATAGTTTTCGAGCGGCTGCGTATCGGACACCAACGGTGTCCGACCGTTCGCAAAGCATGTGAGTAGCGTCTGTGGACTGCGATCGCCGAAATACATCACCGACTGTGGGTACGGGCTGTGTGCCAGGCCCAACGCGTGCCCGAGTTCGTGCAGCGCAACGTTGTACCAAAAGAGGTCCGACTGCATGCCATCGGTCGTATAGCTTGAAAGGTTCACCGCCGCGTTCGTGTACATCGTACCATCTGACGACAGCGACATCTGGGTCCCGCCGAGTGCTTGTATATCGTTGGCATCGCCACCGTATGTTGGACCGTACCAAACGAAGCCG
>Ga0302311_10007146_pt1 | contig 11428 bp, 10 predicted proteins | sample III_Palsa_N1_3_FD_200449 | JGI IMG/M metagenome (GOLD analysis project Ga0302311, IMG submission 200449) | Peat permafrost microbial communities from Stordalen Mire near Abisko, Sweden - III_Palsa_N1_3 | ecosystem: Environmental > Terrestrial > Soil > Palsa > Peat permafrost | place: Sweden...
TCGCGGCCCTCCGTGCCCTGGTCGAGGCCGACCCCCTTTGCCGCTCCAAGCTGCGCCCCGGCAAGCGCCTGGTCACGGGGGTGGGCAACCTGGACGCCACCATCATGTTCGTCGGGGAGGCACCAGGCGCCGAAGAGGAGGTCCAAGGGGAGCCTTTCGTCGGGCCGGCCGGCCAGCTTCTCACCAAGATGATCGGGGGGATGGCGCTCTCCCGGTCCGACGTCTACATCGGCAACATCATGAACTGGCGGCCCGAGCTCCCCACCGGCGCGGATGGCGTGCAGACCGGCAACCGTCCCCCGACGGAGGCCGAGATGGCGCATTGCCTGCCCTACCTGCGGGCCCACATCGACATCGTCGCGCCGCAGATCCTGGTGGCGCTCGGCGCCACGGCGGCCAAGGGCCTGCTGGGCCCCAAGGCCTTCGGGGCCCTGGGCGAGGTCCGGGGACGCTGGCACGAGTTCGGGGGGCGGCCCCTGATGGTCACCTACCATCCCAGCTACATCCTGCGGACCCCGACCAACCGGAGCAAAAGGATGATCTGGGAGGATTTGCTCAAGGTCATGGAGCGAGCCAACCTCCCGATCAACGCCAAGCAGCGCGGCTATTTCCTCTGATGAAACGATTCCGACTCTCCCTCCTGGCGCTCCTCCTCCCGGCTGCGCTGTCGCTGCCGGCCCGGGCCGACGAAGCCTTCGACTTCGAGGTCCTGCGCTACCAGGCGAAGATGCTCGCCTCCAAGCCGTACGCCCAGCACCCGGTCGACGTGCCGGAGGCCCTGCTCAAGCTTTCCTACGACCAATACCGGGACATCCGCTTCAAGCCGGAGGAGAGCCTGTGGCGGCGGGAGCGCCTGCCCTTCGAGCTGCAGTTCTTCCACCCCGGCTTCAGCTTCGACCGCAGCGTCCAGATCAACACGGTGGAGGGCAAGACGGCCGAGCCGGTGGCCTTCTCGCCCTCGCTCTACGACTACGGCATGAACCGCGTGCCCAAGGTCCCGGCCAAGCTGGGCTTCGCGGGGCTGCGGATCCTCTACGCCCTGAACAAGCCGGGCGACGAACTGGGGGCCTTCCTTGGCGTCAGCTACTTCCGCTTCCTCTGCCAGCACGCGTTCTACGGGCTCTCCGCCCGCGGCCTGGCGATCAACACCGGCGAGCCCGGCGGCGAGGAGTTCCCGGTCTTCCGCGAGTTCTGGGTCGAGAAGCCCGCGCCCGACGCGAAGATCCTCACGGTCTACGCGCTCCTCGACGGGCCGTCCGCGGCCGGGGCCTACCGCTTCCAGATCGCCCCGGGGGCGGAGACGATCACGACCGTCCACGAGGTGCTCTACTGCCGGAAGAACCCCGCGGTGATGGGCCTGGCGCCCATGACCAGCATGTTCTGGCACGGGAAGAACACGAACAAGGACTATGACGACTTCCGGCCGGAGGTGCACGACTCCGACGGCCTCATGATCCGCACCGGCGACGACGAGTGGATCTGGCGGCCCCTCTTCAACCCCGACAACACCCGGGTGGCGGCGTTCTCGGACCAGAACCCGCACGGCTTCGGCCTCGTCCAGCGGGAGCGCCGCTTCGACAGCTACCAGGACCTCGAGGCCATGTACAACCTGCGGCCGAGCGCCTGGGTGGAACCGGTGGGGCTGTGGGGCCGGGGCGCCGTGCGCCTGGTCGAGCTCCACGCCCCGGATGAGACCTACGACAACATCACCGCCTTCTGGACCCCCGAAACCCTCCCGCCGGCGGGCGAGCCGATCGAGCTCACCTACAAGCTCCACTGGTTCCTGGACCAGGTGCACCCCCCGGCGGGCTACGTCGTGTCCACCCGCGACGGCCGCACCGCCACCCAGGAGCGCGAGCTCGAGCGCTTCGTGGTCGACTTTGACGGCACCTACCTGAACAAGCAGGGGCCGGACCCGCTGATCGAGCCCGTCGTGACAGTCGGCGCCGGCGCCACGCTCGTGAACACCATCCTGCAGAAGAACCCCTACAACGGCACCTGGCGGGTCGCCTTCGCGATCCGGCCGGACGGCACCGGCCACCCGGTGGAAATGCGTTGTTTCCTGCGCAAGCCGCCCCACGTTCTCACCGAGACGTGGAGCTACCTGTGGCAGCCCTAATGGACGAATCCGAGCCCGCCGCCGCGCTGGGAATGCCGGCGGCGTTCCGGCCGAAGACGGGCACGATGGAGTCCTGGAACGCGGCCTACGTCCGGGTCGAGGACTACCTGCGCGCCCACCGGATCCATAACCGGCTGCACCAGAGCCGCCTGATCCAGAAGATCCTCGAGCGGGCGGCCCGCCGCCACGAGGCCCACCCGGCCCTCGACCCGACGATGGTGGCGGCCGAGGAGACCGAGGCCCTGATGGACGCCTGGTTCGCCGAGGTCCTGGACGAGAAGGACCAGCCCCACGACCGGCTGGCCATCGACGGCCGGGTCTCGCTCCTGCTCTGCGACGGGCCCGAGCGCTGGCCCTACGCCTTCCTCGACGAGGCCAACATCCCGGCGGACTTCGTGCAGGCGATGCGGAGCAGCCACCTCGAGGCCGGCCCCGACCTGGCCGTGTCCAGCATGGTGCCGCGCCCGATCGACCTCGGGCGGATCACCGGCGCGGCGGGCGAGACCCTGGAGCGGATCGAGCGCGCGCCGGTCCTGCGCACCCTGTTCCTCTGGCTCCTCTTTGCCGGGGCCCTGGCCGGCATCTTCTACCTGACCCGGTAGGCCCATGACCATCTTCGCCACCGAACAGATGAGCATGGCGCGGGTCAACCGCCGGCGCTTCGTCTTCTTCTCCTGCGTCTTCATGCTGACCAGCATGGCGACCTGGTTCGTGGCCGACCTCTACTGGCGGGACGCCGACGGGCTGAGCGGCCTCGAGGTGATCCTCCTCCTCCTCTTCATCCCGCTCTTCGCCCACATCGCGGTCGGCTTCTGCACCGCCCTCGCCGGCTTCTACGTGATCAACCGCGGCGGCGACAACAGCCGCATCTCGGTGACGGCGCCTGCCGGCGGCCCTTACCGGCTGGCCTCGACCGCCCTCATCATGCCGGTCTTCAACGAGGACGTGAGCCGGGTCTTCGAGGGGCTGCGGGTCGTCTTCAAGTCGGTGCAGGCGATCGAGGGGGCGGACAACTTCGACTTTTTCATCCTCAGCGACTCGAACCAGCCCAACCAGTGGATCCGCGAGGAGGTGGCGTGGGCCGAGCTCTGCAAGCAGGTCGGCGGTTTCGGCAAGATCTTTTACCGCAAGCGGCGGCAGGCGATCAACAAGAAGGCCGGCAACGTCGCCGACTTCCTGCGGCGCTGGGGCAAGAACTACCGCTACATGGTGGTGCTGGACGCCGATTCGATCATGACCGGCGAGGCCCTGGCCCGCCTGGTGACGATGATGGAGGCGAACCCCACCGCGGGCATCATCCAGACGGCGCCGCGGACGGTGCGCGGGGAGTCGCTCTACTCGCGCCTGCAGGCCTTCGCCAACCGCATCTACAGCCCGCTCTACCTGGCCGGGCTCAACTACTGGCAGCAGCACGAGGGCAACTACTGGGGCCACAACGCCATCATCCGGGTGCAGCCCTTCATGGAGTACTGCTCGCTGCCCGACCTCCCCGGGGCGGAGCCCTTCGGCGGGCGCATCCTCTCCCACGACTTCGTCGAGGCGGCGCTGATCCGCCGGGCCGGCTGGGCAGTCTGGACGGCGCACGACGTCGACGGCAGCTACGAGGAGGGGCCGCCGACCCTGATCGAGAGCGCCAAGCGCGACCGGCGCTGGTGCCAGGGCAACATGCAGCACGCCTGGCTCCTCACCGCCCGCGGCTTCCGGCCCGCCAACCGCTTCCACCTGCTGATGGGGGTCATGGCCTACGTGTCGTCGCCGATGTGGCTCCTCTTCCTCATGCTCTCCACGCTGGAGATGGTGAACCAGGCCACGGCCGCCGCCCACGTCGCCACCTACTTCCCGACCGCCGACACCACCTCGCTCTTCGGCTACGCCGTCAACCTGCCCGAGGCGCTGACCCTCTTCTCCCTCACCATGCTGCTCCTCTTCCTCCCGAAGTTCGCGAGCGTGGTGGTGCTCTTCGGGGAGAAGGACGAGGTGGCGCGGTTCGGGGGCCGCTGGCGGGTGAGCCTGAGCGTGTTCCTCGAGGCGCTGGGCTCGGCGCTCCTCGCCCCGATCAACATGATGTTCAACACCCGCTTCGTCCTCTTTACCCTGCTGGGCCAGGGCGTCCAGTGGGTGACCCAAAAGCGGGCGGCCGACGAGGACGGGACCGATTGGCGCGAGGCCATCATCACTCACGGCCCCCCGACGATCATCGGGCTCTTCTGGGGCATCTCGACCCTCATCCTCGTCCCGGCCTACTTCGCGTGGCTGAGCCCGGTCCTGGCGGGCCTTGTCCTCTCGATCCCCCTCTCCATCTTCCTCAGCAAGGCGAGCTTCGGCCGGCGGGCCCGCGAGCTCGGCATCTTCCTGACGCCGGAGGAGACGAACCCGCCGGCGGACCTACAGCTCCTCGAGCAGAACCTGGCGGAGTGCTACCGCCACCTCCCGCCCTTTGAGCCGCTGCGCGCCGACTATGGGCTCATGGAGGCGGTGCTTGACCCCTATATCAACGCCATGCACGTGGCGCTCCTGCGCCAGCGCCGGCCGAGCGCCGGGGCGCGCGAGTGGTTCGCCAAGCTCCAGGTGCGTCTCCTGCGCGAGGGCCCCGACCGCTTCACGACCAAGGAGAAGATGGCGCTGCTCCTTGACCCGCAGTCGATGATCCGCCTCCACCGCGAGCTCTGGAGCCTCCCCTCCGAGTCGTTGGCCGAGTGGTGGCGCCTGGCGATGCGCCAGTACAACGTGCTGGCCGCGGTGCCGAGCACGGCCCTCTACCGTTAATGGGGGAGGCGCGGTGAAGGCGGACGCGGCTGAGGTGCCGGTGGCGGAAATCCTCCCCCGGCGGGAGGACTACCGCCGGGAGATGGGCTGCCAGATCCTGCATGACTCGTTCCACCGGCGCCCGGGCTGGACCCGCTCATTTCTCCTGCGGTGGGACGGGGCGGTGGTCGGCCACGGTGCGGTCGTGGTGGCCGGACCTTGGCAGGGGCAGTCCGTCATCTTTGAATTCCACGTGGCGCCGGCCCACCGGGCCCACGCCGCCGAACTGTTTCTGTGCCTGGCCGCCGCCAGCGGCGCCACCGGGGTCCGGGCGCAGACGAACGACGCCCTGCCGACGGCCATGCTCACCGCCTATGGGCGCGATGCCGCCTGCGAGAAGGTGATCTTTGCGGACCGGCGGACGACCGCGCTGGCGTCGCCCGGGGCCGCCCTGGTGCGGCTCGACCCGCCGGGGGAGGGGACGCGGGGGGCCTTGGGCCTCGAGCCGGCGCCGGGCTGGGCCCTGGCCCACCGCGACGAAATCGTGGCCGCGGGCGGCGTCCTCTGGCACTACAACCGGCCCTACGGTGACCTCTACTATGAGGTGGCGGCCGCCCACCGCCGCCAGGGCCTCGGTTCGTACTTGGTCCAGGAGCTGAAGCGCGCCTGCCGCGAGGCGGGCGGAATCCCGTGCGCCCGCTGCGATCCGGCCAACACCGCCAGCGTGCACACCCTGCTGAAGGCGGGATTCGAGCCGTGCGGCCGCCTGCTCGAGGCCCGGCTGCCGCCGGCCGGGGCCGGCGGCTAGGGCGCCAACCGGCGGAGCTCGGCCGTCACCACCACGAATTCGGCCTCGCAGTCGGCGATCATCGAGCCGACGTTGGCGAGTCCCTCCTTGCGGGCCGTGTGCTCCAGGCGCTCGGAGATCGATTTCAGCAGCTTGGCGCCGACGTTGGCCGAGCTGCCCTTGATGGTGTGGGCGGCGCGGGCGAAGCTGGCCTGGTCGCCCTTGGCGAGCGCGGTCTTCATCTCCTCGATGCGCTTGGGCGTGTCCTCGATGTAGATGCTCACGATCTCGCGCAGGAATTCGCCCCCGTCCTCGGGGTTCAGTTCGCGGAGGTTGTCGATGGCCTCCGAGTCGATGGATGGATGGTCGGGCAAGGTCGGGATGGGTTGGGCGGGAGGGGTAAGGCGGGCTAGGTCGCCCACTCGAAGGAGGTGTTCTGCTCGATCTCGGCGATCGTGGTCATGCCGAGGAGGACCTTCTTCAGGCCGTCGTAGCGCAGCGGGCGGTAACCGACCTTGGCGGCGGCCTTGGTGATCTCCTGGACGCTGCGCTCCTCCGAGATCAGGGCGCGGATCTCGTCGGTGATGAGGACGAGCTCGTGGATCGCCACCCGGCCCTTGTAGCCGGTGTTGCGGCACTTGGGGCAGCCGCGGCCGCGGTAGAAGGAGACATCGGTCAGGCCCTCGTCCTGGAAGTACTTGGCCAGCACCTCGCGCCCGGGGGTGTAGGCCTCCTTGCAGTTCTCGCAGATGCGGGCGGCCAGCCGCTGGGCCAGCACCCCGATGACCGAGGGGGCCACCATGTAGGGCTCGACCCCGATCTCGATCAGGCGGGTGATCGCCTGTGGCGCCGAATTGGTGTGGAGGGTGGCGAAGACGATGTGGCCGGTGAGGGCGGCCTCGGTCGCGATCTTGGCCGTCTCCAGGTCGCGGATCTCGCCGATCAGGATCGCGTCGGGGTCCTGGCGCATCAGGGCGCGCAGGAGGTTGGCGAAGCGCAGGTCGATGGTGGCGTTCACCTGGCTCTGGGTCACCCCCTCCAGCTGGATCTCGATCGGGTCCTCGATGGTGGAGATGTTGAGCTCGGGGGTGTTGATCTCGTGCAGGGCCGAATAGAGCGTCGTGGTCTTGCCGGAGCCGGTCGGGCCGGTGACGAAGATGATGCCGTTCGGGTTCTGGATCAGGCGCTTGAACGGCTGCAGGATGGTCTGCGACATCATCATCTTCTCCAGCGTGATCATCGACTTCTTGCCCGACATCGCGAGGATGCGGATCACCACCTTCTCGCCGTAGGCGGAGGGGATGGTCGAGACGCGGAAGTTCGCCGTCTGGTTGCCGATCGGCAGCGAGAAGCGGCCGTCCTGCGGGAGGCGGCTCTCGGAGATGTCGAGGTTGGAGAGGATCTTGATCCGGGAGATGAGCGCGCGGTGGAGCTTGCGCGAGTAGGTGAGGATCTGGCGGAGGTTGCCGTCGACGCGGAAGCGGATGCGGGAGTGGATCTCCTGCGCCTCGATGTGGATGTCGGTGGCGCGCTCGCGCATCGCATAGTAGACGATCTCGTCCAGGATCTGGACCAGGGCGTTGTTCTCCGCCAGGTTGGCGAGCTTGTCCGAGGCCAGGTCGGGATTGTCGAAGAGGCTGGACCGCTCGAGCTGGCCCAGGCTGTCCTCCAGGCGCTCCTCGTTCGAATAGTGGATGGCGATGGAGTCCTCGACCTCGCGGGGGAGGGCGAAGACCGGGGAGACCGGGATGCGGGCGATCGAGCCGAGGCGCTTGGCCGTCTCGGCCTCGTCCGGCGCGGCCATCGCCACCGTCATGACCCCGTTGAAGATGTAGAGGCCGACGGCCCGGACCTTCTTGGCCACCTCGAGCGGGATCCGATCGATCGCCTCGTCGGTGATGACGGAGACGAAGGGGTCGACGTAGGCCACGTTCATGGCGTCGGCCCAGAACCGGCAGGCCTCGTCCTTGACCGCGATCTTGGCGTCGACCACGCCCTGGACCAGCTCGGGGGTGTCGCCGTGGCGCTCGAACAGCGACTGCAGCTCGGCCTCGCTCCCGAACTTGGGGAGCGAGCGCAGGCGGCCGAAGAAGGTCTCAACTCTGGGGCTTGGCACGGACGACTTTCTTCGGCTTGAACAGCTTGCCGATCTCGGCCTGGTCGAGTTTCTCCATCGCGAAGGAGGCGGAGCCCTTCTCGGCCTGGATCTCCGCCAGGATCTCCGGGAGCGAGTAGCGCACCTCGGCCAGCATGCCGGACTTCGGCGCGGCCGGGGCGGGGCCGGCTTCGGGGTTGTCGGGCTCGGGGTGCATCAGGGGGCCGGCGGGTCGTCCTCCGACTCGAAGCAGGCGTCGATGGTCTCGGCCAGGGCGCGCCCGATCTCCTCCGGCGGCGCATCCTTGCGGATGTAGTTGGCGGCCCCGAGGGCCACGGCCTCGTCGATCGTCTGCCGGTTGGCGAGCGAGGTCAGCATGACGACGACCGCGTCCGGGTTCAGCTCCTTCAGCGCGCGCAGGGTCTCGATCCCGTCCATCACCGGCATGTTGACGTCCAGCATCACCATGTCGGGCTTCTCCCGCTGGTAGACCACCAGCGCCTCCTGGCCGTTCGGCGCCTCGAAGATCCGGGTCACCCCAAGGTGGCGCAGCAGGAGCGAGATGAACTTCCGGATGTGGGCCTCGTCATCGACGAGGAGGATGCTGCCGTCGAAGATCACTTGAAGAGGGGGACGCTGACGCTGAACTCGGCGCCGCCCTCGGGCAGGTTCTCGACCGCGATCGAGCCCTTGTGGGCCTCGACGATCTTGCGGCAGATGGCGAGCCCCAGGCCGGTGCTCTTTTCCCCGGCGGTGGGCCGGGCCGAGAGGCGGCCGAAGTCCTTGAAGAGCATGTGGCGTTCGCTTTCCGGGATGCCCGGGCCGCAGTCCCGGACCGCGAAGCCGGCGGAGGTGGCGTTCGAGTGGATCACCACGTGGATGATCGAGCCCTTGGGGGAGTACTTGACCGCGTTGCTGATGATGTTGTCCACCACCTGGCGCATCTTGTTGCGGTCGACGTCGATCATCGGGAAGCCGTCCGTCTTCACCATCTCGATCCGCGACTCCTTCTTCGCCGCCTCCATGTTCGAGAGGTGGACCGAGCGCTCGACGATCTCGACCACGCTGGTCGGCTGCTTGTCGAGCTTCAGGTGCCCGCCCTCGATCGTGGCGACGTCGAGGAGCTCGTTCACCAGCTGGAGCATCGACTGGCTGGCGCCGTGGATCGTCTGGATGATGTCCCGCTGCTCCTCGGTCATCCCGCCGACCGCGTCCTCGGCCATGAGCTCGGCCAGGCCGCGGATGGAGGAAAGGGGGTTGCGCAGGTCGTGGGCGCACATGCCGAGGAAGCGGTCCTTGTCGGCGTTGGCCTTGCTCAGCTGGTTGACCAGCAGCTTCTGCTGCTCGGCCAGCTGCTGGTTGGTGAGGTGGGTGCGGATGCGGGCCACGACCTCCTTCGGCCGGAAGGGCTTCGTCAGGTAGTCGACGCCGCCGGCGTCAAAGCCCATCACGACGTCGTCGGCCTCGCTCTTTGCGGTCACGAAGATCACCGGCGCGCACTTGTCCCCGTAGGTCTTCTTGAGCGTCCGGCAGGTGGTGAAGCCGTCGATCCCCGGCATCATGACGTCGAGCAGCACCAAGTTGGGCTGGAAGGTGGCGTAGGCCTCCAGGGCGGCCTCGCCCGAATCGGCCTCGGAAATCTCGTAACCCTCGTGGCGCAAGATGCCTCCGATAATCCGCAGGTTGATGCGGTCGTCGTCGACGGCGAGGATCCGCCTGCCCTTCAGGTCGATCGACGGGTTGATCAGAGGTTCTTCCATTATAGGGCTCTAGACATGAAATCACGCCGTTCGCACTTCAAGCCAGCGAAATACCTTGGGGGCAACTACCTAATCGGAGCATCGCATCACAAAATCGCGATATGTTGATATTAGGCTTGCGTTACCCCCTGCCGGGACGGTTCGCTCGCCGCGATCCCCCATGTCCAAATCATTCGTCTTCTCCTCCGAGTCCGTCGGTGAGGGCCACCCCGACAAAGTTGCCGACCTGGTGTCGGATAGCGTCCTGGATGCCTGCCTGGCCCAGGACCCCGCCAGCCGGGTGGCGTGCGAGACGCTGGTGAAGTCGAACCAGGTGGTGATCGCCGGCGAGATCACGACCGGTGCGAAGATCAACTATGAGACGGTGGTGCGCGACGCCATCCGCGACATCGGCTACGTGAACGACGACGACGTCTTCCACTGCGACAAGGTCTTCATCCACAACCTCCTGACCCGCCAGTCCCCCGACATCGCCCAAGGCGTCGACGCCCGCGCGGTCGACGGCAAGGACACGGCCGAGCAGGGGGCCGGCGACCAGGGCCTGATGTTCGGCTATGCCTGCAACGAGACGCCCGAGATGATGCCGACCGCGATCATGTTCGCGCACCGCCTCGGCCGCGAGCTCACCAAGCTGCGCAAGGCCGGCGTCGTCGGCTGGCTGCGGCCGGACGCCAAGAGCCAGGTCTCGATCCGGTACGAGGACGACCGCCCGATCAAGGTGGAGAACGTCGTGATCTCGACCCAGCACACCCCGAGCGTGAAGCACGCGGACATCCGCGAGTTCCTGATCGAGTACGTGATCAAGAAGGTGATCCCGGAAAACATGATGGACGCCTCGACCCAGTTCCTGATCAACCCGACCGGCCGCTTCGTGGTCGGCGGCCCCGAGGGCGACTCCGGCCTGACCGGCCGCAAGATCATCGTCGACACCTACGGCGGCTGGGGCCGCCACGGCGGCGGCGCCTTCTCGGGCAAGGACCCTTCCAAGGTCGACCGGTCCGCGGCGTACATGTGCCGCTGGGTCGCGAAGAACATCGTGGCGTCCGGCCTGGCCGACATCTGCGAGCTCCAGGTCGCCTACGCGATTGGCTACCCCGAGCCCGTGAGCGTCTGGGTGGACGCGATGGGGACGGCCAAGGTGCCGGAGGCGAAGATCACCAAGGCCGTGCAGAAGGTCTTCAGCTTCAAGCCCGCGAACATCATCAAGCAGCTGGACCTCCTCCGCCCGATCTACCGCACGACGACCAACTACGGCCACTTCGGCAAGCCGGACCTCCCCTGGGAGCAGACGAACCGCACCAAGGAGCTCATCGCGGCCGCCAAATAGCCCCCGGAACCCAACCTTCAAGACCCGCACCACCATGCCCACCACTGCCACCACACGCCCATCCACGGATTACCACGTCAAGGACATCGCGCTCGCCGAATGGGGACGCAAGGAGATGAACGTCGCGGAGCACGAGATGCCGGGGCTCATTTCCGTCCGCAAGAAGTTCGGCGCCAAGAAGCCGCTCAAGGGCGTGCGCATCACGGGCTCGCTGCACATGACGATCCAGACCGCGGTCCTGATCGAGACGCTGGTCGAGCTCGGTGCCTCGGTCCGGTGGGCATCGTGCAACATCTTCTCGACGCAGGACCACGCCGCGTCGGCGATCGCCAAGGCCGGCGTCTCGGTCTTCGCCTGGAAGGGCGAGACGCTCGAGGAGTACTGGGACCTCACCTGGAGGGCGCTCAGCCACCCGGGCGGCAAGGGCCCCCAGCTCGTCGTCGACGACGGCGGCGACGTCACGCTCCTCCTCCACAAGGGCTATGAGATGGAGGAGGGGAGCGACTGGGTGAACTCGGCCGCGGACTCCCACGAGGAGGGCGTCATCAAGGCGCTCCTCAAGCGGATCCACGCGGAGTCCCCCTTCGTGTTCCAC
>Ga0302311_10007150_pt1 | contig 11424 bp, 7 predicted proteins | sample III_Palsa_N1_3_FD_200449 | JGI IMG/M metagenome (GOLD analysis project Ga0302311, IMG submission 200449) | Peat permafrost microbial communities from Stordalen Mire near Abisko, Sweden - III_Palsa_N1_3 | ecosystem: Environmental > Terrestrial > Soil > Palsa > Peat permafrost | place: Sweden...
CTTTTTGGTGATGACATTGACGACACCGGCGATGGCGTCGGCACCGTAGGTCGAGGACGCGCCGTCCTTCAGGACGTCGACGTGGTCGGTGATGATGTCGGGGATCGAGTTCAGGTCGACGAAGTTACGCGTGCCATCGTCGGCCAGCGGATAATAGGCCGTACGCATGCCGTCGATCAAGACCAGGGTCGAGTTCGAGGTCAGGCCGCGCAGCGAGACGTTGGCGGCGCCAGCGGCGAACGCGCCGTTGGCGGTGAAGGAGTTCGGCAGGGCGCTCGAGCCGCCGGCCGAGATGTCCTGGATGGCGTCCGTGATGGTCGTGATGCCACGATTTTCAAGGTCTTGCGCCGTCACGGTCGTAACCGGGTTGGACGTATCCTTCAGCTTGTGGCGCAGAATCGAACCGGTCACGACGACTTCGACGGGTTGGTCGGCTTTTGCGGGGGCGGCAGCGGTGGCATCTTGGGCCGCGGCGATGCCGGGCAGGGCCATAATCATGGCGGACACGGTCAGGGACGAGACCACAGCACACTGCAGGGTCGTCGTCGCCTTAAGCGCCGATCGCAAATTGAGATTTTTCACATGTCTCTCCGGGGTTACAGCAACGGGTGTAGGCGCACCCGTCTCAGCATTCAGCAAAGCCTGCCGATAAAGAAGTTAAATCCCGCCGTCGTAAATCCGTCAATTACTCGCCAAACTTTAGCCCGACTCCCCCGAGACCTGTTCCAATAAAGTCACAAATACAACCTTCCACATATATAGATGCAAAAGCTATTCCACAGATTTTATGAAATTGTTGACCGAATGTGCGCCTGCGAAAGGATGGTGCGTTTATATACGATTGTAAAGGTTAAGAAAAATATATCCAATGCTGCCATCGCTCGCGGTTTGACCATGTGACAGCGATGATGCAAGCCGTGTCCCGGTGTCGGACGGCGGGTGGCTTTGCGGTCACACCCGACTCCCCCGCCTTGGCCGAGGGCGCCTGGATCAGTCGCCCGTCCGCACCTCCGGCGCGGTAAAATCGAACCGGCTGTCGCCCAGGGCCGCCAGGAAGTCCGTGGCGCAGCGATCGAGGAAGGCCTCGTCAAGCCGCAGCGGCTCGAAAGGCACAAGCTCTATCGCGCCGCGCCCGGTTATCTCGGACGCCTGGCTTTCGCGCACGCTGACCGTCCATTTCGCCGAGACGACGCCGTTGCCGTGCGCTGCCTTGCCGCCCAGCACGGGGTTCAGCGCGAAGGCACGCAGGATGGCGACGAAGGCGCCGATCTCGAACGCCGTGGCGTGGGTCAGGGTCATCGACTGGCTGAGCACCGTGCCCGGCGCGATGAATTCATAGCCCGACAAAGGTCGCTGCACCGACAGGTCCGCATAGGCGCGCGCGGTATGCCCGGCGATCTCGCGGCTGAGCGCCTCCATGCCAGCCTGAAGCTCGGTGCGTTCGACGGCGCTGCCACGGCCGCGGCCCGACATATCGGCCTTGAGCCGGCGCAACGCCGCGTCCTTGCGGCTGCGTTCGGCGTTGTGGAAGGCCATCTCGATCCATTGCGCCTGGTCTTCGGCGCGCAGCAGGGTGATCGCCGAGCCTGAGCCGCCGATATCGTCGAGCCGCGCGCCGGTGACCGACTGCTCGGTGACCGGCAGGCGCGGGACCGCGTGACCGACGCTGAGGCGGCCCTGCATCCACGGCGTGCCGGCGCCGAACAGGCCGATCAGCGGATTGGCGGCGCGGCGGGCGGCGGCGGCGGCGAAGTCTGACTTGCGTTCGGCGTCGGCGCCCTTCACCCCGCCGATGGCCAGATAATAATAGTCCTGGAGCCTGAGGCCCTCGGGCATGGCGCGCCGGACGAGGTCGACGCCGCAACGCCGCAAGCGTCCGCGGATGCCGGAGCCGGGCATGTATGGGACGGTGGCGCGACTGTCGCCATAGGTGACGACCATTTTCGGCACGGGCATTGGCCTGTCGGTATCGTGCGGCCGGCCCTTCAACGCCGGTAGCGTTGTGGTCAGCGGGGTTTCCGCGGTCAGCGCGCCGTCGAGGCGGACGATGTAGGTGGGAGGATTCATACGGATCTCAGTAAAGGCTCAACAGGCCGTAGCCATAGGCGCCGCGCGGGCCGATGCCCTGCTCCAGCGCCGTTTCGAAACGGTCGTGGTCGGTGACGACGAGCCGGCCGCTGAATTCGCAATGATCGACGGCCAGGCCGCCCTTCTGCGGCACGCTGAGTATGCCGCGCTCCAGCCCGATATCACCGTCAACCAAGAAGCCGCACGCCGTCGCCTTGCGCTGAAGCCAGGCGAGGTGATGCGACAGCCGTTCGTCGGCGATCGGCAGAAAGCGCAGCTTCTGGCTGGCCTGGTCGCGATATTGCGGCGCGGCAGTCAGATGAAAATCGTAGGCGCCGCGCCCGCGATCGTAGGTTACGGGCCGTGCTTGGAGGCCAAGGTCACCGCGGAAGGCGCGCGCCCGCACGATGGCCACTTCCGCGCTGAGGTGCAGGCCCTTGAACAGGAAATCGCGCGGCCGGCCGGGCTCGGCGAAGGCGCCGTAGATCGCGGCGTGAAAACGCTGCGGTTCGCGCAAGGTGCCGTCGGGCAGGGCCAGCATGACTTCCTTCAATTCGCTCAAATGGCGCGAGCCTGGCAACGCGCTCATGCGGCGTGCGCTTCTGACCGTCGCATCTTGGTCTCGACATTGTCGACGAGTCGCAAGGCATCGAACTCGGCGGTGTTGACGTCCGGAAACTCGTCGCACAGTCCGAACAGGTCGGGGACGGCCTCGCGCAGCGCGGCCAGCTGCCGGTCGGCGGCCTTGACGCCGGCGGGGTGGCGCAGGCGCAGGTCGATCAGCCGCTTGGCTTCGAACAGGATCTTGGGCTCGGCGGCGTCGAAGGCGACAAGCCCACGCCGGACCTGGGCCAGGTTGATCATGCGCGGTTGCGGGCCGCATTCGAACAGAACGTCGCTCGACGACAGTCTCAGGGTATCGCCGTAGTCGGTCGCCTTGTCGAAGATGATGACCATGTAGGGCCCGGCCGGCGGCGCGCGCAGCAGTTCGGCGCGCCAGGCGGGATTGCTGCGCCAGGCCACCGGCCTGAAGGCGACGCCGGCGGGCAGCGGTCGGGCCGGCTGGATATCGGCCTTGAGAATCGTGCCGCCGACGGTAATGACCGCCATGTGCGCCATATCGCCAACCGATCCCAGCCGGATATCGCCGCGGGTTTTCATTTTTTGGTCGGGCCGGCCCTCGGCCGACCCGTGGCCACTGATCGGATGGCGCCGCGTCAGGGCCTTCATCAGCCGCGCGGGATCGTACGGCCCGTCGTCGAGATAGTAACCGAGGTGCTCATAGGCGAAGGTCTGCGCGGCCGTATCGGGCATTGTTGAAAAGGTGTCTCACTGCTGCTCCGAATTGCGTAGCAATTCGGCAAGGCCGCCCGGCCGCCCGCGCAAATGCGCGGAGCCATGCGGCGCTTGAGCCGAATAAAAGGCTTATATCAACTTCGCTGGGTTTCAACATGCCAAAGTTGATATAAGTTACCGTAGCACGCAAGCGGCGGATAGCAAGGTGAGGACAGGTGAGCGCGGACAGTCACTTTTTGATCCGGCTGGCCCTGGTCACGCCGTTGATCCTCACCCATCGCACCACGCTCGACGCCATATTGGCCGGGCTGATCTTCGCCGAGGGCGGCGACCTCGAGCATGCTATCGCCGAGGTGCCGCTGCGCCGGCAGGAGGGCGTATGGTGCGCCTCATCGATCTTTCTGCAAAGTCCGGTCCTGGCCGACGAACTGATCACCGGGTCGTCGGTACGGCCGCAGGCGGTCGATGCCGCCATGTTTCGCACCAAGACAACAGGGCGCTACGTCAATGTCGATCCCAGCGGCGGCGATTTCCGCAACCGCCAGACCCTGATGCGCGCCCACGCCACGCCCGCGGCCTATTTCATGGGCCAGGGCGATCTCGACGCCGTGCGTCGGCTGATGACCGCCATGACCGGCATAGGCAAGCGCCGCGCCTCGGGCTTCGGCCAGATCGACATGGATCGCTCGGAATTCATCGCGCTCGATTATCCAAGGCCGCAGGGCGTGCTGATGTTGTCCGACGGTACGCCGTCGCGCCCGATCCCGGTCGAGGCCTGGGCGCGCCTGCGCAGCCTGGCGCCGGTGCAACGCGCCATTGTGCGCTTCGAACCGCCCTATAATCTCACCGAACCCGCCGAATGCGTGTTGCCGATGCATCACCAGATCGACGCCGGCCGTGTCAACTCTTTGCTGATGTAATTGGGCTGACGTAAGATCCTGACACCATGCCGCTGTCCAACCTGTCTGACCTCATCATCGCCGCCTTCGCCGAGTCCGGACCGCTGGCCGAGGCCATGGGCGCGCGCGGGCGCATCTACCGCAGGAGCCCCGATCAGATCGCCTTCGCCCAGGCGGTCGGGCGCTTGTTCACAACGGGGGAGGGCGCGCTTGGCCTGTTCGAATCCGGCACCGGCACCGGCAAGGGTCTGGGCTATCTGGTGCCGATGACCTTGTTTTGCGCCCTGACCGGCCTGTCGGGGATCGTCGGGGTGTCGAGCCCCGGCGCCGCCGTCCAACTGGCGCGGTCCGAGCTGGCCATGGCGGCCGAGGCGACGGCCGACCTGACCGGCAAGCGGGTCAGCTTTGCCCGCCGCTATGCGCCCGAGGACTTCCTGTCGGGCCTCAAGCTCGACGCCCTGCTCGGCGTGGTCGAGGACGGCGCCCTGCGCGACAGTCTCGGCCGGATGCGCGCCTTTTGCGATGACTCGGGCTTGATCCACGACTGGATCCGCGACAACGGTCCCTTGCCGGAGGCGCTGCATCCGCGCGACATTGCCTTGAGTTCCGCCTTCGACCGCGATTCCGAGCTCTATGCCCAGCACCTGCCGCCGGCTGCCGACGCGGATATCCTGCTGGTGCCGCAGGCCCTGCTGGTGCGTCATGCGCGCGACGGCCGCGCGCTCGGCGACCGCCGCTTCGGCTGTGCGGTGATCGACGAAGGCGAGGCCTTGCCGGAAACGCTCGACCATCTGGCCCAATGGCACCTGTCTGTGCTCGACCTGCCGTCGTCCTTGGCCGGCGATGCCCTGGTGCGCCTGGCTGGGCGCCTTGACAGCGACCATCGCGGCCTGGTCCGGTTGTCCGATCCGCGGCACGACGCCGTTCGCGCCGAGGTCCGCGCCCTGGCCGTTCGCATCGGCGGACTCGATCGTTTCATCGCCGCTTGCGACCAACCGCACGGAGCCGACATCCCCTGCCTCTCCTGGTCGCCATCGACCGCCGTTCCGGCCTTCGAGGTCTTGAGCCGCGATGTGCCCGGTCTTGGTGTGCCCGGTCTTGATGTGCCGAGCCTTGGCGAGACACGCGCGGTCGACAGCCTGGGTATCGTCGCCGCCGGCATCGACGACACCTTGCGCCGGCGCGTGGATCCCCGTTTGGGCGGCGACGAGGGCGGCCGCTTCACGCCTCGGCGCTTCGGCATGCTTGGCTTCAACCTCAGTCCGCCGACCGCGCCGAAGCCGTCGCCGCAGGATGAGGCGATCGCCCTGCACGGTCGCAATCCCGACTGGTACGCCTGGGCCGAAGCCGTCTGCTTGCGCGTCGCCGCGCTCGGCCAACGCACCCTGATCCTGAGTGTCAATGCCGCCGACACCGCGGAACTGGCCGGCCGCATGCGCGCGCGCGGCATAGGCACCCTTATCGAGCACCTGCCCGGCGAACGTCTGAGCGAAAACCTGGCGGCCTTTCGCGCCCGCCCCGACGCTATACTCATCGCGCCGGACCTGTGGGAAGGCATCGACCTGCCGGGCCTGGTCAAGCACCTGGTGATCACCCGCCTGCCGCTGCGCGGCCGCGATGGCGTGCGCATGCGCCTGCATGCTGAACGCCTGGCAGCCCTGGGCTTAAGTCCGGCCGACGTCGAAGTGGCCATGTTCGAGCGGCTGGCGGCTCAGGCCCGCCGCCGTGTCGCCTGCGGTATCGGCCGCGCCGTCCGCTCCAGTCGCGACGAGGCGCAGGTCTGGATCGCCGATCCGCGCTTTCCGCTGCCCGACAGCCTGATGAACGATGCGCGGCTCGGCCTGCCGGCCAATGCCGGCTATTTCCGCGATTTTACCCGCTGCATCCCGGAGCGCTTCCGCGCCGGCCTGTTCGCCACATGGCCGGCCGCCACCCTGATCGACATCGTGCCGGGGGCCGAGCCGCGTCCGCCGGTCGGCCGAAAGGGTCCTTCGCATAGGGCCTGAAAGCGTGCTATGGCCTTCAGCGACCGATACCGCCATTCCTGCGCATGCCTGCTTTTTACCTTGTCGCACGTCTTATCCCAAAAGGGCACGGGCAAGCTCCGGCACTTTTGGGAAGTGCTTATGCGTTCGAAAAGGGAATTGTTTTCGGATCGGTCCTGTCGCGCATTTCATGCGTTTTAAAAGGCCGGAGATTGCTCTCCGGCCTTTCTTTTAGCTCAAGCGCCGCATGGCCCGTGCGCTCACGCGCCACATAAAGCTCGGGCGGCCAAGAACGTTTCTTGGCGCCCTTGCCAACTTCCGTTCCGAAAGTTGGAGACACGCGTTACTGCGGGCTGACCACGACGACACGGAATGTGTCGGGCAGGACGGAGGGACGCTTGGCGCCGGGCTGGGCCGGACCGAAGTCGGCCGTCGGCAGCAGGACCTCGCCGGTCTTGGGGTCCAGCGCCGCTGTGCGCGCACCCTTGGCGGTGGGGACGGTGGCGATGACGACAGGCGTGGCGCCGGAGAAGTCGATGGCCGTCAGCGTGCCTTCGCCGGCGGGGATATAGCCCACCTGGCGGTCAGCGTCGTAGAGCGCGAAGTCCGGGCCGTCGCCGATCGGTAAGGCGGCGATTTCCTTGCCGGTCTTGATATCGGTGACGCGGGCGATCTTGCCGTCGCAGGCCGACAGGATCCAGTCGTGGGCGCCGCCGACATAGGCCAGGCCCGACGGCGACGCGCAATCCTTCATGTCCCATGTCGCAATGACCTTCAGCGTCGTGGCGTCGATGACGACGAGCTGGTTCTTGTCTTCCAGATGCGTGAAGACGTGGCCCTTGCCGTCGGCCGCGGCGCCTTCGGGCTTGCCCGGGACGACGATCTTGCCCAGCACCGTCCTTGCCTGAAGGGCGATGACGTCGATCGTGCCGGCATGGTTGGCCATGACGAAGGCATGACCGCCGGCGGGATCGATAATGGCGCCGTCCGGGCCCGCATCGGTGGCGATCGTCGCCAGAACGGCACCGCTTACGGCATCGTTCAGCGTCACCGTATTGGCCTTGCCGTTGGTAATCATCAGCGTCTTGCCGCCATTGAAAGGAATGGCGATGTGCGCCCCGTTGGCCGACGCGAGCGCCGCGTTGGCGGTCTTTGCGTCGATATCGACCGCGGAAATGACCATGCCGTGCGCGATGTACATCTTGCGCGTGGCGGCATCGACCGTGGCGTAATCCCAGCCGCCGGTACCGCCAACCTTTATGGTATCGGTGACGTGGGGGGCTGCGGCGAGGGCGGCGGACATCAGAAGGGCGATCATGGCGGGTCTCCTTTAGGAATTCAGTTTCTGGGATTTATGACGGAAGCGCCAGATCAGTGCGGGAAGCACGAGCAAGCTCATCAGGGTGGAGGTGATCAGGCCGCCGAGGATGACGATGGCCATCGGTCCCTGGATCTCGCGGCCGGCCTGGCCGCTTTCGAAGGCCAGCGGCAGCAGGCCAAGCGCGGTGACCAGCGCCGTCATCAGGATCGGCGTCACCCGTTCGCGCGTGGCGCGGACAACCGTGGCCAGTGACCAGTTATGGCCATCGGCGGCCAACTGGTCGGTGTGCGACAGCAAAAGGATGGCGTTGCGCGCGGCGACGCCGAACAGGGTCACAAAGCCGACCAGGGCGCCCAGCGACAGGTCGCCTCCGGTCAAGGCGACCGCGATCACCCCGCCGACCAGGGCGAACGGGGCGCAGGCCAGGATCAGACACACCGCCCGGCCGTCCTTGAAGGCCAGGACCAGCAGGGCGACGATGCCGGCAACCGCCATGGCGGTGTTGAGCAAAAGTTCGTTGCGTGCCCGCGCCGCCTCGTCGGCGACGCTGGCATAGTCGAGATAGACGCCGGCCGGCAACTTGACCTGCGAGGCAATGGCGGCGCGCGCCGCCGCCGTGACGCGGGTGACGTCGGTGGGCTTGGGGTTGGCGGTGACTGTCTCGACCAGCCGGCCGCCGATATGTGCCATGTCGGTGCGCGTTTCACCGAGCGTGACATGGGCGACGTCCGACAATCGCGCCGTTTGGCCATCGGCTGAGCGGACCAGCAGGTCACCGACCGCTTCGGGGCTTTGGCGCAGCTCGACGGGCAGGGTGACGGCGACGTCGAGCGTGCGATCATGGCCGTAGATCTGGGTGGCGTTGACGCCCTGATAGGCGCCCTGGATGGCACTCAGGATATCGGCGGGCGAGAGGCCGTGCTGGGCGGCGGCGGCACGGTCGATCTCGACCTCGACCGCCGGGGTCTTGGGCGGCGTGGTGACCTTGACGTCGCCCGCGCCCGCAACCTTGGCCAGGACGTCGGAAATCCGGTCGGCGGTCGCTTCCAGCGTGTCGGCGTCGGCGCCATAGACATTGACGGCCAGGGCGGCGGTCTCGCCGGTCAGGGTCTCGCCGATGCGGTCGCCGAGGAAGGTGACGACCTCGGTATCGAGGCCCGGATAGCCATCGAGCACGTCGTGGATTTTCTTTTCGATTTCGTCCTGCTTGGCCGCCGTCAGATGCGGCTTCAGCTCCATCTGGAATTCGCTGTGCTCCGGACCGACCGTATCCTCACCGCCCTCGGCGCGGCCGATCTGCTGCTCGATGCCGGCGACGCCGTCGATGGCCAGAAGCGCCTTCGAGATCGAAATACCGTAGCGGCGCATGACGTTGAGCGACGTTCCGGGCGGGGCGATGGCGCCGATGACGAAATGGCCTTCGCGGAACGACGGCAGCAGTTCCGAGTTGAAAAAGAACAGCCCAGCCACGGCGGCAAGACTGACCAGGCCGGCGATGATGGCCAGAGGCAGGGGCCGGTGCGACATCCGCGTCACCACGCCCTCGTGCCAGGTCTTCAGGGCGCGCAGCGGCGCCGGTTCTCTGTGCGGACGGGTGTTCCTGAGAAAGAGATAGCTCAGGGCCGGGGTGACGATAATGGCCACGAGCAGCGACACAAGGGTCGCCAGGATGAAGGCCAGCGCCAGCGGCGCAAAGAACGCGCCCTGGATGCCGTGCATCATCAGCACCGGCACCAGGATCAATGCGACCACCAGGGTGGCGTAGATCACCGGGGCGCGGACCTCGACCGAGGCATGCAGGATGACTTCCAGTATATTGTCTTCGGGTTGGCGTTCGCGCAGGCGGCGGACGATGTTCTCGACGTCGATGACCGCGTCGTCGACGACCACGCCCAGCGCCACGGCCAGGCCGCCCAACGTCATGGTGTTGATGCTGAGGCCCATTGCATTCATCACCATCACCGCCGTCAGCAGCGACAGGGGAATGCTGACGAAGGAGATCAGCACGGCTTTCGCGTTCCCCATGAACAGGAAGAGGATGACGGCGATCAGGGCAGCGCCGATCAACAGATCCTCGGTGATGCCCGACAGCGCCGTCTCGATGAAATTGGCCGGACGGTGCAGGTTAGAGGCATACATCGTAACGCCCTGGGCCTTCAGTGCCGGTTCGAGATCGTGCAGCGCCGCCTCGACGTCGCGCGTCACCTTGAGCGTGTTTGCGCCATATTGCGACGCTGTGGTGATCAGCACGCCCGGCCGGCCCATGATCACCGCGTCGCCGAAGTCGGGGGCGGGCGCGTCGGTGACCGTCGCGACATCGCCGATATGCACGACAGCGCCGCCCGCATTGGGAATAACGGTCGAGGCGATATCGGCGGTCGTGGCCGCCTGGGCCTTGGGCACGACCAGGATGCGCTGTTCGGGGGTGTCGATGAAGCCGCCGCCGCTGAGCGCCGACGAGGTTTGGGTCGCCTTGACGACGTCGTCGAGGCTTAAGTCGCGCGCCGCCAGGGCCTGGGGGTCGACGCGGACCTCCAGGCGCCGGACTTCGCCGCCGAAGACGACGGCGCGCGCGACGCCCGGCACCGACATCAGGCGCGGGCGGATGGTCCATTGCACCAGGTCGCGCAGCGCCCGGGGGTCGAGCTTATCGGAAACAAAGCCGATATTCAGCAGATCCATGGTCGACGAGGTCAGGGGCGCCACGGTGGGCGCGCCGACACCGGCCGGCAATTGCGCGTCGGCCAGGGCTTCGGTGACGATCTGGCGCGCCCGGTAGGGTTCGGCGCCGTCCTTGAAGATGACATTGACGATGGAGAGGCCCTGGATCGAGTCCGAGCGCACGCTTTCGATACCCGTGGCGCCATTGACCGCCTGCTCGACCGGGCGCGTGACCAGGGCCTCGACCTGTTCGGCCGATAGGCCCGGCGCCTCGGTCTGGATCTCGGCCTGGGCCGGCACGAAGTCCGGGAAGACGTCGTAGTTGGCACCGACCAGCGTCATCGCGCCGGCCGCCAGCAGAAGGACGGCGGCCAGCGCGATGAGGCGCGGATGGCGCAGGCAAAAGGCGACGACGGCACTTAACATCAATCGTCGCTTCCATCGTCTTTGGCAGATTTTGGCGCGCCGGCCGCGCTCAGCGCCTGGGCGCCCTGGACGACGACGATATCGCCGGCATGAAAGCCGCCAGGGACGCCTGATGCGACGACGATGCCCTGGGGCGTCAGGCGGGACGGATGGACGACGCGCTTGTCGAAGCCCTTGATCCCCGTCTTGACGAAGGCGAAGATCTGGCCGCCCTGGCGCAGCAGAGCGTTGTTGGGAATGAGCACGCCATCCCCCTCGCCAGTCTCACCCTTTTTGGCGCCGAACAGTTGCGTCGTCGCGGTCAGGCCGGCGCTGAGATAGGCGGCGTCCGGCCCGGTGACGATGGCGATCAGGCCGGGCGATTGCAACTTCAAATCGGCCGTGCGCGCCACACCCACGACCTTGGCCGTCACCTGGCCCAGGGCGCCGAAATCGAGCTGGGCTTGTGACGCGCCCTTGATGCCGGCGCCGGCCGGGGCGTCGATGCGCACGATCGCCGCACGAGCAGCGGTCAAGTCGGCGCCGAGGTGCTGCAAGGCGGGGGCGGGCAGGGCGGCGAAGGAGGGCCCCCATTCCAGCGACAGACGTTGCTTCAGTTGCGTCAGCTTGGCGGCGTCGGTGCGCGCCTGGGCCTGGGCGGCCTCGTTGGCCTTGGCCGAGACGGTTGCGTCCTTGACGAGACCCGCCGTGCGCGCCGCTTCGGCGGCGGAGGCCTGGGCCGTTGCGGCGGCGGCCGAGGTCGAGCGGTATGTCGAGCTGGCCGGTATAG
>Ga0302311_10007158_pt1 | contig 11418 bp, 9 predicted proteins | sample III_Palsa_N1_3_FD_200449 | JGI IMG/M metagenome (GOLD analysis project Ga0302311, IMG submission 200449) | Peat permafrost microbial communities from Stordalen Mire near Abisko, Sweden - III_Palsa_N1_3 | ecosystem: Environmental > Terrestrial > Soil > Palsa > Peat permafrost | place: Sweden...
AGCGGACGGAATCGGCATGAGCCTGATCGCGGGCGGGCTGCCGATCCTGGAACGGTGGCGAATAGAGGGTGAGCGCCTGGAGCGGGAGCAGGTCGATGACCGGCTGGTCGAGTACGCCACCTCGGACCCGCTCTGCGAAGGCCGCCCCTTCCGCTACGGCTACGGCGTCGAGGTGGCGCCGAACTGGGACCGCAGCGTGGATCGTGAAGTCGACCACCTCGGCCTGTTGCGTTTCGACATGGCGCGCGACGAGGTGGCGGCGTGGAATCCCGGCCCCTACCGCACGGCGAGCGAACCGCTCTTTGTCCGCGCCGACGACGGCAGATCCGACGACGAAGGCTGGCTGCTCACGATGGTGTACGACGCGACCCGTGAAGCCAGCGATCTCTACGTCCTCGACGCCTCGTCCTTCGGTCGCAAGCCGCAGGCCGTCATCCACCTTCCCGAAGCCGCTGCGCTGCCATTCCGGAGTCACGGGACGTGGATCTCGGCGGACCGCTACCGGTAAGGCCGCTACAGGTAAGCGATGCGCCGGCTCACGGCTCACGGCTCACTGCCCACGAGCCATGAGCCCACGGGTTGGCCGATCCGTGTTGACCGAAGACTCGCCCTACGGGGGCCGCTAACGGGGCGGCCGAAGCGGCACGTCTCGGAGATCGACATGCGCTCGACGGCAACGACTGGGCGCGCCGTCCCAGCGTCGGCGACCGCTTGGACTCTGCGACGAATCGGGCCGCCTCCCGCAGGTGGCCCGAACACGTAATACCGTGACGGCCGGCCGGATCGGGTATGCCACGAGCTCACCCTCCGGTGGAAACCGATCGTCGGGGCGCCGACGGAGAAGGTGACCGAGCAGGCCGTTGGGGGCGCTCGGGCCGTGCGGGCCGAGTGGGCCCACCACCGCGGCCACGACGTCGCCCACCCAGGCCACGATCACCGTTCGCAGTTGCCCGCTCTCGTGGGGCCTCTTCGGAGTCATCTGCACCTTCCTCTGTTTATCTCATCATCCGCGGCGGATATGTGCAGCCCATCAGCAAGGTGTTAGGGACTCGTCAGGGATTGGTCCTCCTCGGTCCTGGCCGTTGTCACTACCGCCCGGCAGCATTGGCCCATGCCCAACGCAGCTGTTCGTGAAGGTCCCCGACCGGACACCGTTTCCCGCCGGACCGACGTGCTCGTCGCGAGCGTGGCCCAGCACCATCGAGCGGTCTCGGCACACCAACGGCGCCTCCTGTCGGCGGTCGCCGAGCTGGACCGCCGGAAGGCCTGGCGGATCGACGGAGCCACCACCATGGTGGCGTGGCTGGTCCAACGGTGCTCCGTCACGGCAACGACGGCGCGGGAATGGGTGACGGCGGCAGAGAAGCTCGAGTCGTTGCCGAAGATCTCGGAGGCACTCGCCCAGGGCAAGCTCTCGTTCGATCAGGTAAAACCCCTGGTCCAGGTGGCCAAGCCCGACACGGACGCCCGGCTGGCGGAGGAAGCTACGAAGTGGTCGGCCAAGCAGGTGCGTGAGCTGGCCGTCGCCGCCCTGCGGCAGACCGACGATCAGGCCGCCGGCAACTATGCCCGTCGCTTCCTCCGGTTCGACGACCGCCGGCGCTCCTTCTCGGGCTGCCTGCCCGAGGATCACTACGCCAGGGTCAAGGGCACGCTCATTGCCCGAGCGGGCCGCCAACCGAAAGGCTCCACCACATTCGACCAACGGATGGCCGATGCGCTGGTTGCCGCGTGCGCCTCCGGGACCGCCGGGATCAAGGACGGCGTCGCGCCGAAACGGACGACCGTCGTCGTCCATGCCGACCTGGCTTACCTGGCTGGCGGCGACGGCGAAGGAAACGGAGCAGGCGCCGGAGGGGCGGAGCTCGACGTGCTTGGTCCACTCTCGCCAGAGGTGGCTCGTCGCTTGGCCTGCGACGCCAAGATCATCCTCTCTGCCGACAACGAGAAAGGGCACAGCATCCAGCAAGGGGTGGCGAGCCGGAATCCGACCTCAGCGCAGCGGATCGAGATCCGCCGTCGCGACAAAGGCTGTCGCTTTCCCGGCTGTACCTACACCGAGTTCACCGACGTGCACCACGTGGTCCATTGGCTCAATGGAGGGCCGACGGCAATCCCGAACCTCGTGACCTTGTGCGATCAGCACCACCGGGCGGTTCACGAGCTCGGCTGGAAAATGTCCGGCGACGCCAACGTCTCGCTCTCATTCCGCAGTCCAACCGGGCGGGTGACCACCTCGACGCCGTCGCCGACATTTACGCCGACGCGGGCGGGACCGGCTTCGTAACCTCTCAGGCGTCGGGCGAACCGCCGGCAGTCGAACTCGCCTCCGCCGATTGGCTGATCACGTGCTCCTTCAGCCGCTCGAACTCCGCCTCGGTAATCGTGCCGTTGTTCTTCAGGTCGACAAGCTTCGAGATCTCATCAGCCTTTGAAGGTCCAGTTCCCGCGGCTTGCTGGATGAAGCTGCGCACGTATTGCTCCTGGTCATGTGACGCTTGGACCTGGTGTGCCCGCATCTTGTCGCCGCGAAAGATGAAGTAGGCAAGGATCCCGACGAGCGGCAGGACGATCACAAGGATGATCCAGGCGGCCTTCGCCCAACCCTTCAGATCGTGGCTCCGGAAGATGTCGATGAAAATGGAGATGGACAGCCAGACCTCGATGAAGAAGAGGAAGAACCAAAGTATCGAATAGACCACCTGCCCGTCGCCCCACGTCGATGCGATCACAGCTTCCTCCTTGATCGATGGGTCCGGCCGCTCGATGGGCCAGGCGGCAGACTATGTCAGTGCGACGCGCACCGCGTCGTTGATCGCTTCATGCAGGGCGACATTCCCGGCTCGTCCCCCGACGCCCACCACAACCAGCGCCGGCTTCGCGGCCGTGGCGGTTTTCGCCAGTGCCGACTCCAATGTCGCCACCGTCGTGGCGTCGTAGACGTCCATGCCGAAGCCGCGGGCGACCTGGCCCACGTTGGAAGTCGGAGGCGTTCCGAAGAGCAATTCGAATCGCTCCCCGTCCAGCGCGGTCGCTTGCGGCAGGAACGAGAAGATCCCGCCGCCACCGTTGTCGAGCACGACAAAGGTGCAGGCGACGTGGGGCAGGTTCACGAGTCCCGAGACGTCGTGCAGGAAGGCGAGGTCGCCCAGCAGCGCAACCGTGCGTTGGCCCGAGGCGGCGATGCCCAGCGCGGTCGAAACAACCCCGTCGATTCCATTGGCCCCCCGATTGGCCCTGACGCGCGGCGGGGCGTCGAGCGTGGGGGTGAACCACTCGACATCGCGGATGGGCATGGAGGCCGAGACGACCAGTGTGGCCTCGTGTGCTGCTGCATGACGGGTCAGCGTCCGGGCCACGAACGGCTCGCTCAGCTCCGCACCCAGGGTCTGTTCGATGGCACCTTGGGCCGCCACCTCATTGGCCCGCCACGTTTCGAGCCAGCCGAGGTCGCCTGATGGGCCCGCTGATTCGAGAGCAGCCTCGACCCAGCTGTCTCCCGAGACATGGTGGAACTCGCTGACCACCACCGACGGGTCGGTCCACTGCCACCACGGGTCGACGCAGATGACCCGGGCGCCGTTGCCTGCCGCCCCCGCCACATATTCGCCCAGAGCCTTGGAGAGCCAGGGCTCGCCGAGCAGGACCACGGTGCCAGGGGGCTCAGGGTGAGTGCGGACGATGGCGTCGGCGGCGGCGATGGTCCCCGGGACACGGCATCCCGATCGGGGATCGGCCAGGATCGGCCACCCGAGCCGCTCCCCCAGGAGAAGCAGCCGGGCCGGATCGGTCACGGCCCTGGCCCCGGCAACGATCAAACCGCGGCCCTGCAGGGCGACATCGAGCGGGGCGAGCTCGGAGGAGCCGACGACGGACACCGGACCACGCCGCGGCGGCAACGGGCCCGGATCACCGATGAGCGGTTCGCGGAAAGCGAGATTCAGATGCACCGGCCCGGGGCCGAGCGGCCCGCGCAACGCTTCGGCAAATGCACGCGCCGCCATCGGCCGCCATGACGTGCTCTGCGATTCCTCGGGGACACCGGGATCGCAACGCCACCGGGTCGACGTCGTGTACAAGCCCACCTGGTCGATCGTCTGCGAGGCGCCGACGTCGTGCAGTTCAGGCGGGCGATCCGCCGTGCAGACGATGAGGGGCACCCGGCCCTGATGAGCCTCCACCACGGCGGGGTGCAGCTCCGCTGCTGCCGTGCCGCTGGTGACGCAGATGACGGTCGGGGTGCCGGTGGCCATGGAGAGGCCGAGGGCAAAGAAACCGGCGCTGCGCTCGTCGAGTCGCACCTGGACGTCCAACCGGGCCGCCAGGGCGAGAGCCAGAGGCGTCGACCGCGAGCCGGGGCAGATCACGGCATTGGTCACGCCCGCGTGGACCCATTCGTCCACCAGGGTGGCGGCAAAGGTGGCCTGTACGCTCACCGTGCGTGCCACTCCATGTTGAACAGCGCGGCTCGGGCTCGGGCCCGGCGGTGGTCCTGCTGCACGGATTCACCCAGACGGGGCGCCTGTGGGGATCCTTCGGAGACCTCCTGATGCCGGACCACACGCTGATCGGCATCGACCTGCCCGGACACGCCGGGTCGGACGCCGTGCGCGCCGATCTGACGACGACGGCGGCATTGGTGCGCCAGGCGATCACCGCCACGATCGGCACAGCCCCGTGCGACCTTCTCGGGTACTCCCTCGGCGCCCGTGTGGCCCTCCACGTTGTTACCGGCACGGATCTCGATGTCCGCCGGGTCATCCTGATCGGGGGCACCGGGGGTATCGAGGACCCCGAGGCCCGCCGGAAGCGGCGAGGAGCGGACGAGGCCACCGCAGCCGCACTCGAAGCATCGGGGGATGTCCGATCCTTCATCGGGCACTGGGTCAGCAACCCGATGTTCGCCCGGCTGGCCGGTGCCGCGCAGACCGAAGAGCGTCTGCGCAACACCGCTACAGGTCTGGCGTCGAGCTTGCGACTCGCCGGAGCCGGCACGCAGGAGCCCCTGTGGGAACGCATGCCCTCCCTCGAGATCCCGCTGCTTGCCATCGCCGGGACCGACGACAACCGTTTCAGTGCCCATGCCCTTCGCCTGGCGCACACCGCGCCGAACGCGGTCGCCTCGCTGATCCCGGGAGGCGGGCATGCCGCGCACCTGGCGCAACCGAGGCTGGTGGCGCGGACTGTCCGCCATTGGCTCGCTACGACCTGACGAGGAGAAGTCCGACCGTGAGCAGAACGCCCACGGCGAGCTGGAGCCGTGCCGTCGTCGCCAACATGGGCAGTAATGCCCTTCCGTTGCTGTCGCTGAGGGCGAGGCGCACCGGAACGATGGCCAGGGGCAGCGCGAGCAGAGCGATCAGCACCCATCCGCGGTAGTGCTGCAGGACGCAGATGGAGGCGGCTGTCGCCACGAGCGTCCCCACGTACAGATATCCGGCCTGCCTCCGGCCGAGCCGAACGGCGAGCGTCTTCTTGCCTGATTCGACGTCGGTATCGATGTCGCGCAGGTTGTTGGCCTGTAGGAGCGCTGTGGCGAGGAGTCCCACCGGTACCCCGGCCCAGAGCGCGAATCCCCACGGGAAGCCGAATGTGTGGTGGGCGATGACGACGAAGGACGGATGCTGCACGTAGGCCGACCCCGCGGTGGCAACGAGCCCGAAGAAGACGAAGACGAGAACCTCTCCCAGTCCGAGGTAGCCGTAGGGGTGTGACCCGCCCGTGTACGCCCAGCCGGCAAGCCCGCAAAGCAAGCCGATGGGAATGAACCAATACGAAACCCGTACGGCCAGAACAAGGCCGGCCGCGCCGGAGACACCGAATGCAATCAGAGCGGCCGATTTCACCTGCCTGACCGACGCCAACCTGCCGGCAACGAGACGGACCGGTCCGACCCGCACCTCGTCGGTACCACGCACCCCGTCGGCGTAATCGTTGACGTAGTTGGTGCCGATCTGGAGCCCCAGCGCGACCACCAGCGCCAGGATGGCGTTGACGACCGAGAAACCATGGGCCGAAACGTTGGTGGCGAGCGTGTAGGGGGCGTGCTGATGGCTGCTCTCGACCAAGGCGAAATTCCCTATGTGCCCGTAGCCGTGCCGGGCGACGTACCCCGCGGCCGAACCCACGGCGACGGGAACGACGGCTGCGGGCAGGGTCCGTGGGCGCGCGCCAGCCACCCACAGCCGCGCCGGTGTCTTCACGGACGCCGCGGGAATTTGGAGAAGTCGGGGCTCCGATGCTCGACGAAGGCGTTGCGACCCTCCTGCCCCTCTTCGGTCATGTAGAAGAGCATGGTGGCGTCGCCGGCCAGCTGCTGCACGCCGGCCAACCCGTCGTCTGCCGCATTCATGCCGGCCTTGATCATGCGCAGCGCGATGGGAGACAGGGTCAGGATCTGCCGGCACCAGGCCACGGTCTCGCGCTCGAGGTCGTCCAGCGGAACCACCGTGTTGACGAGACCCCAGTCGAGCGCCTGCGCCGCGTCGTACTGGCGGCAGAGGAACCAGACTTCCTTGGCCCGCTTGAGCCCGATGGTGCGCGCCAGGAGCGATGAACCGTAGCCCCCGTCGAAACTGCCGACTCTGGGCCCGGTCTGACCGAAGCGGGCGTTGTCGGCGGCGATGGAGAGGTCGCAGACCAAGTGCAGAATGTGACCGCCCCCGATGGCATAGCCGGCGATCATGGCCACGATCGGCTTGGGGATCCGACGCATGAGAATCTGCAGGTCGAGCACATTGAGACGGCCGATGCCACGATCGGCCACGCTGTCGTCACCCATGTACCCGTCGTCACCGCGGATCTTCTGATCACCGCCGGAGCAGAAGGCGTCGGGTCCCTCACCGCACAGGATGATCACCCCCACGTCGGGATTGTCCCGCGCCAGGTTGAAGGCATCGGTCAGCTCGAACAGTGTCTGCGGACGGAAGGCGTTGCGGCGCTCCGGCCGGCAGATCGTGAGCTTCGCTATCCCCTCGGCCACCTCGTAGCGAATGTCGGAGAACTCGCCCAGCTGCTCCCACTTCGGGGCTTCAAGCGGGCGCAGATCGTCGAGAGGATCATGGGGACTGCCGGAGACCACGGTGTGCACGGCGCCCTACGCTACCGCCAGTGCCTGAACTCGTTGCACTCGACCTCCCGGGGGGCGCCGGCTTCGTCGATGCGCTGCGGGCCGTCTGGGACACCGGCGACGCCGTGGCAACGCTCGATCCCCGCCTGCCCCGACCGGCCCGGGAGACCCTGCTGGCCGCCCTCCGACCGTCCCGCGTGGTGGCCTCCGACGGCGAGCAGCACCGCCTGGCGGACGGGCTGCCGGTCGCGGAGGGGGATGCCCTCGTCGTGGCAACGAGCGGTTCGGCCGGCCGACCAAAAGGAGTCGTGCTCACCCATGCCGCGGTCCGGGCGTCGGCGCACGCCACGTCGGTGCGGCTCGGCGTGGATCCGGCCCGGGACTCCTGGCTCGCCTGCCTCCCGCTGTCCCATGTGGGGGGGCTTTCCGTCGTCATCCGATCCCTGTTGACCGGGACTCCCCTCACCGTTCTCCCGGGGTTCGACGCGGAGACCGTCGAAGAGCTCGGTCGCACCGGCGAGGCGACACACGTCTCCCTGGTCGCCTCCGCCCTCGGCCGCCTCGATCCTTCCGTGTTCCGGTGCATCCTGCTCGGGGGGAGCCGGCCCCCGGCCCATCTACCGACCAACACGGTCACGACGTACGGCATGACCGAGACGGGCTCGGGCGTGATCTATGACGGGGTGCCCCTCGAGGGCGTCGAGGTCGCCATCGCCCATTTCGACGACGACAACCTCCGCGGCGACGGCCTCGACGACGAGGGCGAGATCCTCTTGCGCGGTCCCATGCTGATGCGCGGCTATCGCGACGGCTCGACGGGGCGGGTCCTGGGGCCCGACGGGACGTCGACGTGGTTCGCCACGGGTGACGCCGGATTCCTCATCGAGGACGGCACGCTCGCCGTGGTCGGCCGCATCGCCGACATGATCACGACAGGTGGCGAGAAGGTCTGGCCGGACGCAGTCGAGCGGGTGCTCTCCACCCATCGGTGCGTGGCCGAAGTAGCGGTGTGGAAGCGACCGGATCCGGAGTGGGGCGAGCGGGTGGTGGCCTGGGTGGTCACGACGGGAACGGCCCCGAGCATCGACGAGCTCAAGGAGTTGGTCGCCTCCACTATCGCCCCCTGGGCCGCGCCCAAGGAGGTCGTCTTCGCCACGGAACTACCGCGGACGGCCTCGGGAAAGATCAAGCGGACCGCGTTGCGCTGAGGCCGCCGGCAGGCTCAGGCCGGCGCGCCCTCGGCCAGGTCCTCGAGGATCGAGCGGAGCTCGCGGCCCAGTTCACGCGGATTGCCGGACAGGTCGCCCAACTCCTCGCCTTGCGCGTCGAGAGCATCGCCCGGCTGGAAGAACGACACGCGCAGGCCGCGTCCACCGGGCACGGCCATGACGACCCACGGCTCGCCGATCCGACCCGATTCGCGGGTCGCCATGACGGCGGGTGGCGACGCCACCACCGAGACGCTCCACGAGTGGGTCTCGGCCGCCTTGGCCACGCGGCCGAGCTCGGCGGACGAGGTCACAGGAAGAAACAGTTCTGGTGCACCTCTTCACCGTAGGCCGGTGCGGCCCGGTCGCGTCAGCTTTGCCGCCGCCGTGCCCAATCCGGTCGATCCCGTCGGTCTACGGGCTCACCGTGATGCCGCCGTCGACGACCAGCGTCTGACCGGTGATCCACGACGCCGCGTCCGAAGCCAGGAAGAGCGCCGCAGTCGCAATGTCGTCGGGTAGGCCCAGGCGGCGGAGGGGAATCCCCGCTGCGACGCGCTCCTCGCCGGGCCCTTCCCAGAGCGCCCGGGCCAGGTAGGTCTTGACGAGACCGGGGGCCAGCGCGTTCACCCGTATGTCGGGAGCGAGCTCGTAGGCCAACTGGCGTGTGATGTGCAGCACGGCCGCCTTGGTCACGTTGTACCAGCCGATGCCGGCCTCGACTCCCAGGCCGCCGATCGAGGCCACGTTGATGACCGAACCCCGCAAGCCGGCCTTCACGGCATAAGACGTCCACATCACGACGGCCAGCTGATTCACCTCGAAGGTCTTCTGGGCACGCGGGACGTCGAGGTCGATCAGGGGGCCGAAGTAGGGGTTGGTCCCGGCATTGTTGACCAGCACGTCCAATCCGCCGAAGCGATCGACCGTCTCGGCGACGCATGCCTGGGCCTGGTCGGCATCACCGACGTGCGCCGCCTTCCACGCCACCTTCGCGGCGTCGGCGCCCCCCGCCACCAATCCGGCCACGGACTGCTCGAGGTCGGTCGCCGTCCGCGAGGACAGCATGACATTGGCGCCGGCAGCCAGAAAGCGCTCGGCCATGGCCAGGCCGATTCCCCGGCTGGCCCCGGTGATGAGGGCGGTCTGCCCCGGGAGAGTCAATGAAAGTTCCACCACAGGAGCATTCCACGCGGACACCTCTCCGCTGACCCCTAGCATCGAGAGCCGTGAACCACTTGGCGGACGAGACCAGCCCCTACCTCCGCCAGCATGCGGACAATCCGGTCGAATGGTTCCCGTGGGGCGACGAAGCCCTGGCGCGGGCGGCGGCGGAGGACAAGCCGCTCTTCCTCTCCATCGGTTACGCATCGTGCCACTGGTGTCACGTCATGGCCCACGAGAGCTTCGAGGACGACGCCACGGCCGCCGATCTCGCACGCTGGTTCGTCTCGGTCAAGATCGACCGGGAGGAACGACCCGATCTCGATTCGCTGTACATGGCGGCGACGCAGGCGTTCACGGGTTCGGGTGGCTGGCCCATGTCCGTCTTCTGCACGCCCGACGGGCGGCCGTTCTATGCCGGCACCTACTTCCCACCGGAGGAGCGTCACGGCATGCCGTCGTTCCGCCGCGTCGTCGAAGCCCTCGGAACAGCGTGGGAGCAGGATCGCCAGCGCGTGACCGAGCAGGCCGACGCCCTGGTCGAGGCGGTTCGCCGGGAAGTGAACCTGGCCGAATCGATGGCCGAGTCCGAAGCCGGCGCGCTGCTCGTCCCGGTCGAGAACATCGACCCGGATGCGCTCGCCGACGACGTCGTGGCCGGGCTGGCCCCGGGATTCGACCCGGAGTGGGGAGGATTCGGGCCCGCACCGAAGTTCCCCCGCCCCTCGCTCATCGAGCTCTGCCTCCGGCACCATCGCCGCACCGGCTCGGAGCGGTCGCGACAGATGGCCCTGACCACGCTGGACGCGATGGCGGCCGGGGGCATGTACGACCACCTCGTCGGCGGCTTCTGCCGGTACTCCACCGACGCCAGGTGGCTCGTCCCCCACTTCGAGAAGATGCTCACCGATCAGGCGCTGTTGGCGCGCGCCTACCTCCACGCCTGGCAGGAGACGGGCCTCGACAACTACCTGACCGTGGTGACCGAGACGCTCGACTTCGTCCTGCGGGACCTGTCCACCCCCGAAGGTGCTCTCTACTCGTCCTTCGACGCGGACGCCGGGGGCGTCGAGGGCAGCCACGCCACGTTTACGCTGACCGAGCTGGAAGAAGCCCTGCCGGCGGACCTGGTCCACCCGGCGGCGCTGTGGTACGGGATCACGGCGGCCGGCAACTGGGAGGGCCGCTCGATCCCCTACCGTCCGGTGGGCGCTCCCCTCCAGCGCCCACCGCAGATCGAGGAGGCCCGCCTCCTCCTGGCCGCCGTGCGAGCCGGCCGGGTGCAGCCGGCCCGCGACGAGAAGGTGCTGACCGAATGGAACGCCATGGCGGCCGCCACGTTGGCGGAAGCGGCCATCGTGCTGGGGTCATCCCACTACGCCCGGCGGGCCGAGGAGATCGGCGAGTTCCTCATGTCCGCCATGTACGACAAGGGGCGGCTCCGGCGCAGTTGGCAGGCGGGGCGGGCGCGCCATCTCGCCGTCGCATCTGACCATGCCTGGCTCATCGAGGCCTGCGTCCGCCTGTCCGAGCTGACCGGCAAGCGGCTCTGGCGGGATCGGGCCCATCAGGTGGGCCAGGAACTGCTCGACCGGTTCTGGGACGAAGGAGCCGGAGGTTTCTTCACCACCGGCGACGACGCCGAAGCGCTGATCGTGCGGCCCAAGGAGTATCTCGACGGTGCCCTGCCGGCCACCAATTCCATCGCCGTCGCCGCCCTGCTCCGAGCGAGCGCGCTCGACGACGACAAGCGGACACGCCGGGCCGTCGAAGGCACCGTGTCCGCCGCCCAAGCCCTGTTCACCCGCCATCCCGGTGCCCTCGTCGACCTGGTGGCGGCACTGCCGATGCTGGGCGGGCGCCAGGAGATCGTGATCACCGGCGATCGGCCCGACCTGCTGGCCGAGGTACACCGGCGGTGGCTGCCCGATGCGGTCGTGGCGTGGGGCGAAGCCGATGGCTCGCCACTCTTCGCCG
>Ga0302311_10007169_pt1 | contig 11410 bp, 10 predicted proteins | sample III_Palsa_N1_3_FD_200449 | JGI IMG/M metagenome (GOLD analysis project Ga0302311, IMG submission 200449) | Peat permafrost microbial communities from Stordalen Mire near Abisko, Sweden - III_Palsa_N1_3 | ecosystem: Environmental > Terrestrial > Soil > Palsa > Peat permafrost | place: Sweden...
GGTCTTGAAGTCGATCGCGTGCGCGACGCCCGCGCGTTCGGCGTTGCGCGTGGCGAAGTCGGTCATGCGGAACGACACGTCGCCGGCCCAGATCGGCACCGCCGGCTTGACGATGGCCTCGCGTGCCTCGACCTGCATCTCGCCCCAGCGCGTGGCGTATTCGCGAAACGGCTGCAGGCGCTCGAACGCGAACCGGCGCGTCAGGCCCGGCGCGACGTTGCAGGCGATCTGCGCGGCTTCGATCGCGATCGTGCCGGCGCCGCAGCACGGATCCAGCAGCCCGCCGTCTTCCGGGCGACCGAGCCAGCCCGCGGCGTAGATCAGCGTCGACGCCAGCGTCTCCTTCAGCGGCGCCTCGCCCTGCTGCTCGCGCCAGCCCCGCTTGAACAAGGCCTCGCCGCTCAGGTCGATCGCGATCCACGCGTGCGTCGGGTCGACGTGCAGGCTGATCGCGAGATCGGGGAAGCGCGTGTCGACGCTGGGACGCGCCCCGGCCATCTCGCGCATCACGTCGCACACGGCGTCCTTGATGCGCAGTGCGGCGAAGTTCAGGCTCTGCAGCGGCGAGCGCTGCGCGGTGACGTCCACGCGGATCGTCTCGTCCGGCGTGATCCACTCCGACCAGTTGATGCGGCGGCCGAGGTCGTACAGGTCGTGCTCGTCGCGGTAGTCGCCGTCCACCATCGGCCACAGCACGCGCTGCGCGATGCGGCTGTGCAGGTTCAGGCGCATCGCGTTCTCGACGCTCTCGTCGACCATCACGCCGCCGCGTCCGGCCACCACGCCCTGGTCGGCACCGAGGATGCGGACGCATTCCTCGGCGAGCAGCTCCTCGCTGCCGTTGGCGCAGGTGACGAAGAGGAAGTCGGGCTTGTTGTTCATGGTCGGTGCACCAGTCGGCACATTGCAGGACGCCGGCTCTTGCCGACGCGATGAGGAAGGTCAGACCGTGCGGCGCAGGTTGGCCGGGGCGATCTTCAAGGCTTCGCGATACTTGGCCACGGTGCGGCGCGCCACCTGGATGCCCTGGCCTTCCAGCAGCTCGGCGAGCTGGCTGTCGGACAAGGGCTTGGCCGGGCTCTCGGCGGCCACGAGCTGCTTGATCAGCGCGCGCACCGCGGTCGACGACGCGTTGCCGCCGGCGTCGGTGTTCAGCGACGAGCCGAAGAAGTACTTCAGCTCGAACGTGCCGAACGGCGTCGCCATGTACTTGGCTGTGGTCACGCGCGAGATGGTGGACTCGTGCAGCCCGAGCTCGTCGGCGATCTCGCGCAGCACCAGCGGCTTCATCGCGATGGCGCCATGGCTGAAGAAGTTCTTCTGGCGCTCGATGATGGCCTGCGACACGCGCAGGATGGTGTCGAAGCGCTGCTGGATGTTGCGGATGAACCAGCGCGCCTCCTGAAGCCGCGCGGTGAGCGCGCTGCCGCTGGCGCGCTGCGACTTGATCGCCTGCGCGTAGAGGTCGTTGACGCGCAGCTTGGGCATCACGTCCGGGTTGAGCACGGCCTTCCACTGGCGCGCGACCTTCATCACGATCACGTCGGGGATGATGACCTGCGCTTCGGCGCGCGTGAACGGCCGGCCCGGCTTGGGCTCCAGCGCGACGATCAGGCCCTGCGCGGCGCGCACGGTCGCCTCGTCCATCTCGATCAGCTGCGCGATCTTCTTGAAGTCGCGCCGCGCGAGCAGCCCCAGGTGCTCGGTGCAGATCTTCAGCGCGGCCAGCAGCGTGACCGCGGTCGACTTCGGCGGCGGCTTCTGGCGCAGTTGCAGGCTCAGGCACTCGCCCAGCGTGCGCGCGCCCACGCCGGTGGGCTCCATGCTTTGAAGGAAGTTCAGGCCGCACTGCAGGCGGCCCATCAGGTCCTCGCGCTCCTCGTCGCCTTCGAGGCCCAGCACCTCGGCCAGTCGCTCGGCGATCTCCTCGAGCGGATCGGCCAGGTAGCCGTCCTCGTTGAGCGACTCGATCAGCACGTGCACGGCGGCCGCGTCCTCGTCGGACAGCCGCAGGCTGCTCAGCTGCGCGCGCAGGTGGTCCTCGAGGCTGAGCCCGCCGTCGGCGCGGTTCTGGCGCTCGAAGTCGTCGTCGTTGTCGCCGGAAGAGCCGCTGCCCGACGTCGGCAGTTCGCGGATGCCGTCGAAGTCGTCGCGCTCGGTGCCGTTCTCCCAGTCGTCGCGCTCGGTGGTGCCGAATTCGGCGGCGTCGACGCCCGCCGGCTCGTCGACGTTGTCGTTGCTGGAGCGACCGTCGGCGTCGGTGTCCGTCGCGCTCTTGGCGCTGTCGGCGGCGCTGGCGGACGTGCTCGCGTTGAGGCCTTCGAACTGCGCCTCTGGCAGCGCCACGTCTTCCTCGGGCTCGAGGAACGGGTTCTGCTCCATCATCTGCTCGATCTCCTGGTGCAATTCCAGGGTCGAGAGCTGCAGCAGCCGGATGGACTGCTGCAACTGCGGCGTCAGCGCGAGATGTTGCGACAGGCGAACCTGCAGCGAGGCTTTCACGTTGCCCGCCTCACATGCGGAAGTGTTCGCCGAGGTACACGCGCCGCACGTCGGCGTTCTCGACGATCTCCGCCGGCGTGCCCTCGGCCAGCACGCGACCTTCGCTGATGATGTACGCGCGGTCGCAGATGCCCAGCGTCTCGCGGACGTTGTGGTCGGTGATCAGCACGCCGATGCCGCGCGCCTTCAGGAAGCCGATGATGCGCTGGATCTCGATGACGGCGATCGGGTCGACGCCGGCGAACGGCTCGTCGAGCAGGATGAAGCGCGGCTGCGTCGCGAGGGCGCGGGCGATCTCGACGCGGCGGCGCTCGCCGCCCGACAGCGCCGGTGCCGGCGATTCGCGCAGGTGCGTCAGGCTCAGGTCGTTGAGCAGGCCGTCGAGGCGCTTGTCGATCTCGGAGGTCTTCAGCGCCTTGCCGTTGCCGTCGTACTGCAGCTCCAGCACGGCCCGGATGTTCTCGTCGACCGTCAGCTTGCGGAAGATCGAGGCCTCCTGCGGCAGGTAGCTCAGCCCCAGGCGCGAGCGCTGGTGGATCGGCTTGGCGGAGACCAGCTGGCCGTCGATGCGGATGTCGCCGGCGTCGGCGCGCACCAGGCCGACGACCATGTAGAACGTCGTCGTCTTGCCGGCGCCGTTGGGCCCCAGCAGTCCGACGACCTCGCCGGCGTTGACGGCCAGGTGCACTTCCTTGACGACCACGCGCGCGCCGTAGGACTTGCGCAGGCCCGTGGCTTCGAGGCGGCTCTGCGACGCCGCGGCGGGGCGCGCGCCCGGCGGCGTGGCGTCGCTCACCGGCGGCAGCTCGACCGGCGTGGCCGACGGCGACACTGCGGTGCCAGGCTTGACCTGCGCCGCGGGTTGGAGTCCCTCGGTCATTTCGACGACCCCGAGGCCGTGGCCGCAGCCGCTGCCGGAATGGGCGTGTCGAGCTTGAGCGGCGCCACCGCGCGCGGCGACGAGGCCACGGCCTTGGGCGTGAAGACGACCGTTGTGCGGCCGCCGCTCGCCGAACTCGCGGCCGCGCCTTCGCCCGCGCCGAGCTTGATGGTGTCGGTGGCGGTGTCGTAGGTGATCAGCGCCGCGTTGGCCTGGTCGGTCACGACCGTGCCCTTGAGCATGCGCAGGTGCGCGGCGCCGACGAAGCGCACGCGGTTGATCGCGCTGTCGTACTCGATGCGCGTGGAGTCGCCTTCGCTGTATTCGTCCTCGCCGTCGCGCTTCTGCCGGAACGTGGCGGGATGTTCGGCGCTGCCGTAGGCGAAGCCCAGCTGGTTGCCGTCCGGATCCTGGCTCACCTCGACGCGGTCGGCGTGGATCTCCAGCGTGCCCTGCGTGATGACGACGTTGCCGATGAAGACCGCGCTGTGGTTCTTCAGGTCGACCGTGTCCGGATTGCCGCCCGAGCTGGTGACGCTCATCGGCTTCGTGCGATCGGCGCGTTCGGCCTGGGCGGGCAGGCTGGCCAGGCCCAGGACGGCCAGGGCCGCGACAAGACCGGCCACGCCTGGGCGCCAGGAGCCGGCGGCACGGGGAAATTCAAGCGTGTGGGAATTTGTAAGCGAACGCATAAGGATCGGCACGGAAATTGCAGACCATTCTAGCCCGCACGCACCGGCGGTGGGCGCCGTACCGCCCCTTTCGGCAGCGGGTTGATCTCGCTGTAGGTCGTACCCAACGCTTCCCGGCGCTTCGCAAGTGCGCGAACAGCGTTCGCGCGCGGCGAATCAGCCGCCGTGGCGGACGCGATCCACCAGCCAGTCGGTGGCGGCCAGCATGCTCACCGGACCGCCCACCGCGGTGAATCGACCCTGGATGCCCATCTCGGGCGTCCGGTCGACGCCGTAGTCGTCGGTGAGCCGCTTGGCCTGCTGGCAGCGGGCCTGCACGCTGAAGCTGTTCCAGGTCGCCCGCACCTTGGCGGCGTCGACATTGTTCTGCTGCGCGAAGGCGACCATGTCGTCGAGGCTGTCGATCGGCTTGCGCTGGATCTGGAAGCGCATGAACGTGTTCATGTGCATCGCCTCGACCATGCCGAGCGCCTCCCACGTGTAGTAGACGCGCTGGTGCGTTTCCTGGATGGCGGTGAACCCCACCGGGATGCGGCGGAAGTTCACGTCCGCCGGCCGCTTCGCGATCCAGGACTCGAGCACCGGCTCGAAGGCGTAGCAATGCGGGCAGCCGAACCAGAAGAACTCGATCACCTCGATCTTGCCGTCGGCCGGAACGGCGAGCGGCTTGGCCAGCGTGAAGAAGTCGCGGCCTTCGACCGGGGCGGCGCGCTGCGCGAGCGCGCGTCCGGGCAGGCCCGCAAGCGCCAGCGCGCCCGCGGCGCTGGCTGTAGCCAGGGAGAACGTGCGACGGTCCATGGTCATCAGGCGATCTTGCGCATCTGCGCGATGAGGGTGTCGGTGGCGCCCAGGCAGTCCGCGCCGTCCAGCGACGGGGCCGTCGTGTAGCGGCCGTGGATGCCGATCGTCGGCACGCCGTCGATGGCGTAGGCCTCGGCCAGGCGCCCGGCCTGGGTCATCTTCGTGTTGACGACGAAGCCTTCCCAGGCCTCCTTGACCTTGGCGGTGTCCAGGCCGGACTCCCGCGCGAACGCGAGCATGTCGTCCTCGCTGTTGATCGGCTTGTCCTGCTTGTGGAAGCGGTCGAAGGTCTTCGCGTGCATCGTGTCCACCAGGCCCAGCGTCTCCCACGTGAAGTAGATCTGCGCATGGGTCGCCCAGCGCGCATTGAACACGGCGGGCACGCGATGGAAGTTGACGTCGGCCGGCAGCTTGGCGATCCACGGCTCGATCGTCGGCTCGAACGCGTAGCAGTGCGGGCAGCCGTACCAGAAGAACTCGATGACCTCGACCCGCCCGGTCTTGGCCTCGGGCAGCGGCGTCTCGAGCTTCTTGTAGTCGGTTCCCTCGACCGGTGCGCGGGCAGACGCCGGCGCCGGGCCGGGCACGGACAGCGCGGCCAGTCCGGCCGCGCCGACGACGACTTGAAGGGAAAAATCGCGCCGGTTCATGGAGATCCTTTCAGGCGGCCGGGAAGCTTGTCGAGCGACCGCGCGGCCGCCAGTTCATTGTTTCGAACGCTCAACGCGCACCAGAGACGCGTCCGGATCGATCGCCTTCGCGCGCTCGGTCTGCACGTCGGCCTCGTCCTTCTTGTCAAACGGCCCAAGTCGAACGCGGTGCACGGTGCGGCCGTTCTGGTCGCGCTCGGAGACCCTGGCGCGCAGGCCGGCCAGTGCCAGCTTGGCGCGCTGCTGCTCGGCGTCTTCTTCCTTGGAGTACGCGCCTACTTGTACGAAGTAGACGAAAGGGTCGGCGCCGCCGGCGACCTTCGTCGCGTCGGTGTCGCCGGCGCTCGCCTGGCCGTTGAGGATGGCGGCGGCGTCGCGCGTGCTCTTGGCCGTTTCGACACGCGAGGCGGCGGCCGACGGCGTCGCCCTGCCGGTGTCGGCCGGCGTGGGCAGCACCGGGGCCGCGACGCGCGGCACGACGGCGGTGTCGGAGGCCGCGGCCGACGGCGCCGGCGCGACCGGACGCACCGGCTGCTTGCCGGCCAGCGCCGCGTTCGGATCCCAGGTCTTGTTGCGCTCGGCCTCGGCGGCATCCTGCTCCGGCGTGCGCTGCTGGCTCTTGTTCATCAGCGGCACCGGCGTCTTGGTGACGTACAGCGCGACGCCCAGCGCCACGGCCAGGCCCACCAGCAGGCCGGCGACGAAGCCCAGGGCGAAGCCGCCCCGTTGGTTCTTCAAGGAAGGTTTCACGACGGGGTTCCGGGTTCAGGAATCAGCGGGGGGCGCGGCGGGTTCGTCGCGGTTCATGGCTTCCGGCGCGCTGACGCCGAGGATGGCGAGCGCGTTGCGCAGCACCTGGGCCGCGGCCGTCAGCAGGGCCAGGCGCGCCTGCGCGAGCGCGGCGTCGTCGACGAGGAAGCGCTCGGCGGCGTAGTACGAGTGGAAGCTCGCGGCGACGCCGCGCGCGTAGTAGGCGATGTCGTGGGGCGCGAGGTCGCGCGCGGCGGCCGTCAGCGTCTCGGGGAATTCCGAGAGCTTCAGCATCAGCGCGGCCTCCGACGGCGCGGTCAGCAGCGACAGGTCGGCGCTCTTCACCTGCGAGAGGTCGCCGCCCTTGTCGGCGAACTGGCGCAGCACCGAGCAGATGCGCGCATGCGCGTACTGCACGTAGAACACCGGGTTCTCGTCGCTCTGCTTGAGCGCCATGTCGATGTCGAACACGAACTCGGTGTCGGCCTTGCGGCTCACCAGGAAGAAGCGCACGGCGTCGCGGCTGGTCCAGTCGATCAGGTCGCGCAGGGTCACGTAGCTGCCGGCGCGCTTGGAGATCTTGACCTCCTGGCCGCCGCGCATCACGGTGATCATCTTGTGCAGCAGGTAGTCGGGCCAACCCTGGGGCACCCCTTCGTTGGCGGCCTGCAGGCCGGCGCGCACGCGGGCGACGGTGCCGTGGTGGTCGCTGCCCTGCACGTTGATGGCCTTGGCGAAGCCGCGCTCCCACTTGTTCAAGTGGTAGGCGACGTCGGGCACGAAGTAGGTGTAGGTGCCGTCGGACTTGCGCATCACGCGATCCTTGTCGTCGCCGTAGTCGGTTGTGCGCAGCCACAGCGCGTTGTCCAGCTCGTAGGTCTTGCCGGAGGCGACAAGCTTGCCGACCGTTGTCTCGACGGCGTTGTTCGCGTACAGGCTGGTCTCGAGGAAGTAGTTGTCGAAACGCACGCCGAAGGCCTGCAGGTCGAGGTCCTGCTCGTGGCGCAGGTAGGCGACCGCGAACTGGCGGATCGAGTCGAGGTCGTCCGGGTCGCCCGAGGCGGTGAACTCGCGGTCGTCGGCCTTGACCGTCTTCTTCGCGAGGAACTCGGCGGCGATGTCGGCGATGTACTCGCCGTTGTAGAACTTCTTGCTCTCCGGATTGGCCGGATCGGTGGGCCAGCAGTCGTCGCCCGGCTTGAAGCCCTTGATGCGCAGCTGCGTGCTGTGCGCCAGCGTGCCGATCTGGACGCCCGCGTCGTTGTAGTAGAACTCGCGCTGCACCGACCAGCCCTGGCCGGCGAGCAGGTTGCAGACGGTCGAGCCCAGCGCCGCCTGGCTGGCGTGGCCCACGTGCAGCGGCCCGGTCGGGTTGGCCGACACGAATTCCACGATCACCTTGTTGCCGTTGGCCGGCTGCAGGCCGAACTGGTCGCCGCTAGCCAGTACCTCGCCGACGACCGCCTGCTTGGCGGCCGGCGACAGGCGCAGGTTGATGAAGCCGGGGCCGGCGATCTCCAGCCCGGACACCCAGCGCTGCACCGCCGGCTGCGCGTTCAGCGCGGCCACCAGTCGTTCGGCGACGGCGCGCGGCGCCAGGCGCAGCGGCTTGGCGAGCTGCATCGCCACGGTGATGGCCAGGTCGCCATGGGCGGCCTGCTTGGGGGATTCGAACGCGGGGGCGAGCGCGGCGTCCGGCGCGACCTGGGCGACGGCGGCCGCCAAGGCTTGCGCCAGCTCGGATTTGGCTTGGATCATGTGCGGGATTCTACGGTTCGCGATGGCGTCGAGCCGACCGACAGTCGGGCTGGGCCGACCGAACAACCCGACAAACGAACCATTTCTCGCCGGATCGGATCCACCCGGGACCGGTCAATATCGACCCTGACACATGGCGCCTGCCCGGCGCACGCGTCCCCGACAACAAAACCCTCCTGATGAGCGACACCGTCTTCAATGCAGAAAGCTCCGAGCGCGATGAGCCGCCCGGCGACCTGCCGTCGACGATCGGCAAGTACGCGATCCTGGGGCGGCTGGGCGATGGCGCGACCAGCGAGGTGTTCCGGGCCCATGACGAGCTCAACAAGCGGGATGTCGCGATCAAGCGGCTGCGGCTGTCGTCGGAGACGGCGGCCGTCGACGCCCACTTCTGGTCGCGCTTCTTCGCCGCCGAGGCCGCGCTGGTCGGCCGGCTGAACCATCCCAACGTCGTCCAGCTCTACGAGGCCTTCAGCGACGCCCAGGTGCCGTATCTGGTGATGGAGTGCGTGCCGGGCGTGACGCTGCGCGAGTTCTGCCGCCCCGACAAGCTGCTGCCGCTGGAGCAGGTCGTCGAGATCGGCTTCAAGTGCGCGATGGCACTCGGCTACGTCTTCCGCCAGGGCCTGATCCATCGCGACGTCAAGCCGGCCAACATCCTGGCCGTGTTGCAGGACGGCGAGGTGATCGACGTCAAGCTGAGCGACTTCGGCAGCGTGCTCAACACCAACTCCGACCGCACGCAGATCCACCGCGTGGGCTCGCTGGCCTACATGTCGCCCGAGCAGATCGAGGGCAACACGCTCGACTGCCGCACCGACATCTACGCGCTGGCCGCGGTGCTGTACCACCTGATCTCCGGCCGCCCGCCGTTCGACGCGCAGACCCAGGTCGCGCTGATGAACCAGATCTTCCACAACGAGCCGCCGCCGCTCACCGCGCTGCGTGAGGGCGTGACGCCCGCGCTGGAGGCCGTGATCCTGGGCGCGCTGGCCAAGAGCCAGGACGACCGCCCGCAGGACTGGGAGACGTTCGCGCAGGCGCTGTCCGGCCTGATCGTCAACCACCAGGTGCCGCGCGGCCGGCTGCAGAAGGTGCTCGACTCGGAGCGCTTCAACCTGCTGCGCTCGCTCGACTTCTTCTCCGACTTCGACGACGTCGAACTGTGGGAGGTGGTGCACCGTGCGAAGTGGCAGCGGCTGCACTACGGCCACCGCGTCTACCGGCGCGGCCAGGAGGGCAACACCTTCCACATCATCGCGCAGGGCGAGGTGGAGGTGTTCCGCGACGGCCAGCGCGTGGCGCGCCTGGGCGCCGGCACGTCGGTGGGCGAGATGGCCTACCTCGCGCCGAGCCCGGACCTGCGCCGGCACAGCGCGGACATCATCGTGTCGGAACCCTGCACGACGATCTCGTTCACGCCCGAGACCCTGACCCAGCTCAGCGCCGAATCGCGCATGCGCTTCGACAAGGCGTTCATCCAGGTGCTGGTGCGCCGGCTGCACGCCGCGCACGAGACGCTGGCCCATCCGCGCCGCGTTCTGTAGGCCCCCATGCGCGCTCGCGCGCGCTGCCCCCGAGGGGGCGCTCCGCGAGCGGCCCGGCGCAGCCGGATCCGCCGCTCCCTTGTTCTTTTCTTGGGGCGCGCGATCGGCAGCGCCGGCGTCGGTTTGCAACCACACCGGCGCAACGTGTCGTGAACGTTGTCGTTGACGGGGCAATTTCTGCTTGTGGGGCGGCGGGGCCTTTGCTTCAATTCGTCCACGCCGTCGTCGACGGCGAGACATCATCCGCCCGTCGCAGGCGCTAGAGAGGACCCGTCCATGAAGCAACTGATCACCGCCATCGCCCTGTCCGTCGCCGTCGCCGGCGTCTTCGCCGCCGACGCCGCATCGGCGCCCGCCAAGAAGCTGACGCCGCAACAGCAGAAGATGGCCGACTGCTCCGCCGCCAACAAGGGCAAGACGGGCGACGACTACAAGAGCTCGCAGAAGGCCTGCCTGTCCGGCACCGCGGCGCCGGCCGCCGCCGCGTCGACCCCGATGACGCAGCAGCAGAAGATGGCGGCCTGCTCCAAGCAGAACAAGGGCAAGAAGGGCGACGACTACAAGAATGCGCAGAAGGCCTGCCTCGCGGCCTGATCGTCTTCCGACCGAATCCGCCGCCTCGCCTTGCGAGGCGCGCCCTCAAGAACCCGGCCCCGCGCCGGGTTCGTCGTTTCCGGACGGCGCGCGTGCGCCCGTGACGCGCGCATCGCGCGATTTCCGTGCCGTTTGGCGCCGGGCGGCAGTTATGCAGGCGCTTTGCGCCGGAGAGATTCCTCGAGCGGCCCGAGCATGGCCTGGCGCGCACCGGCGACCTCTTCGCCGGCGCAGCGTTCAACGTCCATTCACCATCATCCGAGGAGTTCCATGAAGCAATCGATCATCGTCCTGTCGCTGGCCATCGGCGCCGGCACCTCCTTCGCAGGCACCGCGCAGGCGCCGGCGGCCTCCGCCTCCGCCGCGCACGCCACCGTCGCCACCGCGGACGGCGCCACGCCCGGCACGCCGCAGCGTTCGAAGATGAAGACCTGCAACGCCGACGCGAAGACGAAGGATTTGCACGGCAGCGACCGCAAGGCCTTCATGAAGCACTGCCTGTCGGGCAAGAGCAAGCCCGCCGCGGCGTCCTGAAACCTGCGGTGCGTCGCCATGCGTGCGCGCTTCGCGTTTCCGATGCAGAGCACGGGTCGGGGTCTCGCTGCGGCGCCCGAGTCGGCCTTGCGGGTGAAGGAGCCGGCGCCGCCGGGAACGTCAGGACGCGGTGGCCGCCGCGCCCGGGCGGCTCCAGTAGCGCGGGTCGCCGTAGGTGTGCTTGAGGAAGTCGATCCACAGGCGAACGCGCAGCGCAAGGTGGCGCGCGTGCGGGAACACCGCGAAGATGCCGTTGGCCGGCGCGGCGAAATCGTCCAGCACGCTGACCAGCCGCCCTGAGGCCAGGTCGGCGCTGACTTCCCACGCGCTGCGCCAGGCGATGCCCAGGCCAGCGATGCACCAGTCGTGCAGCACCTGGCCGTCGGTGCAGTCCAGCCGGCCGTTGAGCCGCACGTGCGTCGGTTCGCCGGCGATCGTGAAGGCCCAGCCGCGCGGCTGGCTGGCTTCGGAGCTGAGCGTCAGGCACGCGTGGCGGGCGAGGTCGGCCGGCGCCGCCGGCTTGCCGGCGCGCTTCAGGTACGCGGGCGAGGCCACGCACAGGCGGCGGTTGTCGGCCAGGCGCACGCCGACCAGGCTGGAGTCCTGCAGGTCGCCCACGCGCACCGCGCAGTCGACGCCTTCGTTGACGATGTCCACCACGCGGTCGGACAGGTTCAGCGACAGGCTGACGTCCGGATGTTC